>Ga0268298_10001849_pt1 | contig 24009 bp, 21 predicted proteins | sample WWTPWeurt_MetaG_FD_194462 | JGI IMG/M metagenome (GOLD analysis project Ga0268298, IMG submission 194462) | Activated sludge microbial communities from WWTP in Nijmegen, Gelderland, Netherland - WWTP Weurt | ecosystem: Engineered > WWTP > Aerobic digester > Activated sludge | place...
GCGCGAAAACGAAGACCCCACGCGCATGTTCGCAGGTGAGGGCGACGCCTTCCGCACCAACCGGCGCTTCAAGCTGGTCAGCGAAGGCATGCCGGCCAAGCGCCTGAGCACCGCCTTCGACAGCGTGACGTTGTACGGCAACGAGCCTGACCTGCGCCCGGACATCTACGGCAAGGTCGGCAACAGCGGTGTGTCCATCGCCACGCTGGACGACCTGAAGGTGCTGTATTCGGGCTTCGACCTGTGTGCGCCCAACACCAGCGTCAGCATGACCATCAACGGACCCGCGCCCAGCATCCTGGCGATGTTCATGAACGCCGCGGTGGACCAGCAGCTCGACAAGTTCTGCGCCGACAACGGCCGCGAACCCACCGACGACGAAGCCGCCAAGATCCGCGCCTGGGCGCTGGCCAACGTGCGCGGCACCGTGCAGGCCGACATCCTGAAGGAAGACCAGGGCCAGAACACCTGCATCTTCAGCACCGAATTCAGCCTCAAGGTGATGGGCGACATCGCCCAGTACTTCGTGCACCACGATGTGCGCAATTTCTACTCGGTCAGCATCAGCGGCTATCACATCGCCGAAGCCGGCGCCAACCCGATCAGCCAGCTGGCCTTCACGCTGAGCAACGGCTTCACCTATGTGGAAGCCTATCTGGCGCGTGGCATGCACATCGACGACTTCGCGCCCAACCTGAGCTTCTTCTTCAGCAACGGCATGGACCCGGAATACACCGTGATGGGGCGCGTGGCGCGGCGTATCTGGGCGGTGGCGATGCGCGACCGCTATGGTGCCAACGAACGCAGCCAGAAGCTGAAATACCACTGCCAGACCAGCGGCCGCAGCCTGCATGCGCAGGAGATCCAGTTCAACGACATCCGCACCACGCTGCAGGCGCTGATCGCCACCTACGACAACGCCAACAGCCTGCACACCAACGCCTACGACGAGGCCATCACCACGCCCACCGAGGAGAGCGTGCGCCGCGCGATGGCCATCCAGCTGATCATCAACCGCGAATGGGGCCTGGCCAAGAACGAGAACCCGAACCAGGGCGCGTTCGTCATCGACGAGCTCACCGAACTGGTGGAAGAAGCGGTGCTGGCCGAGTTCGAGAAGATCGCCGACCGCGGCGGCGTGCTGGGCGCGATGGAGACCGGCTACCAGCGCAGCAAGATCCAGGAAGAGAGCATGCACTACGAGATGCTCAAGCACACCGGCGAGTACCCGATCATCGGCGTCAACACCTTCCGCCCGCCGCACGGCGACGCGGTGCCCGAGAGCATCGAGCTGGCCCGCTCGACCGACGAAGAGAAGCAGAGCCAGCTGGCCCGCCTGGCCGACTTCCACGCCCGCCACGCGGCGCAGGCCCCGGTGCAATTGAAGCGGCTGCAGCAGGCGGTGATCGAGAACGCCAACGTCTTCGCGGTGCTGATGGACGCGGTGCGCTGCTGCTCGCTGGGCCAGATCACCCACGCGCTGTTCGAGGTGGGCGGGCAGTACCGGCGCAGCATGTGATCGAAACGGGGCCGGGGCCACCCGCCCCGGCCAACGCGCGTGCAGGCTCAGGCCGGTGACTTCACTCGGCTTTTCTCGTAGACAAAGGCCGGGTCCAGATCCACCCCGCAAGGCCACCCCACGGTGTCGAATGACACAGCCACCTGCGCGAAGGCCTGCGGGTCGCGCAGGCGCGCAAACACTCCGAAGTCGAGATAGGGCTTGATGTCCAAGACACCGGTTTCACCATTGTCGAAGTGAAGACCCAGGCAGTGGTTGGGCAGCACGTCGACGCTTTGCACTTTCGGCGGAAGAGGCATGAGCGGCTCCTCTCGGGGTTGCATGTTGATCAAGCCAGCGGCTGGATCATGAAGGGGTCCTTGCCCGCCATGACCAGTTCCCAATCCCGCAGCAGCTCTTCCTGGTGCAACTCAGCCCAGGCCAGCGCGAGCCGAGCCTGCTTGCGGGGCAGCTCGCCGGCCATGATTTCGCAGGTGTGGATGTTCACCGTGGCCTTGAACTCGGCGTAGTACACGTGGAAATGAGCGGGTGGATGCTCGCTCGGCGCGAAATACATCCGGATGAAGATGCCGTAGAAGACCGAGATCGTGGGCATGGCTGGCTCGTTGCCCGTGGCGTTGACGGGATTCACAGGTATTGCTGCAGGATGGCTTGCTTGCGCGCTGGCGCGGCGGAGATCACGGCCTGAGCGTCGGCGATCTGCTGCTCGAGCTTGCGCACCTTGGCGACCAGACGCTCTTGCTCAGGTTGTGGGGGCACAGGCACTTTGATGTTGCGCATCTTCGTGGCATTGATATTGAGCTGACCAGCCGACTTCACAGCCAGGCCCAGCGCCTCCCGGCGAAACGCCTCTGAGCCCATCATCAACACCAGGAATTCGGGCATCACCTTGGCCGGATCAGGCACCACGCGAACCAAGTAGGACGCGAAGCAATAGTCTCCATCGAGATCGGCCTGAAGGTTGTCGGTCGTCAGCATAAGCTGTGCACTTTACGGCACTGAGGCGCCGGTTCAGCTCGAGCGCCTGCAGCAGACGGTGATCGAGAACTCCAACGTCTTCGCGGTGCTGATGGACGCGGTGCGCTGCTGCTCGCTGGGCCAGACCACCCACGCGCTGTTCGAGGTGGGCGGGCAGTACCGGCGCAGCATGTGAGGCGGGGGCGCGCGCAGCACGTGAAGCAACGGCGCGCGCAGCGCCTCACTTCACCTGCTGCGACGCTTGGTGCAAGCGGCCCTGGTGCCAGTAGGACTCCCACAGATTCCAGGCATCCGCGCTGCCCCGGCGGTGAGCCGACAGTCGTGCCACCGCCTGGCCCTTGTCGCCCTGCACGACCAGCGTGAGTTCGAACGACTCACCCTGCCATCCCGAACTGCGGTGCGGCCCGAGCGCCGGCCTCACGCTGATCACCGCCCCGACGAGTGAGCGCAGCAGCCCGGATTCACTGAGCAGACGCAGCGAGACATCGAGGTACTGACCGCCATCGAGCTCGCCGTGGGCGCGGGCCATGGCCGCTTGTGGCGTCAGCTCCGGGTACAGCACCTCGGGTACCACCGGCCTGGCCTGGGCACCCAGGCCTTGCAGCGCCTGGGCCGCGCCGTTGAGCCGCAGGATGACCCAGTTCCTGTTGGCGGTGTGCCGCAACAGGCCGGCATCGTCGCCCAACCGTGACAGCACCAATCGGGCGCGCTGGCCACCGCGAAGCAGCAACTGCAATTCCCCGCACTGGCCCTGCTCATCGGCGGCATCGGCCTGGCGCTCGTACTCTCGCGCCCATTGTTCGGCCTGAGGCGGATTCTTCACGCCGCCGAGCTCCACCCCGGTGGCGGTGCGGGTTTCGATGGGGTCGATGCGGTAGACCAGGCGCGTGGCCTGCTGCAGGCGAGCGGCCCACGCGTCGCGTTCCGTGGCGGCCAGAGCGACCCTCGGCATGCCGGCGAAGTGCGGCGCCCAGGCCCGCCAGTCGCTGCAGCGTCGGTCGAACGGGATGTAGACCGCGTCACGGATGTCCGCAGCGGCGAGTTGGCCCAGGATGGCGCGCCGAGTGGCGGCGTTGACCTCGCCCTCGGGCAAGTCCTCGCCCGACCACTCGAGCACTGCGAGCACCACCTCGGCCAGCGAGGCTGGACGAACCAGCAGCCAGCCATAGACGCCACCGGCCAGGGCCAGCCCCAGCACGCCCAGCAGCAACCGGCGCATCATGCGTGCCACGCGCATGGCCAGGCCCGCGTCAGTGCACCGGCGCCACCATCGCGAACACCGCCCCCTGCGGATCCAGGCATTGCGCGATCCAGCTGCTGCCGGGCACCTGCTCGGGGCCGTGCAGGATCTGGCCGCCGCCCTCGCGCACGCGGGCCATGGCCGCGTCGATCGCCTCGACGTTGAAGTAGAACAGCCACGCCGCCATCGGCATCGCCGAGGGCTTGGTCATCATGCCGCCCTGCACCGTGCCGCCGATGGCGAACATCTGGTACACGCCCAATGCGCCCATGTCCATGGCATCGGCCTTGGTCCAGCCGAATTGCTGGCCGTAGAAGTCGAATGCGGTGGCACCGTCGAGGGCGTTGAGTTCGCGCCAGCCAACGGTGCCCGGCACATCCGGCGGCGGCTCGAAGGCCGAGCCGCTGCGGTCGGTGAACAACGCAAACACCGCGCCCTGGGGATCGGACACCATCGCGAACCGCCCCACCCCGGGAATGTCCTCGGGGCCATGGTGCAGCGAGCCGCCGGCCTTGACGACCGACTGCGCATGCGCGTCCACATCCACCACGGCCACGTACCCCGACCAGGCCGGCCGAGCGCCGGCCTCGCAGGCCTGGGCGTCCAGGGCCATCAGGCCGCCGATGGGGCCCTTGCCGGCGCCGAGCAACGTGTAGCGCATGCCAGGCATGCCGGCATCGCTCATCGTCCAGCCGATCACCTTGGCATAGAAGGCCTCGGCAGCGGCGGCGTCGGTGGTCATCAGCTCGTACCAGACGAAGTGACTCGGTGCTTGGCTCATCGATGCGTCTCCTGCGAATTGGGGGTGTCATGAACCGGCCGGGTGGCCAGGGCTTCCAGCAGCCGGCTACAGGAGTATCTGCCCAGGGCTGCGTGCCTGTCACGTCGGATTCCACGTCGGGGTGTCGCCTGCTCGACGCCAGCCCTCCTCTGCCCCCTCTGGTGGCGTGGTAACCCTCCACCAGGCCTTGGGCGCCGTGGACGGACCCGCGGGCTCCTCCCATGCACGGCCTGACCATTCGTGGAAGCGTTGGGCGCCATGACGCGACGCATCACCGGGCCGTTGTCGTTCGTCACCCCCGACTGACGCATGCACGGGCCACGTACCATGTCGCCATGAGCAAGAAGGCGGCCAGCGATCTCGTCACCCGGCACCACGCCTGGCTGTTCCAGGCCACGTTCCCGGCCTCGCGCGCCGAGTACGACGCGGCCGAGGCCGGCCTGCGCGGGCTGGCTGCAGACCTCGCCGCACGGCCGGCGGACGATGCCCTGAAGGATGCCCTCGAGAACTCCGGCATCGCCGGCACCGCCGTGGCCAGCACCTTCACGCTCGCCGCGGTGCGCTGGTTGTGCGAGCGCTTCGGCGCGGCCGTGCAGCTGGCCTACCTGGATGCCGACCCGTCGGAGATCATGGCCGTGCTGCACCCGGCGCTCGACCCGATGGAGCGCGATGCGCTGGCCGACCGGCCGCTGCCGTGGCGCCGCTGGCAACGCAAGCACCTCGGTCCGGACGTTGACGCCCACCTGCGCCGGCTGGTGGCGCTGGCGTCGCGCCTGCCTGGCGATGGTGTCGTGCAAGAGGCGGCCTGGGCCCGGCTGCAGGTGTTCGTGCGTTGGCGCATGGCCGCCGACGCACCGGGGCTGACGCAGGGCCGGTTCGGACGAGCGGCGCCGTTTGTCCATGAGGCCGGCTTCTGGCGTCCGGCCGATCCGTCCGAGGTGTTCGCGCTGCCCCGGCCTCGCCGCGTGAGGCTGACGCCGGCCGATCGCCACCACCTGGTCGACCTGGGCCGCGGCGTGATGCTCTCGCTGTTGCGCGAGACCGATTTCTTCACCTACGCCGATGCGCAGCAGATCGAATGCTTCGACCTGGGACGCGGCATGCGGGTCGCGCTGTACGCCAGCATCGGCGAACGCAAGCTCACGCTGGAGAGCTACATCGGCTACCTGCTGTTCAAGAACGGCGTGCCGGTGGCCTATGGCGGGTCGTGGATCCTGGGTGCGCAGGCTGCATTCGGCGTCAACGTGCTGCCGCCGTATCGCGGCGGCGAATCGACCCTGATCGTCTGCCAGTTGCTGCGCCTGTACGCATGGCGCTTCGGACTGCAGCAAGTGAGGGTGGAAGCCAGCCAGATCGGCCGCGCCAACCACGATGGCATCCAGTCGGGCTCGTTCTGGTTCTACTGGCGCCTGGGCTTCCGGCCGTTGCAGCCCGAGCTGACCGCCCTGGCCGAGGCCGATTGGGCCCGCATCATGGCCGAGAGCCAGGGGCGCCCCTCGGCCCGGCACTACCGGCCGCAGGTGCTGAAGCGACTGGCCAGTGCAGTGCTGGTGTGGCGCACACCGGCGCCGGGAACCTGGCGCTACGTCGATCCGGTGCGCCTGGGCGAGCGGGTCTCGGCCCATGTGCTGGACCGCTTCGACGGTGATCGCGACGCCGCCCACCGGGCGGCGTGCCGCGCGCTGGGTGGCCGCCCCGGCCCGGCGTTGCAGCGCCTGGCCCTGGTGCTGGCCGCGCTGACGCCTGCCGACGGCTGGAGTGCCGACGAGCGCCGGGCGCTGCGCGCGATGGGCGCGCTGAAGGCCGCAGACGAGCCGGCCTTCAACCAGGCGCTGCGCAGGCACCGGCGGCTCGTTGCTGCCCTGCAGGCCCTGGGCTGAATCGCCCGGCGGGCCCGGTGCAACGGTGCACCGCCTGTGCAATCGGTCACCGAACCCATTGCGCGCCACACCGGCATTTGAGAATCCCCCACACCAGTGCACCGCCAGGGCACCGAATAATGCTGTCATGGCGGTGGATGTTCCGCGGCCGATGGAGTTGGCATGTCTGTTCAGGCCACGTTGGTCATTGCCGATGACGATCCGATCGTGCGCGAGGTGCTCGTCGCCGCACTCGAGTCGCGTTTCTCGGTCCACGCCTTCGCGAGCGGCCACGAAGCGCTCGAGTTCCTGCAGACCCAGGCGGTCGACCTGTTGCTGCTCGACGTGGACATGCCCGGCGTGGATGGTTACGAGACCTGCCGCCGGCTGCGCGAGGGCTCGCACCACGACAACCTGCCGGTGATCTTCGTCTCGGCCTGCGCACAGCTCGAGGACCGGCTGCGCGGCTACGCGGCCGGCGGCAACGACTACCTGACCAAGCCCTTCGACATCGACGAGCTGCACGCCAAGATCCTTCTGGCCATCGACCAGAAGCGCCGGACGCACAACCTGGCCGGCGAGGTGGCCGAGCTCTGCAACGCGGCGTTGTTGACGGCCGAGATGATGGGCGAGGTCGGTGTGGTACTCGAGTTCCACCGCGAACTGACGCAATGCACCCATGCCGACCAGGTGGCCGATGCCGTGGTGGGCGCGCTGGCGCGTCTCGGCCACGAGGGCTGCATGCGCCTGCGGCAACGCCGGCTGACGATTACCCGATCAGGCGAGCACCGCGCCAGTGCGCTCGAGGCATCGTTGCTCGATCACCTCGAGGCGCGGCCCGATGCGCGCATCGTGACCCTGGGGCACAACCTGGGCTTCTCGTTCGGGCAGGTGACCCTGCTGGTGCGCAGCCCCTCCTGGACGGCCCACCCCGACAGCGCCGAGACCGCCGACCAGATGGGCCGTGCGCGAGACAACGTGGCCCTGCTGTGCGACGGCGCCGTGGCACGGCTGCAGGCCCTGGATGCCGAGGACGATGCACAGCAGCTCAACGGCGCCCGGCGCCTGATCGACGCCACCCGCGAGACGCTGGATGCCCTCAAGAATGTCGAGCATGAGGTGCACAGCCAGCTCGACCAGGTGTTCGAGTCCATGCGCGAGACCTTCGAGATGCACTTTCCTCGCCTGGGCCTCACGTCCGTGCAGGAAGAGCAGCTCGCCGAGATCGTCACCCGCCACCGCGAACGCGGCCTGGCGGTGCTGGCCCGCGGGCGCGAGGCCGAGATCGGCCTGAACCGTCTGATCGGCCGGCTCGAATCCGTCGGGCCTTCCGGCGCACAGGCGGCTGGCTGACCCCATGACCTGGGCCGCCTCATCGGTGCCACCGGCGCCCGATGTGGAGCGCGCACTGCGCGAGCGCCATGCCGGCGCACGCATCCTGGTGGCCGAGGACAACCCGATCAACCAGGAGGTGGCGGTCGAGATGCTCGAGCATGTCGGGCTGGCCACGCTCCAGGCGGTGGACGGTCTGGCCGCACTGGGTCTGCTGGCCCAAGGCGGCATCCAGCTGGTGCTGATGGACGTGAACATGCCGCGCATGGATGGCCTCGAGGCCACGCGGCGCATCCGCGGTGATCCGCGCTTCGCGTCGATCCCGGTGCTGGCGATGACCGCCAATGTGTTCGAGGCCGACCAGCGGGCCTGCCGCGACGCGGGCATGAACGACTTCATCGGCAAGCCGATCGATGGCCATCTGCTGTACTCGCTGCTGCTGCGCTGGCTCGACGTCTCGCGCGCTGCGACTGGCACCGCTGCACCGGCCCCGACAGCGGGCGCCGACCCGATCGTGGCGCCGCTGGCCGGATGGGACGAGCTGGACACCGCTCGCGGGCTGCGCAGCCTGAACGGCCGGGGCGACCGCTACCTCAAGCTGCTGGGGCGCATGATCGACCTGCACGGCGGCGACCCGCAGGCGCTGCAAGCGGCCTGGCAGCGGCGCGACCGGGCCGAGCTGCGACGGGTGGCCCACAAACTGCGCGGCACAGCCGCCATGCTGGGCGCCATGCGCGTGGCCGATCTGGCACAGTGGCTCGACAGCCCGGCACCCGATGCCAGCACCGAGGCGCAGGTGCAATGCCAGGTGTCGGCGCTGGAGCAGGCCCTTCAGTCGCTGTTCGAGGGCCTGCGCATCCGGGCCGGCATCGGCACTGCCGGCGCACCGCCGACTTCACCACCGGTCTGATCGTCGCCGCGGCGATGTGGCGATCAGGTGGCCCGCATCAGCCAGGCCAGATAGGCCTGCGCGCGCATCTGGCCCAGGCTGACCAGCACCCACATCAACACGGCCTGCGGGGCCAGGCCGAGGCCGAACCCGCGCTGGACGGACGCTGAGCGGCCTCCCACGGCCAGGGCCACGCCCAGCGCCAGCAGGCCCGCACAGAGCCATCGGTAACGTTCGAATCGATCTACCAACGCCTGGATGCGCGGTGTCTCCGCCGTTCGCACCGCCACCTGTCCGGTGGAGGCCAGGGCGGCCACCCGGGCCTCGTGCCGAGGCACCTGCCCCTGCACCAGCACGCCAAGGCCCACCTGCAGCGCCGCCATCAGGGCCAGCGCCGCCGCTGCGCCTCGGGCCTGCCCGGTGCTGCCCTTGCGCCACAGGGTGAACGCCAGCTCGGCCGACACCGCCCCGATGACCAGCAACATCAGGCCTGCCGCCCGCCCGGCCGCGAAGTAGGCGGCCATCGCATCACTCACGGCGAGGCCTCCGTGGCGGCCCCCGCAGGCGCCAAGGGCGACCCCGCCTGGCTCTGCTGCTGTGCCGCCAGCACCTCGGCGCGCACGGCTTCGGTCAGTTCGGCCTTGAGCGCCGAAAACACCGGCGTGGTCTTCATCGAGTAGTGGCGCGGATGGGGCAGCGCCACCGGCCGATCCACCTTGATGCGACCGGGCCGCGCGCTCATCACCACCACCCGGCTGCCCATGAACACCGCCTCATCGATGTCGTGGGTGACGAACAGCACCGTGGTGCGCTCGGCCTCCCAGATGCCCAGGAGCAGCTCCTGCATCAGCTCGCGCGTCTGGTGATCCAGCGCGCCGAAGGGCTCGTCCATCAGCAGCATGCGCGGCTTGTTGGCCAACGCCCGCGCCAGAGCCGTGCGCTGCTGCATGCCGCCGGAGAGTTGCTTCGGATAGTGATCGGCAAAGCCCTGCAGGCCCACCTTGGCCAGGTAGCCTTCGGCCACCTCCAGCTGCTCGGCCCGCGGCAGCCGGCGCTCGCGCAGGCCGAAGCACACGTTCTCGCGCACCGTCAGCCACGGGAACAGCGTGTAGCTCTGGAACACCATGCCGCGGTCGGCGCCGGGCCCGACGATGCGCCGTCCATCGAGCTGCACGTCGCCCGCGCTCTGCACCTCCAGCCCCGCGACGATGCGCAGCAGCGTGCTCTTGCCGCAGCCGCTGGGGCCCAGGATGGTGATGAAGTCGTTCTCGGCCACATCCAGGTCGGTGGCCTGCAGCGCCAGCGTCTCGCCCAGGTTGGAGCGGAAGCGCTTGGCCACGCCACGGATGCGCAGGATGGTGGAGGCGGTCATGGAATCAGGATAGCGTGGCGAAACGGGCGCCGGGCCAGACCGGCGGATGGTGCGTGCGCGGCAAGTTCAGCGCCCCAGCTGAGCCCACGGGAACAGTCGCCGGTTCACGGCCTTGAACAGCAGGTCGCTGGCCAGCCCGATCAGGCCGATGACGATGATGCCGAAGATGATCTGGTCGGTGGCCAGCAGCGCCTGGCTGTCGGTGATCATGTGGCCGATGCCGCTGGAGGCACCGATCAGCTCGGCCACGATCACGTAGGTCCAGGCCCAGCCCAGCACCATGCGCAGCGTCTCGGCGATCTCGGGCGCGGCACCCGGGATCAGCACGCGGCGGATCAGGCCGCGGTCGGTCACGCCCAGCGTGTAGGCCGCTTCGACCAGATCACGCCGGGTGTTGCCCACGGTCACCGCGATCATCAGCACCAGGTTGAAGAAGCTGCCGATGAAGATCACCGCCAGCTTCTGCGCTTCGCCGATGCCGGCCCACAGGATCAGCAGCGGGATGAAGGCCGAGGCCGGAAGATAACGCGCGAAGGACACGAACGGCTCGAAGAAGGCCTCCACCGGCTTGTAGGCCCCCATCGCCACGCCCAGCGGCAAGGCGATGAGCGCCGCGATGACGAAGCCGCCCAGCACCCGCCACACCGTCATGCCGATGTCGGCCATGAAGCCCATCTGCGTGAGCAGCGTCCAGCCCGAGCGCAGCATCGTCAACGGATCGGCCAGGAAGGTCTTGCTGACGAAACCGCCGAACGTGGCGAACGACCAGGCTCCGACGAACACCACGAAGAAGGCCACGCCGAGCACCACGCGGGCGCCCGGCGCGACGGGTTGCAGAGGCTTCATCAGTCGCTGCGGCTTACTTCAAGAAGCGCGTGTCGGCGAGCTTGGTCATGTCCGGCAGGGCCTTGATGATGCCGGCCTCCATCAGCAGCTCGGCCGCCTCCTTGCTGAACGCGGCGTGCTCGGCGGCGAAGAACTTCTGGTTGGCCTCGCGGTCCTGCCAGCGCAGGTAGGCCTGGCTCTTCTCGAACTGCTCGGCGGACTGCTTGACGTCGGCACCCATGATCTCGAAGCTCTTCTTCGGATCGGCCTTGATCATCGCCACCGCGTCGAAGTAGCCGTCGGCCAGCGCCTTGGCGGCCTTGGGGTTGTCGGCCAGGAACTTGGGCGTGCAGCCGAAGGTGTCCATGATCATCGGGTAGTCCAGCGTGGTGGCGATGATCTTGCCGGCCTCGGGCTTGGCACGCACGGCCGACAGGTAGGGCTCGTAGGTCATCGCCGCGTCGATGCCGTCGGTGGCGGCGATCATCGCGTTGGCGGCGGCCTGCGGCTCGAGGTTGACCACCTTGACGTCCTTCACGCTCAGGCCGTTCTTGCGCAGCATCCAGGCCAGCGTGAAGTACGGTGCGGTGCCCGGCGCGCTGGCAGCCACCGTCTTGCCCTTCAGGTCGGCGATCTTGCCGATGTTCGACTTGACCACCATGCCGTCGGCGCCGTAGCTCTTGTCGAGCTGGAAGATCTGCGTGGTGGCCACGCCGTTGGCATTCCACACCACCCAGGTCTCGACCGTGGTGGCGGCGCAATGCACGTCGCCCGAGGCGATGGCCAGGTGGCGGTCCTTCTGCGGGATCTTCTTGATCGAGACATCCAGCCCGTGCTTCTTGAAGATACCGGCCTCCTTGGCCAGCGTCAGCGGCGCGAAGCCGGTCCAGCCGGAGATGGCGATGGCCACCTTGGTCTCCTGGGCGGCGGCGGTGCCGCAGGCCAGGGCCGCAGCGAGGGCAACGGCGACGAGTGTGGGCGACGGGATCTTCATGCGGTCTTCTCCTGTGGGCAAAGGGTGGATCATCGGACAAAAAGGCGCAGGATTCGGCAGGGGCGAGGCAGGCACCGGGCCGCTCAGCGCGAAGGCGGCCTGCGGCCGTAGAGGAACCGCAGCATCGCCTCCACTCGAGAGGCCCAGCTGACCTCATCGTGGTGACCCTCTGGGTCGAGGGTGCTGGCGAGTGTCGCATTGCTCCAGCCCTGCGCCCGCAGCGCCGCGGCCAGCCGCTGCAACTCGGCCACGCCTTCGTCGCCCTCGTGCGCGCCGATGTCCAGCCACAGGCGCGGCCGGGTCGCCGCGGCGGGGCGCTCGCGCGAGGCCTCGCGGGTGGCCCAGCGGTCGTCCCACCACAGCGAGGGCGACACCACCAGGGCCGCGCCGATGCGGCGCTCGGGCTGCAGCGCCAGCCACAGCGACACCAGGCCGCCCAGCGACGAGCCGCCGACGGCGGTGGCCTCGGCCTCGGGCCGGGTGCGGTAGCGCGCGTCGATCAGCGGCTTGAGTTCGTCGAACAGGAAGCGGCCATAGGCCGGCGCGCCACCGCCCACCGCCCGCGCCGGGCCTTGGCCCAGGCGCTCGGCCCCCAGCACGGCGCGGGTGGGGGTGTAGTCGAGCAGCCGGTCGGGCCCGTGGTCGACGGCGACGATGATCGGCGGGTCGATCTCGCCCGCCTCGGCCAGGCGCTGGGCCGTCTCGTCGACCATCCATTCGGCCCCGGCGGCCTGCGCATCGAACACGTTCTGGCCGTCGTGGAGGTAGAGCACCGGGTAGCGCCGCGTGCCGCCATCGGCGTAGCCCGGCGGCAGCCACACCTGCACCTCGCGGGCGGCCACGTGCGCCGACGCCACGCGGCCGAGGCGCTCGATGCGGCCGGTGCGGCGCGGCGCCACGGGCTGCGGTGGCGCATCGAAGGCGCGGTCGATCACCGGCGCCGCGGTGTCGAAGGTCAGCAGGCGGTTGGGCCCCTGCTCCCAACCCTCGTCGCCACCCTGCCCCTCGCGCTCGATGCGGAACTTGTAGGGCGCCGCCTGGCCGCCGAACGGGATGCGTGCAAAGCGCAACTCCAGTGTGTAGCGCCCGTCGCCGACCGGCCGCGCCAACAGGCTGCGCTGCCACGACAGCGGCGCCAGCGCGCCGCGCATGCCCACCCCGTGGCGCGCCGGATCGAAGCGGCCGGCCGCGATCTCGGCGCGCATGTCCACCGTCACCGACACCACCGTCTCGGCCAGGGCCCCGCGGCCGGCCAACAGGGCCAGCATCGCCAGGCACGCCGCCAGCGCGTGGCCGGCCATCCGCTGCCAGGCCCGTCGGCCGACGCTCACACCGGCACCCACAGCACCGGCAGATCGTGCAGCCGCCGATAGACCGCCGAGAGCGAGCCGTCGGCCACCATTGCGGTAGCGCGCTCGATGTCGGGCGCGAGGTAGCGGTCCACCGCCACCGACGGGCAGGCCTGGCGCAGCAGCGCATGGGCCTCCTCCAGCGCCGGGCTGCTGGTCAACGGTCGAAGAAACTCGATTCCCTGCGCCGCCGCCAGCCACTCGATGCCCAGGATGTGCGCGGTGTTGTGGATCATCGCCTGCAGCCGCCGCGCGGCGAAGGTGGCCATCGAGACATGGTCTTCCTGGTTGGCGCTGGTGGGCAGCGAATCGACGCTGGCCGGATGCGCCAGCGACTTGTTTTCGCTGGCCAGGGCCGCCGCGGTGACGTGGGCGATCATGAAGCCGCTGTTGAGCCCGGCGTTGTCGGTGAGGAAGGGCGGCAGCCGCGAGACCCCGGCATCGATCAGCATCGCGATGCGGCGCTCGGCGATGGCGCCCACCTCGGCGATGGCGCAGGCCATCGCATCAGCGGCCAGCGCCACCGGCTCGGCGTGGAAGTTGCCACCGCTGATCATCGAGCCGCCCAGCGCCGAGGCCTCGGCCACGTCCGCGGCCTCGGCGAACACCAGCGGGTTGTCGGTGACCGCATTCGCCTCGCGCAGCAGCACCAGCGCGGCGTGGCGCAGTTGGTCGAGGCAGGCGCCCACCACCTGCGGCTGGCAGCGCAGGCAGTACGGGTCTTGCACCCGGTCGTCGTTGTCGGAGTGCGAGGCGCGGATCGCGCTGCCTTGCAATAACGCACGATAGTAGCGTGCCACGTCGATCTGGCCGGGCTGGCCGCGCAGCGCATGGATGCGCGGATCGAACGGCCCGTCGCTGCCGCGCGCCGCATCCACCGTGAGCGCGCCGATCACCAGCGCCGACTCGAGCACCGGCTCGAACGACAGCAGCGCATGCAGCGCCAGCGCGGTGGAGGTCTGCGTGCCGTTGATCAGCGCCAGGCCCTCCTTGGCCGCCAGTTGCAGCGGCGCGATGCCGGCGACGCGCAGCACCTCGGCGGCCGGCCGCCGCTGCCAGCGGGCGAACGGAACGCCCGTGGCGCCGACCATGAACTCGCCCTCGCCGATCAGCGCCAGCGTCATGTGCGCCAGCGGCGCCAGGTCGCCCGAGGCCCCCACCGAGCCCTGGCTGGGCACATAGGGCACCAGGCCGGCATTGGCCACCGCCAGCAGCGTCTCGATGACCACCGGCCGCACGCCCGAGGCGCCGCGTGCCAGCGAGGCCGCCTTGGTGGCCAGCATCAGCCGCAGCACCGGCGGCGGCAGCGGCTCGCCCACGCCCACGCTGTGCGAACGGATCAGGTTGAGCTGCAGCAGCGCCAGGTCGCTCTCGCTGATGCGTGTGGAGGCAAGCTTGCCGAAGCCGGTGTTGACGCCGTACACCGCCGCCTGGCCTTCGGCCGCCGCGCGCACCACCGCGGCGCTGGCGTTCACGCCGGGCCAGGCGCTGTCATGGATGCGCAGGCGCATGCCGCCGCGGCCGGGCTCGGCGCGGTGGATCGCCAGCAGGTCTTCCAGCGTCAGCGCGCCAGGGGTCAGGGTGAGCGCGCTCAAGGCATCAGGTCCTGCAATGGAACGGCACGGGCGCCGCGCCTCACAGTCCCAGGCCCGGCAGGTTCAGCCCCTGCTCGCGGGCGCAGGCGATGGCCTCGTCGTAGCCCGCATCGGCATGGCGCATCACGCCGGTGCCGGGGTCGTTCCAGAGCACCCGCTCGAGACGCCGGTCGGCGGCCTCGGTGCCATCGCAGACGATCACCACGCCGGCGTGCTGCGAGTAGCCCATGCCCACGCCGCCGCCGTGGTGCAGGCTGACCCAGGTGGCGCCGCCGGCGGTGTTGAGCAGCGCGTTGAGCATCGGCCAGTCGGAGACCGCATCGCTGCCATCGCGCATGCCCTCGGTCTCGCGGTTGGGGCTGGCCACCGAGCCGGAATCGAGGTGGTCGCGGCCGATGACGATCGGCGCCTTCAGCTCGCCCGAACGCACCATCTCGTTGAAGGCCAGGCCGGCGCGGTGTCGATCGCCCAGCCCGATCCAGCAGATGCGCGCCGGCAGGCCCTGAAAGGCGATGCGCTCGCCGGCCATGTCCAACCAACGGTGCAGGTGAGCATCTTCCGGAAACAGCTGCTTCATCTTGGCGTCGGTCTTGCGGATGTCGTCCGGGTCGCCCGACAGCGCCACCCAGCGGAACGGGCCCTTGCCGCGGCAGAACAGCGGGCGGATGTAGGCGGGCACGAAGCCGGGAAAGTCGAAGGCGTTCTTCACGCCCTGGTCGAAGGCCACCTGGCGGATGTTGTTGCCGTAGTCCACCGTCGGGATGCCCATGGCCTGGAAATCCAGCATGGCCTGCACGTGCACCGCGCAGCCGCGGGCCGCCGCGTCGCGCAGGGCCTGGTGCTGCGCAGCATCGGCCTGCGCCGCCTTCCAGGCGTCCACGCTCCAGCCCGGCGGCAGGTAGCCATTGATCAGGTCGTGCGCGCTGGTCTGGTCGGTCACCAGGTCGGGCTTCATGCCGCCGACCTGGGCCCGGCGCACCAGCTCGGGCAGCACCTCGGCCGCGTTGCCCAGCAGGCCGATCGACTTGGCCTGGCCGGCCGTGGTGTAGCGGCGGATGCGCTCGAGCGCGTCGTCGAGGTCGGTGGCCTGCTCGTCCAGATAGCGGCTGCGCAGGCGGAAGTCGATGCGTGTCTGCTGGCACTCGATGTTCAGCGAGCAGAAGCCGGCAAAGGTAGCCGCCAGTGGCTGCGCACCGCCCATGCCGCCCAGGCCGGCGGTGAGGATCCAGCGACCACGGGCCTCGCCGTCGTAGTGCTGCGCCGCCGCCTCCGCGAACGTCTCGTAGGTGCCCTGCACGATGCCCTGGCTGCCGATGTAGATCCAGCTGCCGGCCGTCATCTGGCCGTACATCATCAGGCCCTTGCGGTCGAGCTCGTTGAAGTGCTCCCAGGTGGCCCACTTGGGCACCAGGTTGGAGTTGGCAATCAGCACCCGCGGCGCATCGGCATGGGTGCGGAACACGCCCACCGGCTTGCCCGACTGGATCAACAGCGACTCATCTTCCTTCAACGCCTGCAGCGAGGCCACGATCTGCTCGAAGCAGGCCCAGTTGCGCGCCGCCTTGCCGATGCCGCCATAGACCACCAGCGCATCGGGGTTCTCGGCCACCGCCGGATCCAGGTTGTTCTGGATCATGCGGTACGCGGCCTCGATCAGCCAGTTGCGGCAGTGCAGCGTGGTGCCGGTGGGCGCCTTCACCGGGCGGGGGCCGGCGGCGGCCGGGGTGAAGCGGGCCTGGGTGGACAGATCGGTCATGCGGGGCTCCGGTGGATCGGCGCGCCTGGGCGCGGGGCGCGGCGGGCGGCCGACGCCAGGCCAGGCGGCCTGCCGGCAGCGCCCATCGGGCGGAATGGCGCGCACTGTACTTGTCTAGACAAGCCGATGCAAGTAGCATCCGCCCCGATGACCGCCGCCACCGCCCGCCGCCCGGCTGCCGCGCCGCATGTCGCGCCGTATGCCCGCGTCAAGCAGTTCCTGCGCGACGAGCTGGCCCGCGGCCGCTGGTCGCCCGGCGAGCTGATGCCGTCGGAGGCCGAGCTGGTGGCGCAGTTCGGCGTCAGCCGCATGACGGTCAACCGCGCGCTGCGCGAGCTGCAGGCCGACGGTCTGGTCGACCGCGTGCAGGGTGCGGGCACCTATGCCGCGCAGCTGCACAAGGTGTCGTCCACGCTGACCATCCGCGACCTGCACGACGAGATCGAGGCGCGCGGCCACCACCACCGCGCCGAGGTGCACCTGTGCCAGGCCGAGAAGGCCACCGCCGCACTGGCCGGCCAGCTCGGGCTGCGCCCGGGGCAGCGGGTGTTCCATACGCTGATCGTCCACCACGAGGACGGCGTGCCGCTGCAGTGCGAAGACCGCTACGTCAACCCTGCGGCGGCGCCCGATTACCTCGACCAGGACTTCACCCTCACCACGCCGACGCACCACCTGTTCCAGGCCACGGCGCTGTGGCGCGCCCAGTATTCGATCGAGGCCTCGCGCCCGACCGCGCAGGAGGCGCGCCTGCTGGGCATCGGCGCCGACGAGCCCTGCCTGGTGGTGGTGCGGCGCACCTTCAGCCGCACCGAGCCGATCACCATCGCCCGGCTGGTGCAGCCGGGGTCGCGCTATGTGCTGCACGGGGAGTTCGCGCCATGAGCGCGCCGGGCCGCTCCCAAGCGCGAATCCCGCAGCGTGCAGCGCGGAGGGTGGAACAGTGACCCCGCCGGATCACCTCGGCGGCCTGGTGCTGATTGCGGCGGACCGCATCGCGCCGCAGCGCTGGCGCAACGGCGGAGGCGCCACGCGCGAGCTGTGGGTCTGGCCGAGTGAAGGCCAGGCATGGCAGTGCCGCATCAGCGTGGCCGACATCGATGCCGACGGGCCGTTCTCGTCGTTCCCCGGCATCGAGCGGTGGTTCGCGGTGGTCGAAGGCGATGGCGTGGTGCTCGCGCTTCCGGGAGAGCGCCGCTTGCTCGATCCGTCCAGCGGGCCGATCCGTTTCGACGGCGCCGATGCGCCGGGCTGCAGCCTGCAAGGCGGGCCGACGCGAGACCTGAACCTGATGGTGCGCCGCGACGCCGGGCACGGCGGCCTGGAGCAGGCCCTCGAGGCCACCGAGTGGATCACCGCCGCGCCGGTGCGGGCGCTGTTCACCACCGTGGCGCTGACGCTGCAGATCGACGATGCCGATGCCGCGCGGCTGCCGCCCTGGACGCTGGCGCTCAGCACCCATGCCGCGCACCAACGCTGGCGCATCACCGAGCCGCAGGCCTCGCCGGGGGCCTGGTGGCTGTCCTTCCAGCCTCGACCACCCGCCGCGGCCATCGACGGTTGATGCCCTTGCCCCCTTCACCGCCACAACGTCGCACATGACCTCGCCAGCCGAACCTGTCGACCCCGCCGCCTGCCCGTCCGGCGCGCCGGCCACCCTCTGGCGCAACGGTCGACTGGCCACCATGGACGGCGATGCCCCCTGGGGCTGGGTCGAGGCGGGCAGCCTGCTGGTGCGCGAGGGCCGCATCGCATGGGTGGGCCCGGACCACGCCCTGCCGGCCGATCTGGCCCGGGCGCCGATCGAGGAAATCCCGCTGGGCGGCGCACTGGTGACGCCGGGCCTGATCGATTGCCACACCCACCTGGTGTACGGCGGCCACCGCGCTGCCGAGTTCGAGCTGCGCCTGTCGGGCGCCACCTACGAGCAGATCGCGCGGGCCGGTGGCGGCATCCGCTCCACCGTGGCCGCCACGCGGGCAGCCAGCGCCGCCGAGCTGCTGGCCGCGGCCATCCCCCGTGCCCAGGCCCTGGTGGCCGAAGGCGTCACCACCCTCGAGGTCAAGAGCGGCTATGGGCTCGAGGCGCAGGCCGAGGCGCGCTGCCTGGCGGCGGCCCGGCAGCTCGGGCAGGTGCTGGGCCTGCGGGTGCAGTGCACCAGCCTCGCCGCCCACGCGCTGCCGCCCGAGTTCAGCGCCCAGCCCGATGCCTACATCGACGCCGCCTGTGCCTGGCTGCCCGAACTGCAGCGGCAGGGCCTGGTCGACGCGGTGGATGCCTTCTGCGACACCATCGGCTTCACGCCGGCACAGACACGGCGCATGTTCGAGACCGCCCAAGCGCTGGGCCTGCCGGTCAAGCTGCACGCCGAGCAGCTGAGCAACCAGCAGGGCGCGGCGTTGGCGGCGTCGTTCGGCGCGCTGTCGTGCGATCACCTCGAGCACCTGGACGACGACGGCGTGGCGGCCATGGCCCGGTCCGGCACGGTGGCGGTGCTGCTGCCCGGTGCCTACTACACGCTGCGCGACACCCACCTGCCGCCGATCGAGGCCCTGCGTCGGGCCCAGGTGTCGATGGCCATCGCCAGCGATCACAACCCGGGGTCTTCGCCCGGCCTGTCGCTGCTGCTGATGTTGAACATGGCCTGCACCCTGTTCCGCCTGACGCCTGAAGAGGCCCTGCGCGGAGTCACCGTCAACGCCGCCCGGGCGCTCGGGCTGCAGCACCGCACCGGCCGGCTGGCCACCGGGCTGGACGCTGACTTCGCGATCCACGACCTCGACCATCCGCGCGAGCTGGCCTACTGGTTCGGCCGCAACCCCTGCCGCAAGACCGTGATCGGTGGCCGCGATGCGGCCTCGATCCCGATGGATGCCCTGCGCGAACCTGGGTGCACGCCGCAGCCCCACTGCCCACCATGACCGACGACACCTTCACCCTGTACCCGGGCACCGCCCCGCTGCTGCTGAGCCTGCCGCATGTGGGCACCGAGATCCCCGAGGCCCTGAAGCCACGCCTAGTCGAGCGCGCCCTGGCGGTGGAGGACACCGACTGGCACCTGGAGCGGCTGTACGGCTTCGTCCGCGAGATGGGTGCCAGCGTGATCGTGCCGCGTCACAGCCGCTATGTGGTCGACCTGAACCGCCCGCCCGAGAACGCGCCGATGTACCCCGGCGTCAACAACACCGAGCTGTGCCCTACGCGCTTCTTCAGCGGTGACGCGCTGTACCGCCCTGGCCAGGCACCAGACGACGCAGAGGTCCAGGCACGTGTCCAGCGCTACTGGCGGCCCTACCACCAGGCCCTGCGCGACGAGCTGGCCCGGTTGCGCGAGCGGCACGGCCATGTGGTGCTGTTCGACGGCCACAGCATCAAGGGCGAGCTGCCGTGGCTGTTCGAGGGCCGGCTGTGGGATCTGAACCTGGGCACGGCGGATGGCCGGTCGTGCGCCCCCGCGCTGCGCTCGGCGCTGGCCGCGGTGCTGGCCGGGCAGTCCCGCTACACCCAGGTGGTCGACGGGCGCTTCAAGGGCGGCCACATCACCCGCCAGCTGGGCCGGCCCGAGGAGGGCATCCACGCGGTACAGCTCGAGATGAGCTGGCGCTGCTACATGGACGAAGCCCCGCCCTACGCCTGGAACGACCGTCTGGCCACCGAGGTGCAGCCCACGCTGCGCGCACTGGTGCAGGCCATGCTGGAGTTCAGGCCGTGAACGCGGCGGCCAGGCGGCTCTGGGCGCCGCGCGCCTGGATCGACGGGCGATGGCGCGATCAGGTGCTGCTGAACATCGACGCCCAGGGCCGGTTCGACCAGGTGCTCGCCGAGGTGGCGTGCCCGGCGTCGGCGCAGGTGCTGCCCGGCCCCGTGCTGCCGGGCCTGGTCAATGCGCACAGCCACGCCTTCCAGCGCGCCTTCGTCGGCCTGGCCGAGCGCCGCAGCGCCGAGCGCGACGACTTCTGGGGCTGGCGCGACCGGATGTATGCCGTGGCGCTGCGCATCGGGCCCGAGATGCTGCGCGCCGTGGCCGCCCAGCTGTACACCGAGCTGCTGCAGGGCGGCTTCACGCAGGTGTGCGAGTTCCACTACCTGCACCATGCGCCCGACGGGCAACCCTACGACGACCCACTGGCGATGAGCCGGGCCCTGGTGGCCGCGGCCGACGATGCGGGCATCGGCCTGACCCTGCTGCCGGTGCTGTACGAGCGGGCCGGCTTCGACCAGCCCGCATTGCGCGCAGACCAGCGGCGCTTCGCCACCACCGTGCCGCAGGTGCTGGCGCTGCGAGACGGCATCCGCGCCCTGGGCGCGGCGCGCGTGAACGCCGGCGTGGCAGTGCATTCGTTGCGCGCGGCCAGCCCGGCCTCGATCGAGGCGTTGTGTCGCCGGGTCGAAGACGACGACGCGCCGCTGCACATCCATGTGGCCGAGCAGACCGGCGAGGTCGACGAGTGCCTGCGCATCACCGGCTGCCGGCCGGTGGAGTGGCTGGCCCGGCAGGTGCCGCTGGACCGCCGTTGGCAACTGGTGCATGCCACCCATGCACTGCCGTCCGAGATCGAGGCGGTGGCGCGCACCGGGGCCGGCGTGGTGATCTGCCCGGGCACCGAGGCCAACCTCGGCGATGGGCTGTGCGACCTGCCGGCCTGGCTGAACCACCAGGTGCCGTGTTCCATCGGCACCGACAGCCACGTGGTGCGGCAGTGGCCGGCCGAGCTGCGCTGGCTCGAGTACGGGCAGCGCCTCATGCGTCGACAACGCAACGTGGCCGCGGCCCCTGAGGCCGGCCAGCCCTCCACCGCTGCGGTGCTGTTCCACCGTGCGCTGCATGCCGGTGCGCAGGCGGCGGGCCTGCCGGCCTGGGGCCTGGTGGCCGGCGCCCGCGCCGACTTCCTGGTGCTCGACAGGGCCAACACCGGCCTGGTCGGCGTGCCCCAGGACCACCTGCTGGATGCGCTGGTGTTCGCCACCGACGAACCGGCCTTCGACCAGGTCTGGGTGCAAGGCACCTGCCGGGTCGAACTCGGCCGACACACTCGCGCCGAGGCCCATGCGCAGGGCCTGTCGCAGGCCATGCAGGCCTTGTGGCCCGAACGCTGAAACGGCCCGATCCGGCACTCCCCGCGCAAGCTGTCCAGATCTCCTGACGGGGCTGCGGCTTCTGGCGTGCCGCCACCGTGCCTTTTCGGCTTTCGAAGGCCGCGGCCGGCCCGCATACTCGGCGTCATCGATGAACATCATGGTGAGGTACGCATGGGTTCCCCCCTCTGGTCCGGGTTGATCCTGGCGGTCGCGTTGGGCCTGTCCACCGCGAGGGCCGAGACGCTGACGATCAGCACCAACAACACGCCGCTGGACCGGCAGGCGCTGCAGACGATCTCGCGCGAGGCCTTCAAGCGGGCGGGGGTGGAGATCAAGCTGGTCAGCCTGCCCTCCGAGCGGTCGCTGGTCTCGGCCAATGCGGGCGATGTGGATGGCGAAGGCCTGCGCGTGGCCGGCTTGTCCGAGCAGTATCCCAACCTGATCCAGGTGCCCGAGCGGTTCGTTCGCATCAGCTTCGTGGCCTTTGCCAAGAATGCGACCCTTTCGCTGGACAACGGCTGGGAGAGCCTGCGCCCGCACCGCGTGGCCTTCATCAACGGATGGAAGATGTTCGAGGCCAACGCCTCGGGCGCCAGGGTGGTGAACAAGGTGGACCGGCCCGAGCAGCTGTTCCAGATGCTGGACCGCGACCACATCGACCTGGCGCTGTACACGCGGGCCGATGGCGTGGCACTGGCCCGCTCGCTGGGCATGCCGCACATCGCGCCGGTGGCGCCGGCGCTGCGCGACGTGGACATGTTCCTCTACGTGCACAAGAAGCACCAGGCCCTGGTGCCGCGCCTGGCCCAGGCGCTGCGCGACCTGAAGGCCGACGGCAGCTACAACCGGCTGCTCGCGTCGATCTATGCCGAATAGCCTGGTCCGCGCGCTGGGGTTGAACAGCCGCATCGCGCGGCGCCTGCTGATGTGGGCGCTGCTGGTGGGCTGCCTCAGCGCGGTGGTCATGTCGATGGTGGAGTGGCGGCTCGACTATGGCCGCAGGGTGCAGCAGATCGAGGCCAGCCTGAAGTCCACCGGCGACCTGTTCGCGCCGCTGCTCACCCGCAGCGTGTGGGCCTTCGACCGCGAGCAGATCGAGCTGCAGCTGCAAGGGTTGTCCCGCCTGTCCGACATCAGTGCGGTGGAGCTGAGGGTGCCCGGCGAGGCGCCGCGCCGCTTCGGCCAGCCCGCAGGAGGTGGCGAATTGGTGCAGCACCACGTGCTGCTGTCCCACACCGAGGCCGGCAAGCAGCACTCGCTGGGCGTGCTGGTGCTCGAGAAGGACCTGGCGCCCGAGTGGCGCCTGCTGGTCTGGCATGGCCTGCAGACGCTTGCCGCCAACAGCCTGTCCATCGTGCTCAGTGCGCTGGCCTCGGTGGCCATCTACCAGTTGATCGTGACGCGGCGCCTGTTGGGCCTGGCCAACCGCCTGCGCGGGGTCACCGCCGACGACCTGCGCCAGCTCGAGCCGCCCAGCCCACCGACGTCCGCGACCTCGCCCGTCGCGGGGCCTGCCAGCAGGCGAGACGAGATGGATGAATTGGCCGAATCGGTCGATACCCTCCAGCGCACCGGCAGCCAGGCGCTGCTCGACGCCGAGCGCAACGAGGCCCGGTTGCGCGCGGTGATCGAAAGCTCCAACGACGGCATCCTGACGGCGGATGCCCAGGGCCGTGTGACCAGCGCCAACCCGGCGGCCGAGCAGATGATGTGCCGGGATCTCGGCATCCCGGCGGGCACGCGCCTGACCGAATTGTTCGACCTGACCACCCACCCCCAGGGCTCCGGCATGCTGGACATGGCCTCGCTCGTCGGCCGGCCGATCAGCGTGCGCACCACCTGCTCGTCGGGCCGGTCGGTGCCGGGCGAACTGGTGGTCTCGCCGATGCTGCTGCGCGGGCAGACCCAGTACGTCCTGATCCTGCGCAGCCTGGAAGAGCGCCACAAGGCCGAGGCGGCAGAGGCCGCCAACCATGCCAAGAGCGTGTTCCTCGCCAACATGAGCCATGAGATCCGCACGCCGATGAACGCGATCATCGGCCTGTCGCAACTGGCCCTGGGAACCGAGCTCACCGCCCGCCAGCGCAACTACCTGCAGAAGGTGCTGACCTCGGCCGAAAGCCTGCTGGGCATCGTCAATGACATCCTCGACTTCTCCAAGGTCGAGTCGGGCGAGCTGGTGATCGAACACATCGATTTCCGTCTCGAGGACGTGATGGACAGCCTGTCCAACCTGCTCGGGCTGAAGGCCGCCGAAAAAAGCCTGGACATCCACTTCGACATCGCCCCCCAGGTGCCGACGGCCCTGGTCGGCGACCCGTTGCGAATCGGGCAGGTGCTGACCAACCTCGGCAGCAATGCGGTCAAGTTCACCCCTGAGGGTGGCGCGGTGCGCATCGAGGCCGAGTGCATCGGCTCGGACGCCACGCACACTGCGCTGC
>Ga0268298_10001850_pt1 | contig 23995 bp, 21 predicted proteins | sample WWTPWeurt_MetaG_FD_194462 | JGI IMG/M metagenome (GOLD analysis project Ga0268298, IMG submission 194462) | Activated sludge microbial communities from WWTP in Nijmegen, Gelderland, Netherland - WWTP Weurt | ecosystem: Engineered > WWTP > Aerobic digester > Activated sludge | place...
CGGTCGAACGCGTCACGGCTCATGCCGTGCAGCCGCATGATGCGGGCGCGCCGGGCCAGCTCGTCGTCGTGGGTGACCAGCATGCCGCCCTCGCCGGTGGTGATGGTCTTGTTGGCATAGAAGCTGAACACCGTCGCCGCGCTGCCCAGCGTGCCGACCAGCCGGCCGCCGTGGGTGGTGGGCAGGGCATGGGCCGCGTCCTCGACGATGGGCACGTTGTAGTCGTCGCTGAGAGCTTCGAGCCGGTCCATGTCGGCCGCCAGCCCGCCATAGTGCACCGGCAGGATGGCCTTGGTGCGGGCGGTGATGGCGTCTTCCACCGCATCGACGTCGATGTTCAGCGTGCCCGGCTGGATGTCGACCAGCTTCACGTCGGCGCCGAGGTAGCGCACCACCTCGGCGGTGGCGGTGAAGGTGTGGGTGGTGGTGATCACCTCGTCGCCCGGCCCGATGCCCAGCGCCTCCAGCGCCAGGTGCAGGCCGGCGGTGGCCGAGTTGACCGCGATGCACTGCAGGCCCTCGTCGCCCAGGAACGCGGCGAAGTCCGACTCGAAGCGCTTGGCCTTGGGGCCGGTGGTGACCCAGCCCGACTTGAGCGTGTCGACGACTTCGGCGATCTCGTCGTCGCCGATCTCGGGCAGGGCAAAGGGCAGGAAGGGTGCGGTCATGTAGCGGGTTTCTGAAGCCAGACCAGCACATGTGTGCGCAGCACCGGCAGGAGGTTGAAGAGCGTGTACAGCGACGGATGCACCCGGCACACCGCCCGGGCCAGCGGCGGTGCCAGGGTGACGCGACGCACTGTGGGCAAGGCCTGCGGGAACAGCTGCCGCACCCGGCGCAGCGGCACGCCGCGCACATCCGGATTGCGGGGATTGTCGACGGTGAAGTCGTACCAGAGCACACCGCCGCCCGGGGCCACCCACGACCACATCGCCGCGGCCAGCTGCTGCTGGAAGCCGTCGTCGAGCAGCGAGGAGAACACGGTGGATTGCAACACGATGTCCTGGCTGTTCGGGGCCAGGGGCCATTGGCTGGCATCGCCCGACCACAGCGACACCGCCGGTGGCAGTGCCGCGCGGGCCTGGGCCAGGCGCTCGGCCAGCAGCTCGGCGCCGCACAGCCGCGAGGGCTGCACGCCCAGGCGCAGCAGCTCGAGCAGGTTGCCACCCGCACCGCAGCCCACCTCGGCCACGCGCAGCCCGGCCAGGTCGGTCCAGCCGAGTTGCGCGAACAGCTGCAGCATCGCGCGCTGGCGTTCCTGCACGATCTGCCACACCTCCGGGCGCAGCAGGCTGTAGCGCTCGGGCGCGCCGCGGCGGGCGTAGCGCTCGGCCACCGAGCGCAACTCCTCGGCGCCACGCGCTTCGGGCGGTGTCATGGCGCCATCGGCGCGGTCGGGTGAACCGTTCATCGGCTCATCGCCTTCAGGAACCGCTCGGCCAGCACCGGGTAGGTGTGGTGCCCCAGCACGAAGGCCCGGCCGCGCTCGCCCATGGCGCGCCGTTGCTCCACCGGTGTGGCCGCCAGCTGACGCAGCCCGGCCGCCACCTCGGCCGGTGCCTCGGGGGCCACGGTCAGGCCGCAACCGGCTTCGGCCACCGGGTCGTTGCCCGCCGCCACCGAGTGCAGCACCGCGCAGCCGGCCATCATGTAATCCATCAGCTTGTTGGGCGCGATGCCGAAGCGGTAGATGGGCACCTTCTGCCAGCCGATGTAGGCCACGTCGAGTGCACTGAGGAACGCAGGGATCTGGGCCTTCGGGATCGGCGGCAACAGGGTCAGGCGATCGAGCCGCTCGTCGACGATGCGCCGCGCGAGCCGCTCGCGCTCGAGGCCGTCGCCCACCATCACCACGCCGATGGGTGCGTCGCGCAGCAGTTCCATCGCATCGAGCAGCACATCCAGCGCGTTGGGCAGCCCCATCGAGCCGGCATAGCCCACCACGGTGCGGCCCGCCGCCCGGTGCTGGTCGATCGCCGCGCGCACGTCCTCGCGCAACGCAGCGCCCGGCCCCTGCCACTCGTCGAGCGTGATGCCGTTGGGCACGATGGTCAGCTTGGTCAGGTCGAGCCCGCGCGAGCCCATGTAGGCATGCACATGCGGCAGCATCGACACCACCCGGTCGGCATCGCGGTAGGCCACGGTCTCGGCCGCGTGGCACAGCTGGATGAACGGGTGGCGGCGCGACATGCCCGACAGCTCGATCGGCGACAGCGGCCACAGGTCGTGCACCTCGAACACCAGCACCGCGCCGGCGGCCCGGGCGATGTGCCGTGCGACCCAGATGTCCATCGGGTAGGTGCTGGAGGCGATCACCGCATCGGGCCGGAAGCGCTCGACCCAATGCGAGGTCTGGCCCCACACCTGGCTCAGGTAGCGCCAGATGTTCCAGGCCCGGCCGAAGCCGTTGCCCTCGTAGCGCGGCACCGGCAACCAACGGTAGGCGATGCCGTCGATCACCTCGTCGCCGGCCTCGGGCTGGCGGGCCCGCACATGCGACCAGTTGGCCGCCACGATCTGCACCCGATGGCCAGCCGCCACCCACTCTCGCGACAGGTAGTACGGCCGGTACTCCATGCCCAGCGCCGGGCTGCCGGCGTAGTGGTTCAGGTACAGGATGTTCACCGCCCGCCCTCGCCCGGAACGATGCGCCGCGCGCCCTGCCCCGGATCGATCTCGCGCACCCGGGCCAGCAGGCGGCCGATGGCCGGCTCGAACAGGCCGTTCGAGACCACCCAGTCGCGGTTCAGCCGCGCCACCTTGCGCGCCTGCGCCAGCAGGGCCTGCATCGCGTCCAGGCCCGCCTCGTCCACCGCCTGCAAGGGCTCGGGCAGGATCAGGCCGTTCTGCCCGTGCCGCACCAACTCGCGGTTGGCCGGCAGGTCGGACAACACCGGCAGGGCGCCGTGGGCCATGGCCTCGATCACCGACACGGCGACCGAATCGCTGCGGGGCAGGCTCACGTACCACTGGGCCTGCCCGTACCACTCGGCCTGGGCCCCCGCATCGAGCCGGCCGACGAAGCGCACCCGGTCGGCCAGCCCCTGGGCTTGCACCCAGGCCTCGAGTTCGGCGCGCAGCGAACCGTCGTTGGCCACCACCAGGTGAGCCTCGGGCTGCCGCGCCGCCAGGCCCTGGAACCAGGCCAGCACCGCCTGCGGCCGGTAGATCGGCTCGAGCCCCCGGTTGGCATACACCAGCCACGGCTGCTTGGCCGGCGCCATGGCCGGCAATGCATCCAGCCCGAACGGAAACACCATCACCTCGCGGCTGCCGAAGCGCCGCATGGCCTGCGCCATGTGCTGCGAATCGCTGGTGGCCAGGTCGGCCGCCGCCAGCACCCGCTTGAGCGCCCAGCGGTAGGCGACGTGCCGCTCGGGCGTCACCAGCACGTCGCTGCCCCAGGCCGATGCCAGCAGCCGGCCGCGCAGCGACCAGCCCTTGATGGCGGCCAGCGCCAATGTTCCATGCGAGGTGAGGTAATGGGGGTTGATCCAGTCGGCGTCCACCGTCTTCAGCCAGCGGGCCAGGGCCGGCAACTGACGCAACAGCCCGATGTTGCCACCGCCGGCATCGGGCTGCGTCTGCAGCTCGAGCCGGCGACGGGACGGCACGCAGTCGTCCAGCGCCGACGACACGCCGGTGCTCGAGGCCACCCACAGTTCGACCTTGGGCGCCAGCGCGCGCGCCCACTTGGCCAGGTGAGGGCTGCGACCGTCGCCGATCAGCGCATAGCGCAGCACCGGGTTGGAGGGCCGGGGCGCGGCATTCGCCCCGGCGGTGGCACGGCTGCGGGTCATGGCTGCGGCCCTTCGGGCGCCTGCGCCGAGCCGTGCGCAGCCTGCGGATCCGGGGTGCCGTGCAAGCGCCCGGCGCCCTGCAGGCCGGTGCCGGCCCAGGCCCCATACACCTCGCGCAACTGCGGATACCGTTCCAGCCAGTCGGCATCGCGCTGGCGGGTGTCGCCCACCACCTGGGCCGGGTTGCCGGCCAGCACCGCGAAGTCAGGATGCGTGCCGCGCACCCGGCTGTAGGCCGCCACCAGGCTGCCGCGGCCGATGGTCGAGCCGGCCTCGACCAGGCTGTGCGGGCCGATGTAGCTGTAGGCGCCGATGCGCACCGGCGAGCGCACGTCGCCGATCCGCTCGCCCGAGGCGGCCGCGGTGAGCCGGCCCATCAGCCGGATCGAGCGGTGCGTGCTGTGGGTGACGATGCTGCAGAAGTTGGTGATCTGCACGCCCTCCTCGATCACCAGGCCAGCGCTGGCCTCGATGAAGTTGAACTGGCCGATGAACACATGGTCGGCCAGGTCCAGCCCGTCCAGGCCCTCCAGGCAGGTGCTGGGCGCGATGCGGGTGGCAGCGAGCACGCGGTCGTCGTTGGCGCGCTCGCCGAACAGCATGCGGTGCGCCAGCAGGTGCCAGGCGCGGCGCCGCCAGCGGTTGAGGCGGGCACGCCAGGGCGAATCAGGGGCGAGCCGCATCGGGCACCTCCTGCCAGGTCGCCAGGCGCCAGAAATACCAGCCGAAGTAGCCGGCCATCGCGGCCGACACGGCCCAGGCCGCGCCGATCAGCCCGCCGAGCTGCAGGCCCAGCGCCAGCGCCACCAGGAACAGGCCCTGCCCCACCAGCGCCAGGCGCAGCGCCCAGCCCTGTGCGCGCCAGGCCATCGTGACCACCGCCAGCGGCGAGGCGACGAAATGCAGCGCGATGTAGGGCGCCAGCGCCCGCGACAGCTCGCCCGCGCCGCGCCAGCGTTCGCCGAAGACCCACGCGAACAGCTCCGGACCGCCGATCAGCAGCAACGCCGCCAGCGGCAGCGCCACCAGCGCCAGCAGGCCCATCACCTGCTGCACCGTGGCGCGGGCGTGGGCGGCGTCGGTGCTGGCGGCCAAGCGCGGGTACAGCGCCTGCGACACCGCGCCGCCCACCAGCGTGGCCGGTGCCTTGAGGTAGCGCAGCGCCAGACCCCAGAAGCCGACGGCCGCATCCCCGGCCCAGGCCGCCAGCAGCAGCACCGCCAGGGTGTCCTGCAGCGCACCGGCGAACGCATGCGGCGCGTTGAAGAGCGGGAACTCGCGGTGCTTGCGCGCCATGGCTCGCAGCGCCGCAGCGCTCTGCTGCCAGGCGGCACCCCACCCGGCCGCCGGCGGCCGGGCCAGCATGGCCGAGGCGGCCACCGCGGCGACGATCGGCGCCACCGCCAGCCCGGCGGCCGTGGCCGGCAGCCCCGCCAGACCCGAGCCCGCCAGCAACTGGCCCGCCGCGCCGCCGCCATGCTGCACCACGCGACTGGCAGCCAGGGTGCCGAAGCGTTCGTCGCGGTTGGCCCACATCGTGAACAGCTGGCAGGCGCCCAGCGCGGCCACGGCAGCCGGCAGCCACGGTCCCAGCGACAGCCGGCCAACGGTCCACATCACCCCACCGAGCACGGCGCTGAAGGCCACCATCACGAGCCACAGGCGCAGGCACAGCGCCAGCAGGGTGGCCGCGCCAGCCTCGTCGCGCTCCATCGGCAGCGCGAACTCGTAGCGCAGGCAGGCCACCACCGCGAGGTTGCCGGCCAGTGTCCAGAAGGTGGTGTAGGTGCCGAACTGCTCGGGCGTGAACAGCCTGGCGATCCACGGCCCCAGCAGCAGCGGCAGCGCCTGCGCCAGCGCGCCGCCGGCCAGCAGCGTCAGCGTGGCGCGCAGCAATCCGGGGCGTGCGGTGGGCATGGGCCGGCGATCGCGTGGCCCAGGGCGCTCAGGCAGCGAGCGCGCGGCCCAGTGCATCGACGACACGGGCCTGGTCGGCCTCGGCAAGGTCGGCGCTCATCGGCAGGCTGAGCACGCGCTGTGCCGCGCGGATGCTGTGCGGGCATGCGGCCGCGTCCTGCCCGGCGGCGTAGGCCGGCTGGTGGTGCAGCGGCCTGGGGTAGTGCACGGCGGTCGGGATGCCGGCGGCCTGCAGCGCCTTCTGCACCTCGGCCCGGCGCTCGACCAGCACGGTGTACTGGGCCCAGACGCAATCCCGGTCGTCGCGCACCGCCAGGCGCTGCAGCCGCAGCCCGGCGGCATCGATCAGGCGCGCATAGCGCTCGCCCAGCGCGCGGCGCCGCTCGAGTTCCCAGTCGAAGCGCTCGAGCTTGCCCAGCACCACCGCGCACTGCAGCGTGTCCATGCGCCCGCCCACGCCCACGCGGGTGTGGTGGTAGCGGCCGCTCTGGCCGTGGACGCGTATTTCGCGTGCGGCCTGGGCCAGCGCGTCGTCACTGGTGAAGATCGCCCCGCCATCGCCGTAGCAGCCCAGCGGCTTGCTCGGAAAGAAGCTGGTGCAACCCAGCGTCGAGACGTTGCAGCTCCTTCGGCCCTTGTAGCGCGCGCCGAAGCTCTGCGCCGCATCCTCGATCACCGCCAGGCCGTGCCGCGCGGCGATGGCGTTGAGGTCGTCCATGTCGGCCACCTGGCCGTACAGGCTCACCGGCATGATGGCGCGGGTGCGCGGCGTGATCGCCGCCTCGACCAGCGCGGCATCGAGGTTGCAGGTGTCGGGCTCGATGTCGACGTACACCGGCACGCCGCCCAGCAGCACGATGGTCTCGGCCGTGGCCGCGAAGGTGAAGGGCGTGGTGATGACCTCGTCGCCGGGCTTGAGGTCCAGCGCCATCAGCGCGATCAGCAGCGCCTCGGTGCCGCTGGCCACCGCCACGCAGTGCCGGGCGCCGCAGTGGGCAGCGAGCGCCGCCTCCATCTCGGCCACCTCGGGGCCCATGATGTACTGGCCGTGGTCGAGCACGCGCTGGATGCGCGCATCGATGGTGGTCTTCAGGGCCGCGTACTGCGACTTGAGATCGGTGAATTGCATGGTGCGTTCAGAAGGTGCCGGCCGGTGCCGCGGTGTCGGCCAGGGTCACTTCGGCGGTGCGGGCATCGAGGCGATACACCTCGCCGGTCGCCGGGCACTGCGCATAGACCAGGTCGGCGCCCTGCGGAGGCTCGACCGGCAGCGACAGCCGCTCGCCGTGCCGGCTCATCCAGCCGATCTGGCGCGCGGGCACGCCCACCATCAGCGCGAAGGGCTTGACGTCACGGCTGACCACCGCACCGGCGCCGACGAAGGCATGCTCGCCGATGGTGGTGCCGCAGACGATGGTGCAGTTGGCACCCAGCGTGGCGCCGCGCTTGACCCGCGTGCGGCGGTACTCGTTCTTGCGCACCACCGCCGAGCGCGGGTTGTGGACGTTGGTGAAGACCATACTCGGGCCGCAGAAGACGTCGTCCTCGAGCGTCACCGCGTCGTAGACCGAGACGTTGTTCTGCACCTTGACGTTGTCGCCGATGGTCACGTCGTTGCCCACGTACACGCCCTGACCGAACGAGCAGCCGCGGCCGATGCGCGCCCCGCCCGAGATGTGCGCGAAGTGCCAGACGCGGCAGCCGTCGCCGAGCTGCGCGCCCTCATCGACGATGGCCGAGGGGTGGATGGTGACCGCCACGCTCAGTATTCCAGTGGCAGGTTGATGCGCTTGCCGTCGCGGGCCGAGAGGTACATCGCGATCAGCAGCTCCAGGCTCTTCAGGCCCTCGCGGCCATCGGTCTCGGGCTCGCACTCGCCACGCAGCGTGCGGATCACGTTGTCGTAGTACAGCGGGTGGCCGAAGCCGTAGACCGAAGTGGTCTGGTAGCTGGCCTCGTCGAGCTGGCTGTCCATCTCGTGCGGCGTGGCGAACTCCCAGTGCTCGATCTTGTTGACGGCCACGCCGCCGACGCGCACCGTGCCATGCTCGCCGAGGATGGTGATCGAGCCCTCGAAGTTCTTGGGGTGCGTGAGCATGGTGACGTTGACCGAGCCCATCGCGCCGTTGCGCCACTTCAGCGCGGCCACGCCGGTGTCCTCGACCTCGATGTTGCGCGCCAGCGTGCCGGTGTAGGCCATCACGCTTTCCACCGGGCCGATCAGCCAGTCGAGCAGGTCGATGTAGTGGCTGGCCTGGTTCATGAAGGCGCCGCCGTCGAACTCCCAGGTGCCGCGCCAGGCGGCCGAGTCGTAGTAGCTCTGCGGGCGCGACCAGAACACGTTGACCGTGACCATGTAGATGCGGCCGAAGCGGCCCTGCTGCAGCGCCTGGCGCAGCAACTGCAGCGTGCGGTTGCGGCGGTTCTGCTTGACCACGAACAGGCGCACGCCGGCCTCGTCGCAGGCCTTGACCATCGCCAGCCCGTCGGCCCAGCGCGTGGCCATGGGCTTCTCGGTCATCACGTGCAGGCCGGCCTGCGCGGCCTCGATGGCCTGCTGCGGATGCAGGCCGCTGGGCGTGGCCAGCACCACGCAATCGGCGCCGCCTGCGCCGGCGTGGGGGCCACCCAGCTCGGCCAGCATCTGCGCATAACTCGCAAAGGCCTTGGCCTCGGTGCGCGCCTGCGCCGCGGCCAGCGCCGCCGGATCGGTGTCGCACACGGCCACCACCTCCACCCGGTCGGCGTGGCGGGCCATGGCCTCCATGTGATTGGCGGCAATGCGGCCGCAGCCGGCCAGCGCAAAGCGCAGCTTGCGATCGGTGATGGGGGCGTGCTTGGCGTGCATCGGGCAACGGCTTGAGCGGGGGGCCGATTATCGCCGAGGCTGCCTACAATGTCGGGTTTTCCCGCCCGCGTATCGAGGGCGGTCCCCGAGCCAACGCCTTCATCATGAGCCACGACGACCTGCCTCCGATCGACGACAACAAGCTGATCGCCGAGCGCCGCGAGAAACTGGCCGCGATCCGTGCCCAGGGCGTGGCGTTTCCCAACGACTTCAAGCCCAGGCACCACGCGGGCGACCTGCAGGCCAAGTACGGCGAGCTGACCAACGAGGAGCTCGAGCCGCGAGGCGTCGTCGTCACCGTCGCCGGCCGGCTGATGCTCAAGCGGGTGATGGGCAAGGCGAGCTTCGGCACGCTGCAGGATGGCTCGTTCGGCAAGACGCATGGCCGCATCCAGCTCTTCGTGGCCAAGGACAACGTCGGCGACGAGGTCTACGAGGCCTTCAAGCGCTGGGACCTGGGCGACATCCTCGGCGCCGAGGGCGTGCTGTTCAAGACGCGCACCGGCGAGCTGTCGGTCAAGGTGACCACGCTGCGGCTGCTGACCAAGAGCCTGCGCCCGCTGCCCGACAAGTTCCACGGCATGGCCGACCAGGAGCAGAAGTACCGGCAGCGCTACGCCGATCTGATCACCGACGAGCACGCCCGCGCGCGCTTCGTGGCGCGCAGCAAGGCGATGAGCTCGATCCGCAGTTTCATGGTGGAGCACAGCTTCCTCGAGGTCGAGACGCCGATGCTGCACCCGATCCCCGGGGGCGCCAACGCCAAGCCCTTCGTCACGCACCACAACGCGCTCGACCAGCAGATGTTCCTGCGCATCGCGCCGGAGCTGTACCTGAAGCGCCTGATCGTCGGCGGCTTCGAGCGGGTGTTCGAGATCAACCGCAGCTTTCGCAACGAAGGCATCTCGGTGCGTCACAACCCCGAGTTCACGATGATGGAGTTCTATGCGGCGTACTGGAACTACCACGACCTGATGGACTTCACCGAGGCCCTGCTGCGACACGCGGCGCGCATGGCCACCGGCTCGGCCAGCCTCACCTACGCCGGCAAGCCGGTGGAGCTGGACAAGCCCTTCGCGCGGCTGTCGGTGCGCGAATCGCTGGTGGTGCACGCCGGGCTGAGCGATGCCGAATCCACCGACGCCGCGGTGCTGCACGCCAAGCTGCGCTCGCTGGGCGAGGAGCCGCCGGCGCACTGGAAGCTGGCCGAGCTGCAGTTCGGGCTGTTCGAGGCGGTGGTGGAAGAAAAGCTCTGGCAGCCGACCTTTATCATCGACTACCCGGTGGACGTGTCGCCGCTGGCCCGTGCGTCGGACGCCAACCCGGCCATCACCGAGCGCTTCGAGCTGTTCATCACCGGTCGCGAGTACGCCAACGGCTTCTCCGAGCTCAACGACGCGGAAGACCAGGCGCAGCGCTTCCAGGCCCAGGTGGCCAACAAGGAAGCTGGTGACGAGGAGGCGATGTACTACGACGCCGACTTCATCCGCGCGCTGGAATACGGCATGCCGCCCACCGGCGGCTGCGGCGTGGGCCTGGACCGGCTGGTGATGCTGCTGACCGACAGCCCCAGCATCCGCGACGTGATCCTGTTCCCGGCGCTGCGCCGCGAAAGCTGAGCCCGGACACAGGCCTGCCCACTGCGGGCAGGGCTGTGCCTGGCGAAGGACTGCGCGCATCTCGTGCACGCAGGCTGGACACGCGGGCCAAGGGCCCGCCAGCCGTCAGCGGTGCTTGAACACCGCCTTGCGCTTCTCGAGGAAGGCCGAGGTGCCCTCGGTCTTGTCCTCGGTCGAGAACAGCGCATGGAACAGGCGCCGCTCGAACATCAGGCCGTCGGCCAACGTGCCTTCGTAGGCGCGGTTCACGCACTCCTTGATGGCCAGCACGCTGGGGTTGCCCAGTTCGCAGATCAAGGCGGCGGTGGCCAGCGCCTCGTCCATCAGCTTGTCCAGCGGCACCACGCGCGAGACCAGGCCCGAGCGCTCGGCCTCGGCGGCATCCATCATGCGGCCGGTGAGCGCCAGGTCCATGGCCTTGGCCTTGCCGATGGCACGCGGCAGGCGCTGCGTGCCGCCCGCTCCGGGAATCAGGCCCAGCTTGATCTCGGGCTGTCCGAAGCGCGCGTTCTCGGCGGCGATGACGATGTCGCACATCATCACCACCTCGCAACCGCCACCCAGCGCGAAGCCGGCCACCGCGGCGATCACCGGCTTGCGCACCGACTTCAGGTGCTCCCAGTTGCGGGTGATCAGGTCTTCGTTGTAGGCACGAGCGAAGTCGTACTGCGCCAGCGTGGAGATGTCGGCGCCGGCCGCAAAGGCCTTCTCGTTGCCGGTGATCACGATGCAGCCGATGCCGGTGTCGTCGTCGAAGGCCTTCAGCGCCGCGCCCAGCTCGTTCATCAGCGTGTCGTTCAGCGCGTTGAGCTGCTTGGGCCGGTTCAGGCGGATCACGCCGGTGCGGCGCTCGCCGCTGCCCTGGATCTCGGTGAGGAGGGTCTCGTAGGTCATGGAAGGGGCTCCTGGGTGGACGGATGGAAGCGGATGAGTCTGTGGCAAGTCTATGCGTGCCGGCCGGGCCGACACGGGCCGACTCGGCCCGCACACCTCGCGCGGCCCCGCGCCGCGTCAGCGCGTGGCCTGCAACGGCGGCTTCTTCAACTGCAGGTCGACGAAGGTCGATTCGTCCTGCCGGATCAGGATGCGCACCGGCAAGTACTGCAACGTGGGGGCGAACCAGATCTCTGCCGTCATCTCGCCGCTGCGGGCCTCGCGGCGCGGCTTGACGTGAAAGGTCTCGACCGAGCCGAACGGCAGGTCGAGCTGCTGCACCTCGCGCACGTCGTAGATCCATCGATCCACCCGGCGGTTGATGATCAGCGGCATCTCGATCGAGCGCCCCACCTGCATCAGGTGCGGCTGGGTGGTGAACAGCCAGGTCAACTGCACGAACTGGCTGGCCTCGTCCTGCACCCCGGGCAGCGTGGTCGTCTCGGTGCCGTCGGGCAGGCCGATGCGATCCGGCCCGAAGCGCAGGTTGAACCGGCGCGGCGCCGAGAACAGCACCTTCTGCTCTCGCTCGAAACGTTGGGGCGACAGGCCGCGGTCGGTGAGTTCGCCATCGCTGCTCGAGCGGCGTGACATCAGCGGCCCGATGGCCGTCTCCAGGTGCACCTGATAGCGGGTACCGGTGCGCAGCCAATCCACCTGGGCACTGCCCTCGACGGGGCCGCGGTAGTTGCCGCGCAGCTGGTAGCTCAGCCGCGTGGACGGCGGCCAGTCGAAGTTGGGCACGCCCACTGCCGGCATCGCCGCCACCGGGGCCGTGGCGGCCGACGCCGCGATGGCCGCCTGCACGGGCGGCGCCATCGCGGGTGGGTCGGCAGCCGCCGCCCGCACGGCGCTGGCCGCCGGTTCCACAGGCGCGGCGGCGGTGGGCAATGGCGGCGCCAGCGGCGGTGCCGGCTCCGGCGGCGGCGCGGCCACCGCAGCCGGCGGCGGATCCGGATCCGGGCGCGCGGGCTCCGCCGGTGTGGCAGGGGGCGCAGCCGGGGCCGCCTCGCGGTTCGAGGCCGGCGCCGAGGCCACCGCCGGCACGCGTGCCGCAGCCACCGCGGCCATCGATGGCCCGGCGGCGGGGGGCGGCGCCGTCGGCGCCAGCTCGCGCACGAAGGCCACCTCGATGCGGCCCACGCCGTCCTTGGCGCTGCCCCAGCCGAAGCGATCGGTCAGCACCTCGTTGGCCCCCAGCACATGCGCCGCGGCCACGATCACCAGCAACAGCCAGCCCCTGGGCTGCCGCAGCGGCGCACGCGCGTCGTCAACCGGCAGGGACAGGCTGGCCATGCCCGCTCATCCTTCGAGCCAGGCACGGCGGCGCGCGGCCTGAGGCCGCTTGGGCCGCGCGATGGCCTGCAGCACCACCCCGTCGCCCGCCGTGGCCGCCACCGGTGGCGTCACCCGCAGCCCCATCACGCGTTGGTCGCGCACCAGCATGACCTCCATCGGTCGACCGGGTTCGATCCACTGGGCCGCCTCTTCCAGCCGCCGCACGCGCCAGCCATCGATGGCCAGCAGTTCGTCGCCTGCCGACAAACCGGCAGCGTGCGCAGCGCCACCCAGCAGCACCGACTTCACCTGCACCCCACCCAGCGCGCTCTCCGACAGGCGCAGGCCCAGCCGCGCGGTCAGCGTGGCCCGCTCGGCTTGAACGTTGACGCCGATGTCCTGCAGCAGTTCGGCCAGCGGCGGGTCGACGGTTCCGTGCACCCAGGCCCCGAGCTCGGCATCGAACGGGCGCCCGCCCACCTCGCGCAGCGCGCGGGCGATGTCGTCGCCGGTGATCGGCCCGGCGTCGCAGTGCTGCCACAGCCAGCACATCGCGTCGTCCAGCGAGGCGCCTTCACGACGCAGCAGCAGGTCGAGCGCCATCGCCACGAGCGCACCCTTCTGGTAGTAGCTGACCGTGGCGTTGGGCGTGTTCTCGTCGGTGCGGTAGTACTTGATCCAGGCATCGAAGCTCGCATCGGCCAGGCTCTGCACGCGCCGCCCGGGCGTGCCCGCCACGGCGTTCATGCCCTTGGCCACCAGGCGCAGGTAGTGATCGAGATCGATCAGCCCGGCGCGCAGCAGCAGCAGGTCGTCGAAGTACGAGGTCATGCCCTCGAAGAACCACAGCAGCCGGGTGTAGTTCTCGCGCGAGTGATCGATGGATTCGAACTCGGCCGGGCGCAGGCGCTTGACGTTCCACGCATGGAAGTATTCGTGGCTGATCAGGCCGAGCAGCGTGACATAGCCGTCCGGCTGGCCCGCCATGCCGCGACGCGGCAGGTCGCGACGGGCCACCACCAGCGAGGCGCTGTCGCGGTGCTCGAGCCCGCCGTAGCCGTCCTCGACGGCCAGCACCAGGAACAGATAGCGCCCGAATGGCGCGGCCGAGTGCGAGCGTGCGTGCCAGAAGCGCTGGTGCTGCTCGCAGACGCGGCGTGCATCCTGCAGCAGTCGCTCGCCGTCCAGCGAGGGCCAGGCACCGGTCACCACGATCTCGTGCGCGACGCCACCGGCCTGGAACTGCCCCCGCCAGAAGCGCCCCATCTCGAACGGGTGGTCGATCAGCTCGGCATAGTCGGCAGACTGCCATTGTCGACGTCCAGTGCCGGGACTCATCGCCGTGGCCACCTGCCAGCCGGCGGGCAGGCGGCCGAGGGTCAGCACATGCGGCTGTGCCTCGCGCCCCTCGGCCCGCAGGAACAGGCTGGAGCCGTTGAAATAGCCGCGGTCGGCATCCAGGAAGGCGGCACGCACCGAGCGATCGAAGGCGTAGACCCGGTAGCTCAGCTCCAGCGTGGCCGTGCCGTTGCAACGCACCCTCCAGCGCGACTTGTCCAGGGCCTCGATGGCGCAGTCGCGCCGGCCCTGCCGGGCCACCAGGCCGCTCAGGTGGCGGCTGAACTCCCGCACCAGGTAGCTGCCGGGAATCCACACCGGCAACTGCACCACCTGGTCGGGCTGCGGCCGCGGCAGCTGCATCGTGACGCGGAACAGGTGGGCATGCGCATCCTCGATCTCGACGCGATAACGGACCATGTCACTGGCGCAGTACAGGACGAGCGACGCGTGCCCGACGGCCGGTCAGGCCCCCGCCGCGCTGAGGAAGCAGCAGGCCGCGGCCCCGGCCGACAGCCGGAAGCGCAAGGTGAGCCAGCGCGACAGCCCGACCTGCGGGTAGAGCTTGCGGTCGACCAGGTAGCACACCACCAGCATCACGCCGTCGACCACCAGGCCCGAGCGGGCCGGCATCATCACGGCCACCCACGACACGAGGGTGGGCACCAGGCCCCAGATGAACAGAGCGGCCGGTGCATCCGGCTGGCTGAAGGCCGTGCCCCAGTGCACCCCACCCAGGAACGCCACCACCAGCGCCGCCCACGCAGACAGCCCGAGCGTCACATAGCCATGGGCCCGCTCGTCGACCAGCCAGACCAGCACCGTGCCGAGGACGAAAGGCACCAAGCCCGCCTGCCCGAGCTTGTGGGCCAGGGCGGCCGTGTCGTCCGGGCGGCGGGCCGGCTCGGTCATGACTTCTTCGAGGCGGCCGCCAGGCGCTCCTCGATCCGAGGGGCCGACATCGCCCCGGGAACGCGGCTGCCGTCCTCGAACACCACGGCCGGAGTGCCCTGTACCTTGTTCTTCTTGCCGAAGCCGAGATTGCGCTCCAGGGCCGCGGTGTCGCAAGCGCCCATGACCTTGGTCGGCGCCACGCCATCGACCATCCACTGCCGCCAGGCCTTGGCGGGATCCTTGGCGCACCAGATGTCGCGCGACTTGACGTTGGAGTCAGGCCCGAGGATGGGATAGAGAAAGGTGTAGATCGTCACGTCCTTGACAGCCAGCAGGTCGCGCTCGATCTGCTTGCAGTAGCCACAGTTCGGATCGGCAAACACCGCCAGCTTTCGCGCTCCGCTGCCTTGCCGGATGACGAGTGCATCCTTCAGCGGCAGGCTGGAAAAGTCGATGGCCATGAGCTTGTCGACGCGCGCTTGCGTCAGGTCGGTGCGGGTACGCGTCTCGACGATCGATCCCTGGATGACGTAGTTCCCGTGTTCGTCCGAGTACAGCAGGTCGGTGCCGATGCGCACCTCGTAGATCCCGGGAATCGGCGTCCGGGTGACCTCGTCGATCCGGGGCAGGTTGGGCAGTCGCTCGGCCAGGTTCTTGCGAATCGCCGCTTCGTCGGCCCGGGCCGATGGCAACGCCCCCAGCGCCCCCATGGCCAGCAGGGCCAGGCCAAGCGCGATGCCACGAAGGCGGACGGGCGAAGGCATCGATGTCATGGCAGGCTCCTCAGGCATCCAATGCCCTGGCGGTGACCAGGCGCTTGAGAGGCGCCAGTCGGTTGAACAGTCCCATCCCCCGGTTGCGCAGCTCGCGCACCACGGCATGGTCGGAGGCAAACAGATGCAGCAGCCCGTCGGTGACGCCGGCCATCGCGGTGGTGGGCCAGGCGCGTTGGCGCACGTGCCGCCGCAGCAGCGCCTCATCGCCCAGGCTGCGCCACGATTCACGTTCGGCGATCACCCGCGCCAGGCTGATCACATCGGCCAGGCCCAGGTTCAGGCCCTGCCCGGCCAGCGGATGCACCACATGGGCCGCATCGCCCACCAGCACCCAGCCGGCCCCGCACAAGGGCTCTGCACGGGCCAGCATCAGCGGCCACGGCACACGCGGCCCCGCCAGCCGCAAGCGGCCTGCGGCGGCGCCGGTGGCCTCGGCCAGCCGGGCCTCGAAATCCTCGTCGGCCAGCGCCTGCATCGCCTTGGCTTCTTCGGTGGGCAGCGACCAGACCAGCCCGAAGCCGTGCCCGTGCCGAGGCCGGTCGAACGGCAGCAAGGCCAGTACATCGGGCGAGCGGAACCACTGCCTCGCGGTGTGCGCATGCGGTCGGTCGGATTCGAGCCGCGCGACGACGGCGGTGTGGCCATAGGGGTGGCGCTGCACCTTGACGCCCAATTCGGCAGGGGCCGAGGAGGCCTTGCCGTCGGCCCAGACGACCAGGTCAGCCGCCACCGGCCCGGCCACGCGGTGCACATGCGGCGCAAAGCGCAGTGCGGCCTGCAGCGCCGCATCCAGTTCAGCCGCGTCGACGATCCAGGCCAGCGCCTCCACCGTCTGCTGCCAGGCCGAGAAGTCAAGTGCTCCCGCCGCGGCATCGCCATGGATGCGCATGTCGTGCACCGCCGTCACCGCGTCGCCCGGCAAGGCCGGCCAGACCTTCAGGGCCTCGAGCAGCCCGCGGGAGGCGGCATTGAGGGCATAAGTGCGCACCTCGGCGCCCTGGGCGCCAGCCGGGATCGCCTTCGAGCTTCCAGAGGTGTCGACGATGGCCACCTGCAGCCCTTGTCGGGCCAGGGCCAGCGCCAATGCCGCGCCCACGGCCCCGGCGCCCCTGATGCACACGTCGCAACGCTCCATCGGCCGCATTGTAGGCAGCGCCTCTTCACCCACCTGACGTGGTGCCGATGCCTGCCGGCCGCAGCCTAAAATCCACCGATCGGGCGGCGGCCAGCTGCCCTGTCACCGGCGAACGCGCCCTGACCTCGCCGACATTGCCCCAGCCGGGGGCAACGAGGTTGCGCGCGTGGCCACCCCGCCAATCGAAAGCCCCCCATGAGCCTCAAATGCGGCATCGTGGGCTTGCCCAACGTCGGCAAGTCCACCCTCTTCAATGCGCTGACCAAGGCCGGCATCGCCGCCGAGAACTACCCGTTCTGCACCATCGAGCCCAATGTGGGCATCGTCGAGCTGCCCGACCCGCGGCTCACCGCGCTGGCCAAGATCGTCGAACCCGAGCGGGTGGTGCCGGCGATCGTCGAGTTCGTCGACATCGCCGGACTGGTGGCCGGCGCCAGCAAGGGCGAAGGCCTGGGCAACCAGTTCCTCTCGCACATCCGCGAGACCGATGCCATCGTCAACGTGGTGCGCTGCTTCGAGGACGAGAACGTGATCCACGTGGCCGGCAAGGTCGATCCGATCGCCGACATCGAGGTCATCCAGACCGAGCTGTGCCTGGCCGACCTGGGCACCGTCGAGAAGGGCCTGGCGCGCTACACCAAGCAGGCCAAGGCCGGCGGCGACAAGGAGGCGCTGCGCCTGGTGGAGGTGCTGAAGAAGTGCGAGGCGGCGCTGAACCAGGCCCAGCCGGTGCGCAGCATCGACTTCAGCAAGGAAGAGCTGGCGGTGCTCAAGCCACTGTGCCTGATCACCGCCAAGCCGGCGATGTTCGTCGGCAACGTGGCCGAGAGCGGCTTCGACCACAACCCCTTCCTCGACCGGCTGAACGAGTTCGCCGCGAAGCAGAACGCGCCGGTGGTGGCGATCTGCGCCAAGACCGAGGCCGACCTGGCTGACATGGAGGACGAAGACCGGCTGCTGTTCCTGCACGAGATGGGCCAGGACGAGCCGGGCCTGAACCGGCTGATCCGCGCGGCCTTCAAGCTGCTGGGCCTGCAGACCTACTTCACCGCCGGCGTGAAGGAGGTGCGGGCCTGGACCATCCACATCGGCGACACCGCGCCGCAGGCCGCCGGCGTGATCCACACCGATTTCGAGCGGGGATTCATCCGGGCGCAGACCATCGCGTACGAGGACTTCATCCACTTCAAGGGTGAACAGGGCGCCAAGGACGCGGGCAAGATGCGCGCCGAGGGCAAGGAGTACGTCGTCAAGGATGGCGACGTGATGAACTTCCTGTTCAACGTCTGAGATCGCCCAGCATGTCCAAGGCCCTCGACACCCGCCCGTTGCTGCCGACGGTACGCGCCGGAAGCAGCCGAGCCCTTGCGCGGGGCTGGCTGTGGATGGGGGTGCTGGCGCTGATCGGCTCGGGCGTGCTGGCCATCGTGCTGGTGCTGTCGCGCACGCCGGGCATCGCGCAGGTGTTTCCGCTGAAGGACCTGTTCCGGGCGGCGCTGGTGGTGCACGTCGACCTGTCGGTGCTGATCTGGTTCATGGCCTTTGCCAGCCTGGTATGGAGCCTGGTCACCGTCGATCGATGGGTGGCGGTGGGCAAGCTGTCCATCGCCCTGGCCGGACTGGGCACGCTGCTGCTCGCGATGTCGCCCTTCATGCCGGGCGCCCAGCCGCTGCTCAACAACTACGTGCCGGTGTTGCAGCATCCGGTGTTTCTCGCCGGGCTGGCCATGTGCGGTGTGGGCTTCGGCCTGACCATCCTGCGCACGCTGGTCTGGGCCTGGCCCGGGCACGCCGGCGTGGCGGCCACGGCCAGCCGCCTGCACCTGGGCATCTATGCCAGTGCCCTGGCCGGTGCGCTGGCCTGGGCCGCCTTGCTGTGGTCGATGGCCACCATGCCGGCCATCGACGGCACCGCGTACTACGAGATCCTGTTCTGGGGCGGTGGCCATGTACTGCAGTTCCAGCATGCACTGCTGGCGGCCGTCGCCTGGTGGTGGCTGGCCAAGGTGCTGGGCGCCGGCTGGCCCGTGGCCGAACGACAGGCCACGCGCTGGTTTGCGGTCGCCGCATGGCCGCTGGCGGCGGTGCCGGTGATGTACTTGCTGTGGCCGGCCTCGGCCCCGGAGCACACCACCGCCTTCGCCAAGCTGATGGAGTGGGGCCACCTGTTGATGGTGCCCGTCCTGGCGGCCACCGTCGCAGCGCTGCCCGGGGCCTGGCGCGCGCCGTCCAGCCCGGTTCGGTCCGCCCTGATCACGTCGGTGCTGCTGTTCGTGACGGGGGGCATACTGGCCTTCATGATCCGGGGGGTGAACGTGGTGGTGCCGGCGCACTACCACGGCTCGATCGTCGGCATCACGCTGGCGATGATGGGGCTGGCCTACGTGCTGCTGCCGCAGCTCGGCTTCGGCCGTGCCACCGGTCGGATGGCACGTTGGCAACCATGGGTCTACGGGGGCGGGCAACTGATGCACATCCTCGGCCTGGCCTGGTCGGGCGGCTATGGCGTACAGCGCAAGGTGGCCGGCTCGGCCCAGGTGCTGGTCACCGTGCAGGAGCGCATCGGCATGGGCATGATGGGCCTGGGCGGGCTGATCGCCGTCATCGGCGGCGTGATGTTCGTGTGGGTGTGCCTGGTGGCGATGAGGTCACCGGCGGCGCCCGAAAGCGGCACCATCGCCCGGTAGGCGCACAGCCGCGGCCGCAGCACCCACGCGGGGCCTCACGATTCGGCTGACCGGCGGATCGGCTGATCGATCGGCGCAGGCCGCTGTCCGGCGCTCAGCGCGTCAGGCGCCGGTACTCGGGCACGAAGGTGGCCGCTGCATGGGGCGCGGCGAACACGGCCTTGAGCCGGGCCTTGCCATCGAGCAGGAACAGCGACGCCGTGTGATCGACGGTGTAGAAACCGTTGGCCGACTTCTCGTGCCGCTGGTACATCACGCCGAAGTGCTTGACCAGCGGCGCCAGCGCCTCGTCCGGGCCTGTGGCGAAGCCGAAGGCCGGGTTGAAGTTGGGCACGTAGGCCTTCAGCAGTTCGAGTGTGTCGCGCTGAGGGTCGACCGAGATGAACAGCACGCGCGGCTGCTCGGCCGGCTGAAGCTGCCGGAAGGCCTCGGCCAGCATCGACAACGTGGTCGGGCAGACGTCGGGGCACTGGGTGTAGCCGAAGAACAGCACCGTCGGACGGCCGAGCAGGTCGTTGCGCGTCAGAGGACCAGCCGGTCCGATGAGGCTGAATTCCGGCACCGGCTCGGCATCGTTCAGTTCGGTGGCCACGCGCATGCCGCCCGGCCCGGCCGGGTCAACCGCGGCGCGGCGCGCCAGGCTCTTCCAGACCAGCACCCCGCCTGCCGCAGCGATCGCCGTGCCGGCCAGGATCAAGCGACGGGTGGTCTCGGGAGCAGGCACGACGTGAACCCCTGGAAAGAACAATGGGCGAGCTGTGCGCTCGCCCATCCGGAAAGGCTGTGGCTCAGGCCCTCAGGCCTGGCCGGCCATCAGCGCCGATCGTAGGCGTACGGTGTCCAGTCGTCGACCACGCTGGGCGGCGAAGGCCAGTTGCCATGCGGCGGGGGCGACACCGTTGTCCACTCGAGCGACTTCGAGCCCCAGGGGTTGTCGCCCGCCGGCTGGCCCTTGGCGGCACCGATGATCCAGTTCAGCACGGCGATCATGAAGCCCACGCCCAGGATGACCGCGCCAATGGTCATCCACTGGTGTGCGCTCTCGAACTGCGGGAAGTGCGAGTAATCGTAGTAGCGACGCGGCATGCCCTTCACGCCGACGGTCATCATGATCCAGAAGACGATGTTGACGCCGACGAAGGTGATCCAGAAGCCGAGCTTGCCCCAGAACTCGTTGTACATGCGGCCCGTCATCTTCGGGAACCAGTAGTACACGCCGCCGAAGATCGCGAACGTGCCCGCCACCGCCATCACGTAGTGGAAGTGGCCCACCACGTAGTACGTGTCCGACAGGTGCAGCGTCAGCGAGGTGACCGCCAGCGGGATGCCGGTCAGGCCACCGATCAGGAACAGGAACAGCACGCCCAGCGCGTAGAGCATCGGCGTCTCGAAGGTGATGGCGCCCTTGTACAGCGTGCCCGCCAGGCTGATCACCAGCAGGCCCACCGGCACCGAGATCATCAGCGTGGTGATCATCTGCCCGATGCGGATCCAGTCGGCCATGCCGGAGACGTACAGGTGGTGCACCCACACCTCGCCCGACAGCAGCACGATGCCGCCGATGCCGCCCCACAGCGCCACCTTGTGGTTGAACACGCGGTTGCGGGTGAAGGTGGCCACGATCTCGAACACCACCCCGATGAAGGGCAGGAAGATCACGTACACCGCCGGGTGCGAATAGAACCAGAACAGGTTCTGGTACGTGAGCACGTCACCGCCGCGAGACGGATCGAAGAAGTGCGTGCCCAGGTACTTGTCGAAGCTGATCAGCGTGACCGCGGTGCCGAGCACCGGCACGAAGATCAGCTGCAGCACGAACGCGCCGAGCGTGCACCACACGAAGATGTTCAGGTTGCTCCACTTCAGACCCGGCGCGCGCATGTAGGCCACCGTGGTCAGGAAGTTCACGCCGCCGATGATCGAGGCGAAGCCCAGCACCAGCACGGTGAAGGTGTACAGCGCCGTGTTGCCGGTGGTGATGGTGGAGTACGGCGGGTAGCCGGTCCACATCAGATCGGGAGGATCCGGCACCACGAAGGTGAGCAGGGCCAGGATCACGCCGACGTAGAACAGCCACACCGACAGCGCATTGACGCGCGGGAAGGCCACGTCCTTGGCACCGATCATCAGCGGGATGCAGTAGTTGGCGAAGAAGCCGGTCAACGCCGGGATCTGGAAGCCCAGGATCATCACCGCGCCGTGCGTGTAGAGCCAGACGTTGTAGGTGGTCGGGTTGCTGGTGATCGTGGGCCCGATCGTCGACAGCTCGGCGCGCATCAGCAGCGCCGCGATGCCGGCCACCGCGAAGGCGGCGATCGACCCGATCAGGTAGAGCACGCCGACCCGCTTGTGGTCGGTCGTGAAGATCCATTCTTTGATGTTGATGCTCACGTTATGGCCTCCGCGTCAGGCGGGTTTGCCTGCCTGGGCAAGCTTGCTGGCTTCCTGGTCGAGCCAGGTCTTGAACTCGGCCTCGGGCAACACGATGATCTTGCCGGCCATGTACGAGTGGGCGACCCCGCAATACTCGGCGCACGACACGATGTGCTCGCCGGGCTTCTTGGGATAGAACCACAGGTAGGTGACGCGGCCCGGCATCGAGTCTTCCTTGACGCGGAAGTCGGGGATGAAGTGGCTGTGCAGCGTGTCGCGGCTGGTCATGCGCAGCAGCACCGGCTTGCCGGCGGGCACGCGCAGTTCGTTCTGCGTCTTGACGCCGTTCGCATAGGTGTAGTCCCAGCTGTACATGCCCGACTCGAGCTTGACCTCCATGCGGTCGGCCGGCACATCCCGGTAGTCGTTCCAGAGCTTCCAGCCGTTGGCCGCGACATACAGGTCATCGGCCAGGAAGGCGAACGTGGGCACCACCGCCCAGCCCACCATCGAGGCCACCGTCATGGTCTTGGCCGTGCCCACCTGCCCCGGTGCCTTGGCCCGGTAGCGGATCAGGAAGTACGCCATCACCAGCGCGAAGATCACGCCGATCACGGTGATGTCGACGATGACCTCGTGCCACAGGTGATCCCAGCCGGCGGCCGGGTCGTTGATGCGCCCCGGCGCGGCGTTGGACACCTCATAGGCCAGCGCGGGCAATGACAACAGGCCGGCGCTCGCCGTGGCCCACCCGACGGCGGCTTTCGAACACCACCGGGGCGTCTTGAATCTAGTTTGCATGCACGGTTCTCCTACCCAGTTGTCTCCGATAAGCCAGGAAGCCCAGGGACATGGCCCCCAGGCCGAACAGCAATGCTCCGATGCCCGCGAACAACGCGTAGTTGGGCTGATAGCGGCCCTCGGAATAGTTGTAGCTGAAGCACGCGCCGGTGATCATGTCGAACACCGCCGAGCCGGATTCGCTGATGCGGCCCCAGTCGGCATCGATGAGCGCCAGTTCGATGTTGCGGGCATCCATGCGCGTGCCGTAGATGTAACGGGCGACGCGACCCTCGGGCGTCAGGAAGACGAGCACATTCGGGTGCAGAAAGGTCTTGTCCACGCGCGACCAGAAGAAATTGAAACCCACCGAGCCGGCGAATCGGGTGGTCGCCTCGGGTTCGGGCGTTCGCAGCACGGCAAAGCGCCAGCCCTCCGGTGCGGCATCGGCCTTGGGCGGACGCGCCTTGGCCAGGAAGGCCGCCGCCGTCTGAGGCGTGTCGTTGCGGTCGAACGAGACCGTCAGCACCCGAAAGTCGCGACCGATCTGGAAGCGCTTGACCTGGTCGAGCGCGGCCGAGAGATTCAGGTTCACCGTGGGACAGGTGCCGTCGCAGCCGTAGTACGAGAGCACCAGGATCACCGGCTTGCCCAGCACATCGCCCATCGCGAAGGGCTGTCCGCGCTCGTCGGTGAACGCCGTGGCCGGCGCCATCGGCTGGCCGAGGTGCTTGCTCTCGTCGATCTGCATGATGGCCGGATCGATGGAACTGCGCTTGTTCTCGTCGGGCGGCTTGCCCATGGCCTGGCTGCCGCAGGCCAAGCATGCGGCCACCAGCCCCACGATGAGGCGCAACGAGGCGACGACGGTCACGGCAGCCCTTCGGGGCAGGATCACCAGAAGTAGATCTGCGACACCACGAAGAACCAGATGATGTCGACGAAGTGCCAGTACAGGCCGGCGGTGCGCCAGAAGCCCAGATCGGCCTTGCCCTTGAAGGCGGCAGGCACGCCGGCCAGGAAGATCGACAGGCCGACGATCACGTGGCCGCCGTGGAAGCCAGTGATCGAGAAGAAGCTGGTGGCGTAGACGTTGGTGGAGATGGAGAAGCCACCGTGGATCAGGTGGTTCCACTCGTACATCGACATGCCCAGGAAGGTGGCACCCAGCACGATGGTGATCACCAGCCACGTGCGGAACCCCGCCTGGTTGCCCTCATGAAGCAGGTGCTCGGCGTAATGGATGGTGAAGGAGGATGCCACCAGCACCACCGTCATGATGAGCGGCAGGCTCTTCGAGATCTCGGGCGTGTTGGCCGGCGGCCAGAACGGCGCCTCCAGGCGCATGAACCAGTAGCTGGCGAAGAACGAGACGAAGATCATCGCCTCGGCCAGGATGAACCAGCCCATCGCACCATACGACAGGCCTTCGCCATGGCCCATGGCCTCGCTGGTCCAGCCCACCACACCGGCCAGCACCAGCACCACGCCGATGCCCAGGGCCACGGCCGCCATCAGGCCGCTGTGGTAGACGAACTGGAACGAGAACGCCAGTGCCAGCGCCAGGATGCCCAGGCTGGCAATGGCGGGGTACATGCTCCATTCCCAGTGGCCACC
>Ga0268298_10001851_pt1 | contig 23990 bp, 16 predicted proteins | sample WWTPWeurt_MetaG_FD_194462 | JGI IMG/M metagenome (GOLD analysis project Ga0268298, IMG submission 194462) | Activated sludge microbial communities from WWTP in Nijmegen, Gelderland, Netherland - WWTP Weurt | ecosystem: Engineered > WWTP > Aerobic digester > Activated sludge | place...
CACCAAAGTGTCTATAACTTTTCCATTCAACAGTTAATACTTGATTGGGCGCAGTTCCTTCTGTTAAATAAGAAAGTTGACCCGTTGTGGTATTTCCCTGCAGGTCCCCGTTTAATGCACATATTACATTATTGGAAGTTCCGGTGCTTATGGCAGTATAGCTTGACGAAATTGCTCCGCCTAATGCAATAAAACCATTACTCTGAGCGCTGAAGGTGGTATAATCAACTCCATTAAAAGTAAAGGTGAAACCAATAGGAAGACCTGGAAACCCGGTGTCATCATTAGTTGCTGCTCCCAATACGGTGCCTCCAACCAAATTTGTATACGTTCCTGATGTTTCAGAGAAAACGTAGTTGCTTACTTGGGCACTTGCCTTTAATGACAAGAGACCAAATCCGCAAAGCAAGGCCGTTCGCCTTAAATTGTAGAATAGATTCATAGTAGTTTAGATTAATTTGCCACAAAGGTAACTCTGAAATGTGCGGTGATTGCAATTTTGTTAATAAAACTGAGAAATGTCTTGTTCAATAAATCCAAGAATATGTTAATTTAAACACTTGATAAACAATATGATAATAAACATGTTTAAACAAATAATTGTTTTAGCCGAGTTGAGTAATTATTTGGTTGTAAATCTCAATTATACCGATCGGTATCTGTGCTTTTATCAGTTTAGTATTATGCATGCATTTAAAGACAAATCGTTTTTAATACGATTTGGTAGGAATACAAGAATCGACGAAAATTTTAGTCACGTGCTCAGATAGTTAATCGCCAAAATGATGGATGTTCATGTTCGGCAATCAAGATTTATATTAACGGAGAAATTTAATAACGCTAAAAAGAAAATGAAAAAACTGCCGCGTTATTTGAACTTACAAAAATCGTATCTCCAATCATGACCATATCTTTTGCATCTGTATTCACAAAAAATCCAGATTCATTTGGTGAAAGCTGTTTGAAATTTCCTTTTCCATCACCTAAAAGTAAAACACCTCTTCCTCCATCATACCTGATAGTTTCTACCTCTGCTGAAAAATTGTTTCCAACTCCCAAAATATCCAGATTTCCATCTTTGTCAAAATCCTGCACCAACGTTTTATTCAACGGTCCCATCTGTGCGTAAACCGGCAGTGGCTTTAATTCAAATCCAGCACCTTTGCTTAATAAGATGGAAGACCGAAATTCATACGCTGAAAAGTGAATTGATGCTTTCAGATTTTCTTCTCCATAAATTGCTTTTAAATCTGCTAAAGCAAAATCATTATAGGTTGGAAATTTCTCTTTGATAAACGGCATTTGTTCGCTGGAACATTGCCTGCCCCTTACCGGAAAACATCTTCCGTCCTGATATTTTCCAAGCACAATATCGGGCATGCTGTTTTTGTCAAAATCATTCAGGTAAATCTCCAGCGGATATTTTTCGGATGGATGAAATTTATTGTTTTCTCCAATGTTTCCAACCACATAATCATTTTTGCCATCACCGTTAAAATCTCCGGCTGAAACAGACATCCACCAGCCGTTTGATTTTGACATTCCCATTTTGGAAGTGGCATTTACATAACGTCCGTTGGAGTTTTCAAAAAAGGAAATTGGCATCCATTCTCCAACGCAGATTAAGTCCAGATCCCCATCTCCGTCATAGTCATCAAAAATGGATTCGGTAATCATTCCTGCGTTTACTAATTCTGGTGATTCAATAGTAGCATCTGTAAAAACTCCGTTTTCATTTCGCAGTAAAAAACTGCGCGGACTCATTGGATATTGTCCAGGAGTTTGTCTGCCGCCAACAAATAAATCCTGATCACCGTCATTGTCATAATCACCCGCTGTTACACGCATGCCGCTGCAATCCATAAAAGGTAAACGGGTTGAACTTTCATTGGTGAAATTTCCTTTTCCGTCATTGATGTAGAGCTGATCCTGCATAGGTGGAGACAACAACATTACTTCATTGGAACCACTCACCACATACAAATCCAAATCCTTGTCATTGTCTGCATCAAAAAATATAGATCCTAATTCTTCTCTTAAAATTTCTTTTTTCCACGGACCGGTTTTTTCTGCAAATGACCCATCCCCATTTTGCAAATACAATGAACCTGTTCCGCCTGAAGGACCAGAAATGTACAGATCTTCAAGCTGATCGCCATTCACATCACCCGCTGACATAAACGGCCCCAGCTGACTCATTTTATGAGGTAACAGAATTTCTCTTTCGAAATCATTTTTTGAAATCTCTTTATGCAAATGATTGATCACCGGTTTGAATTCAAAGTACTTTTTCTCAACTTCTGTTACCTGCGGATTCATCATCGCATCTTTATAATAAACTGTCAAAAGTTGATCAGCTTTCACATCATCGAGAACTACTTTTTTTCCATTGGGCCAAATCACTTCCAACTGATCAATTTTCGAACTTGATCCAAGTCCAAAATGTACCACAGGCTCAACACTGGATTGATATCCGCGTTCGGTTTGAAATTCGCGGTATTGTATTTTATCACCCGATTTGATTTTCACTTTTACTCCAATTCCAAGTTTGTTTTTTTCATCACCTGAAATTTTTACACGCAGATAATGATTGGGTGATTGCAAATCATTGCGCATCACAAAAGAAACTTCATCCATATTATTTACCGCCAGATCCAAATCACCGTCATTGTCTAAATCAGCATAAGCAACACCATTCGAATTTACGGGTTGATTCATGTTCCATTGCTCCGTTACTTTTTCAAATTTTAAGTCACCGGTATTCCGGAACATGTAGTTTTCAATTTTTGTCGCTGGTAACAATTCAAGTGCGGCATTAAAATCAGTTTTTTGCAATTGATTTTCTTTGATTTTTGCTGTTGCATCAATGTCGCGTGCATCACGTTTGTAGCCGTTGGTGATAAACAAATCCTGATAACCGTCATTATCAAAATCAGCAAACAATGGTGCCCAGCTCCAGTCTGTTTTGGAGATACCAGCCAGTTGACCTATTTCTGAAAAAGTTCCGTTTCCATTATTTAATTGAAGTGCGTTGAACATATATTGATAATGCAAACCGTTGTTGACAGATTGCCAGAATTTTTGAATGTTCATTCCGCCCATATTTCTTTTTGAACGTGCATGATCTTCACTCACCATATCCAGCGTAATGACATCTGGTAACGCATCATTATTAAAATCTGCAATGTCATTTCCCATAGAGAAATTTGAGATGTGCCCGGTGCGCTGCCAGATTTCATTTTTAAATGTTCCGTCTCCCTGATTGATATATAAAAAATCAGGCATGGAATAATCATTGGAAACATAAATATCCTGATCAAAATCATTATCGATATCTGCAATGGCCAAACCTAATCCAAACGCATAATTCCAGATGCCTGCTTCTTTAGAAACATCGGTAAATTTTCCGTTATCATTTCGTAATAAGACATCAGAAAATTTTTCATAACCGGCTTGAATCTGATTTAAGTTGGCCGGTTGTTCTGATGCGCCTGTCAGGTTAAATTGATTGTAAAGATGATTCATGACATACAAATCCAAATCACCGTCATTATCATAATCAAAGAAGGCTGATTGTGTTGTATTCTTTTTTACATCCACACCAAATTCAGCGGCGCGTTCAGTAAAAGTCAAATTTCCATTATTGATGTAGAGCAGATTTGCCAGTTGGTTTTCATCAGCCGGCAAACCTGAACGTGACACATAAATATCCAGCAAATTATCATTGTTGACATCCGCCATGACAACACCGGTGCGCCAGCCTTCATTTGCTTTTGCACCAATGGCTGTTTGTGTAATGTCTTCAAATTTTAAATTGCCTTTGTTGAGGTATAATTTATCTGAAACCTGATTGCCGGTAAAATACAAATCAGTTAAACCATCATTATTAATGTCACCTGCTGCAACGCCACCTCCATTATAGATGTATTCATAATTGAACAGATTAAATGAATCATATTCTGTTATGGTATTTGTAAAATCAATGCCGCTTTCTGAATGTGAAAGGGTAGTGAAGGACATGCTGTGTATGGTAGAATCTTGCGTTGTAGAATCATCACTGTTCCCTGAACAGGAAAGCACAAATACAGACAAAATAAGAATTGAAAAAAGGCGCATAAGCTTTGGTTAGGAGGCTTGTGTAAACTTAAGGATTTTTTGAAATGATAGAATAGATCAACTAAACTTCAGTTCTTCCATTGCATTGAATGAAATCTATTTGATGAAATAAGTATAAAAATTGCGGTTTTCTAAATTCATTGTTTATACTGAAAATTCATGACATGCAAGCTAAATCATTTCCGATGAAAAATATTTTCCCTATCTTGCTTACACAAAACAGCTTTGTGAAAAATTCTTTCATCAAAAAAATTTCAGCTCTTTTTGCTTTTTGCCTTTTGGCTTTTGCCTCAACAAGCTGTAAAAAAGATGAAATTTGTGACCACCCCAGTTTACCTTGCCAAACGCATGAAGGTAAAAATACTTTTGGTTGTTTGATTGATGGGGTGCCGTTTGTGGCTAAAACATCATTTTCTATTGGTGGAGCGGTACCTGTTAGTGGGTCTTTTGATGAGTCAACACAATATTTAATTATTGAGGGCTCTAAAGAAGATCCAAGCGAAAAAATTGAGACTGTAAAGATCAGAGCCTATGTACTCTCGGGCGTGGGTAGTTATTCTATGTGGGTAACTAGTTCAAGCGCGCAAGGTTATACCTATTTTAACAATACGAACGTTTGTACTTACTATCATGATTTGGATAATAAAGGAATCATTAATATCTCTTTTTTGGACACCGAGAAAAATATAATCGCTGGTACATTCAGCGTGACATTGATTAATCCAGATTGCACCAAAGAAACTTTAACGATTTCGCAAGGAAGGTTTGATTTCGGATACTAGTTGCAATCACTTAAGATTTTTTGCGAAGTGATTTGCGTCACTCAAACTTCACCTGTTCAAAAGGATTAAAAGCATTTACCGGGTTGAGTTCAACCACCGTTTTATTTTCAACTTTCAAGGTGCGTGATGGAAATTGTTCCATGATTGACATGTCATGCGTTGCCATTAAAACAGAAGTGCCTTCTTTGGCAATAGACATTAAAACCGCCATTACTTCTTTAGATGTTTCCGGATCTAAGTTTCCGGTGGGCTCATCTGCCAGAATAAATTTTGGATTATTGACCAGTGCACGCGCAATGGCAACACGCTGTTGTTCACCACCTGATAACTGATGCGGCATTTTTGTTCCCTGATGATCTAAGCCAACCAGACTCAAAACAAATTCAGCCTGTTTGGATATTTCTTTGATATTTTTCCAGCCGGTGGAACGCATCACAAAATAGAGATTTTCATTTATGTTTCGGTCAGATAATAATTGAAAATCCTGAAATACAATGCCTAATTTTCTTCTCAAAAAAGGAACATCTTTTTTCTTGAGATTTTGTAAATTAAAATCAGCCACCATTCCTTCTCCTTTTGCCAATGGCAATTCACCGTAAAGTGTTTTTAGCAATGAACTTTTTCCGGCGCCGGTTTTTCCAATCAGATAAACAAATTCACCCTTGCGCAAATTGACATTTACATCTGCAAGTACAGTGACACCACCCTGATTAATTTCACCGTTTTTAATCCAGAAAATATTATCGCCTGATTCCATAGCTTAGTGAAAGTAAAATTAGAGAAAGCAGAATGAACGCAAGAATGAAATGCTTCAATTTTTTCAAAACATTTCAACGGTTGAAAGTTAGTCAAGTATGCAAGATACTCTTCTCTAATTCTCTCTGCTTCTCTGTTTCTCCGTGTAAAAATAGTTTAACACGGAGAAGCAGAGAAGCGGAGATTTAGCAGAGGAGTTAGTTTCCTCTGATCAGATGTACGTTGCCTTGTCCTTCAAAAACAGTGTCATTGGTTGCTACTGCACGGTAGGTGTAGAAATAAACCCCGTCTGAGCATGGTTTTCCGTTTTTATTGTTTCCGTCCCATTTGTCAGTGATGGCTGTGAAAACAAAAACTTCTTTACCCCAACGATCCACTACTACACATTCAAATTCTGCAATAGCAATTGCTTTGGAGCTGAATTCAAAAAAGTCATTGGCCTCATCATCACCCGGAGTAAATACGTTTGGCGCAACCAATACCGGAACATCATGAATGATCAGTGTTTTACAAAGTGTATCAGAGCATCCGTTTTTGTTCAACGCAACCAGACAAACATCAAAAACTCCCTCTTCATAATAGCAGGTATCAATTACATCATTGACATCATGACTGATTTGCCAAGGGATGTCGTATCCATAATTCCAGAAGAAAGTAGTATCTGCATTTGGATCATTTGGATTGGCAAAATTCTGAGAAAGATTTGGGAATGTTGCACACACAACTGCAGTTCCTTCCAGATTAATTAATTGATCAGAAATCACATCAAAATCAGCAATTGGATTTAACGAATCCAGTTCTATGGTTTGAACTAACGTACATCCTTCATCATCTGTTACCGTCATCTGATAGGTACCCGGATTTAAACCACCCCAGGTCGTATTATTGGATGTTGCACCGTTTTCCAGATTTAACCATTCATACGTATAATCAGGAACTCCACCTGATGCTGATGCATACACAACACCATTGCCAGATTGATATCCGGCAGTACGGCAAAAGGCAGACTCCATGCCAAATTCCACCATAACGATTTGCGGATTTTGTGTGAGTGTAAAATAATACTCGTTATAACACAAATCATCCTGTATGTTCAATACATAGGTGCCAATTGGTAAACCGCTGGCAAGACTTGATGTAGGTGGAGGGTTTGGAACTACTCCTGAAAGATTCCAGAAGTAACTTACATTTCCTACTTCATTAAAAACATCATCCACAATAATTCCACCAGTGCTGTCTCCATAGCATAAAATATCTTTAATAGTAAATTCAGCGTAAAGCGAATCGGGCTGACCTAAATCTACCATAACCGAATCCATGCAACCGTTGTCGTCCGTTCCGTAGGCCCAATAAATTCCGGCATCTAAATTATTGAATGTATTTCCCGGAACTGGATTAGTTGGATTCCAGGTAAATGTGATTGGTGATACTCCTCCGGTAGTTGAAACGGTGATTGAACCGTCACTGAATCCGTAGCAGGTTGGTTCGTTTGAATTTGCGACATACATATCTAAAGCTTGTGGTGCACCAATCACTAATGGAATGGTTACTTCACAGCCTGTATTATCGATAACTGTGATACTCCAGTTTCCTGGCTCGAGTCCAGATTGTGAGTTGTTTGCTGATCCTCCCGGATCACCGCCCGGGTGCTGACCTGATGGACCCGTCCAGGTAATACTTGAAACAGTTCCGCTAGGTGTTGGCACGGCTGTGATTTGAGCGCTTCCGCTTCCATCACCATAACATGCTTCATCTTCTTGAGACACGATATCTACATCTATAAAATGTCCCGTAGAAGTTATGGTTGCAGCTGAATCGGTGATGCATCCTTCCTGATCCGCAACTACAATTGTAACCAAGGTTCCGGCAACATTGCTGTATGAGTCTGTTGTTCCTGCAGTTGGAGGATCGCTTGCCATGATGATAGTGTAAGGAGCGCCATTTCCAGATGTACCATTTACCGTAACATTTACAGTTCCGTTTCCTCCAAGCGGACACGTTAAAGCCGGAGTAACAGTAATATTTTGTATCACCGGTGCGTCAAAAGTTCCGTTGATTGTTGCAGTACATCCCTCTTCATCGGTAATATCAATATCATACGTATTTCCATTTTCAAAATCAGTAATTGTTGCCGTACCGCCATTTGGAATATTTGTAGCAAGAAGATTTCCATCTCCCTGATTTACGATCGTGTAATCTCCGCTTCCTCCTGAAATTTGAATATCCATTCCATTTATCACAGCAGGTGGGTTACAGTTGATCACTGGTGTAGTTTGAATTTCACACGCATAAGTAACTTGAATGGCAGGCCCTAAAACATAACAGTCATTTCCGTTTTTATCCCAATCTAATCCTCCGTTATCATTGGTACCATTGGCTACATTATTATTTCCACCCACGCCGTCATCACCGGCAACCGGAACGAAATAATATATACCACAACCTAAACCTGCGCCTGAAATTATTGGACTGCTTGCATCATTGATATCAGAAATATCTTCACCAGGAATAATCAGATTTAAAAATCCAGGATCGAGAGATGGGTCGGGATCTACAGGCATTGCATCATATACCAGCCACATAATCTGAGCGGAATAAATTCCGTCACCGGGCGGATTTGCAAGCGTATCATTAGGTAAAATATAGTTATCGTTTGAAATGAACTCAAAGTCATCTCCCTCACACAAATAAATAGGTGCTGAGGTGAGTGTTCCATTTTTCTTCACCACAAACGTACCTGGATCTGATACGCATGGATCAGGTGTCACTATATTACAGTTCGTTCCGCCTGTTCCCCCTGTCTGAGTAAGGGTAAGATCCTGCACAACGCCGGCAAAATTGGCAATGACTATAACATATACCTGACCGACAACTGCACCAGGAATGTTAATAAACTCTGTTGCCGAAGATGAAATTCCACAATCGATAACCACATCTGTCCCCGGAGCGTTTCCAAGGTTTCCGCAATTGGCTACTGCCGTGGGATAATCAGAATACGGTCCCCAGCAAACAAAGTCAATATCCTGAGGTGCTGATAAGGTCATATCAATGTTTCCTGCAATACCAACTTCCAGATAAAACCATGAAGGGTTTGGGCCGGTCCACATACAGCCGTAGTTATTGGTTGGAAAGGCAGTTACAATGTTAACACCGCCTGTACCTGCCGTAAAAGTTAATCCAACATCAGTGCAAATTGGCAACATATCCGGACAAAGGGCATTTTGACTAAATGAGTTAGCTGAAAGCAAAATTCCGGCAGTAAGGGTGATTATTTTGTTTGAGATCATAGATAAATCAAAAGGTTAATGGTCAGACGTCAGGATAAATATAAACGTTGCACCAAATATTTTTTCTGAATTTTTATAGAATGCACTTAAAGTATATAAATTTGCGCCACTAAATCTAAAACAATCGAACGAAAATGAAAAAAGAAATTTTACTGGGAATGGCTGCATTCTCAATGCTCATTGCTTCTTGCGGTGGTGGAGAATCTACTGACACTACTGGTGCAGACACTACAAAAAAAGATACAACACCTGTTGTTGTGACTAACAATTATTCAGTTGATACTGCTGCTTCTATGGTTAGCTGGAAAGCTTATGGTTCTTTGACTGATACAAGCAAATACCACACTGGTTCATTGAAACTATCTGCCGGAAATATCACAACTTCTGATTCTGCAGGTACTTCAACTTTAACTGCTGGTGATCTTACATTTGACATGGCTTCAGCTACTGATGCTGCTGGTATGACAGATTTGGATACTCACCTAGAGTCTGCTGAATTTTTTGATATCGCCCAGTTTGCTACAAGTACATTCACTTTTGAAAGCTTTGATGGAACAAATGCAACTGGTACTTTATCAATTATCGGTAAAACAGTTTCTATTTCTGCTCCAACTGTAATTACAATTACACCAGAGTCAGTGAACATTGAAGTATCCATGTTCCTTATTGACTTCTTAGCGATGGAAATGCCATATTTCGTTGCGGATGCTAAACAAAAACCTGCAAAACAACACAACCCTAAAGTAGAAGTAACTGCTACTATCGTTGCAACAAAAATCTAATTCGAAGATTTAATATATTTCAACCCCCGTGCCTTCCGGTTCGGGGGTTTTTTATTTAAGCAAATTTTAGAATTGGAATTTGTCGAGAAGCAAAATCTAAACACCTTGTGAACAGCGTATTTTCAAGCTTTTAAGTTGCGATTAAGCCGCTATTTTATATGCTTACATATGTTTTTGTTAAATCGGCGAAACTTATCTTTACACTTCAAGCAACCATAAGCGGAAAATATCGTTTTGCTTTTAGATTGTGAAAATTATCTTCCCGGAATATTCGGGAACAAGGGTTAAAAAAATACTCGAAAAAAATGAAAAAAATTATTTTAGTTGTTTGGGGGTTGGTTGCAGCGGCTGCGCCATTTGCGCAATGTGCGTTTGATAACGTACTGAGCGGTGCTCCAGTTACTCCAACGTGTCCCGGCACAACAAATGTGACGTTGACATCTGGTCAATACGCATTGGTAAACGTAACTTCTGGGGTTCAATACACTTTTGCAACTTGCGGTTTAACCGGGTGTGACACGCAAATATCACTTTATAACGCCGCAGGAACCATAAGCTACGGATACAATGATGATGCTTGCGGACTTCAATCGACCGTTATTTGGCAGCAACTTATACAGGTCAATTGGCATTGCTTTTAGATCAATACTATTGTTCAAATGGTTGTACAAGTCAGATCAGTATTACCTGTCCTGCACCGCCTCCGCCACCATGTGTTGCGGCACCGGTACCAAATGATGCATGTTATCAGATGGTGATTGGTTTGGATCCTACTTGTTGCTCAACGGCTTGGACGGCTGCATGTCAAAATACGTACGATAATTGTACAACTGTTAGTTTTCCATACACTGGTGCTCCAACATCTTGGACGGTACCAAATTGTGTTACAAATATTACCGTAACATCTGGTGGTGCTAGTGGAGCAAGTGTTGGTGGAGCTGTTGGTGGAGACGGAGCGACTGTAACAGCTACAATTCCGGTCAACACAGGAGATGTCATTACGATGGATATTGGTGGGGCAGGTACCGGCGCTACACCTGGTTATAATGGTGGTGGTCTTGGTTGGAATTCAAGTGACGGTAATCCAAATTACGGATCAGGAGGTGGCGGAGGCGCCACTGAAGTTAGTGTGAACGGATCATTAACAATTGTTGCTGCTGGTGGCGGTGGTTGTGGCGGAGGATCTGTAACTAATAATCCTGGAGGTGATGGAGGATGTACAACCGGACAGGTAATCACTCCTGCTTCTCCATGGATTGGAGTTGGTGGAGGCGGTGGAACGCAAACCGCACCGGGTGCAGGTGGCGCTCCTTGGGCTGGTGTTCCTCCGGGAGGATCTCCGGGTGTTGGAATGACTGGCGGAATGGGAGGTCAATGGCAAACAGCTCCAGGTGGTGGAGGTGGTGGCGGCTACTTTGGCGGCGGCGGCGGCGGTAACGATGGTTGCTGTACTGGTGCTAATGGTGGAGCCGGCGGCGGAGGTGGATCAAGTTTAGTTCCTGCTGGCGGCGGTTGTTCTCAAGGCACAAATGTTGGTAACGGAATGGTTACTATCGCATACATTGGCGGTGGTGCAACTGCTACAATTACACCTGGATTAATCTGTGAAGGCTCAACAGCAACGGTAGAAATTATTGGTGCTACAGGTACTATTCAGTGGGAAGAATCAACCGACGGTGGTACAACTTTTACACCGATTCCCGGTGCTACTACGGCAATTTATACTACGGCTCCTTTGACACAAGATATGTGTTACAGAGCGGAAGAAACTGGCGGTTCGTGTACCTTGACTCCTTATACCAATACAGTTTGTGTTACAGTAACTCCAATGCCTGCACCAGATGCAGGTTTGGATGATTCAATCTGTTTCCCAACTCCGTATGTTTTACAAGGAACTTCATCAGGTGGAACAACCACCTGGTCACAAACAGCAGGAACAGGAACATCCTCTTTTGCTCCAAACAGTGCGGCGCTGAATGCAGCCGTAACTCCAACAGCAAATGGTATGCATACGTATACATTGACTGAAGTGGATCCAACAGGTGTTTGTCCATCTGCAACTGATGCGGTTAACATTTTCTTCTCAGAAGAATTTCATACAACTGCATTTACTGATCCAACCTGTAACGGATATTCAGATGGTTCAATTACCATTACTTCAACCGGATTAATTGGCGCAGTAGATTATAGTTTTGACGGTGGATTAACGTATCAGGCTTCAAATACGAGTGGCTTAACTTTACCTTCAGGAACCTATACCGTAATTTCAAGAGATATTTTGGGATGTACAAAACAGAGCACAGTAACATTGACTGATCCTCCGCTGGTGGTGGTGAGTGTTTCAAATGATACAACTGTTTGTCAGAATGGAACAGCAACCGTATCAGCCAGTGCAACAGGAGGTACAACGTATTTATTCCATTGGTCACAAACAGCCAGTACAGCAGCTGTACAAACGGTAACACCAACTGTTCCGACAACGGTAACCGTATTTGCTGAAAATGAATTTGGTTGCGTATCAACTCCGTTGGATATTGATATCACACTTCACACACCAATTACGGTAGTTATCACGCCAAATGATACGGTGTGTCCGGGTTATCCATCATCACATACAGTAACTGCTTCAGGCGGATACATGGGATATAACTATGCATGGACAGCAAACGGAACAGCAATTGCAGGTGGATCAAACGTACAAAACGTGAATCCAAATTCGCAGACAGCATATTGCGTAACGGTATCTGACGGATGTGAAACTACGCCGGTAAACATTTGCACAAACACCCTGATGCGTGAAGTTCCAAATCCAATCTTCACTTCTGATACAACAGGTGGATGTGCTCCGGCAACTATTGAGTTTGAGAATCTAACCACAATGATTGCACCTGCTTATGTAGATTCAGTGAACTGGATTATTGAAGGCGTGGTTTATCATGATCTGACTCCTTTCTCTCACACATTTGTGAATGTTGGTTCATATGATATTTATCTGGAAGTGTATTCAAACTTTGGATGTCACAATGCAATTACAGTAGATGATTATATTACAGTGCATCCGTATCCGGAAGCAATGTTCTATGCTCAGCCAAATCCAACAACTATTTTTGATACCGAAGTTGAGTTCAACAACTTGTCGACTCCTGGTAACAACCAATACTTCTGGACATTTGGCGGAGGTAATCCATCGAATTCAACGAGTGATTCACCTACGGTAACTTATCCTGAGGGAGTAGCGGCTCAATATCCGGTTCAGTTGATTACCATTAACGAATTCAATTGCGCTGATACCATTCAGGGAATTGTGGATGTACAAAGTGATATCTTGATCTTTGCACCAAACGCGTTCACACCGGATGGAGATGAGTTCAACGAATACTGGAGAGTGTACATTGATGGAATTGATATCTATGATTTCCACTTGACAATCTACAACCGTTGGGGAGAAATAGTATGGGAGTCATACAACCCTGAAGGAATGTGGGATGGTTCTTATGGAAGCACCATTGCTAAAAACGGAACCTATGTTTGGGTGATTGAAGCCAAAGATAAATTCTCAGATAAAAAATTAGAATGGCGAGGACATGTGACGGTTCTCAAATAAAACAGAACTAATTGAAATGAAAAAGGAGCGATGTGATGTCGCTCCTTTTTTTTGTGATAGAAAATAATCAGGATTTTAATAGTCGAACTCCAATTTCATTAAAAAATAATATGTGTTGAGAACGATATTCATCATACGCTAATAATTGCCCGGGGACTGCTGAGCTAAACGCTTGAGTGCTCTGTGATTTTAATTACTATCATAAAAAAAGGCGACTCATCTGAATCGCCTTTGAAATAATTAATCTTTCAATTATAGTGTTCCTCTATTCTCCTGTTCTCTTTCAATGGATTCAAACAAAGCTTTGAAGTTTCCTTTACCAAAAGATTTTGCTCCTTTGCGCTGAATAATTTCAAAGAACATGGTTGGACGATCTACTACCGGTTTGGTGAACAACTGTAATAGATATCCTTCATCATCACGGTCAATCAGAATTTTATGTTTTTTAAGTGTCTCCACATCTTCATCAATTTTTCCAACGCGCTCAAATAAATCATCATAATACGTATCTGGTACATATAAGAACTCCACACCGCGATCACGCATTGCACTTACGGTTGCCACGATGTCATCAGTTGCAACAGCGATATGCTGACATCCTGCACCGTTATAAAAATCAATGTACTCTTCTATCTGTGATTTCTTTTTTCCTTTTGCTGGTTCGTTGATCGGGAATTTAATTCTTCCGTTACCGTTACTCATCACTTTACTCATGAGGGCGGTAAATTCAGTAGAAATATCCTTGTCATCAAAAGATACAATCTGTGCAAAGCCCATCACTTTAGCGTAAAATTCGGTCCACTTATTCATTTCTCCCCAACCTACATTTCCTACCATGTGATCCACATATTTCAACCCAACTGTTGATGGATTATAATGTGATTCCCATTTTCTGTAACCAGGTAAAAATGCACCGTCATAACCTGAGCGCTGAACAAAAATGTGTACTGTTTCACCATAGGTGTAAATTCCTGAGCGAATCACATAGCCGTTTTCATCCTCTTCACGGGTTGGTTGCATAAATGGTTTTGCTCCACGTTTGGTAGTTTCTTCAAATGCTTTTGTAGCATCTTCCACCCACAGCGCAATCACTTTTACTCCATCACCGTGTTTATTAATGTGCTCATTGATTTCACCTCCCGGAGTCAGCGGAGTGGTAAGTACGAGTCTGATTTTATCTTGTTTCAAAACATACGAAACCCGATCTTTTACACCAGTTTCTAATCCACAATAAGCTTCACTCTGAAAACCAAATGCAGTTTTATAAAAGTGTGCAGATTGTTTTGCGTTACCTACATACAACTCAATATAATCTGTTCCTAACAAAGGCAAAAAGTCCTCTGCATCTGCAAATTCTTTCTTCAACGAATACTCGAAATTTTTTAAGTTCTGTAAATTTTTTATTTCTGACATATAGAATGTTTTTTAGTTAAATCATTATTCAATAACCCACGACTTATAATAATCATCTACTTGCAATTTCAGTGCATCTTCAGTGATACTCATTGGTGCAAACGGATCGATCATTACTGCAAGTTCCTGCGTTTCTTTTTTTCCGATACTGCGTTCAATTGCTCCCGGATGTGGTCCGTGTGGAATTCCCCCCGGGTGTAAAGTCAACTGACCTTTTTCAATATTATTTCTGCTCATGAAATCACCATCTACGTAGTAGAGAATTTCATCTGAATCTACGTTACTGTGATGGTACGGAGCAGGAATAGAATCTGGATGATAATCATACAATCTTGGAACAAAAGAACAAACCACAAATCCTGCTGCTTCAAAGGTCTGATGAATTGGTGGAGGCATGTGAATTCGTCCCGTGATTGGTTCAAAATCAAAAATCGAAAATGCATACGGATAATTAAATCCATCCCATCCAACTACATCAAACGGATGCATACCATAAACATATTCCCACAACACACCTTGCTTTTTAATTTTCACTTTGAACGCGCCTTTTTCATTGTGTGTTTTAAGATTTTGTGGCAGGCGCATATCACGCTCACAAAATGGAGAATGCTCTAAAAACTGACCATAATTATTTCTGTAACGTCCCGGTGTAAAAATTGGGGAGAACGATTCAATAAACAATAAACGGTTATCGGTACTTTCAAAATCCAGTTGATAGTTGGTTCCACGTGGAATGATTAGATAATCTCCATATTTAAATGGAATTTCACCATACATAGTTTTCAACGTTCCGCTGCCGCGATGAATGAACAGCATTTCATCCGCGTCGCCGTTTTTGTAGAAATAATCTTTACTAAATGTTTCAGGTGCGGCAAGGCCAATGTGAAGAGAACTATTGACAAAAAGTGTTTTTCTGCTCTCTAGAAAGTCCTTTTCTGGTTTAATTGAAAATCCTTTAAAGCTCAGAGCTTTCATATTTTTTTCAATCGCAATTTTTGGTGCAACCGGAGTAGATTTTACCGGTTCTGTGACAACCGTTGGCGGATTGAGGTGATAAATCAGGGATGACATTCCTGAAAATCCAAGCGTACCAAAAAGTTCTTCATGGTATAATTTACCTTCAGAACTTCTGAATACTGTGTGTCTTTTGGGCGGAATTTTCCCCAGCGAGTGATATCGAGGCATAATTTTTAAGTGTGATTAAATTGAATTTATAATTGAATTTTCTTTCTGAAAACTCAAATTCATTCAGGATTCCTTTTGATTAGGAATTTTAAGGACATCAATAAATAGTCAAATGTTTTTACCATACTATGATTGAGATCATTGTACACAAATATACGCAAAAGGCGTATTTTTTCAATGACATTTGTCAGGCTCCAAAAAATAAAAAATTATTTTTGTCTGATCCTTGAATGAAGTACAAGGGTTATCTCAAAAAACCGTGCATGAAGAAAATATTGGTGATCGGCTCATCCGGTCAAATTGGAACAGAGTTGGTAATTGAACTCAGAAAACGATTCGGCAATGAATCAGTAATAGCGTCAGATGTTCAGCCACCAAAGGCTGATCTGGGAAAAGGACCTTTCGAAATTTTAGACGTTCTTGACAAAAACAAATTAGTTGAAATCATTCAAAAGTATCAGGTAAAAGAGGTGTATTTGCTGGCGGCATTATTGTCGGCAACGGCTGAAAAAAATCCGGCTTTTGCCTGGAAACTGAATATGGATGGTCTATTCCATGTTCTTGATCTGGCAAAAGATAAAGTGATAGACAAGATTTTCTGGCCAAGTTCCATTGCGGTTTTTGGACCAACAACGCCAAGAGTAAATACCCCGCAGTATACAGTCATGGAACCGAGTACGGTTTATGGCATCTCTAAACAAGCTGGAGAGAGATGGTGTGAATACTACGCTAAGAAACATGGTGTTGATGTCAGAAGTATCCGGTATCCGGGTTTGATTTCCTATACATCTCCTCCAGGTGGAGGTACCACGGATTATGCCGTTGATATCTTCTATTATGCTAAAAGAGGACAAAAGTATAGCTGTTTTCTGCGCGATAATACCCCGTTACCTATGATGTATATGGAAGATGCAATTCGCGCTACGATTGATTTGATGGATGCTCCTGCAGAGAAAGTAAAAATACGTTCATCCTATAATATTTCGGGTATTTCCTTTACCCCAAAAGAGATCTATGAAGAAATCCAAAAATCGGTTCCGGATTTTCAAATTGAATATGTTCCGGATTTTCGTCAGGCTATTGCAGACTCTTGGCCTGGAAGCATTGATGATACTGAGGCTAACAAAGATTGGGGATGGAAAGCAAAATATGATTTAAAGGCTTTGGCACAGATTATGCTTAATCATATTCAAGCATAATAATTTTGACTCCTCGTTCAATTGTTATCAGCAGGTTTGAATTTTTTATCTTCAAATTCTGGTAATTCATCGAAAAGTTATTTTTATGTTTGGATTAATTTGTAAATTGTAAGCAAAATGTATTAAAACCCTACTGTTATGAAAAGTTTTTTTACCACATTCATTTTCGTAATACCACTACTGGGCTTCAGCATCGTTGATGACGGCTCAAGACTTACCTCAAACATTGGTGTAGAAGGCATTGATCCACAAGCAACAAATCAGAAAGATGCCGCTGGATTAAAGCAAGGCTACTGGATCTTCTATGGAAAGGATATGCCTGAAAAAGGATATCCTGAAGATGGAAAAGTGGAAGAAGGAAGCTTCAAAGACGATAAAAAAACCGGTGAGTGGATCATGTATCACAAAGATGGAAAAACGCCGCGTACTAAAGGTTTCTTCGAAAACGGACGTCCAAAAGGAGCATACGTAAAATACTATGAAACCGGCGGAGTGATGGAAGAAGGGACTTATTCCAATGGAAAACAATCGGGATCTTTTGTTCGTTACTATGAAAACGGTAATAAAGCTCAGGAGAAAACCTTCAACGCTGAAGGAAAAGAAGAAGGAAAAGTAACTCTTTATCATGAAAATGGACAACCTGAGTTTGTGTTCACCAAAGCTAACGGCGTTACTACTGGTCCGGCTACCCGTTACAATGAAGATGGCTCTGTAAAACAAGAAATTGTGTATGGCGCTGATGGTGCAGTTGTATCTCAAACAGATGTAAACGTTAAAGTAGAAACTGTTCAGTCATCAGGTTCTGGTGGACCAAGCGGTGCTAGCGGAGTTACCAAAGACGGTAAAAAATTCCAAAGCGACGGTTATAACAAAGTCTATAATAAAGATGACGAATTATGGATGGACGGAACTTTCAAAGGTGGTAAACTTTGGGAAGGTAAACTGTACAAATACGACAGTGACGGTATCCTCCTTAAAATTGAAATCTGGAAAAACGGAGCTTACCACTCAGACGGTCAGCTTTAAGATTATAAAAATTAATAGAAACCCGTCCGCCTCAGGCGAGACGGGTTTTTTTATTTCTTGCCGATTCTTCCAGTGAAAAATTCATCGGTCAGTTTTATGCACTTGTCGAAATAATAATTGTACTTTTCGTCAATCTTCCTAAATTATAGGTAGTTAAACCCACCCGTTATGAAAGCTTTTGTTTTAACCTTGATTGTTCTTGCTCCAGTGCTGAGCTATAGCAATACATCAACAGAAGAAAAAACCTTTTCCCCAATTCTGGAAGAAGATGAACCCCGTGTCGCCGGATATACCGACGCAAATGGAAAACAAGGCTGGTGGATTATCCGCGGTAAAGATTATCCTGAAAAAGGATATCCTTCAGAAGGGAAAATTGAGGAAGGAAACTATAAAGATGACCGTAAGGTAGGAGAATGGATTGTATATCATACCGATGGAATAACCCCAAGACTGATTGGTAATTTCGTTGACGGACGTCCGAACGGACCTTATAAAAAGATGAATGCGCAAGGTGTAGTAGTTGAGAAAGGAGATTCTTATAACAAGAAACAGCGCGGTGAATTCATTACTTATTATGATAGTGGTGCTCCCAAGCAAATCAAAAATTTTAATGCTGATGGAAAGGAAGATGGAACAATAACTTTCCTTTATGAAGATGGTACGGTTCAATACAAAGGAAATGCGGTGAATGGAATTCCGGTGGGTGAAGGAACCCGTTACTGGCCGGATGGAAGCGTGAAAGAAATTGTTACTTATGGCCCAACAGGTGAAGTGACCAATACAAAAGTGGTAAATGCTGAGCCTCCGGTTGCTGTGAAAGTTGATTCAGGAACAGGTGGTCCTGATGGTACAAAAGGACTAATTCTTGATGGTAACTCATTTAAACCAGATGGATATAACATCATCTACAATAAAAATAAAGAATTGTGGATGGAAGGAACCTTCAAAAATTCAAAACTCTGGAATGGCAAATTGTATAAATACGATGAAGAAGGAATTCTGTTGAAGTTTGAAGTTTGGAAAAATGGTGCTTACCATTCTGACGGACAACTCTAATCAAAGAAATACGTAATTTTGACCCAGACAATTATTGTCTGGGTTTTTTTATTTATCACATGGAAAGTCAACTGCAAATTTATAATACGCTGAGCGGAGAAAAAGAATTGTTTAAACCAATTGTAGATAAACATATCGGAATGTATGTGTGTGGCCCTACGGTTTACAGCGATGTGCATTTAGGAAACTGCCGGACGTTTATTTCGTTTGACATGATTTACCGTTATCTCCTGCATTTGGGGTATAAAGTGAGATATGTGCGTAACATAACTGATGCCGGCCACTTAGAGAATGATGCCGATGAGGGAGAAGATAAAATTGCGAAGAAAGCGCGACTTGAAAAATTGGAGCCCATGGAAATCGTTCAGATGTATACTGTTGGATTTCGAGATGTCATGCGTCAGTTTAACGCATTGCCGCCGAGCATTGAACCAACTGCAACCGGCCATATTGTTGAACAAATTGAAATTACAAAAACAATTCTTGATAAGGGATTAGCTTACGTGAGTAATGGGTCGGTTTATTTTGATGTAGAAAAATACAACGTGAACGGTGATTACGGAATTGTATCTGGAAGAAAAACGGAAGAACTCATAAGCGGAACACGCGAGTTAGATGGCCAATCAGAAAAGCGCAATCCGCTTGATTTTGCGCTTTGGAAAAAAGCATCGCCAACCCATATCATGCACTGGCCTTCACCATGGAGTGTTGGATTCCCGGGATGGCATTTAGAATGCACCGCCATGTCGACTAAATACCTGGGTGATCAGTTTGATATTCACGGGGGCGGAATGGATTTGAAGTTCCCGCATCACGAGTGCGAAGTGGCACAAGGTAAAGCTGCAACCGGCAAATCACCGGTGAATTATTGGATGCATGCAAACATGTTGACCTTGAACGGCAAACGCATGAGTAAATCAACCGGTAATACCGTATTACCCGGGGAATTGTTTTCAGGCAATAATACACTGTTGAGCAAAGGGTTCCATCCAATGGTGGTGCGATTTTTTATGATGCAGGCGCATTACAGAAGCGTACTTGATTTTTCTTCTGAAGCCTTATTGGCATCAGAAAAGGGATTCTTTAAACTCATGACCGCTATTGCCGATTTGAACGCGTTGAGAACAGCTGATTCAAGTTCTGAAAACGTGGATGCAATTATCTCAAATTGCTATGCCGCCATGAATGATGATTTTAATACGCCAGTCATGATTGCGCATCTTTTCGAAGCCGTAAGCTATATCAACAAAATTAAAGATGGCAATGCGTCAATCACATCAGCTGATTTAGATAAACTCAAAAAGACAATTCATGCCATGGTATTTGATGTTCTGGGCTTGACTGAAATTAAAAGTGGTGATGACTCCAAACTTTCTGCTGTCATGGAAATTATTTTGGAGATCCGTAAAAAGGCCAGAGAAAATAAAGATTGGGCAACGTCTGATTTATTGCGTGATCGTTTGGCTGAGGCGGGAATTCAGATTAAGGATAGTAAGGAGGGGGTGACGTATACTATTAATTAGTGCAGATCTTTTTGTGGTCATTTGTAATGACCATAATAATTTGGATCATCCCATAATTTCCGTTGTTCCTCATCATAAGCATCTGCTCTGGTTTTGTCTGAATCAGCTAAATCATTTTTACCAACTAATCGATAAAGTGATTCTCTCAACCGTAAACCAAAAGTGGACATTTGCTGAGGATCTAAATCCAAATCATGTAGCATCTCAACTCCATCTTGAAAACGCCCAAGGGATTTCAGTGAATCAGCAATATCCACTCTTGCCCGAATGTCTGGATTATCTTTCGTATACACTAAAATATCTTTGATGCGTTCTTCGTGCATACCAAGTCTGAAATAACAGCGTGAGCGTTCCTCTAATGCGCATTTATAAAATGGGTCAATTTGAATAACCTGGCTGAAGAGTTCAATGGCTTTCTCAACACTGAAAGTTGGGCTGTCATTATAGGTACATGCTTGCGCTTTTTGATATAATTCTTCGATGCTCAACGAATGATTTCTTTCACTAAATGTAAAAAAGCTTTGTTGATTTTGTTTTGAATTATTTTGTAAAAATTAATTCGAGACAATTTTTTGAAACCAAATGCAAAAAAAAGAGCGTGGAAATTTCCACGCTCTTTTTTAATAAAATGAATTAATTAATTCTGAGCTACAATCACCTCATCTGCTTTCAAAGCATTCCAGCGAGTTGCGTCAATAAATTTTGACAAATCGAATCCGTCATTTTTCAATTGTGTAAGATCTTCATCAGAAAGTGCATTAACATTGCCTTCCGTAATGCTCACTGAAGCAACATTGTTTTCAGTTTTTTGTTCGATACCCACTGTAACACCCAATGTATCTGTCAACATAACTTTTTTCACTTCTAAAGTTTGTTCTTCAGTTTGAGCAGTTGGCGCAACAACAGTCTCTTCTTCGTGATGTCCGCCTCCTAAAATTGGAGCAATAACCAAACCAACCAAACAAGTCAATTTGATCAAGATATTCATTGATGGTCCAGAAGTATCTTTGAAAGGGTCACCAACAGTATCACCTGTTACGGCGGCTTTGTGAGGTTCTGAACCTTTGTAATAGGTTTGACCACCAATTTGAACTCCTTTTTCAAATGATTTTTTAGCGTTATCCCAGGCACCACCCGCGTTGTTTTGGAACAAAGCCCAAAGTACACCACTTACACAAACACCGGCCATATAAGCACCTAATGCTTCTGGTCCCATTACAAATCCAATGATGATCGGAGAGATAATTGTAATAGCTCCAGGTAACATCATTTCGCGGATAGCCGCTTTGGTAGAAATCTCTACACATTTACCGTATTCCGGTTTTCCGGTTCCTTCCATAATACCTGGAATTTCTCTAAACTGACGACGAACTTCATTCACCATGTCCATCGCTGCTTTACCAACCGAACTCATTGCAAGAGCAGAGAAGACAACTGGAATCATTCCACCCACAAATAAAGCAGCAAGTACATCCGCTTTGAAAATGTTGATTCCATCAATACCTGTAAATGTTACGTATGCAGCAAAAAGCGCAAGTGCCGTTAAAGCCGCTGACGCAATAGCAAATCCTTTTCCGATGGCAGCAGTAGTATTACCTACTGAATCCAAAATATCTGTTTTCACACGAACTTCTTTTGGCAATTCACTCATTTCAGCAACACCACCAGCATTATCAGCAATTGGTCCAAATGCATCAATCGCTAATTGCATAGCTGTTGTTGCCATCATAGCTGAAGCCGCAATGGCAACACCATAAAATCCTGCTAAAGAATATGAGCCCCAGATAGCAGCAGCAAATAAGATAACCGGCATGGCTGTACTCATCATACCAAGTGATAAACCCGCAATGATATTTGTTGCGGCTCCTGTACCAGATTTTTCAATCACTCCGTTCACAGGTTTTTTACCCATTCCGGTATAGAATTCGGTGATATAAGAAATCAAACCACCAACAGTTAATCCAATGATTACCGCTCCAAAAACCATCATGGATGTTACTTCTTTTGCGCCTTCACCAAAAAAGTTCATGGTCATTTTTGCAGGAAGCATCATATCAATAATAAAGTAAGATGCAATAAGCGTAAGTATGATAGATGACCAGTTACCCATATTGAGTGCGCCTTGAACTTTTGCTTCATTGGCACCAGCTTCTTTCACTTTTACAAAGAAGGTTCCGATGATTGAGAAGATAATTCCCAAAGCAGCAATTACCAACGGTAAAATAATTGGTCCTAATCCGCCAAAGTTATCAGTGACAGAACCACCCATATCAGCGATAACGTAGTTTCCAAGTACCATTGCTGCAAGCACTGTTGCAACGTAAGAACCAAATAAATCTGCGCCCATACCGGCAACATCACCAACGTTATCACCTACGTTGTCGGCGATAGTGGCAGGGTTACGTGGATCATCTTCAGGAATTCCGGCTTCTACTTTTCCAACTAAGTCAGCACCAACATCCGCAGCTTTTGTATAAATACCACCGCCTACACGTGCAAATAAGGCAATTGATTCGGCACCCAATGAGAATCCGGCAAGCGCTTCTAATACTTTAGTCATATCACCAGTGTTTGTCCACTGACCATTCATGAACATATTGTAAAGAAGGATGAATAACATGCTTAATCCCAAAACAGCAAGACCTGCAACTCCTAGTCCCATTACGGTTCCACCAGTAAAAGAAACTTTTAATGCTTTTGCTAAAGATGTTTTAGCTGCTTCCGCTGTTCTTACATTCGCTTTTGTTGCAACCCGCATTCCAATAAATCCTGCAAGTGCTGAAAAGAAAGCACCAATTACAAAGGCCACAACGATGAACCAATGTGAGTGTTCTGCTTTAATACCTGGCACAGTGGATATAATACCTAAAAGAATGCCTGCAAGAACTACAAATATTGCCAGCACCCGGTATTCAGCTTTTAGGAAAGACATGGCACCGTCAGCAATTGCGTTTGCAATGCTCTGCATTTTTTCACTTCCTGCACTTTGTTTGCTCACCCATTTTGAAAGGATAAACATGTAAACCAAAGCAATAATCCCAAAAGCAGGAATGATGTAAATTAAATTCTCCATAATTCGTTTTAAAAATTGAGTAATCCTTTTTCATTCAAAAAGGTCGGCAAAAGTATATCATTTGCTTTAATTGTGCAAACGTTAACCAATAATCAGTGTAGTGACAGCAAGACGAAAATTACAATGCAGGCACAGCACTGTTTGAATAAACATGATTTTTTTGATAAAAATCAACCCTTTTGTATTAA
>Ga0268298_10001852_pt1 | contig 23989 bp, 19 predicted proteins | sample WWTPWeurt_MetaG_FD_194462 | JGI IMG/M metagenome (GOLD analysis project Ga0268298, IMG submission 194462) | Activated sludge microbial communities from WWTP in Nijmegen, Gelderland, Netherland - WWTP Weurt | ecosystem: Engineered > WWTP > Aerobic digester > Activated sludge | place...
GTTAAATTATTTCGTTCGCATCACCCCGATTACAAAGACGGGGAACAATTGCGCGATTTTGTATATGTGATGGATGTGGTAAACGTGTGTATGTTCCTGCTGCATCACCGTAAAAATTCAGGTATCTATAACCTCGGTTCGGGCAAAGCGGGTACTTTTCTTGACCTGGCACGTAATACTTTTAAAGCCATGAACGTTGAAGAACACATTGACTGGATGGATACCCCTGCCGATATACGCGACAAATACCAGTACTTTACCGAAGCCAATATGCAAAAATTAAAAAGTATAGGATACAATACCCCGTTTACCTCCCTTGAGGACGGTGTGGAAGATTATGTAAAACGTTTTTTGATTCCGGTAAAATATTATTAACGGACCTTGCCTACACTTAACCCATACAAAAAAAACTTTTTGTGGTATGCCATTTCCTGCGTGGTACTGCTGCTTGCCATTACCATACAGCAAAATTTAGTATCGGGTAAGGCTGAATATCAAAAACAAGAGCAGGAACGCATTCAGCAATTAATTTCACAAAAAACAGCGGTGCTTAACCGGGCAGTAAACACGCTTGCCCAAAACGATCCATCGAGCATTGAAGCCCAGTTGCACATAAAAGAGCTGGGAGTAAAAGAAAAAGTATATGTGCAGGTATGCCGCCACGATTCGGTGGTATCGTGGAATAACAATATGCTTGACCTGATTAATGTTATTTATAAAATAGAGCCGGGCTTTAGTGTAGATAAATTCAGCAATGGCTGGTACTTAGTGTACCGATATAATAAAAATGAGCTAAGCTATTTCAGTTACTACCTGCTGCGGCAGGAATATGCCATTACCAACAACTACCTTCAAAACCGGTTTAATGCCGATTTAGCCATTTCCGAGAGTTGTGTATTCAGTAAGGATAGTGTGGCTGGGTTTTATCCAATTTTAAAACCCGCGGGCAACGTAGCCTTTTATATAAGTCTGGAGGATACCAATACCGACAGTCCGTTTTACCTGAGCCTGCTGGCACTGCTGGGTTGCTGCTTTTTCTTTTACCGGTTGTTTAAATTAAGCAAAGGGGTTGCGTTAAGTTTTCCCATCCTTGCTTTTGGTTTTGAGTTAGTAAATCTGATTGCTTTCCGTTGGATGAACCTGCAAGCTCATTTCCCCGGTTTCATTTACCGTTATTCCCTTTTCAGCAGCCGGGTGTATGCTTCTTCGCAGTGGCTCTCCTCTATGGGAGATTTGCTTATAAACAGCCTCATCTTTCTGTTTATTTGCCATCGCATAAGCGAGTACCTGCACAGCCGTACCGAACATTTCAGAGATAAACCCATTCAGCGCTTTAAACAATACCAGATTATCTCGCTCACCCTTTTACTTGGCGGCACTGTAGCCTATTGGGTACTAAGCACCACCCGAAGCCTGTTGCTCGATTCAAGTATTTCGTTTGATGTAAACCGCATTTACGAAACAGGAGGCTATTATTTTGTCGGGGCACTCATCATCGGGTTTTTAGTTTACGGGCATATTTTACTCACCACCCGCAGCATTGAACTTATTCGCATACTATCTCTTTCGCTGGCCAATAAAATAGTTCTCATTGCACTCACCGTAGTACTCTTGTGCGGGTACGAAATTGTGATGCAGCAAAGCAACGAACAATACTTAACCCTGCTGGTGCTTATTTATGTGTTTCTGATTATTGCCTCTCCGGTAGCTTCAAAAAATTTAATATGGTATCAGAAAGCACTGGTAACAATTACGGTTATTTCCCTATTCTCGGCCAATTATATTTTTTACTGGAACAACCAGAAGGAAAAAGAAAAACGAAAGGTATATGCCTTTAAACTCACCAACCGCAAAGACGTAGATGCCGAATATTATTTCCGTACGGCCGAAGACAAAATCTCGGCCGACCCGCTGATACGGGATTATTTTAAAAACTCCATTATTCTAAAATCGCAGATTGAGCGTTTGGTAAAACAAAATTACTTTACCAGCTACCTTGGCAGTTACGATATTCAGTTGTTTGACTACGACTCGCTGGGAAACCCGTATAAAGAAATAAACAGTTTGGCTTACCACGAAATCGATTCGCTGTACCGTTTTCAATCCATCACCACACTCGATCATAATTTCCGGTTCATCAAATCCTCTTCCGATTTGCAGGGATACCTGGGCCGTTTTACTTACGGAGTAAACGAACAGGTGTGGGGAGTTTTGTACATTTTGCTTCAGCCAAAAATTATACGGGAAGAAAACCGTTTTGATGAGTTGCTGGTGGAAGGACGCAATTCCTTTTCGCTGGGGACCGAATATTATTCGTATGCCTTATACAAAGACCGAAGGCTGATAAATCAAACGGGAGATTTTCCGTATCCGAGTGTTTTACCCGAGCTGAATGAAAAAAGTGAAACTGATTTTTTTGACGATGAAGGTTATTCACATATGCTCTATTCATCGGGGAAAGAACTAAAAATTCTCATCAGCAAAAAACAGGATAAATTCAGTGAGTTGTTTGCTATTTTCTCTATGCTGTTTGTAGTGTACACCACGCTTGCCCTGTTGTTGTTTCTCATTTTTACAGGCATCTCTTTATTGCTCACTTACCTCGAAGAGCATGTGGCCACCAACAGACTCCTGCAGCGGTTGCATGCGTTTTTAAACTCTTTTTTCCCTTACGAGCTCATGAAAATGCGTTTAATAAGTACACGCATTCAGGTAAGCATTATTTTGCTGGTATTTCCTACCCTGCTCCTCACCTTTTATTTCACCATAGACTCGATGATTGAAAAATACAAAAAATCGCAGTTCGACCGGTTGGGAATAAAAGCACGCAGTGTGGTGAAAGCAGTAGAGAATGATCCGCGTATCCGTATCAGCAACCTCAATATGTCGGACCTTGCCCTGTACACCCATCAGATTGGAGATTTTAACAATACCGATATTAACTTATACGACCTTAACGGGAAATTGATTGCTACTACCTCCCGTATTTACGATGCGGGAATCATTGCCCCGCTCATGAATAAAAACGCATTTTACGAACTAAAAACACTCGGGCGCTCGCAGGTACATATACGCGAAGATATAGGACAAATGAGTTTTCTGGCCGCTTATCAACCCATTCTCGACAGTCGTAAAAACAAAGTGGCCTACCTTAATCTTCCGTATTTTGTAAAGGAAAGCGAACTATATGCCGATGTAACTTCATTATTCATCAGCATCATTAATATTTATGTGATTGCCTTTTTGTGCGTAATCATTATCGTGTATATTCTTTCGCGAAATATTACCTCCCCCCTTTTGCTGATACGTGATAAAATGGCGCATACTTCGCTTGGCCAAACCAATGAGGTAATTGAATGGAAAGGGAACGATGAAATTGCAGAACTGGTGGCACAGTACAATAAAATGATTGAAGAACTTGCCCTGAGTGCCGAAAAACTTTCGCGTTCGGAAAGAGAACATGCTTGGAGAGAAATGGCCAAGCAGGTGGCACATGAAATAAAAAATCCGCTCACACCAATGAAACTTAGTGTGCAGCATTTGCAACGCGCCTGGAAAGACCAGTCGCCCAATCTGGAAGAAACATTTAAACGGGTAACAGGGGTTTTAATTGAACAAATAGACAGCATGTCGTTGCTGGCAACCGAGTTTTCGAGTTTTGCCAAATTACCTTCCAGCCAGTTTATACTGCTAAACGCCATTGAAACGCTGCACTCGGTTATTTTACTCTATCTGGGCGATAACAGCATCGAAATAGAACAGCATATTCCCGATAAGAAGGTGATGGTTTTATTGGATAAAGATCAGCTGATGCGGGTGTTTAATAACCTTATTAAAAATGCCGTTCAGTCAATCCCCGATGGTCGCAAAGGAAAAATTACCATCACAGCCGGAGTAATCCAAAATGAATTAAATGTAGCCATACGCGATAACGGGACCGGCATTGATGAAGAGCAGCAAACTAAAATATTTCTGCCCAACTTCAGCACTAAAAACTCGGGTATGGGTCTGGGTTTGGCTATCGTGAAAAATATTATCGAAAGCGCAGGAGGCAGGATTTATTTTGAAACAAAAGCCGGAGAAGGAACTGTTTTCTATGTAATTCTTCCGGTACAACCCAATGAATGAAAAAGACAATCGCCATTGTTTTTTTTCTCTTTTCCCTGAGTGCCGCAGCACAAAAGTTGCCGGGCATTATTACCAAACAACTAATTGCCTACCCCAGGGTTGTTCTTGATACACTCCCAATAGCACAGGGAAGTTTAATTATAACCGTAAACAACAGGCTGCTTCACGAACCCCAAGACTATACCGCTGATTATGTAAAAGCAGTGGTGTTTTTTGCTAAACATAACGGAGACACGGTGCAGGTTTCCTACAAAACCATTACCTTTGATTTTGCTAAAATTTACCGGCACAAGGACACTTCTCTGATTGCACAGGAGCTAATGGGTCGTAAAAATCCTTTCACTTTTACTGATGAAAGGCCATCAGTGGCCAATCCGTTTCAGGAAGAAGGATTGCAGGTAAACGGAAGTTTATCCCGCGGAATAGTGTTTGGAAATAATCAAAACCTTACGGTGAATTCGTACCTGAATTTACAGGTTGCAGGGCGACTGAATAACGAAATCGATGTGGTAGCTGCCATAAGTGATGATAATAACCCCATTCAGCCCGAGGGAAACACCCAGCAACTACAGGACTTTGATAAAGTATTTATTCAACTGTCAAAAGACAGTACCAAACTTACACTGGGTGATTTTGTGATGGAGAAACCGTCACAAAGTTACTTTATGAACTACTATAAAAAATCGAGAGGCGCACAGGTAAATACCTATGTAAAAACAGGAGTAAACAGCTATTCCCGCTTTTTTGCCGAGGGCGCTGTTTCGCGCGGAAGATTTGCCCGCAATATCATTAACGGAGTGGAAGGAAACCTGGGCCCTTACCGGCTATCGGGTAGCAATGGGGAACAATACATCATTATCGTATCGGGCACCGAAGCAGTGTACCTTGACGGACAAAAGCTAACCCGGGGAGAGCAGAATGATTACGTGATTGATTACAACTCAGGCGAAATTGTTTTTATGCCCAAAATTCTGATTACCGCTTATAGCCGTATTGTAGTTGAATTTCAGTATTCCGACCGGAACTATGCACGATCGGTATATCATCTGGGCAGTGAAACGGGGATGAAAAACGTAACACTCCGGTTTAATTATTTTAGTGAGCAGGACAACAAAAATCAACCGTTTCAGCAGGACTTAACCGATGAGGACAAATTAAATCTGAGCAATGCAGGCGATCAGATTTCATCGGCTTTTACCAACGGAGCCAAACCAGTTTCTGCATTTTCAAATGCCCTTATTTTATACCGCAAAACAGATACACTTACCTATAGCGGAATATATGTGTATGCACCCACAGCCGGTACCGACACTTCCTTTTATCAGGTAACTTTTAGTTTTATAGGTGCCAATAAAGGCAACTACGTGCAGGCAGCCACAAGTGCCAATGGCAGGGTGTACAAATGGGTGGAACCTGTTGGCGGTATTCCGCAGGGTTCTTTTGAACCAGTTATTTTATTGGTGAGCCCAAAACGCATGCAGATGTACACCGCTGCTGCCGATATAAAAATTGAGCGGAATACACAAGTTACATTTGAAGTAGCAGGAAGTAATTATGACAAAAACACCTTTTCGGATAAAGATAAATACAATGATAACGGCATGGCTGCAAGGGTGGGTTTTAGCAATCAGCTAAACCTTACTGAAAAAAAGGAGCATGACTGGCATATTAAAACAGAAGGAAATTACGAATACACCGATAAATATTTTCGCTATGTAGAAAGGTACCGCAATGTGGAGTTTAACCGCATCTGGAGTCGCCAGTTGCAAAATCAAACTGAAACCGATACCTCTTTTGAAGAGCATATTACCAGAATAAAAACAGGGTTGTATAAACCCGGGTTACTCAATGCCACCTACCAGTTAAGCAGCTATAACCGCACCATTGCTTTTACAGGTTTACAGCATCTGGCAGCCGCGCAGATGACGTTTCACGATAATATACTGAAACTTGATGGTGAGAAACTCACCAATAACAGCAAAGTAAAACAGCCGCAAAATTTACTTACCCGATACAAGGCTGATTATTCCCGAAAAATGAAATTTGTTACTGCCGGTGCAAAATACGAAGTGGAGGAAAGTTCTTTCAGAGACAGTACCAAATTTTTACAAAGCAATAGTTACGCTTATAATCAATGGCAGGTTTACGTGGATAATCCCGACTCGGCCAGATTACAATTTCATCTTGATTATACTAACAGAACAGATTACTTAGTAAAAAATAATAAGTACAGGCTTTCAACCGTAGGAAGACAGGTAAATTTTAAAACGCAGCTGAACACAAATAAGGGAAACCGGTTACTGGTGAGTTTAATTTACCGGGAATTAGACATACGCGATACCAGCCTTACCAAAACGCAACCGGAAAATTCAATGCTCTCACGGGTTGAATACGATTTCAGATTTTTGAAAAAAGTATTTAACTCAAATACCTATTACCAGATTGGTTCGGGTCAGGAACTGGTAAGAGATTTTCAGTACATAGAAACACGGCCCGGTCAGGGAGTATATGCCTGGTACGATTTTAACAACAACAGCGTGCAAGAAAATAATGAGTTTGTAATTGCTCCTTTTCCCAATCAGGCTAGTTATGTAAAAGTGTTTTTACCTACCAATACTTTTGTGCGCACCAATACCAACCAGTTTAATCAAACACTCAATATTATTCCATCCGAAGTATGGTCGGCAAAAAAAGGGTTTAAAGGAATTGTTTCCCGCTTCAGTAATATGTCGGCCATTCGTATTGACCGTAAAATTCGCCATGTAAACGACCTCTCCTACCTGAATCCTTTTGATTTAAAAATTTCCGATTCTTCACTGGTGAGTATTGCATCCGATTTCAGGAATACCCTTTTCTTCAACCGGTTCGACCCCGATTTCGGAGCCGATTATTCGTGGTCGCAAAACAAAAGCAAAAATTTACTTACCAATGGATTTGACAGCCGAAGTAAAACCGAACATCAGCTTAATTTTCGCTGGAATGTGAGCACTAAACTAACACTCAGCAGCAGCTCTGTTGCAGGGGTTAAAACCTATACTTCGCAGTTTTACAAAACCAATAATTTTAATTACACCTATTACGACCTGAAACCTAAAATTACTTACCAGTTAAACAGCAATTTCAGAGTAAGTATTTTATACGCCCGTTACGAAGCAAAAAATTCCGTAGAAAACGGAAGTGAAAAAGCAAAAAATAATGAAGGAGGAGGCGAATTAAGATACAATATTCTGGAGAAAGGAGTTATTTCGGCTAAAGTTAGCTATTACTTAGTTCACTTTACGGGAAGCACCAGTTCCCCGGTAGGATTTGATATGTTACAGGGATTACAGAACGGGAAAAACACCGTTTGGAATCTGAACTTTCAGCAACGGTTAAATAACAGCATTCAGGTAAATGTAATTTATGACGGACGGAAATCGGAAGGTTTTAATGTGATTCATACGGGACGTGTGGAGGCGAGATATATTTTTTAAATCCGAAAATAAAATCTGAATACATTAAAACATTACTTTTTTACTATATTAGCTCCATAATTGCTCATCTGCCTTGAAAAGACTTTTATTCTTCCTGTTCATACTTACCACTACAGTTACGTTTGCGCAAAACGCATCGGTAAAAGGTATGGTAACCGACACCGTAAACCTTCGGTATATGGGTTACACGGGTGTATCGCTTATTCTATACCATGATTCTATACTTATTCAGCACGTTTTTACATCCGACAACGGGAAATTTGAATTTACGGGAATTTTACCCGACACATATCTTTTACAGGTAACACACCCCGGATTTGCCGATTACGAAGAAAAAATAGTGTTGCGCCCCGGTGAAACAAAAGAATTAGACACCATCAATATGCTGTTAAAAGAAAACCTGTTGAGGGAATTAATATTCAAAGATAAAAGAGATGCCATACGCATTAAAGGAGATACCACCGAATTTCTGGTAGATAGTTTTTTAGTAAATAAAAATTCGAATGTAGAAGATTTATTAAAAAGGCTTCCGGGAATACAGGTTGATAAAACAGGGAAGATAACCGCGCAGGGGCAGGAAGTGAAAAAGGTATTGGTTGACGGAGAAGAATTTTTTGGAAACGACCCTACCGTTGCCACCCGAAATATTAAGGCCGAAAATATAGAAACCGTACAGGTATTTGATCAGAAAAGCGAGCAGGCACAACAAACTGGAATTGATGACGGGACAAAAGAAAAAACCATTAATCTTACGCTGAAAGATGATGCAAAAAAAGGATATTTCGGGAAAGCGAATGCAGGAGCCGGGACACAGGACAGGTACGAACACGATGCCATGTTTAATTCGTTTAAAAAGAAAAGAAAATTTTCGTTTTACGGTGCTGCTGCCAACACCAATAAAACATCTCTGAGCTGGGAAGATGCCGATATGTATGCCGGAGGGAAAGGGAATACAGAATTTGATGAGGCATCGGGATATATGTACACTTACTACAATAATGAAGATGATAATTACAGGGGAACCGGTATCCCTCAAACATGGTATGGCGGAGCACACTACTCCAACAAATCACCGGATGAAAAAAAATATGTAGTATTGAATGGCACCCATAAGGAATTGCAGGTAAACGGTTACGATAATGACTATTCAAAATACATTTTGCCGGATACGCTATATTTCAACAACCAGCGTAAAAATTTTAATGCATTCAGGGAAAGTAGTACCGCCAAAGGATCATTTGAATACAAAAGAGACTCATTAACCACATTTAAATTTAAGATAAACGGAAGCTCAGGCTCCTCCTCCTCTACCAATCGTTATATTTCGGAAAATCTGAATGGCGATTATTTTTTAGTAAATAACAACAACCGCACTCAAACCGAAAACGGGACGAAAGATCAGTTCAGCTACTCGATAAGTATGAACAAAAAATTTAAACCCAAAGGACGTTCCCTTTACCTGGCCTATAACCAAAACTACCGGAGCGGAACCAGCAGCGGTTTTCTTCTATCACAAACTAATTACTTTAAATCCGACAGCAGTTTGCAACAAACCGATTTGATTGACCAGCGCAAAAATTCGGACAACAAAACCAATACCTGGGAAGGAAAAATAATTTACACCGAACCTCTCATAAAAAACTGGTTTGTAATTACTGATTACAGCATACGAAACACCATCAGCAGTTCGCGCAGGTACAGCTATATTAAAAATTCACTCAACAGTGAATATGATCAGGTGGTAGATTCATTAAGCAATAGTTTACGTTACAATATTCTGGGACATCAGGGAGGAATTTCCCTTCGTTACACCACTAAAAAAATGAATCTGTCATTTGGAGGGAAAGCTTCTTACACCGATTTATACCAGCACAACCTGGTAAACGACTCCATACGCGAACAGCATTTTCTAAACCTGTTTCCAAGCATTTCCTTAAATTATAAAAGAAGAAATACCTCAAACCTCAGCATATCGTTATCCGGAAATACTGACCAGCCTACGTTACAACAACTGCAACCCTTAAAAGACAACAGCAATCCGCTGCAAATAATGATAGGAAATCCAAATCTTAAACAAAGCTTTTCTACCAATTTTAATGTCTGGTACAACTCCTATAAACCTATTTCGGGAAGAAGTTTTTACATGGGAATAAATGCCAGTGCAACCAAAAACGATTTTTCGTATGCCGACAATGTTGACAGCAGCGGAAGACGAACGAACCAAACCATCAATGTTAACGGAAATTATAACACCTACTTTTACTCGAACTACTACGTACAAATAAAGAAAATACATACCAGCATTGGCAACAGTCTAAACGGTAGTACCTCCAGAAACTCGAATATGGTGAACGGACTTAAAAACACCAACAACAACCTGTCGGCAGGGTACGGAATGGAAATTGAATATAATCTGGAGGAGAAATTTGATTTTTCACTTAACGGAAACTGGGATTTTAATTATTCCCGTTCGTCACTGAGAGAAGATATGGTAACCCAATTCTGGATTCAAACCTACTCGGCTGATTTGTATATTGAACTTCCGTTTAAGATGGAATTTGAAGCTGAATGTAGTTTCAATATCCGGCAAAAAACAGCGGGTTTTAACCGCAACCTCAATACCACCATCATCAATTCCAATTTATCTAAGCGTTTCCTGAAAAACGATAACCTCACACTTACCCTTAATGTTCATGATCTGCTGAATCAGAATATAGGTTTTGAGCGAAGCGCCAACAGCAATTTTATAAATGAAAATACACATACCGTACTTAAACGTTACCTGCTGTTATCATTAACATGGAATTTTACGCACAACGGAGCACAGAAAAAAAACTAAGATGAAGAAGCGGATATTATTTTTAGTTGCTTTTACCTATTGGGCGCATCTTTCGGCCCAGCAAATGGTAATAAACGGAAGAATTTTATTTGAACGAAAAGAAAATCTCCATAAACAATTTGAGAACAGAAAAGGCGATTGGGCAGAGGAATGGTTAAAACGTATTCCTAAATACCAGACTGATATTTTTGAATTGGTTTTTAGTAAATCGAAAAGTTACTACTACTTAAAAACAGAAGATGAAAACAATTCCTTTTCCTGGGGCAAAGTGGCTCACGATAATCTGGTTTTATCCGATTTTAATTCCAAACATTATACCGCATACAAGAATATTTTTGATAAAAGTTATGTGGTTGATGACAGCCTTGAAATTTTTAAATGGAAGATGACCGGAGAATACCGAAACATTGCCGGCTATGATTGTCGCAAAGCCACCACCATTATTCTCGATTCTATTTACATCATTGCATTTTACTCCGATCAGATTGCGGTAAAAGGAGGCCCTGAATCATTTAACGGCTTACCCGGTATGATACTGGGTTTGGTAATACCACGAATAAATCTTACCTACTTTGCCACCAAAGTGGAAGCGGTTGCAGTTACTGATGCCGAACTACAACCTGCCAAACTTCCGAAAAAAGCGAAGCCTGTAAACAGGAAAAATTTTATGTCAGAAATTATTTCAGCGCTTAAAGACTGGGGCGAATATGCTTCACGTGTTTTCTGGAAAGCGTTTCTGTAAATTAACGTTGCTTTTCTATTTCAACAATCAATTCTTCCTTGCTTATGTATCCAACATGTGTCCACACCACTTTACCATCCTGGTAAAGAAACAACGTAGGTAAAGCATCTACTTTTAGCTCAGCAGCGAGCGCATTGTTTTCATCTGCATCAATGCTCATCACCTTTACCGTTGATTTCATGTTCTCCTCTATCTCTTTCATAAATGGAGCCATTCGTTTGCACGGGCCACACCAAACGGCATTAAAATCAACCAGCACTTTTCCCGTTTTAACCTGAGCACTAAATTCATCAACAGTCATCCCTACGCTTTTGGTTACTGCACCACTTTCATTGGTAAGCTGCGCTTCTCTCCAGGCCATTAATCCGCCTTTAAGCTCTACTACTTTTTTAAATTCGGCCCCTCGCAGGTAAGAAGCAGCCGAAGCGCTCCGGCCTCCGCTTAAACAATACACAAATACATAGTCTTGTTTTGATAAACCTTTTGTTTCGTTCTCAAATGAACTACCATTCCAGTTTACATTTTTTGCACCCGCCAGATGTCCTTCCGAAAATTCGCCTTCACTACGCACATCCAGGATAATGCCAGTTGGGTTATCCTGTATTAGTTTACTAAACTCCTCTCCGTTTACCGAAGAAGGAACTCCGCCCGAATTATTAGTGCCGCAGGCTGTAAAAAAAAAGATTAAGCCCGCCAATAAGGCAGCCGCAAACTTATTCGTTTTTCTTTTCATTGTTAATTCGTCAATTCTATATTTGCGAAACAAATACTTCGGGAATCATGGTTACTTTCGCTTTAATGGAGTTTGAAATCAGACAAGCTTTCTCCGACTTTTCAAGCACCTTCAGTGCTTTTTCCTTGTCTTCTTCATTTCGTATTCCTACCAGCGGCTTCAACTGTATTTCAGTCATCAGGTATTTTCCTTCTACCATGTCGAGTACACCATTAGCTTCGCAGGCAAAACTATCAAACGCTAATTTAAAATTTTCGGCAATAGCCAAAAATGTGGTCATTAAACAACTGCTTGCTGCCGCTGTGTATAAATGCTCGGGCGACCATATTCCTTCCACACCTTTAGCAAAATTGGGTGGTGTGGCTACTTCCAATTTATCTGTAAGTTCGGGTGACGAAAGTTCACCGGTTCTTCCTTCTTTCCAGGTTAATGAAACCTTGTATGCATGTGCACTCATATAATTTTTATTTAGTATCTTTAACTTCAATAAATTCAACTTCTTTTTTCGAAACTGCATTTGCCTGATAAGTAGTATTGCATGCGTTTACCCCGCAACATCCGGTATTGGTAACCACCTGAAACAGGAAAACTCCCGCAATCATACCCGCCAGCCAGTCGGTAGTAGCAATGGCTTGCATACCTATCATCACACCAAGCACAAGGCGAATAACTCTAAGTAAATTCCAATTTGTAAACAGCGTTGACCAACTCATTTGGAAAGGTGTGTAAGGTTTACCCAGCTTCCTCCGTTGTACACCTCGGTATAGCCGTTTTGTATGAGAATACTTTTAGCACTTGCACTACGCATTCCCGAGGCGCAGCAGGTAATAACCGGTTTATTTTTTTTAAGTTTCGATAATTGTCCGCTAAGCGTATTAAGCGGTATATTTAATGCCCCCTTTACGTGCCCGCCTGAATACTCGCCTTTGCTGCGTACATCAACAATAACAGCCCCGCGTTTCATTAATTCGGCATAATCCACTTTTGGACATATGCCAAGAATTTTTTTTATTGTTTCTAACATGTTGTATTAATTTGATGCTACAGTGTAGTTTACATTAATCCAACTGCCACCATTCTCACAGGTCACTCCGTGGCTTTTCAGGTAGGCTGTTGCCTGCCCGCTTCTTGCTCCGCTGGCACAACACAGCACCAATGGTTGTTTCATGTTCGTTATTTCATCAAGCCTTTCGGGTAATTCCTGCAACGGAATATTGATGCTTCCTGCCACATGGCCTCCCATAAATTCCATCGGAGTACGCACATCAACTATGGTAGCTCCATTTTTAATTAATTGTTCAATGTTCATCATTTGTTTTAAATTTCGCTACAAAGTTCGGTCTAATCTTTTGTGGCGAAAGTGACCAAGGTTACACAAGCGGGATTAGATCTAAACAACCTCATTTCCTGACTATTTTATTTGAAAAATACATTTCTAAACAAGAGTTATTTTATTTCTCCCAAGTGATACAATTCCGGTTTTCTCCATTTGTTTAAGCAACCTCGAAATAACCTCACGGGTAGAGCCCAATTCATCGGCTAATTGCTGGTGGGTTACCTGAATTTCTTTGCTATTCGATAATTCCGATTTTTTCATCAGCAATTGCCATATGCGTTCATCCATTTTTTGAAAAGCAATGGAATTTACCACATTAAGCAATTCTTCAAACCGCTGATGATAGAGCTTGAAAATATAATCAGCCCACTCGGGGTATTTGCGCACCCATTGAGTAACCTTGTCAATAGGCACCAGTGTTAATTCACTGTCTTCTTCGGCTATCGCTTTTACTTTACTGGTATCATTATTAATTCCAGCTAAAAAACTCATAATGCAGCTTTCGCCCGGTTTTATATAATACAACAGCATATCGCGCCCGTCATCATCGGTACGGTACACTCCCAGCAACCCCGAATTTAAAATTGGGATTACCTGAATAAATTTATTCATACCCACAATTTGTTCGCCTGCCTTAAGCGACTTCACAATGGTGGAGGCTTCAATTTCCGCGGTAAAATCTTTTTGATGAAAGGGTAATAACATGGTGCAAAAATACAAATATATCCAGTCTGCCTTTTATGATAAAAGTCAGCGATATAGCCTTATTTTGTACGCAGCACCGCAAACGGAATCAGCATTTCTTCCATACTTATCCCACCGTGCTGAAAAGTATTTTTATAGTGATTCACGTAATAATTATAATTGTTGGGGTAAGCGAAAAAGTCGTTGTTTCTTGCAAACACAAAACCCGAACTCACATGCTGCCTAGGAAGAAACGCCTTAGCCGGATCTTTTACCTCAAACACCTCTTTCTTATCGTAACTCAGATTTTTGCCCTGCTTGTAGCGAAGGTTGGTATTGGTATTTCGATCGCCCACAATTTTCACAGGTTCGTGCACCCGTATAGAACCATGATCGGTAGTGATTACAAGCGTTACATCTTTTGATGCAATTTTTTTGAGTGTTTCGAACAGCGGAGAATTTTCAAACCAGGCCAGCGTTACCGAACGGTATGCTTTTTCATCTTCGGCCAGCTCACGAATAATATGCATATCGGTACGAGCATGCGAAAGTGCATCCACAAAATTATAAACGATAACATTAAATTTATTCTGAAACATATTCGAAACGTTATCCAACAGATTTTTCGCACCGTCCAGATTAGTTACTTTGGTGTACGAAAATTTGGTATCAATACGCGAACGGGAAAACAAATCTTTGATAAAATCTTCCTCGTGCATGTTTTTACCTCCTTCATCTTCGTCATTGCTCCAGAATTTAGGCATGCGTTTTTCAATTTCCGAAGGATACATTCCCGCAAATATGGCATTTCGGCAATAATGAGTGGTGGTGGGCAAAATACTCATGTACAATTCGTCCTCCTCAACCCTGAAATATTCATTGAGCACCGGCTGCAAAACGCGCCATTGATCAAAACGCAAATTATCAATGAGCACAAAAAACACAGGACGTTCTTCTTTCATCAGCGGAAATACTTTTTTCGCCATCAGGTTGTGCGAAAGCACCGGAATATCCTCTCCTTTTTCCTGCATAAAATCGAGGTAATTATCGCTGATGTATTTGCTGAAATTATGGTTTGCCTCGGATTTTTGCATATCAAACACATCGGCCATGGTGTTATCGGTAGTCTGGCTTAACTCCAGTTCCCAAAACACCAGCTTGCGGTACAAATTGCACCACTCGGTAAATCCCATTTTATCCTGAAAAGCCATTCCGATATTTCGAAAATCCTGCTGATATCCCTGAGTGGTTTTTTCAGTAACCAACCGTTTATTGTCAATCAGTTTTTTTATAGATAATAAAATCTGATTCGGGTTTACGGGTTTTATCAGGTAATCGGCAATTTTTGACCCGATGGCCTCATCCATAATATACTCCTCTTCATTTTTGGTAATCATCACCACCGGAATATCGGGTTGATCTTCCTTTATTTTGGTAAGTGCTTCCAAACCTGATATACCGGGCATATGTTCGTCCAGAAAAACCAAATCGAAATGTTGTTGCCTGAGTGTTTCAATGGCATCTAACCCATTGGTAACCGGAACCACCTCATAATCCTTTTGCTGCAGGAAAAGTATATGCGGTTTCAGTAAATCAATCTCGTCATCGGCCCAGAGTATTTTTATTTTTTGCATCTATTATCGGGTGTTAGTAGTGAAATGAGGTGCGAAAATCGCATTTTTGTACTTTACAATTGTTATACCACGTGGCATTAATAACTCGAAACATAAATATTTAGTATTGGTGACTGTTAAAAATAAGAAAAAAATAATCAACGATCCGGTGTATGGATTTGTGAATATTCCCTACGACCTGGTGTATGACCTGATTGAACACCCTTACTTTCAGCGTTTACGAAGAATAAAACAACTGGGACTTTCGCATTACGTATATCCCGGTGCACAGCACACCCGCTTTCAGCACGTAATTGGCGCCATGAGTTTAACTCAACAGGCAGTAGAAACCCTGCGCTTTAAAGGGGTTACCATCACTGAGCAAGAAGGAGAAGCCGTTTGTGCAGCCGTGTTATTACATGATTTGGGACATGGCCCTTTCTCACATACACTCGAGCATTGTATCGTGGATGTTCCGCATGAGGAAATCTCAAAGGCCCTTATGATGGAGCTTAATAAACAATTGGGCGGACGACTCGACCTCACCCTCAAAATTTTTAATAACAAGTACAAAAAGAAATTCCTGCATCAACTGGTATCGAGCCAACTGGATATGGACCGCCTGGATTACCTGAGAAGGGATAGTTTTTATACCGGAGTACAGGAAGGAATTATTGGTCACGACCGCATCATTAAAATGCTTACCGTTACCGACAATGGAGAACTGGCCGTTGAAGAAAAAGGCATTTACTCTATTGAAAAATTTATAATTGCCCGCAGGCTCATGTACTGGCAGGTGTATTTACACAAAACAGTGATTGCTGCCGAAAGTTTGCTGATTAAAATTTTTGAACGAGCCAAAGAACTGGCAGCCGGTGGAGTTTCGCTTTTCTGTACCTATCCGCTTTACTTTTTCTTTTATGAAAACAAAAAGAAAAACAATTTCAGTAAAGACAGCAAACAACTCGAAATTTTCACCATGCTCGATGATTACGATATTTTTGCCTGCATCAAAGCATGGATGCTGCATGACGATGTAGTTTTAGCAACACTTTGTTCCAATCTTATCAACCGGCAGTTACCAAAAATTGAGTTTAGCCGCGAAGAGTTTAGTAAATCCCGGCTTAAAAAACTGGAGCAGCAAACAGCCGCTGGACTTGACATTTCGGCAAAGCAAGCAGGATACTTTGTTTACACCAATAAGGTGCAGAACAAGGCGTACAGCCTGAAAGGAATTAAAATTAATATTGTGGATAAGCAAGGCAGGGTACGTGATATAGCCAAAGCATCAGATAATTACAATATTTCGGCTCTTAGCGATACGGTGGTAAAACACTATTTATGTTTTCCTAAAAATTCATAAATTCACCCCTAAATCATAACCCTGTATCTGAATGGTATCAGCACTGGAAATCAGTAAGCTTCTCAACGGAGAGTTGATAGGAAATAAAGACATCATCATCCGGTCGGTTTCAAAAATCGATCAGGGGCATCCCGAATCGCTTACGTTTCTGGCTAATCCCAAATACACCAACTTTATTTACGAAACCAAAGCTTCGGTAGTTTTGGTGAGCAAAAGTTTCAACAGCAATGTGCCCGATCATGTTACACTCATTAAAGTGGATGATCCCTATGCTTCGTTCTGTTTAATCCTTGATAAATATTTTAACAGCAGAACCGCATTGACCGGAATCGAGCAACCAAGCTTTGTTTCCTCCGATGCTGCATTGGAAAAAAACGTGTATGTAGGTGCTTTTTCCTATATAGGAAGCCGGGTGCAAGTGGGTGAAGGTACATTAATTTATCCTCAGGTTTATATTGGCGCTGATGCCCGAATAGGTAAAAATTCTATTCTGTATCCGGGTGTAAAAGTGTATAACCATTGTGTGATTGGAGATAATTGCATTGTGCATGCAGGTACCGTGATTGGAAGTGATGGTTTTGGATTTGCCCCGCAAAAAGACGGCAGTTACGCCAAAATTCCGCAAATTGGAAATGTAATTATTGAAGACGATGTGGAGATTGGTTCCAATTGCTCCATCGACCGTGCTACCATGGGAAGCACCATCATTCGTAAAGGAGTAAAATTAGACAACCTGATTCAGGTGGCACACAATGCCGAGGTTGGAAAAAATACAGTAATTGCCTCTCAAACCGGTGTATCGGGCAGTACCAAAATTGGTGAAAACTGCGTGATTGGCGGACAGGTTGGATTTGTAGGACATATCAGCATTGCCAAAGGAAGCCAGATTGGTGCCCAAAGCGGTATTCCAAATTCAATTGATACCCCCGGACAAAAATGGATTGGCTCACCGGTGCAGGAATATAAAAACTACCTGCGTTCAAGCATTGTTGTAAAACGTTTGCCTGATATGGACAAAAAACTGGATGAACTGGAGAAAGAAGTTGAAGAACTAAAGAAAAAATTAAAAGGCGAATAAGCATTGTGAAACAAACAACCATTAAAAATGAAATCACCATTTCGGGTGTTGGATTGCACACCGGACAAAAAGTAAACATGACTTTTTGCCCTGCCCCCGAAAATCACTGGTACAAATTTCAACGCATAGATTTAGAAGGTAAGCCCATTGTTGATGCAGACGTTGACAATGTAGTTGACACTTCGAGAGGCACCACCATTGAACAGAACGGAGCACGCATTTACACAGTAGAGCATGTGCTGGCTGCGCTGGTAGGATTGGAAATTGATAATTGCCTCGTCAAAATGGATGGACCCGAACCGGCCATTCTTGACGGAAGTTCCATTCAGTTTATGGAGCAACTGGAAAAAGCCGGAATAAAAGAACTGGATGCCGACCGCGAATACTTTTCAGTACCTCAAAACATTTATTACCATGAGCAGGACCGCGGAGTGGAAGTAATTGCCATGCCATTGGACGATTACCGGCTCACCGTAATGGTTGATTATAACTCTCCCGTATTGGGAAGTCAGCATGCTTCGCTTACCAATATTAAAGATTTCAGAAAAGAAATTTCTTCGTGCCGCACGTTTTGTTTTTTACACGAACTGGAAATGTTGTACAACAACAACCTGATTAAAGGCGGTGACCTCAACAATGCCATTGTAATTGTTGACCGCGTGGTGGAAGAACATGAACTGGAGCGGCTGGCAAAAATGTTTAACAAGCCGAAAGTAGAAGTAAAAAAAGAAGGTATTCTCAATAATGTGGAACTTCGCTTTTACAACGAGCCCGCCCGTCATAAGCTACTCGATTTGGTGGGCGACCTTGCGCTTATTGGTATGCCGATTAAAGCGCAGATTATGGCCGCCCGTCCCGGTCACGCAGCCAATGTAGCTTTTGGTAAAAAAATAAAAGCCTTAATTAAAAAAAGAAAAAATAAATCGTCAGTGCCGGCCTACGACCCCAATACCAAACCGGTTTTGGATAATGTAGCCGTCTCTAAATTACTGCCGCACACCTGGCCTTTTCTGCTGGTAGATAAAATTACCGAACTATCGGCCAATCATATTGTAGGAATTAAAAACGTATCAGCCGACCAGTATTTTTTTCAGGGACATTTTCAGGGAAATCCCATTTTTCCGGGTGTGTTGCAAATAGAAGCAATGGCGCAGGTAGGTGGCGTATTGGTGCTGAGCGGAGTACCCGACCCTGAAAAATACAGTACCTACTTTATGAAAATTGATAATGCCAAGTTTAAAGATAAAGTAGTACCTGGTGATACCTTAATACTGAAACTGGAATTACTGGCCCCCATAAGAAGAGGTATTGTTACCATGAAAGGGATGGCCTTTGTAGGCGAAAAACTGGTGTGTGAGGCCGAACTGATGGCAACCGTAGTAAAAGATAAAGCATGATTCATCCCTTAGCACTTGTACATAAAGATGCAAAACTTGGCGCCAACGTAACGGTGAGCCAGTTTTCAACTATTGAGCAGAATGTAGAAATAGGCGAAGGCACCTGGATTGGTCCCAACGTTTGCATTATGGAAGGAACACGTATTGGAAAAAACTGCCGTGTGTTTCCCGGAGCCGTTATTGGTGCCATACCGCAGGATTTAAAATTTAAAGGAGAAAACTCAACCGTAGAAATAGGAGATAATACCACCATAAGAGAATGCGTAACCATTAACCGCGGAACTGTTGACCGGATGAAGACTGCTGTAGGCAGCAATTGCCTGCTGATGGCCTATGTTCATTTGGCTCACGACTGCATTCTGGGCAACAATATCATCATCGCCAACAGTGTAAACCTTGCGGGCCACGTTACCATTGAAGACTGGGCAATTCTGGAAGGCATAGTAGCCGTTCAGCAATTTGTGCGCATAGGTTGCCACGCATTTATCACGGGAAGTTCGCTGGTGCGCAAAAATGTACCTCCGTTTATTAAAGTTGCCCGCGAGCCGCTGCAATACATCGGCATCAATGCTGTTGGATTACGAAGAAGAGGTTTCAGTGATGAAAAAGTGCGCGAAATAGAAGACCTCTACCGTATTCTTTTTGTAAAAGGTCACAATATCACCAATGCCATGAGCATTATTGAACAGGAAATTCCGTCAAGTAACGAGAAAGAGATGATTCTCTCCTTTATCCGCGAATCAAAAGACGGTATCGTTAAAGGTTATTCCCGTTAATCCCACCCCATGCAGATAAGGCTCGACCATATCGGCAAACGTTTTGGCAGCGAATGGATATTTCGTGATGTAACTCTTGATTTCAGTTCTGCACAATCCTATGCGTTGCTGGGTGCCAACGGAAGCGGAAAATCAACCCTGTTGCAGGTAATTCTTGGTGCTGTGGCTCCCAGCAAAGGAACCATTCTTTATTCAAGTAATAATTCATCTGTAAATGCCGATGCCTTTTTCAGGTTTTGCAGTTTCAGCTCGCCCTACCTCGAGTTAATTGAAGAGTTTACCTTAGACGAATTGCTGGCATTTCACTTTGCATTAAAACCATTAAAACCCGGCCTCACATTAAATACAATAACCCAAGAACTTGGACTTGAAAAACACCGGCAAAAACCGCTGAAAGCATTCTCTTCCGGTATGAAACAACGCGTAAAATTAGGCATTTCCCTATTTGCCGAAACACGTGTGTTGTTATTGGACGAACCATGTACCAACTTAGACGCAGCCGGAACAACCTGGTACCGGAATATGATGGAAAAATATTGCAGCAATCAGCTGGTAATTGTTGCTTCAAACGTTCCTGCCGAATACGATTTTTGTAAAAACCATATTCGTATTGAGGATTACAAACACGTAAAAAAATGAGTGTGTTCGCCAATGGAATTTTACTTGTTCAAACCGCGCAAAAACTTTGGCAGGGTAAAAAAAAATGGAAACAGGAAGCATTGGGCCATACTCAACAATACGTTGACACAGCAAAAAAAAATCACGATCAAACTTTATCTGCCGGTATTTTTCATAAGCTCAATGATTATCCGCTCGAAGCTTTGTTTGCTGCCAATCTGGTTGCCCGTTTAATCAATTATAAATTAACCCCGGTTGAATCCAGACTTATCAGTAAAGCCGGAGCCATACTTGCACTGGGCGATGTGTATTGTGATGATACAACAATCAGCTTTGAGAAAATGCAGTTAATGCTCGAGGAACCTCATCAGACCAATCCCGTTCATTCCATCGACCGGCTGTTTCTAGAAATTTATAAAGACCTGCTCATAGAACTTGACGATACCCAGCAAGTATTTTTTCACCACACACTCATTCAGGGTTTTGATGCGGAAAAAGACAGCCGTAAACTTAAAGACCCGAATCTTGATGCCGCACAGGTGAGCCGGATAATCAAAAACAAAGGAGGCATTAGCTTGCTTATTTACCGCTCACTCATGCACACTCCGTTAAGCGAAAAAGAACGGGAAGTTTTATGGCTGACCGGTGCATTTACCCAATTAATTGACGACCTCTTTGATTTATCCTGGGACATGCGCAAACACACCCAAACATCGGCTACCATTTGTACTACTTTCAGCGAAATAAGCAGGCAACTGGAAGCCCATTATCAATTACTGATTGCATCGCTTAAAAATTCGGAACTTAACCCCGACAACTGCCGCGAGTTTGCCTTTGTGTTTTATATTTTCAAACTCGGAGCCGAGGCGTATATCAAACAAATCAGAAATTACTGCGATGACCACATCATTCCGGAACAAATTCTTGCGCTGTCAAAAGAGCAACTGCGCTTTGTGCATTCCGATATAACTCATGTGGCTTTTGTATTACCAAAGGCTCTTGGTTTTACTTACTGACCCTTCAGTTTTTTTTGCCGTTGCAAATCAATTGCCTTTTTTAACGAATCGGCCTGTTGTTGGTTTTCCGAACCCGGCTTAGGCATTTCAGGAGTAACTGTTTGTTTGGGCTGAACTGCCTTTTTTTTCGAACAGCACCCATGTACCAATCCAAACAACAGCAGCAGACTAACGGCCCACCACAAATTTTTGAGATAAACTTTGCTCATTGTTTGTTACTGCTTTAAGAATATAATTGCCCGCACTTAATTGCGAAACATCAAACGAAACTTTGTAGTTACCCCCGGGTAGTTTTAGTTCCTGAAGTTTTTTCAGTTCACGTCCGCTCATATCGGTAATGGAGAAAGCATATAACCCCGGATTTTCTACCTGCATGGTTAAATAAATAAGTTGGGTAGCCGGATTAGGAAATACCTTTAATTCGGAAAGTGTTAAGCCCTTCGATGAAAGTTGTGTATCGTTGGCTTTAATTTTAGCAATGGCAGTGGGGTGCTGACTAATCGTATTTCCGTATGAACCCGAAACCCAAACCACACCCTGTTCATTATACTTGCGCTGAATTCCGGTATAATCTCCCCACCGCTCCATTGAATCGGTAAGCAGGTTAATAGAACCATCACCCTCCCTAATTCGTATATACGAATGAATGGATCCGTAACGATCAATATAAACAGCCGATGTACCGGGTTGCCTTTGTTGCGATACATGCGAAAATGTAATGAGCAAACTTTTATCGGCTCCTCCGCCACCCATATACGCTATGGAGGGATAACCAATATCTAACGTATCGTATGAAATATACTGAGCCGTGACCTGAGGAGACGGATACAAACCCGTTATTTTTCCGAAATACACCGATGGACTGAAATTAACCGGCTCAATGGTATTGCCTACAAAATAAATTGTTCCGCTCTCAATTATGGCAGAAAGGGTACGCGCATCATTGGTTTGCAAATATTGTCCGCTGGGCTGAATGGCAGACGGAGGAACCCCGTAAGGCTTATTCGATTTAAGAATACTGGTACTTAATTTAGAAGAACCCGATTCAAGCGTATTGCTTACCATATGTAAAAAAACGGTATCGTTGGATGCATCGCCCGGACGAAGAGAAATAAAATATGTTTCGGGGCCCGATGGTTGTGAACCTCCCTGCACAGCACAAATACTCCAGATAGGCCGGCCGTTGTAAACAATACTATCGTAATATTTGCTCGATAAGGCAATCCCGTCATATCCGTCCTGTTTCTTCACCTGCCAGATGATGGATTGTTTAAATCCCTCCTGCCAGCTTTTGCCATCCTGCAGTAAATTTCCGGTTACAAACAAATCCTTTTTTGATATACTCACAATGGGATAATCAAACCAGGTTCCGTTGCCCCAGCGATTTCCCTCGAGCGAATAAAATTTCCAGGTTGATGCCGGATCATTGCTCTGTGAAAAACCAACTACAATACGCGAATCATTGCTGCTGTCGCCCTGCAAAAAAATCATGATAAAGCGGTCGGCCATCGGGTCGTAAATAATGCGCGGGTCAAACGTGCGGTTTAATATTCCCAATTGGTTGGTGGTAATTGCCGCCAGCGATTTATACGTATTAATGGAAGCTCCGGTTTCATCGTACATGCGCACATTGGTATTTACCACACTCACAATTTTTCCTCCGTTCGAAATGGCCACGCTGTTATCGTTAGGCGTACCGTTTGACCCGTTACCCGTAAAAACTCTATCAACCGAAGGGGCAGTTACTGTATTAACAGAAGTTGTTTTATTCTTAGCCTGATTCATCAGGTGAATTAACCTTTGCTTATCAATAGCACTTTTAAGTTCCTTTGAATATCCTTTGGGTTCAGGAAAAACCTTGTCCGTTTGAAATTCTAAGGCAAAAAGCCAGTTATCAGGAAGCGTGCTGAAATTAATTTCGGCAAACGGGATAATTGGTTCGGGGATCACCTCGCGGTTGGTTACCTGGGCCTTTACTCCGGTAAGTGCAATGAGAAAGGTAAAAAGTGAAAAAACATGTTTCATACTAACTATATTTTATTTCTTTTCTTTAAAAAAAGATACGTGAAGATAGCAAATAAAATCAACAAAGTACCTGCATAAAATCCGGGACTCATGTATTCATCATCTCCAAAAATAAGCAACGAGAGTACAATTCCGTACACTGGTTCCAGATTGGTAATCATATTTACC
>Ga0268298_10001853_pt1 | contig 23983 bp, 18 predicted proteins | sample WWTPWeurt_MetaG_FD_194462 | JGI IMG/M metagenome (GOLD analysis project Ga0268298, IMG submission 194462) | Activated sludge microbial communities from WWTP in Nijmegen, Gelderland, Netherland - WWTP Weurt | ecosystem: Engineered > WWTP > Aerobic digester > Activated sludge | place...
CCTGGAACCCAGCGCCCACGCACTCCATCTCGAGTTCCGCCCCTTCGAAATCAAGACCCTGCGTCTGAAGCTTTAGCCGCTGGCAGGTATTGGGCGGTATTCGCCCAATACCTGCCAATAGCCAATCCCATTCAGGCAAAATGGGCCACGGACAGCACCGAAACATCCAATGCAATCCGCAGATGGCGCAGATTCCGCAGATTTAAAAATCTGTGTAATCTGTGCAATCTGCGGATAAAAATCCTGGATTTTATTTGGAAACAAGATCAGTGTAATAAGGATATCGATATGACTCAAGCTGGTCCGCTGAACTATCCGCAACTCCACAGCAGCAGCCCCGCCATCAACCGGGCCTACCGCATCGCCATCGGTGACCTGGCTGGCAATATCCACCCCTTTCAAGACGGGTTGTTAACCGCCCCCAGTCCGGTCATTCTGGCAGGGCTGGACTACGACACCCCCTGGACCCGCGACGCGGCCATCAACGTCTGGAACGGGGTTGGCCTGCTCTGGCCCGAGGTGGGGCGCAGCACGCTGCTGGCTGTCCTCGAAAACGTGGAAGGCAAAGTGCGCATCGCCGGCCAATACTGGGATGCCATCATCTGGGTCCTTGGCGCCTGGGCTTACTACCGCTATACCGGCGACCAGGAGTTTCTGGCCCTGGCCTACCAGGCTGCCCAAAACAGCCTGGAGCGTTTTGAGAGTGAAGAATTTGACCCCGGTCTGGGCCTGTTTCGCGGCCCGGCAGTCTACGGTGACGGCGTGGCAGCCTACCCGGACCGCTATTCACCCGGCGGCACCAGCTCCATCCTCGACTGGGTGCGCTTCAACCCACAGCGCAAAGCCCAAAGCGGCTACGGCATCCCGATGCACAGCCTGTCCACCAACTGCGTTTATTATCAGGCCTGCCAGACCGCCGGCTGGATGGCCCAATCCCTGGGGCTGCCCCCCAATCCCGCTCATCAACAGCGGGCGGCCGCCCTGCGCCAGGCTATCCAGACCCACTTTTGGGACCCAGAGCGGGGCCAATTCCGCTACCTCGTCGACGCCCAGGGCGGCTGCGACCACCAGGAAGGCCTGGGCAATTCCTTTGCGCTCCTCTTCGGGCTGGCCGACGATCAGCAGGCCCAGAGCATCTTCCTGCACCAGGTCATCACCCCCGCCGGAATCCCCTGCGTCTGGCCAACCTACGAGCGCTACCACCGGATGGGCGGCTTTGGCCGCCACAGCGGCACCGCCTGGCCCTTCATCTCAGGGTTTTGGGGTGAGGCCGCCCTGCTCCACCAGCGGCCGGAAATCTTCGAGCACGAATTCCAAATCTTCACCGGCCTCATCAACCGCCACGCCCAGTGCGCCGAAATCTACCACCCCTTGACGGGCGAAATCTACGGCGGCCTGCAGGAATCCGGCAAAGGGAGCAGCGGTTACGAATGGGAATCCTGCGCCCGCCAGAGCTGGACCGCCAGCGCCTACCTGCGCATGCTCCTCTTTGGCGTCCTTGGGCTGGATCTGCACTCCGCCGAACTGCGCATCCACCCGCACCTGCCCGCCGGCCTCGACCAGATCGAAATCCAGGGCTTGCCCTACCGCGCTTGCCGTCTCAACATGCTCGTCACCCGCTCACCCTCCGCCAGCTGCCGCATCAACCAACGCCCCGCCCCCCCCCAGCTGCCCGCCAATGCCACCGGCATCATAAACATCGAAATTGGCGTCGGCTAGCGAATTTTCACCGCTCCCCCCAGTCCGCCGCTTCCCCCAGTCCGCCGAAGGGCGGACTTCGCAATTGTCGCCGCGAATTCATTCGCCAGAACCCTCCCCCCAGTCCGCCGCAGGCCATACTTCGCAACCCTCGCCGCGAACTCATCCACCAGAACCCTCCCCCCAGTCCGCCGCAGGCCATACTTCGCAACCCTCGCCGCGAACTCATCCACCAGACCCTCCCCCAGTCCGCCGAAGGGCGGACTTCGCAATCGTCGCCGCGAATTTATTCGCCAGAGCCTCCCTTTTTTAATTTGACACAATCGCCCACAATCAATATACTATATACGATTGTCATTTGTCGTAAGCCTTAGGACAATCAACAAATTCCATCCACGCCAATTTTTTTGATAGGAGAAGATATGTTCAGAAAATTGCTGCCTAAGATCCTGATGCTGGTGACAATGTTCGCCCTTGTCATCTCAGCCTGTGCGCCTGCCGCCACAGCCACTGTAGCCCCCACCGAGAAGCCCGCCGCGGCCCCAACCGAGGCCCCCGCGGCCGCCCCCACCGAAGCCCCCGCCGCCTCACCAACCGAAGCGCCGGCTGCCGAAGCCACCTGGCGCGATACCGATCCCTACAAAGCCTTCCCCGAGAAAGTGACCATGGTTCTGGTCAAGGGCGGCCAGGAAAACGCCGCCCTCCTGCCAGAAGGCGAATCGATTGAAGACAACCGCGCCCTCAAGTACATCGAAGACACCCTCAACCTCGACATCACCTTCTCATGGGTTGTCCCCAGCGATGCCTACAGCGACAAACTCAACCTGGGCATTGCCAGCGGCGATATTCCGGATGTCATGATCGTGGACGCCCAGCAGCTCGAGCAGCTCGCCGCCGCCGATGCGATTGAAGACATGACCCCCTATATCGAACAGTTTGCCAACAAAGATTTGATGGAAAACTACAACCAGACCAAAGGCGCCGCCCTGGCTGCCGCAACCGTCAACGGTAAGGTCATGGGTATCCCGAACGTCCAGCCCCAGGCCGACGCCCCGATCATGGTCTTCGTCCGCCAGGATTGGCTCACCAAGCTCGGTCTCGAAGCCCCCAAGACCGTCGATGATGTCGAAGCGATTGCCAAGGCCTTCATCGAACAGGATCCGGATGGCAACGGCGAAGCCGACACCTTCGGCCTGACCGGCACCATGAACCCGGTCCAGGTTCCCAGCAACCTGCACGGTTTCGATGCCATCTTCAATGCCTATGGCTCCTTCCCCACCCTGTTCTACAAAAATGCCGAAGGCAAGGTCGTTTACGGCTCTGTTCAGCCCGAAACCAAAGATGCCCTGGCCCGCCTGGCCCAGATGTACACCGATGGCATCATTGACCCCGAATTCGCCACCAAAGACACCGGCAAATCAAATGAAATCATCGCCAGCGGTAAAGGCGGCATCATGATGGGACCCTGGTGGATCCCCTGGTGGCCCCTCAACGACTCGGTCACCAACGATCCCAATGCCGACTGGCAGCCCTTCCTGGTGCAGGACAAAAACGGCAAATACACCTTCTCGATGGGCGGCTACACCTACAGCTATGTCGTCGTCAAGAAAGGCTTTGCCCACCCCGAAGCAGCCCTCAAGATCCTCAACATCCAGAACGATTTGAGCTACGGCCTGAATGACGCCCCCCAGTATTACCCGAACTTCAACGAAATCTGGAACCTGCTCTTCCCCGTGCCCTTCCTGATCGAACAGCCCTACGTTGTAGAGCGCATGGGCCGCGAGTACAATGAAGCCGTTGATGGCAAATTGGATCCGGCGACCTTCAGCGAAGCGATGAAACTGGAATTCGAACAGATCAAGACCGATATGGCCGCTCCCCGCGCCGACGTCCCGAGCTGGTCCACCCGCATGGCCCGCCTGGATGCCGCCCTCCTGCTGGCCCAGGGCTACAACGAAGTCCGCAATGACCCGGCCGCTGCCCGCATCTACCCGCTCGACGAAAACTGGCCTTCGCTCAAGAAGATGGAAGAAGAAGCCATCCTCCAGATCATCACAGGCGCTCAGCCCGTCGACTATTTCGATACCTTTGTCACCCAATGGTACGACAACGGCGGCACCGCCCTGTTAGAGAAGATGAACAAGTAACTGATTTCTCTGCCTGATTCTTTGGCCGGGGAGTGAGCAGACATCCTGATCACTCCCCGGCTCCGTCGTTTTGGATAGATTTATTCGCCACCCAACCGAAAGGAACCTTCATGTTCAAGAAAACCGATACAGCCTGGTACTCCTTGATGATGCTTCCTGGAGTGATTCTGTTAATTGCTTTCACCTATGTCCCCCTGTTTTATTCGGTGATTGCTTTTCAAAAATTCAACCCTGCCCTGGGCATCCAAAACTCCCCCTGGGTTGGGTTGGATAACTTCCTGCTGTTGTTCCGCATTCCAGATGCGCGGGTCGTTTTCACCAACACCTTATTCATCGCCTCAATGAAAATCATCTTATTAGAGATTGTGGCCATTATTTTTGCCCTGCTGCTCAACGAAATGCGCTCCATGGGAGCCAAAAAAGCCATCCAAACCATGGTCTATCTCCCCCACTTTCTTTCCTGGGTTATTCTGGCCGGCATCCTGCGCTCCATCCTGGCCCGCGGCGGGCTGCTGAATGATTTTCTGTTTATTTTTGGCATAAAACCAATTTATTTTTTGGGGAATCCGCAGGTTTTTCCCTGGGTCCTGATCGGCAGCGAAGTCTGGAAAGAGTTTGGCTTTGAAGCAATCATCTACCTGGCAGCCCTGACCGCCATCAACCCCAGCCTGTACGAGGCCGCCGAGATGGATGGCGCCAACCGCTTCCAGAAGATGCGCTACATCTCCATCCCTGGCATTGCCCCAACCATCATATTGCTGGCCTCCCTGGGGATCGGCAACGTCCTCAGCGCCGGGTTCGACCAAATCTTCAACCTCTACAGCCCGATTGTTTACACTTCTGGCGACATCATCGACACCTATGTCTATCGGGTGGGCCTGATCCAGGGCCAATACAGCATCGGTACCGCCGTTGGTCTGCTAAAAACGGTCGTATCCCTGATCCTGATCGGGATTTCATACCTGCTGGCAAACAAATTTGCCAACTACCGGATCTTCTAGGAGGACCTCGCCATGCTGCCATCCAAAAACATCTTTGATAAAATCATCGATTGGGTCATCCTGATCGTTCTCCTGGCTCTCGGCCTGAGCACCCTCCTGCCCCTCATCAACACCCTGGCAGTTTCGCTCAGCGCCAAGGCCGCAGTCAGCGGCGGGCTGGTCAATTTGTGGCCGGTCGGCTTCAACCTCAATTCCTACAACTACATCATCCAGGATGGCAAATTCTGGTTGGCCTTCTGGGTCTCAATTAAGCGGGTTGTCCTGGGCGGCAGCCTGAACTTCATCCTGGCAATCCTGACCGCCTTCCCGCTCTCGCGCGGCACCAAAGAATTCCCCATCCGCAACATCCTGATGTGGTTTTTCGTCGCCGGCATGGTGCTCAATGTCGGCCTGGTGCCCTGGTTCCTGACCATCAATTCCTACAACCTGATCGACACCATTTGGGCCCTGGTCATCCCCACCGCCCTGCCCATCTGGAACGTGATCATCCTGATGAATTATTTCCGCGGCATCCCCAAAGAGCTGGACGAAGCCGCCCGCATGGATGGCGCCAACCCCTGGCAGATCTTATGGCATATCTACCTGCCCATCTCCCTGCCTGCCATGGCGACCATCACCCTCTTCAGCGTCGTCGGCCACTGGAACTCGTTCTTTGACGGGCTGATCCTGATGAACAACCCCGACAACTACCCGCTCCAAACTTACATCCAGCAGCTCGTGATCGCCGAACGCTCGGTTCTCAACGGCGGTCAGGCCATCCTGCTCTCAAAGCTCTCGAACAACACCCTCAACGCAGCCAAACTTTTTATCGCCATGCTCCCCATTCTGATCGTCTACCCCATGCTCCAGCGCTACTTCATCCGCGGCCTGACCCTCGGTGCGGTTAAAGAATAAACAAGCAGCTAATTAAAATGGGATGTTGGTGTTATTTGTGGGCAAAGCCACAAATAACACCAACATCCCATTATTTAGTTGAAACTCATTTTGCTCTCCCAATCAGCATATTTACAATTAGTATAATTATATTTATGCTAAACCGATTATTCGAGCACATCCAACAATTCACGGGCGGTCACAATCGGGATCGAACGATAAATCTTCAAAGATTTTAGATGCTTGTCGCCGCTTGCGATGAAATCTGCCTCACCATCTACCGCGCAGGCCAGAAAAATCAAATCATCGAGGTCGGAAATACCAGCATCCGAAACATCTGCCCTGCCGGGCACCTCCACGGCAACTGTTTTCAACAAGAAAACCACCTCGTCCACATCCTGCTGTGAGACAGCATAAGGCGCTCGGCCTATGAATCCAGCCAACGTCTCAGTCACTTCGGCGATAATATCCGGCGAAGTCAACATAATAAAGCGGTGTTCCCGCCAGGAATTGAGCACCTGTGCTGGAGCACCGCTGCGAGAAAGCTGCGCACTTACAAAGATATTTGTATCAACCACCACGCGCAGCACGATTAATCCTCACCTGCCTGATAACGGCTTCCACATCGGCTTCTACTTGTTCTGCGGGCAGGCTGGGCTGTTTGGCTTGAATCCGGTCCAGTATGGAAAAGCGGGCTTCCCGTTCGGCTACCAGCTGTTCGTAAACATCCATCGGGATGAGCACCGCCATTGGCTTGCCAGAACGTTCGATCACAATTTCCTCGCGGCCAAAGCCGACCCGTCCCAATAATTCCGCAAAATTATCGCGGGCGTTTTTTGATCCGATTTGAAGTGCCATCCGTTACTCCTTCAATAAGTACATTGTGTACACTATGCACATTATACTACAAACCTGGTCGCCCGCCAGTTTTTTAATTTATGGGCACAATTTGACGCCTTTCACTTCTTCCGTGAAAAGCGAATTAGGTAATCGGAGATGCCGTGGATGAACAGCCGTCCTTCAGCGCCCAGCTCCCGGTCATGATTGCGCCGGACCGGGTCGCCGTCGATCATTTCGGGATACCAGCCGGTCGTCTCCAAAATCCGCTGCGGCGCGCTCCAGCTGGTTGGGTCAGAAATATCGGGGGTCAAACTGACGTAGATCCCCTCCTGCTTCCAGCGCGGGTCAATCGCATGGTTCATTAGGATCACAAACTGCTCGATCTCGCGGTTCCAATGCACCGAAGGCCCCCAAAAAGTGTCCGGCTCGGCGCTGTACCAGTCTGCCCTGACCGGGATAATCGGCGTGACATGGCCCGCCAGTCCTTTTTCCTGCCACTGCCCCTGGTGCCATTTTTGCACTTTTCCCACCGGGCTGAAGCGGTCAGCGTAACGCATCCGGGCCAGTGAAATTCCCTGCTGGGCAACATCTTTGTAATACGTGCCGAACAGAAAATAAAAATACTCGCCCTTGCGGTCTAAAATTACCGAAAAATCGCCATTGCCGCCGGCAAACCAGAAATTGCGCTCCGCCAGATTGAGGGTATCGTCGCCTCCGCTCAAGAGCAGACCCAAATCATCCCAGGTAAAGCCATTATCGTACGATACCACCGCCCCAATAAACGGCGCGGTCATCGGAAACTGGCGGCCCTGCTGGTATTCGGCCGGGATATAATGGGCCGGTTCGTTGTGATACCAGCCCAACAGCGTGCCATCCGCTTCCTGGTGCACGGCTTCGATCCAGCGCCCGCCGTCCCGCCAAGCGGTGTAGCGAATTTCACCCCAGCGGGCCAGCCGCTCCAGATCGGGGCCGAAAGAGTGCGCCGGATGCCCGGTCGAGGTCAGGATGTGCAGGCCATCATCCGACCACCAGCACGGGCTGTTGCAGTCTGCCGCACTGGGCAGCTTGAACGACTCGGTTGCTTCAACCGAAACAACCACATCCCCAATTTGAATGCTATTTTTCGTCATAGATACTCACCTTATAAAGAGCTGAATCTTCTTCTGCCAGTTGGCTAAAATGGATCCCTTCGTCCATCAATGCCGCCCCGCTTAGCGTGTACGCATCTGCTCCGTCCAGGTTTTGGACCCGGTACACGGTCTCGGGCTGCAGGACTTTCAGGCGGATGGAGCGCTCCGGCTCGGCGCCGGGCAAACGAAACACGAAGAGCAGGTTTTCGCCGCTGGCGGGGATCTGGTATTGAAAAGCGGTCCAGCGATCCCCCGTACCGTTCCGGCGCGGCTGGCTGGTCAGGCGGTACAGATCCGCCTCTTTCACAAACCGGCGCACCACAGTCTTGTAGACCCGAATGTTTTCAACCATTTTCTGGTACAGCCAGGCCGGCAGGTTTGGCAGTTTTTGTGAAAGGCCAAACAACCCCAGCATCGAAGTCCGGGCAATATAATCCCACTTCGCCGGGGTCAAATCCGGGTCTCGCGGGTTGAAACGCTGCTCAGGCGGCGGATTTGTATTCCGCCAGTCGCTGTAGGTCCAGTGCAGCAGCACATCGCTCGCCAGCATGGTGCTGGCCCCCCAGAAAAGCTGCAAATCATGGACCGGATAATCGGGGTCCGAAAGGAATGTCATATGCGTATTGCGCAGGGTGCCCAGGTCGATCCGCAGCCCGCCTGAGGAGCAGTTCTCCAGCACCACATGCGGAAAATCCTGCCGGATCCGCTCGGTCAGCCGGGCGTAGCCGCGTACCTGGGCGTACAAACCATCCCCGGCGCCGTGTCCATGGTCGGTGCGGTTACAGCCCGCCCCCGAATCCAGGTTGAAATCCACCTTGATCCAATCGCTTTGATATTCGCTGATCAAGCGCTTGAAAGTCTGGTAGGCCCATTCCTGAACCTCCGGATTGCCCAAACAGACCTGCCCGAGTGACTGCCCATCCCGCTCGGAGACATACTCCGGGTGCTCCACTGCCAGGGCTGCCGACTTGCCCAGGCCTTCAATCTCACACCAGATTCCAAACTTCATCCCGTGGGCGTGGACATAATCCGACAGTGCCCGCAGGCCGCTGGGAAAGCGCTTCTCATTCACAATCTGCCAGTCGCCGCGGTAATGCTCCCAAAACGTGCCGGGGTCGCTCGGCCCAAACCAGCCGGCATCCAGGGTGCAAACTTCAAAACCCATCACGGCTGCCAGATCCACATTCCTGCGGAAGACCTCTTCGTTGATCTCAAGGTCTTCGTAGGGCCACCAGTGGTTCCACTCCACCGGCAGGGTCGCGGCAAAGTCGTTTTTGGGGTACCAATAGGTGCGCCCAACCCGGGCGTACTGCTGCGACACCGCGTCCAGGTCTTTGCCCATCACAGCCACCACCGGCGCTCCGCCAAAACTTTCGCCCGGCTTCAAAACGGCCCCAAAGCCCCAATCATTCAAACCACCGCTCAAAACGATCTGGTTGGTCTGTTTGTCCGGGGCAAATCGAAACACCCAGTTGCCCGCCCAGACCACCGAAGCAGACAAGACCTCGCCGTGTGGATTGGTCAGGGCAAACCAGGGATGGTTGCCTTTGGACGAACGGCCCGACCGCGATTCCAGAACAACAGCCTGGTCCAACGGGCGGTGCTGCGGTTCAAATTCGCTGCCCCAATTCCCCGTGTACGAAAACAATTCGTAGTCCCTATCGGTCAGGGCCAGCACCAGCGAATCGAGGCGCTCAATCTCCAGGTCTTGCGAGCCGCTGTTCCAGACCACCGGCCAGCATTCAATCAGCGCCGCCTCGGGATAATGAACCACAAAATATTCCACCCGCAGCCCATCCCCGCTGAATTCATACACCACCTGCCGCGCTCCATTGCGCTCGCTCTCCAGCGTTTGGCTCAACTGCAGATTGGCTGCCGTATGGCGCTGACCGCCGTGGTAAACGGCAAACAATTCTGCCGCCTGCCCCGGGTGCAGCCAGGCAAATTCGGGCGAACCAGCGCTCACCCGCTGAAAAGCACCCGCTTCGGACAGAAACTCGAACTGGTAAGGAGCCTGAGAAAAGGTTTTCTTCATTATTACTTCCGTTGGTTTGGGATTTTGGGTTCTAATCGGCGTCCATCAAATTCCAGGCCGCATCCGCTGGGTTGAGCGGGCCGCCCTGCCCGATTTTCTTCATTCGGATCTGGAGAATCCGCTGGTTCAAAAACGTGATCGACTGTTCGTCAATCTGAAAATTGGCAATCACATCCGGCGCCCTGCCGGTCAGTTCCATCACCGCATCCACGCAGGTGTGGGTGACGATGATATGGTCACAGGTATTGACCAATTCGGTTACTTTTGGGGTATTGGCCATGTCGGTCGCCTCTACCGTCCATTCCGGATGGTAACCGTACAAAATATGTTTCAGCATGTGGGCAGTATTCTGATTGGTGCAAATCACGCCGATATTCGACTTTGAAAACCGGGCGATCTTCAACATGCTTTCCGGAGTGGGCCGGGTCTCAATCCCCACCAGGCGATCACCCGCAAACCCGTGCTGGCTAAGGCAGGCGGTTACCTCTGCCAGATGATGATAGGTGGTTACCAAAATATCATATCCCTGGATCACATTTTGCGAATCGAGATAAAAATCCGAGAGATTCATATAATCCACCGGAATTTTAAGGGCTTTATTCAGGCCGCGCCCCATCTCGTTCGTGTCATAGTCGTTGCACTCAAAGAAGATCAGACGTACATTCAGATTTGAAAGTACCTCATTAATGGCGCTTTTCAACTGCTCCAAAATCTCATCCGATGTCATCCCGGCTGCCATCCCCTGCCAGATCAGCTCCACCGAATGGCGGTGGAAATATTCGAGCAGCTCGTTCCGGCTCTTTTGGCCGCCAAAGTCGCTCCGCAGCACCGTAAAGCCCTTGCGTTTGTTATTGCTGTATTCCACCATCCCCATGTCCAGCAGCATCTGGTAAGCTTTGTTGACCGTGTTGCGGTTGCTCCCGATCTCGCCTGCCATCACCCGCACCGGCGGCAAACGATCACCAGGGGCATACAGCCCGGTGCCAATCCGATCCATAACGGCTTTGAGTACTTGTTCTGCGCTTACCTGGTCTTTATGCATATTTATATTGTCCTATGGCTTACGACAAATGACATCGAATGTAGTATATAAGGGTATTCAGGCTTTGTCAACATCCATTCAGGCTCCATAAGAAATTAATCAAGACAGCACAGTTGCTGCGAGTTCTCACAGGGCAGAGCCAATCTATGCCAAAGAAACTTGCACGCATCTGGTGTAGGGGCGGGTCCCGACAGATAACCGGCGCTTTGCCATAAACGATGACCCGCCCGGGGAGCGCCCAATACCGGGCAGGTTTTCGTTGATGGTCTTTTGGCGTGCCCAACCAGGCACCTGCCCCTACCCAGGCCCAGCGCCCCATGTGTAGGGGCGGGTCCCAACCGATAAACGGTGCCTCGCAATTCCTGATGACCCGCCCAGGGCGCGCCCAATACCGGGCAGGTTTTCGTTGATGGTCTTTTGGCGTGCCCAACCAGGCACCTGCCCCCTCCCAGGCCCAGCGCCCCATGTGTAGGGGCGGGTCCCAACCGATAAACGGTGCCTCGCCATTCCCAATGACCCGCCCTGAGCGCCCAATAACGTGCGGGTTTTCGGAAATGGTCTTTTGACTTGCCCAACCAGGAACCCGCACCCTACCCATTGTGCCAAATCCTGTCGCTCGCAGTTTCCATGATCTGCGATCACCACCCGGAATGAATCAATCCGTTGTAAAATAAACACAACCCATCAACAAGGAATCCAGATCATGCAGTCTGAACGTAAAAAAGTCATCATCACCGGCGCCTCATCGGGCATCGGCAAAGCCGCTGCCATCCGCTATGCCCGCGAAAACTGGGATGTCTGCCTCGTCGCCCGCCGCCAAAATTTGTTAACCGACCTGCTGGCAGCCCTGCCCGCCGGTAACCATCTGATTTGCGCCGGATCATACGACCAGCCCGACACCGTCCACAGGCTGTCAGACCTGATTGCAGCCCAATGGCAGCGGGTCGACGCCCTGGTCAACAACGCCGGAGTGTTTATGGCTGGCGACATCCTCGCCGCCCCTCTGGACGAATGGCGTCTGCCCTTCGACACCATGCTCAACGGCGCCATCCTGATGACCCGCCTGGCAGCCAGCTTCATGCCAGACGGAGGGCGGATCGTCCACGTCACCTCCATCCACGGCGAGCGCGTCGAAAACCGGGCCGGGGCCTATGCCATGGCCAAAGCCGCCATCAACCAATACACCCGCGCCCTGGCCCTCGAGCTGGCCCCGCGCCGCATCCTGGTCAATGCCATCGCCCCCGGTTTCATCGACACCCCGATGAGCATGGTGGACGGCGTCAGTGAATTGGAAGGCGAATGGTTCCGCAAGAACTACATCGAAGGCCATCACCTGCCGCTCCGCCGGGCCGGCCAGCCCGAAGAAATCGCCGGGGTGGCCTTCTTCCTGACCGGTCCCGATGCCTCCTACCTGACCGGCCAGATCATCACCGTCGACGGCGGGCTGACCATCACTTTTTGAACCCGGCCTTTTTCAGAATAAAGATTTTTAGGTGTAAATTTGGTGGCTTCGCCACCCAATTTACACCCAAAACAACCTATGGGGTGACCTAAATTTCGGCAGGCGGGTAGGCCTCCACGTATTCTTCAGCCTGACCATTCACGCCAGAATACTTCACATAGCGGGCGGAAAAATCCACTTCGTACTGGACAACACCCGCTTTCCAGACTGCCTGCAAAAATTCCTCAAACGTACTTTCCCCGGCCTGATCCGTTCGAATTGCGGCTATCAACCCATCCCGGTCAAAAGCCGGTACATCGGCCATACCGGTTATCAATGGCGTCCCCTGCAGCATAACCGGGCCATCTTGCGTTAGAAACAGGCTCTGGCAGGACGGTAAATACCAGTAATTGTGAGTAACACCCGCCCGCCGCAGGGTTTCGGCAAGGTAAGGGAACCCGCCCACCTTTGGACGGCCAGCCATCCCGCGCTGTTGGGCGGCCTGCAAGTTTTCGATTGCTTTGTTCATCATCATAAACCTTTCGTGGTCCAATGAAACTAAGTAAAAAGCCCAAATATTCTCGAGCCCATCAATACCTGGGCGGTGATTTGATGATTGTATCACGCAGATAGATAATCGAGACTTATTCAGTCGGAATTAAAACCATATCCTGGTCCTGAGCAAAGTGCTTGTACGCGCTGCCGGCGAATGGCTGTTGATTATTCCGGCAAGACCAGAAACATGAATGCTTTGATTGCACGCCTGTTACGTCGCCCTGGTTCTCCAACGCTGTAAACCTGCTCGCGGCGCACATTAGTGATAAAATTAACAATAAGGTCACATTTCCTGTTTTTAAAATTAGCGAACCACGTATCATCTTTCGGATTTTCATTCAGGAGATAAATTCCATGGCAGCACTCAACAACCATCCGCTCGAACTTCTCTTAATTCACCGACGCTTCACCATATTCATACTGGCGCTAATAGCGGCCACCCTGTCCCTCGTCAACCCCGCAAAGCCGGCGCATGCATATGCCCCAAACGCTGTCATCAATGTAAACTCCTTTGCGGATAATACCACAGCAGATGGTCTGTGCACCTTACGGGAAGCCATTTCCTACACGACAATTTCCATTCCCAATCACGACTGTGGTTTGCCTTCAAACCTTCCATTGACCATTAATATTCCTGCTGGGAAATACACCCTTAGCCTCGGTGAAATATACATTGGCAGCCGACTGTACAACCTCAATATTATTGGGGCAGGTCGAGACAATACATTTATCCAGCAAGGTGCAACCGGCTGTACTGGTAACAAAACAGAGGGTGTCTTCATAATTGGTGCAAACCAGGCAGCGATCACCATTTCAGAGATAACCATCTCAAATGGCGCAACCCAAACTGGCGGTGGCGGGGGTGCCATTCAAAAAAAAGTCGGCTCAGCCAATCTCGTCCTGAATAATGCTATTATCTCCAAAAATTGCGCCTATGGAGCAGGCGGGGCAGGGATCTATTTTTTGGGGTTGGGCAATTTAACCATCGACAACTCCCTTTTTATCTCTAATTATGCGTACAATTCTTCTGGGGGTGCCATCTACTATACGTCAAACAGTAATATTAATGACTTCCTCCAAATCACCAGTTCCCATTTCGACCATAATATCTCTACTTTCTCAGGCAATGCTGGGGGCGCGATCTATATCGCAGACGGTGTATCGAAAGTTTTCATCAACAAATCCACTTTTACCGACAATTCGGCATCCGCAGCTGCTGGTAAAGGCGGAGCAATTTATCTTGAAGCCGGTGCTCTCAATCTAGGACTCTCTTCCGCCAATCGCTTTTTGAACAATACAGCTGGAACAACCAATACTGGAGCGATCGGCATGACGGCTGGAATTGTGCATGGCGCCAACAATTGGTGGGGGTGTAACGATGGTGCAAATGGCGCCGGCTGCGATACGGCTGCTGCCTCAGGCGGAACCCTGGAAATCAGCCCGTGGGTTGTGCTTAAAACTACCGCCAATCCAAATCCAATATATATTTCCCAATCGACCACGATGACTGCCAGTGTTTTACAGAACTCGAATGGCGATATTTTAACAGCCGACCAGATTGCTGTCTTAAGTCAAAATACCATCACCTGGAGAAACATCGAAGGCGGCTTTTTTTCCTCAGGTTCAACCAGTCTTCAGCCAGATGGGACAGCCACGAACATATATCGGCACAACAGTGGGACCTGCGCCAGGAATGCACAGGCTCAGGCAAAAATGGATAATATCCAATCAAGCGATCCGACCTCAACGATCAGCATCACAGTGACCTGCGCCGAAATCCACTGCGGTGGTATCCAAAATTATGCGTTCCCCAGCCAATCCAATGTGAATATTCAGATAGAAAACAGTGGTACAGATCTGAGTTGCTTACTGGTGAAAGAAATCACCGGCGATCACCCCAATGCCACTGGTACCATCGGCGGCAGCGGCATCAAAACCGGAAAGTATTGGACGATTACCCCCTTGCAGAGCGACCAGATCACCCCCGCCGCCGAAGATTTCACGGTCAACCTGACCCTTCCCCACAGTCTGACCCTCGACAGCGAGGCCCAGATCTGCCGGTACAGCGATACGGGTACGACCTGGACCTGCGGCCGCAGCAGTTCAACCGCCACCACTGTTACCTTGAACGGCATCCACACCCTTTCCGATTGGGCTGTAGGCTACCAGGTTGGTCCAAACCAGGTAGCCCTATTCAGCCTCCAGGCCCGCCCCTGGCAGGCCTTTGCCTGGTTTACCCTGGCGGCTGCGGCAGGCCTTGTCGCCTTGGTTCTCTGGTGGCGGAGAAGGTAACCAAAGCCTGGCGTGGCTGCCAACAGAGGCAGCCACGCCAGAGCTACAACAATGCAAAACAATCCAGAAAAACTTCGCGCCCTTTGCTCTGGCGGCTAGAGTCTATCCCGCCAGCCCACCTCTCCCCTGCCAGCGCAGCAAGGCGGCCAAAAGCCCCAACAAGGTCAACCCCGCTAGCAGCCCGACCAGCGGCAGGCCTCCCGCTCCAATGACTGCGAACCGGCTCAAACCCAAATTCGTCGGTCCGGCGTCATTCCCCACCGCCCAATCCGAGAAGGCCGTCACTCCGGCCCGGGTAATGGTCTGCAGGGCAGCGTTGAAACCAGTCATGTCACAGTCCCATACAATGCCAGCGCTGGTGTAGCGGCAGATCTTGTCTTTTGCATCCGGCACGAAGCCAGCCGGCAGGGTCAGGCTGGCGTTGAAACCGGCTGCCCCAGCATTCGGCTTGAACGACCAGTATTTTCCAGTTTGGAGCGCGGCCGTCGCCTGGGGGTGGTTCTGGTCCACCCGCGAGACCGTCAGGTCGGACAGACTGCCCAGGGCGGCGAAGTCCAGGCTGACTCCGGTGATGCCAAAGGGCTTGCGCAGCACACCGCTGTTGGTCAGCGCCCCGCCCACACCTACATTGTCGTTGTTGGTGCTCAGCACCAGGGTGACGCCGCTGCCGATCGACAGGTTGTTGAGCTGGGTAGCCACCGTGGCGGTAATGGTCCGGGTGATCGCCCCCGCGAAGGCGAGTGTACCGCCGTTGGCGTTGAACACGCCGCCGGTGTGAACCAGATCGCCGTTCAGGGTCAGGGTGCCAGCCGGGGCGATAAACGTACCAGCCGTAACATTCAGTCCAGTGAATCCAGCACTCCCCTGCAGGATAACCGTGACCGCCTGCCTGAGGGTCACTGGCTCAGCGTAATCGCCGCCATTCGCCGTGACCGTGCCGCCGGGCAGGGTATGGGCAATGGCGTCCTGCAGGCTGTGGTAACACGGCGAGCTTCCCCCGCAGGTCCCTGGGGCGGGCTCGGCAAACGTGGCATTGGGCGCTTTCACCAGGAATGTATAAGCGCTGATCCGCCCGGTGACAGGGCTGTAACTGGGACTTGGGTTGATGGAAGCTGAATCCATCCCATCGCTGGCATAGGCATAAAGGGTATGCAGACCATTCTGCAGAGCAGAGGTCGTGCCCTGCCAGACGCCGTTTGTCAGGGAAGCCGTCTGCCAGGCCCCGGTGAGTGTATCCACCTGGAAATAGATTCTTAAAAGGGCGGGAGTCAATGGCTGGTAATTGACCTGAGCCATTTTGTGAAAAATGAAAGTTGGCGTGGCTGTGGTGGAGGTATTGTCAGGCAGCGAATCAATGGTTGTGATCAATGGCGCCAGCGAGGCCGGGGCGGGTGTGATCACGGTCACATTATTACTGTTGTAATTGGCCACATAGACCTGTTCGGTAACCGGGTTAATAACCAGATCATAAGGACTGGTGCCTGCGCTGACTGTCGAGGTAGTGTTGGATTGCCCATCGATCACGGTCACACCGCCGCCAAAGTTGGCGCTGTAAATCCGGTTCGCAGCTAGGTCAACTTCTACAGCATAGGGTTGAAGCTCAGCGCTGACAGTTGTGGCTGTATTGGTTGCGCCGTCGATCACCGATATGGTAGTGTCCGAACTGTTGGCTACATAGACTTTGTTGGTCAGCGGGTTGACTGCCACATCCTGAGGGCCAATCCCAACGCCAATAGAGGAGGTAGCGCTTGTCGCTCCATCAATCACCGTCACGCTGTTGCTGGCCTGATTAGCTACATAGATTTTGTTCGTCACCGTGTTGACCGCCACAGCCCGGGGCGACGCCCCTGTGATGATGGTTGTGGTGGCGTTGGTCGCTCCGTCAATCACCGAGACGGTATTGCCGCCGCCATTGGTGACATAAATCTTATTCGTCACAGGGTTGACTGCCACAGCGGTCGGCTGGATCCCCACACTGACCGTCGTGGCTGCATTCGTGGAACCATCCAGTACCGTCACATTGGCGCTGAGATTATTCACGATGTAAATCTTATTCGTCACTACATTGACTGCCACGGCATAAGGGGCAGAACCAGCGCTGATCGTTGTCGTGGCATTCGTTGCCCCTTCAACCACCGTCACATTGGCACTGTTTTGGTTGGCTATATAAACCTTATTCGTCACTGGATTGACTGCCACAGAACGCGGTCTTGTTCCAGTATTGACGGTCGCGGTACTGTTGGCTGCTCCGTCCAGAACCGTCATGCTATTGCTTCCCTGGTTGACAATGTAGATTTTGTTGGTGACCGGGTTTACAGCTGCAGCACGCGGCCACGTACCGGTGCTAATCGTCACTGTGGCATTCGTGGTTCCGTCAATCACCATAACAATGTTGCCAGCAGCATAGATCTTATTTGTCAATGGGTTGACCGCCAGTGCACCTGGATAGTTGCCAACACTAACCATTGTCGCAGAGTTGGTAGCACCGTCAACCACCATTACAGAAAGATCTCTGTTCGCAACATACACCTTATTGGTCAGCGTGTTCACAGAGACAGCATCGCCAGATAAAGGGTAATCGATGGTCGCCGTACCATTGGTAATCCCATCGATCACTTTCACACTACTACCGCCTGAAACATAGATTTTATCTGTCACCGGGTTAACCGCCAGCGCGGAGCTGGGGGTTCCAATGCTTACAGTTGTTGTTGCATTTGTAGAGCCGTCAATCACGGTTAGCGACAAAGTTCCCGAACTGGCAATATAAATCTTATTCGTTACCGGGTTTACTGCAACAGCGCGAGGCTGATAGCCAACGCTAACAGATCCGATTGGTGTATCTCCAGACCCATCAATAATGGTCACGGTACTCGCAATTTTATTGACAACATAAACCCTGTTCGTTACAGGGTTCACAGCAATAGCGCCAGGCTGAAGACCGGCACTGACGGTTGCGACAACCGTGTCAGTTTGCCCATCAACGACGGTCACATTATTAGATCCGCCGTTGGCGACATAAACCTTGTTGGTTATCGGGTTGACCGCAACCGCATATGCGTAGGTCCCGGTGCTGACCGTGCTGGTGGCATTTGTGTTCCCATCAATCACAGTCAGACTACTGTTAACCCCGCCGCTGTTGGCAACATAGATTTTATTGGTCAGCGTGTTGATCGCCACGGATGCAGGGTAGGACCCAGCCGAGACGGTCACCGTGGAATTATTAGCCCCATCAATTATCGTAACATTATCGCTGATATAGTTGGCGACATAGATTTTATTCGTAACCGGATTGACTGCCACCGCATAGGGCCCTGATCCAGCCGTTACATCTGGCAGCACAGTATCTGCTTTTACTGTAACTGCTGGCAGAAAGCCAGTCGCTGCTGCAGCCACGACCAGCGCCAAGGTTAGGCGCAGGATGGCTGAAAATAAATGAGAACTTGATGGGGCTGGTCGGTGATGGTGCATTGTATTTTCCTTTTTATGGTGCAGCTTCCGGTCAATGCCGGTAAAGTCGCCCTATTTTAGCAGATTATCACCAATCCGGTTAAACCAGCCGCCTCCCTCGCCGTCCTTATGATTTATTGGCTCATGCCACCCGCTTCAACCTGTTATGTTTACCTGCGTACGTTCACACCAAAATATACAACCCAGCAAAACGACCTCAAGAGCCGCCCCAAAACAACCCTTAACCATCCACACGGCCAAACAGGTGGTCTACTTGTCGGTGATGCTGAAAAAATAGCGGGCGTGCAGGCCGTCCTCCACCGCCTGGCGCACACCCCGGGCATCGCCCATCCGGCTGTCATAAAGAAAGAGATTTCCTTCCGCAGCAAAGACTGGCATTAATTCTTCCAGCACAGCCTGGCGCAGCTTTGCCAACGCCAGATCTGCCTGAGTCAGGTCACAGGCTGTGAACTGCAGCTGCATCAACTGCAGCGCCTGGCCCAGCGGTGTTTTTTTCGCAGGCAGATTTTCACGCGGAAAGGATTCAGCTGGCACCCACGGTTCACGGCCGTAGGAATAAAAAAACGCCATCCTGCCGCCAGGGCGCAGGGCCTGCTTGAGAGCGCCTAAAGTGGCCACATAATCCTGGCTGAAGTAGATCGAATCCAGCGAAAGGATCAAATCATATTCAGCCGGCGCAAGGTCCAGCTGATTGATGTCTCCCACTTCAAATTGTGGGCCTCTTTCAAGCAGCCGGGTGCGATCCTTTGCCAGCTCAATCGCAAGGGCATTGTTATCCAGCCCGGTGATGCACGCCCCGCTGCGCTCAAATAGATATTCACTGATCATTCCAATGCCGCAGCCCAGGTCCAGGATGCGCGTCTGCGGCCCAGGAACCATCTCGCACACAAGGAGCTCGATCTGTGCCAGATCGACAAAGCCATGCTGGCACAGATCCTTTCCATAAACACGCTCACAAAACTGATGATGGTCCGGGCTGAGCGGCGCGGCTCGATAAAAGTCGGTGTAAAAATCCTGCATGCTCCCTGCTCCTGGTTAGTGTCTATCGCTCCAGTCTGTCCTTCGCCTGCCAGCGCAGCAAGGCCGCCAAAAGCCCCAGCAAGGTCAACCCCGTTAGCAGCCCGACCAGCGGCAGGCCTCCCGCGCCAATGACTGCGAACCGGCTCAAACCCAAATTCGTCGGGCCGGCATTGTTCCCCACCGCCCAATCTGAGAAGGCCGTCACCCCTGCCCAGGTGATAGTTTGCAGGGCTGCACTGAAGCCGGTCATATCACAGTCCCATACATTGCCAGAGCTGGTGTAGCGGCAGACCTTGTCTTTAGCATCCGGCACAAAGTCAGCCGGCAGGGTCAGGCCGGCGTTGAAACCGGCTGCCCCAGCATTCGGCTTGAACGACCAGTATTTCCCAGTCTGGAGTGCGGCCGTCGCCTGGGGATGGTTCTGGTCCACCCGCGAGACCGTCAGGTCCGACAGGCTGCCCAGGGCGGCAAAGTCCAGGCTGACGCCAGTGATGCCAAAGGGCTTGCGCAGCACACCGCTGTTGGTCAGCGCCCCGCCCACACCCACATTGTCATTGTTGGTGCTCAGCACCAGGGTGACGCCGCTGCCGATCGACAGGTTGTTGAGCTGGGTAGCCACCGTGGCGGTAATGGTGCGGGTGATCGCCCCCGTGAAGGCGAGTGTACCGCCGTTGGCGTTGAACACGCCGCCGGTGTGCGCCAGATCGCCGTTCAGGGTCAGTGTGCCGGCCGGGGCTTTTAATGTCCCGTCCTCAATATTCAAACCAGTGAGTGCAGCATCTCCCTGCAGGGTTACGGTAACCGCCTGGCTGAGGGTTACAGTCTCGGCATAATCGCCGCCATAGGCCATCACCGTCCCGCCCGGTAAGGTGTGGTCGATGGCCGCCTGCAGGCTGGGGTAGCAGGGCAAACTACCGCCGCAGGTTCCTGGAGCAGGTTCGGCGTAGTTTGCATTCGGCGCACGCACCAAAAAGACATACGCATTGATGCGCCCGGTGATGGGGTTACTGCTCCGATCGGTCATAATTGAACTCGCATCAAGCCCATCGGTGGCGTAAGCGTAGAGAATGTGCTCGCCATTCTGCAGCGCAGGGGTTGTACCATGCCACAGACCGTTGGTCATCGAGGCTGTCTGCCATGCGCCGGTGAGTGTATCCACCTGGAAATAGATGTGCTGCAGGGGCGGTGTGGTGGGTTGGTAACCGGCCCCATCTACCGGGTTGAATGTGAAGGTAGGTGTAGCTGTGGCGCTGGTTCTGCCTGCGAGCGGCTCGATCGAAACAAGCAGCGGGACAATCCAGGTCGGCGCCGGCGTGATCACCGTCACACTGTCGCCTTGATAGTTGGCAGAATAGACCTTGTTCGTTACCGGGTTGACGCCAATACTGCGCGGAAATGGCCCTGAACTGGCCGTGGTGATGGTATTGCTTGCACCATCAATCACCGTCACACGAGAACTGCCAGCATTCGCAACATAAATCTTATCCGTCGCCGGGTTGACTTCCACTGCATAAGGATTTAGCCCCACGCTGATTGTTGTGGTGGCATTGCTTGTCCCATCAATCACCGTCACATTGGCGCTGCCAACATTGCTAACATAAATTTTATTGGTAATGGGGTTAACCGCCACACTGAGAGGAACATCACCGACGCCAACCGTGTCGGCCACATTGCTGTCGCCGTTTATCACCGTCACGGTATTGCCAAATTGGTTGGCGACATAGATCTTGTTGGCAGCAGGGTTCACTGCCACCGCAACAGGATACAGTCCTACATTGACGGTGCTGGTGGCGTTGGTTGCTCCATCAATCACGGTCACAGTATTGCTGTCAGCATTCGCCACATAGATTTTATTGGTTACAGGATTTACCGCTGCGGCCATCGGCCCTGTCCCTACGCTTACTTCGACAGTGGCGCTGCTGGCGCCATCAATGACTGTCACAGTGCTGCTGCCATTATTTGCCACGTAGATTTTGTTGGTGACTGTATTCACCGCCAGCGCGGTTGGAGATGTCCCCACGCTGATCGTCGTGGTGGTATGGCTTGCACCGTCAATCACCGTCACGTTGTTGGAACTGCGATTGGTAACATAAATTTTGTTGGTGATGGAATTTATCCCTACCGCATAAGGAGTTATACCCACAATCACAGTGGCTGTCCGGTTGGTAGCGCCATCAATCTCGGTCACACTGGCGCTGTTTTGGTTGGCGATATAAATCCTGTTTGTCGCCGGATTGACTCCTACATCTACCGGGCGTGCCCCTGTGTCGATCGTGATGGCGGTATTTGAATCCCCATCAATCACATTCACGGAATTGCTGAACCGGTTCGCTACATAAACCTTGTTCGTTACCGGGTTGACCGTCATGGACTGCGGCGTAAACCCAACGCCGATTGTCGTTGTACTGCCGGTGGTACCGTCAATCACTGAAACGCCTGAGCCGGCGTTATAGGAGACATAAATTTTGTTCGTCACTGGATTAACGACCACGCTTGAAGAATTTGGTCCGGTACTGAAGGTGGTCGTGCCATTGGTAACCCCATCAATCACGGTCACGAAGTCGGATTGAAAATTGGCAACGTAGACCTTGTTCGTCACCGGGTTGACCGCCACTGCCGTGGGAGACGTCCCGACGGCGACAGTTGTCGTGCTGTTGGTGGCTCCGTCAATTACCGTCACGGTTGAGCTGCTGTTATTGACAACGTACACCTTGTCTGTCACCGGGTTGACCGCCAAAGCTAAGGGTACAGTCCCTGTGGCGACGGTCGTGGTGAAGTTGGTGGTACCGTCAATCACCGTCACACTTCCAGCGCCAGAATTATTCACGTAGACCTTGTTCGTCACCGGGTTAACCGCCACCCCCAACGGTAACCTCCCAGTGCTAATGGTTGTCGTGCCGTTCGTAACACCGTCAATCACTGTTATGTCGTTGCTGCCCCGGTTGGCGACATAAATCTTATTGGTCACCGGGTTAACTGCCAGGGTCCTGGGACCCGTCCCAACACTTATGTTCGAGACATTGTTGGTAGCTCCGTCAATCACGGTCACATCATTACTCAAAGCGTTGGCAACGTAAATCGTGTTCGTCACCGGGTTGACTGCCAGGGAAAAAGGCGCAGACCCAACAGCGACGGTCGTGGTGCTGTTGGTGGCGCCGTCAATCACTGTCACATTGTCGTTTGACGTGTTGGCGACATAAACCCTGTTCGTGACAGGGTTGACTGCCAGCCCTCGGGGATCCGCCCCTGTGTCAATGGACTGCAAACCAGTGTCTGCCCGAACCTTGGTGGGGGGCATGGAAACCAGGGCGGTGAACGTGGTCACCAGCGCCAACCATAGGCGCAGGATGGATGAAAATAAATGAGAACTTGATGGGGCTGGTCGGTGATGGTGCATTGTATTTTCCTTTTTATGGTGCAGCTTCCGGTCAATGCCGGCAAAGTCGCCCTATTTTAGCAGACTATCACCAATCCGGTTAAACCAGCTGCATCCCTCGCCGTCCTTATGATTTATTGCCTCATGCCACCGCTTCAACCTGCTATGTTTACCTGCGCACGTTCACACCAAAATATTTCTCCGACAGATTCACTCCAAATATTTTCCCCGCCGAGTCGTTTCGAGTCGTTTTAGTCGTTCCTTTTTTACCCCTTAAACGGCGCTATCACGTCAACCTTTCGCCCAGCTCCAGCAGCCCTTTCAACACCTCCTCAGGCGTCAGCGGGAAATGGTCAAACCAGACCCCGGTCGCATCGTAAACGGCGGCCGTCACAGCCGGCGCCAGGCACATATTCATCACCTCGCCCAGGCCGCGCGCCCCCCACGGTCCGCGTGGATCCGGGATCTCCAGCACCAAAATATTCATCGAGTCCGGGATATCCAGTACCGTCGGCACCAGATAGGTTGCCAGGTCACGCGTCAGCACCCGGCCATCCTTCTCAACGAAGTTCTCCATCACGGCATACCCCACCGACTGCACCAGCCCGCCCTGGATCTGCCCGACCACCTGCTGGGGATTGATGGCTTTGCCCACATCCACCGCACAGGTGATATTCTCAATCTTGACCTGCCCCGTTTCCAGGTCGACCGCCACCTCGGCGGCCTGCGCCGTGTACGCATAGGCCACATTCGGGTCGCACTGCCCGGTTTCCGGGTCGGGGGCCGTGGTCTGGGGGGGCCAATACGTGTAATCCAGGTGGACCGGGCGTTCTTCGCTGGCCCACAGCGCCAGGGCCTTTTCGGCCCCTTCCTGAATCGCATTGCCAATAAAGAAAGTCATCCGCGAAGCCGAGACCGAGCCCGAATCCTTGACCAGGGCTGTATCGGTTGAAACCAGGCCAATTTTTTCCATCGGCAGACCGAAAGCCTCGGCAGCCATCTGGGTGATGACCGTGTGCACGCCCATCCCCACCTCGCTGGCTCCGTGCCGGATAACCGCCCGCT
>Ga0268298_10001854_pt1 | contig 23977 bp, 21 predicted proteins | sample WWTPWeurt_MetaG_FD_194462 | JGI IMG/M metagenome (GOLD analysis project Ga0268298, IMG submission 194462) | Activated sludge microbial communities from WWTP in Nijmegen, Gelderland, Netherland - WWTP Weurt | ecosystem: Engineered > WWTP > Aerobic digester > Activated sludge | place...
ACCGCGTTCGCGATGCCATCGCTGCCTGCCGTCGCGCCGTTCGTCGGGAACTCGGCGAGGCTCGGTCGATTGGTGGTGCCACCGAGAGCGCCCGCCGCGCTACGCGTCGGAGCGCCGCTCGAGATCGTGACGAAACCGCCACCGCCGCCGCCGCCCGGGCCTTCGGCTTCGGCTCCGTTCGAGTTGGTCTGGTTGCCGCCGAGCCCGCCGTTGGCCGTGATCGACAGGGTGTTGGCTACGGCCGCGTGGATCACGACGGTGCCACCGCCACCACCGCCGCCCGGCGCATCGCCCGGGTTGCCGGCAGACACGGCGCCCTGCTCGCCGTTCGCCACGATGGTTCCGTTGCCGCTGACCGTGCCGAGCGAGCTCAAGAAGACGAGCCCGCCGCCATTGCCGCCACGCCCTGCGGCGTTGTTGTTGCCATCGCCAGCGCCGCCGCCACCACCCAAGAACAGGCGACCGGCCGTCGAAGGATCGAGCGGACGACCCCCGAGGCCACCCACTTCACGCCGGCTGTCGCCCGCCCAGGCCGCCGCACCTGGAGCCACGACGAGCGCGTTCTGATCCACGTCCGACCAGGTGTAGCCACCGCGGCCGCCACCTTCGGACGTGGTGAGCGCGTTGCCGTTGGCGACGAAGCCAGGGTCGAGCTGCCACGCCGCCGCACCGAATACGCTGGCGAGCATGCGGCCCTGACCGTTCCAAATGCTGCCGCTGCGCGCGTTGGACCCGCCGCCACCGCCAGCGTTGTGGGCGTTGCCTCCACCACCACCGTTGGCCGGCGCACCACGGCCGTAGCGACCATTCAGCGCGTCGTAGACCGCCTGATATCCCGCGATGCTCTCGCCCTTTTCGCCGCCGAACGTGGCAGCGGCGCCTCGGAACCCCGTGACCAAGGTCGAGGTGGTGTTGTCCGTCGCGCCGCCCCGGAAGCCGAGCGCGGTAGCGTTTACGCTGCCGTTCACTACCACGCTGGTCTGTGCGTGGGCCGCCACGACGCCGCCGCGAGTGCCATCCCAAGCCGGCGCCGTGATCGATGCGCCAGCGTTGATGGTGAGCGTGGTGAACTGCGGAACGCGCACCACCTGGACGTTGCCGCTGGCGGTGTAGGCGTTCTTGGTGGGGCAACTCAGATTGATGGTGTTCCCGGTGACCCCGCTCACGCCCACGAGCTCGTAGTTGCCCGCGTTGTTGAGCGCGGTGACCGCGCCATAGTTCGCGGTGTCGGTGGCGTCGATGCTCGCACCGCGCATCTGGATGATCATCACGAGATCACCCGCGCCGAGCGCGCCGAACGCTCCGCTGGTGAGATCGGCGATGTTGCTCACGGCGACGCTGTTCGCGCCCGCCGCCACGTTGCCCTGCACCACGGCATATTGGTTCACCACGGTGTTGACCGCGGCGATGGTGGCCGCACCGTCTTGACCGATGAGCTCGAGCTGGGTGTCGCCGACCGGCGACTTCTCGGCCGGTTTCCCTGGCTCGCCCGCGCTGCCACACGCGAAGCTGGCGAGCCCCGCGCCGCACACCACCACGGAGCACAGCCGCGTCGCCCAGCTTCGCTGACGAAGAACCTTGGTCATCGGAGTAGTCATGGTGCTTCTCACTTCGACTTGACCTCGAGATCACCTTCGACCTCGAGGATGTTGAACTCGACGCGGCGGTTGTTCTGCCGGCCTTCGGGCGTGGAATTGGTGTCGATGGGTTTCGCCTGGCCGAAGCCTTGGCTGGTCAGACGTGCGGCCTCGATGCCGCGGCTCTGGAGCCACTTGACCACGGCCGCCGCCCGCTGGCGGCTGAGGTTCAGATTGTAACCTGCTCCACCGCGGTTGTCGGTGTGGCCTTCGACGCTGACCTTCTTGATGTTCGGGTAGCGCTTCATGACGTCGAGCACGGCGCTGAGCACGCCGTCGCTTTCTGGGCGGATCGTCGCCTTGTTGGTGTCGAACTCCACGCGCTCGAGGATTTCGATCTTCTTGCCCACCACCTTGGCCTTCGGGCAGCCGTGCTTCTTGGGATCTTCGCTGGCGACGCCCGGCTCGTCGGGGCAGGCGTCGTCGGGATTCAGGATGCCGTCGCCGTCGTTGTCCTTCGGCGCCGGGCAACCGTGCTTCTTGGGATCTTCGCTGGCGACGCCCGGCTCGTCGGGGCAGGCATCTTGCTCGTCGAAGATGCCGTCCTTGTCGCGATCCGCGGGCGGCGGGCAGCCGTGCTTCTTGGGATCTTCACTGGCGACGCCCTTCTCTTTCGGGCAGGCATCGACTTCGTCCAAGATGCCGTCGCCGTCCGCATCGTTCGGCAGCGGGCAGCCGTGCTTCTTGGGATCTTCACTGGCGACTCCGGGGGTGTCCGGGCACGCGTCGTCGCGGTCCAGGATGCCGTCCTTGTCGCGGTCTGCCGGCGCGGCCGCCTCTGCCTGCTTCTTGACCGCGGGGAACCACTCGATGCTCGCGAGCACGCGGACCTCGGGCGAGCCGTGGCCGCGGGTGAGCCCCGGGCCCACGCCTGCGCCGACCTTCCAGTCGTCGGCCACGGCGTAGTGCCCGCCGAGGATCACCTCGACGGGGGTGGTCTTGCGATCGAAAGCGCCCTTGCCCCCGTCACTCACCACCGTGGAGCCATGGAGCTCGGGGCCGATCAAGAGCTTGTCTTCCGCCGTCCGCACGCCAGCCGCCACTCCGAACGTGACCTCGCTGCCGAACGGTTGACCGTCGAAGTCGTCGCGCTGCGCGCGATAGTCGAAGCCCGCGCGCGCGGCGTAGGCGATGGGACCGAGATCGCCGGCGGCGAGCAAGCGCGGAACCACCCGCACCTTGCCGTCGCCGGTGAACGCCTCGCGATTGCCGGTGGGAAGGTGGAGCTGGAGGCCAGCCGCCAGCGAGAAGGCCTGCCGGTACTCGCCGAGCAGTCGCACGTCGGCGCCCACCCGCACGTCGCCGATGCCCGCTCCGTGTTTGCTCTCGGCCGTCGCTCCGCCACCGAGGTCCAGCGACTCACCGGTGTTCACCAGGGCGATGGGCAAGCTCACTCCCAAGCGGAGACGCTCGAAGAGCACCACGCTGCCGCCGAGATGACCGAAGAGCTGGCTCTTCACCAACGCCGCCTGCTCGTCGCCGGTCTCCGCGTCGTAATAGACGAGGGGCTTGTGCGCGTAGTCGAACACCACCCCGAGGGCTGGCCGGACGTGACCCCGAAGGTCGAGCGATTCAGCCGAAAACCAGTCGCTTCCGCGCTCCGAGGGGTCGAAGCGGTTCAGCGCGAACCCAGCGTCTTGGGCGCTCGCCATGGAAGTGAGCGTGAGCGCGAAGAGGGACGTGAGGACAATTCGAGATCGAGCCATGGAGCACACTGCCGGGAGAGTAGAGTCCGCTTCAATACGCGCGGCGGCGCTCGGCACGCAAGAGCATTCTCCTTTTGAGACACCGCTCTTCGAGTGAGTGGTTCCTGACTTCCCGGCCGGAGCTCGGCTGAGCTTGGCCTGCGCCTACGACTCACTTCTTCGCCGCCGCCGGCGCCTTCTGCGGCGCGACAAGCGGTGTGAGCTCGGCGCGGTTGTCGTAGGTCGACGCGCCGAGGACCCACGCGCCGTCGTTCGTCATGCTGGTGATCTCGAGGAAGTGCAGCGTCACCGGACGTTTGCCCCCCGCGCCGCCCGCACCTGCGTGAGTCGCCTCGAGCGTGACCTCTGACACGACGTTCAGATCCGTCGCGAAGGTCCGCTCCGCCACGATCTTCGGCTGGCGGAAGGACTTCTGGAACGCAGCGAACCCCGCCTTCCCCTTCGCTTTGCGGTCGGAGTCGGGCGCCCCCAGCTGGTCGAGCTCCGCGCTCTCGTCGACGAGCGCCAAGAACGTCTTGTCGTCGCCCCGAGCGAGCGCCGCGTGGACGTTCTTCACCGTCTCCAGCGACTTCTTCTCGGTGTCGCTCCCCTTGGTTTCACGCCACCAGTATTCTTTTTCCGGGACGCTCGTGACGGAGTAGACGCCCATCCCTTTCGGCAGCTTTCCGAGCTGCCCCACCATTGCCAGCACGTTGAAGTAGGTATGGTCTTCGGTCACGAGCCCGTCGGCCCCGAACGTCAGCACACTCGCGCCGTAGAATCCGAACTGTCGCTTCGTCGCCGGACCGTTCGCGCCGCCGACGCTGTCGGTCCCGCCGGTGATCCAGGTCCAGATGGCGACGTTGCCGCTGGCGTACACCACTTGCGTTCCCACCTTCACGTCAGGGAACTGTCGGAAGAGCCCGGCGTGCCCCTTCTCGATGGGCTCGCGTCCCGTCTCCTCTTTGAACCCATCCGAACTGGGCGAGCGCACGACCGCGTTCGGCGCGTAGAACGCCGCCAGCGCCTTTTCATCGTGCGCGTTGAAGGCGTCCACCATTCCATGGATGGCTTTCTTCTGAAGCTCCAACATCGGAGCCTTCGCGGAGGGCGGAGGTGCAGCGTCCGGCACGTCTACTCCACCCGACGCCGTCGGTTCGGGCGCCGCGCTCGACGCTGCCAGCGTTCCCGCGGTCGTGGGCGACTCGGCGGGGGCGCGCTCCGGTCCGCACGCTCCAAGTCCCAGCGAGAACAGCAGCCCGAGCGAGCGAAAGGCAGAGCAGCGAACGCGCATGGGTGGATCCGTATCACGGGCGCGCGCCGGAGCCGCGCTTCAAGGCGGGCAACTCGAGACGCTCTGCTCGAGGCTCACGGCGCAGTCGCCCAAGCAGTTCGCTCCGGGGACGGGGCACTCTGCACCTGCGGGCGCGCACAGGCACTCCCAGTCGCCACCGACGAGTGCCGCCACGCAGCAGCCGACTCCGCCGTCGAGCACCCCGCACGACGCCACCTCCTGGGAGCAGCCCACCGCGCTGTTGGGGGTCTCCTCGATGCAATGGCAATCGTTGCCCAGCTCGCAGCACTTCCAAGACGTCACGTTCTTGGGACTCGGCGTTTGGCTGGTCTCGGACGACGAGCAGCCAGCGAGCACGACGACGGACGCGATCATGAGCTCGTGCCACATGGTGCCAGGGTAGCCCACGCCGCGCCCGATCGCTCGAGCTTGCCCGAGTTCGGCCCGGAGGTTCGCGAGACTCGCCTCGGCTTCTAGCCTTCGAGCTCGGCATCGGATCGTGGTACTTCGTGACCGTGATCGACGTCGCGCGGGTCTTTGCAGGGTTGCTCTCGAGCCTCGCCTTCGTGGCCTGCGCGGAGTCGCCCCAGGTCCCTGCGCGACCGCCTAGGTCAGCCTCGTCCGCTCCGTCCGCGCAGCACGCAGCGGAGCCGGCTCGGGCCCACCCGCCGAACCCGACCCGGGACATGCCGGACGTGCCAGCTTGGGTGCGTGTAGCGCTCACGGACGTCGAGCTGCCGACCGCCGCCCACGCCATCGAGCCAGAAGCGGGTGAGCACGTCGTCGTGACGCGATCCCGAGTGTGGGTCGCTGGAGTCGAAGTCGCGAGCGTCGACGAGATTGCCGCGCGCGACCGCGTGGCTCGCGTGGACGGCCTGTACGACGTGCTCCGGCGCACGCGGGAGAGCGAAAAGACCCGCCACCCAGGCGAGCCGTTCTCGGGAGTCGTGAGCTATTGGATCGACCGTCGGGTGCCAGCCCTCGTCGTGAAGAGCGTGTTTCAGAGCGCGGCATTCGCGGGCTACCCCAACGGTCGCTTCGTCGTGTGGCGCGAGGGCACCGGCGGCGCCGGCATGCGCAAGCGTCTCGGCCAAGTGCGGGCGGATGCGCTCGTGCCCGGCCCTCCGCCGAGCACGGGCGGCGAGGGCGGCGAGGTGTCTCCCGTGAACGTGTCGGGTCGTCTACCCCCCGAGGTCATCCAGCGCATCATCCGCGCGAACTATGCCGCACCGCGCGCTTGCTACGTCGCCGCGCTCGAGAAGAAGCCGAAGTTGAACGGACTGGTCACGATTCGCTTCGTCATCGGGGAAGACGGAGCTGTGCGCGAGGCGAAGAGCGCCGGTTCGACGCTGCCGGATGCGAGCGTGGTTCGCTGCGTCGAGAAGTTCTTCGCCAAGCTCAGGTTCCCCGCGCCCGAAAGTGGGATCGTCACCGTGTCGTATCCGATCCGATTTTCACCGGAGTGAGCTCCGCCCGGGGCCAGCGGCTTGAGCTCGCCCCTATCGCGTGTTACCGCCAGCGGGTGACGAGTCGTCGCATCATCGGGTTCGTGTGCGTGCTGTGGGGCGCTACCGCCTGCGGCCCGGAGGTTCGCGAGACTCGCCTCGGCTTCTACCCTGCGCGCGAGCCCGAGTGCAGCTTGGAGTTCGTCCAAGCCGACGCCCGCGCCTACGGACCGGCGGGCCCGTGGGAGCTAGTCGGTTACATCAACATCAGCGAGAAGCACTCGGCGAACCCGTTCTCGCCCAAGTACCGCCAGATCGTTCGCGCGCGCGCCTGCAGCCAAGGGGGCGAAGCCGTCACGCTCCTCCAAGCTGCTCGCCGGGATTCGCGCTTCGACTCGGGGAGCGGCGTCACCTACGGCGTCCTCCGCCACCGGCGACCCGTCCCCGCGACGACGCCGTTCTGAGCGCCGCTGCACGCGTGATCGCCCCGCTTCCACCAGGGCAGGTGCCGTCACTTGGGGCGGGTGGCCATGTAGAGATCACTCTGGCCCAAACCGCCCGTTCGCGTACTCGAGAGGTAGATCACGCAACCGTCGGGGCTGAGCCAGGTCGGTTTGTCGAACCCGGTGCTGTTCAGCTCCTGAACGACGATTGGATTCTGGAATTTCTTGGCCGTCGAATTCCAAGTGGCGACAAAAATGTCTTTCGCGCCCTGCCCACCGGGCCGGTCGGAGGCGAAATAGAGAGTGTTTCCGTCGTCGCTCACGACGGGCGCGCCGTCCGAATACGCAGTCAAGTTGACGTCGCCCAGCAGCGCGGCACTCTGCGTGCCCGAGGAGTCCGTCGTGTAGATGTTGTAGTCGTTGTCGCCGCTGGGACGGTTCGAGTCGAAGTAGAGCTTCGTGCCATCGTGCGAAACGAACACCTGGACGTCCCACGAGGGCGACGACGGGGTCGCGCGTCGGCCGCGCCGATCGCGGTCATCGGGCTGGGCGGCCTCCTTTTGCGCACGAGGCTTGCTGCGCGTCGGCGGCGCGTCGGAAAGTCGAGTTGCCGAACCCTTCTTGAAGGTGAGCCCGGCGAGTTCGGAAGCTCCTCGGGCCGGCGCTGCGCGCAGATGGAAGCGGCGCGTCGTCTCGAATCGCCCCCACCGGGCGCGCCCCGTTCCTAGAACGCAGCGCCCCCCCGGCCTACCCCTTTCCGTGGCATGCTCCGGGTGTGGGTGCGGCGGTACTTTCAGCCAGTCCACGCCGAGACCTACGCGGACGGGCGCATTGCGCGCCGCTCGGACGTCAGGACACCGGTCGTCGAACGGGCTTCTCCAAGCACAACCTCGCCGCTGGCTTGAACCCTGCCCTTTGTCTTCCTGCCTCCCCTCGCGTCGCTTCGCTCCGCGGTCCCCTCCAAGCCCGGCGCGCGCGAGCCGGGATGTCTTGCCCGGACCACGAGCGACTTGCCGATGCTCGCGCGCACGCGGGCGGAGGGGACGCCTCGCTCCGAGCCCGCGTCGACGACTGCCTCCGCGTTGCGTGGATCTTCGCGATCGCGCAGGAGCTCGCAGCGCGAGAAGGGCTCGTCCACGCGGACGGAAGCTCAGAAATTCTGGCTAGATCAACGACCACCAAACGGCGACAAATTAGGAATGGGGCGATTTCGATCACTTCCGAGATCGCGAATTGGCGCTTGACGCAGTTGGCGCCCGCCCAGAACCGCAGCCTCAGCCTGCCGCCGCGACCGCCAACCGACGACCGATGGACAGGCCCCGCGTTCGGAAGGCCTGCCAAGCCGGCTCGTCGGCGGTCATGTGTCCCCGATAATGGAACGGCGACTGAGGCGGCCTTGGCGTACTTGGCGGCTTGCCCAAATCTGCGCGCCGCTCGGGCGTCAGGACACCGGTCGTCGAACGGGCTTCTCCAAGCACAGCCTAGCCGCTGGCTTGAACCCTGCTCTCTGGAAGAACTTGATCAGATCCACTTGATCCCATTCGACCTGGGTCTGCAAGCGTTCGATGCCGAGGCCGGAGAGGTTCATTTCGAGTTGGCGCATCAGAGCGGCGCCGACGTGTTGGCCGGCGAACGCCGTGGAGACGCCCATCGAGTCGAGGATGGCCACGGGTTCGGGTTGGCCGAACTCGCCATAGTAGAGGCGGCCCATCAAGAAGCCCGCGGGCTCGTTCTTCACGAACGCGGCCAGCGAGATCTTGATGCCGGTGTCCTTGCCGACTTCGGCGAGCTTCACCTTGTAGTATTCGCGACGTTGTTTGCCGCTGTGCTGCGAGTCGACTCGCACCACCCAGTCGAGATCCTCGGTTCGGAGGTTCCGGACTTCGACGTGATCCGTTTCGAGGGTGCCGGGCTGTTCGTACATGCTCATGAGGATCCTCCGCTCAGACTGAAGCTTGGGCCTGGGCGCTGGCGGCGCGCCCCTTCTTTGCGAGCTGTTCGGTGCGGTACGCGCCGAGCAGCGCGGCACCGATGGCGCCTGCCAGAATGCCGTTCGGGAACGTGCGAATCGTGATGTCGGCGTACTGCTTTCGGGCGCCCTTCTTGGTCTTCTCTTCCGCCAGGAGCTGCTCGATGGCCGCGATCATCCCGACGTCTTTCGAGAGGCCGCCCGTCACCACCACGTGACCTTCGGCGCCCACCGAACGCAGGAGCTGCACGAGACGGCCGGCGATGCTGAGGTGGATGCCCTTCAGGATGTCGGAGGTGCTGATGCCGCGGGCGACCATGTTGATGACGTCCGTTTCGGCCAGCACCGCGCAGATGCTCGAGACCTTTTCGGGGCTCGTGCTCACCTTGCTGAGCTCGCCGACGTCGTCGAGGGGCACGCCCAAGTACCGCGCGATGTTCTCGAGGAACTGGCCGCTGCCGCTAGCGCACTGACTCGTCATACGATGGCCGAGCACGCGACCCTCTTCGCTCATCTTGAGGCCGCGGGCGTGCAGGCCTCCGATGTCGAGGGCGGCGCGCGCTTCCGGGTCGAGGAGCAACGCGCCTCGGGCGTGGGTCGTCATGCTGTAGAAGTGGCCCGTGCGGAAGGTCACCGCATCGCCGTCGCCGGTCGACGCGACGTAGTCGAAGTCCTTCTTGCCGACGCCTGCCGTCGCGCAAGCTTCTTCGAAGGCCATCTGGACCACGTCGGCGACGTTGCGGCGGCGGATGCGCTGCACGGTTTCGGCGAGCACGCTGGCGTTCTTGCCCGCGCGGCTCTTCACGATGGCGACCTTCACGGCGCTCGAGCCGGGGTCGATGCCCACAGTCAGATGTTCACGGTCCGACATCGATCTTCGCTCCTCATTCAGCTGGCGCTGCCGCGGTGGTCATTGCGCTGCCCGCGCGCGCCTTCTCGACGAACGTCGGCAAGATGGCGGGGCGGCCGGCTTCGAGATCGTCGACGCCGAACAGTGCGGCGCCGAGAGCTCCCATGTAGATGCTGTCCGCGTGGGCGTTCAGCACGATGCCTTTTTCGTAGTTCTCGTCGACGAGGTCGCGCAGCACCTTGGTGGCCATCGGGTTCTTGCAGACGCCGCCGGTGAAGGTGAACTCGTTCAAGATGCCGCCCGAGCGAGCCAGGAGGCTCATGGCGCGCAGCATGATGGAGCGGTGGAGACCGGCGAGGATGTCCTCGCGCCGCTCGCCGAGTCCGAGTCGCTCGCGGAGCTCGGCACCTGCGAACACGGTGCAAGTGCTGTTCACCTTGACGGTGCGTTGGGCGCCGAGCGCCAGTGGACCGAGCTCGTGCAAGCCGAGGTTCAGCTCGTCGGCGATGTAACCGAGGTAGCGCCCGCAACCTGCCGCGCAGCGATCGTTCATCTGGAAGCTGGTCACCACGCCGTGGTCGTCCACTTGGATGGCCTTGGTGTCTTGCCCGCCGATGTCGAGCACCGTGCGCGTGCCGGGGAACACCCGGTGCGCGCCGCGGCCGTGGCACAAGATTTCGCTCTTCACGGCTTGCTTGGGGAACGGCAGGGTCTGGCGACCGTAACCGGTACCCACGAACGACACCTCGTCGATGGGCTGAGTGGCCGCCGACTCCACGGCTTCGAGCAGCGCCCTGCCGGCCGCGCTTCCGTCCTCGGCGGTGAGGCGCCGCGCGGCGCGCCGCAGGATGGCGCCGAAGTCCCGGCTCTGTAGCCGCGTCTCGACGTCCAAGATGGCGCGGTCGAAGACGCCCGTCAGCCGCTCGTACGAGAGCGCTCCTTTGCTTCCGGCTGCGACACGCTCGGCCGCGCTCATGTAGCCGGCCGCGGCGAGGTCGCGGAAGAAGTCGCTCCTACGAGCGCCGGCTCCGTCGAAGAGCTGGGCCGCGTCGGAGCGCATCTGGTCGAGCACCTCGCGGATCGCCGGCGACAGCTTCCCGCGATCGGAGATGAAAGAGAGGCTCTTCAGCACCTTCTCCATCTCCTCGTGGAGCTCGTTCAGCTGGTCGAGGTACGTCTCGAGCCGATACGCTTCGTGCAGAGCGTGCTCGCTGTCTTGGGCACTCCTGGTCAGCGCGCTGGCCCGACGTTCGAGCTCGCGTTCGAGCATGGTGAAGCGCGCTGCGGTGAGGGCTTCTTCCCGCGCCACGGCGCACGCCACCTCGTAGTTCGAGCGGCTGTTGGTGATGCCCTTGCCCACGATGCGCCGCTGCTCGTCGAGCAGGATGGCCTTCGTGGTGGTGGAACCCAGATCGACTCCGACGACGACTTTCATGCGCTGCCCCTGGCCTTGCGAGCTTCCAGCATTTGCAGATAGCTCTGAACGCGGTTTTCGATGTTTGCCTTGCCGAAGTAGCGCGGGTCCACGAGATCGCTCTCGATGAAGCCGCCGGGTACGCCAGTCTTTCGCTCGAGCTCGCGCAGCATCAAGAGCTGCCCGGCGCTGAAGCTGTTGCAGCTCTTCACGCTGTTGATGAGGAACCCGTCGGCCTTGTACTTCTCGATGTAGCTCGCCAGGAGCTTGGTGCGCATCGGCAGGTTCAGGTTCGTGTAGCAACCGAGGCAATAGTCCGCGAGCGTGCCGAGCGGGTCTTTGGGGTCGTGGCGGAAGCCCGTGTCGTAGAGTCCGCCCACGCGCGTGTAGGTGCTCGCAACGATGGTCGCGCCCTCGCGGCTGAACATGCGCCAGAAGTCGAAGAAGTTGGTCCAATTGGGCGGACCTTCGACCACGAGCCGGTACTTCTCTTCGGGTGCGTCGCCGTCGGGAGTGACCGGGCCTTTTCCCTCTTTCACCCGTTCCTCGACCTCGCGCCGCAGCATCGCGTAGTAGTCGCAGGCGTCTTGAGTGCCGCGGAACGCGCTGAAGATGGGACCGATGTAGTAGACGCCTCCGAAGTAGCCATCGATGGGCGACGGCGTGTTCTGTGCGCTCTCCCACACCGCGACCAGATCGTCTTCGGCCCGCTTCGAACGCTCGAGGAGCTCCGACAGCCGATCGAGGTCGAGCTTCTTGCCGGCGGCCTTCTCCAGCGCTGGGATCACCTCGCGCTCGAGTTGGTCGACCACGTACTTGCGCATCTCCGGCGTGATGTGCCCGTCGCCCTGGTAGGGCACGTGCAGCATGGTGACCGGGCACTTGTACTCCTCCTTCAGGAGCTCGAACCACTTCATGAAGGTGAAACAGCCGGTGTACGAGAGCAGCAAGATGTCGGGGCTCGGCAGCTTGGTACCCGTGGGCCCGATGTTGCCGCTCTTCATCATGCCGATGTCGCACTTGACGTAGGTGCAGACGTCCTCACTGTGGCCGAGCTTCTCGGCCTCGGTGATGTAGTTGCCCGAGAGCTTCCGCATGCCGCTCTGCAGAGCGTTGATCTCCGGGAGCACTGGCAACATGTCGAGCGCCAGCATCAGCTCGGTCAGGTTGCCGGGTACGAAGGTGTAGGCCACCTTGCGTCCGTCTTCCTTGGCGGTCGCCAGCTTGTCGAAGTGATCGGCGATCATCTTCTTCTGGCGAAGCTGGCTGTCGTCTTTCGCGGCCTCGGCGTCGACTTGGCGGGGTCTCGTGATGTGCGTCGGGGTCGTGGTGGTCATGCTGCGCTCCCCCAGAGCTTCACGGCATCCGAGAAGGCTCCGGCTTGCTCCCGGATCACTTGGAACTGTCCGGTGTTTTCGGCGAACTTCAGGCTGGTGTGAGGGATTTTCGCGCGATCGAGCGCTGCCTCGAGCATGGGCTGATCGAGGAGCGCCGGATCACAGAACGATGCTGCGGCGAAGATCACGCCTTCGGCTTCGACCGCTCGCACGGACTGGACCAGGGCGGCGCCCTTCTCTTCGTCGGCGATGTAGCGTGAAGCGGTGGCCTGGCCACGTTGCAAGAATGCGTTGGCGATGGCCTGCATCGGGTCGTCCTTCGGACCGCACTCGATGTCGCCTTCGATGTAGCGAAGCCCGAGCTGGAAGTCGTCGTCGACGATGTCGCAGCCCGCGCTCTCCAGCGTCTTGATCAGGCCGAGGGGCGGCTGCTCGCAGAACGAGCCGCGCACGAGCACGCGCACGTTGTCGTACACGCGAGGCGCGCGCTCTCTTGCTCGCGCGACGAACTCGCGGACGAGCTTCTCGTGCTCCGAAGCCTCGAGCTGACTGCCTGCGCGCGCTACCAGGTACGCCTCCGAGGCGCGCACGCGGAACGGCTCTTTCACGCGCATGACGTCGAGCTCGTGGAGTGCGGCCCGGCGGGAGTTCTCCCGCGTGATGGCCGCGCGCATGGCGTCGGGGTCGTACTTCTTGGCGCCCCGCGCCTCGAGGTCGCGCAAGATGCGCATCATGTCCATGACGTAGAACTTGCCGCCGAGCTCGGGGTCGAAGTTCTGCGGAAGGTCGACGTAGCTCGCGTATTTCTCCGGGAACAGCATCTGCCACATGCCCGAGAGGTTCCGGATCACGTCGCAAATACTGGGGAAGAGCACGCCGTCGAGCGGATCGAGGGAGCCGTTCAGCGCGAGCTCGAGCGTGCTGCGTGGAATGTGGCAGATGTACGACTGGTAGAAGCTGTCGCCCTTGATGATGTCGACTTGGTCCCCACCGCCGAACATCGCCACGGGCAAGCATCCGATGGCTTCGAGCATCGGACGCGGCACGTAGACGGGCATGTAGCCTACGGCCAGCTGCCCCGGGTTCGCCTGCTTCCAGCGCAGGACTTCGGCGAGCCTCAGGTCTTCGACCAAGTGCTGCGCGCGCTCGAGGATGGCGGCCGCCGGGTCCATGCTGGGTTTTTCGCTTTGCTCTTGGATCAACGTGCACCTCCGCTACGGGCATCCAGATGCCCTCGGGACTTTTCCGTTCGATGGGGGGCGGGCTTCGGGCCGTGCGCGGGCGCGGTGATGCCCCGGAGCGCCACGTGCTCGATGGTGGCGGCGAGCTCGTCGGGCTTGCCGTGTCGCGCCGGCTCGTACCAGCCGTAGGTCCAATTCAACATGCCGAACAAGCAATAGGTGTTGCGCTCGACGTCCAGCGCCGGAGGCTCGGCCCCCTCGCGCTTCTTGGCGACCTCGGACACGATCTGCTTGGCGATGGCGAAATATGCTTCCTTCAGCCCGCGGATCTCGGCGCGGCGTTCGGTGGGCAGCGCTGCTGCTTCGTGGATGAGGACGCGCATCAGGTATTGGCGGTCGGCGAAAAAGTCGACGTGGCAGGTGACGAAGGCGTGCAAGCGTGCCTCCGGATCCCGAACGCCCTCCAGCGCGCCCTTGCAGCGCTCCAGCATTTCTTCGAAGGCGTCGCGCTGGATCAGGTAGAGGAGATCCTCTTTGCAGTCGACGTAGTTGTAGAGCGTCGCGGGGGAGCGCTTGGTCAGCTTGGCCAAGTCGCGCATGCTCATGCCGTGGTAGCCGTGCTCGGCGAATGCCCGCGCTGCCGCCGCCAGGATCTCTGCCCGCCCCGGGCTGGCCCGCTCGGTCATGCGTCGCTCCACACGGGTTTCTGCTTGGCCAAGAACGCGGTGATGCCGGCGTTCCCGTCGTGGCTCGGCAACAGCCGCTCGAGGTAGAGCCTCTCGATGTCGGCGAGCGTCTCACCGCACGCTTCCACGAGCTTCGAGCCCTTGCGCAGCGCTTCGAGCCCCTGGCGTAGGGAATACGCCGAGTGCTCTCTCAGATTCTGCGCATACCACTCGCTGGTGAAGGCGAAGGCATCGGTGTCTTCCGGCGCCAAGCCCGTGACGAAGCCCGCCGCGTGGGCTGCCTTGGCGTCGAGGTCGCTGCCGGTCAAGAGCAGGCGTTCGGCCAGCGGTTGGCCCAGGCGAGCCGGGCCGAGCGCGGCCAAGACCGGCGGCAACACGCCGAGCTTGATCTCGGGGCATGCGAATACGGCGTTCTGACTCGCGAAGACGAAGCGACAGGCCAACGCGAGCTCGAAAGCACCCCCGAGGCAACGACCGCGCACCACCGCGGCCGTCGCTATCGGGTACTTCACGAGACGCCGAATCAAGGCGTGGAACGTCGCTAGCATCTCAGGAGCGCGTTCCTTCTGGTGCTCCTCGACGCTGGCGCCGAAGCTGAAGTGCTTGCCGTGCCCCTCGAGGGTGACGAGGCGTAGGTGCGGATCGTTGGCGTTTTCGGCGAGCGCCAGATCGATCTGCCGCATCAACGCGCCCGTGAGCACGTTGCCCGCATCGCGTTCGAACACGATCCGGAGCAACGTGCCGTTCTCGAGCCGCTCGACCCGGGCCGCCTCGATCACCGGTTCTTCTCCCAGCCGTTGCGCGCCGAAGTCAGGAGCACGTCGCGGATCAACTGGTCGTCGAAGCGGGCACCCGCCGCCAGCTTCTTGCGCAGCGCCACGAAGTCGATCTCGCGCTCGTTTCGGTCGCCGAAGTGGAAGGCGGGGAAGCCGGCCGCGGCCTCGGTGTTCATGTTGAGCGCGAGCCACGAGCGGTTGGTTTCGCTGTTCTGCGCCCAGTGCATGAGCTTCTTCTTGCGGGCGCTCTCCAGCGTCTTCCGGGTGCAGTCGGGGAACGTGTAGAGGAGCTTCGTGGCCAGGCGGTCCACCGCCTGATCGAGCAGAGACAGATCCACGCTGCACTTCGAGGCGAGCTCTTTGGCCTGATCCTTCTCTTTGCCTTCCTTCCACTCGCCGTAGACCACGCGCCCCATGTCGTCGAGGTAGCGATCGGTCACCGCGAACGGGTTCGGGATGAACTTGCCGTCGGCCGTCTTGTGCACCGGGGCGATCTCGTTCACGAGGCCGATGCGCATGGCCTTGTGGGCGCTCCAGGGCTCGCACAAGACCAGGCTCTCGACCGCACGGGAGAAGCCCACGTAAATGTCGAGGAAGTCCGTCGAGCCGCCGTCGGGTGCCGAGCCGTGCTTGGGGCCGGCTTGGCCGAAGCGCGCGTGATCGCCAGCGACCGTGAAGTCGCAGGCCATACCGATCTCCTGCCCGCCCCCGATGCGCATGCCGTTGACGCGGCAGATCACCGGCTTGTCGCACAGCAAGATGTTCGTGACCATGTCGTTGAAGAGCCGCATGTACTGCAGGTACTCGAGCGGGCGGTTCGAGTAGTACGTGGCGTACTCTTCCGTGTTGCCGCCCGTGCAGAACGCGCGGTCGCCGACCGCAGTGAACACGACGTTGCTCGCGGCGCGGTCGCAGCTCGCGCGACGGAAGGCCAAGATCACTTCCTTGACCGCCGCCGTGGTGTAGCTGTTGAGCTGCTTCTCGTTGTTGAGCGAAATCCAGACCTGGTGCACTCCGTCGACGGCTTTGCCCTTGTCGTCGAGCACGGGGCGCGTCTCGTACTTGATGTGACGGAACTCGTAACCCGGGAGAATGTCGTGGCTCAGTAGCTCGGTCATGGGACGTCTTCTTTCTGGTATCCAGTTCTTGCTTCGGGGTGTTCTTTGCGGGCGACTTCTCCGCGCTCAGGCGCGGGGGTCCATCACCAAGCGCTTCTCGAGCTTGTGCTCCGAGAGCGCCTTCAAGTGCTCGTTGATCTTCGACATCGGCGCGCGCGAGATGAACGGCTCGAGCACGACCTTGCCTTGGTAAATGAGCGACAGCACCGCCGGGTACGCCTCGACCGGGCAACCCCAGGAGCCGTGCACGGTGGCGTCGAAAGCCATGAGGTTCGAGAGCCGCAGCGTGACCGTGTCGCGCGTGAACCCGACGACGAGCAGGGTGGCGCCGTTGGAGAGCAGCGTGTACGCCAGGGTCTGGCCGGGGGCCGTACCGCTGCACTCGAAGACCTTGAAGTTCAGGCTGGGGATCCCCCACTCCTTGGCCTTGCCGTGGAGCTCCTTGCGCACGTCTTTGACGTCGCGCCCCTTCACGTTCACGACGTGATCGAAGCCGAGGGGAGCGAGTCCTTCGAGTCTCGCGTCGTGCACGTCACAGACGACCGTCTTGGCGCCGAGCGCTTTGGCGATCTGCGCCGTGAAGCCGCCGACGCCGCCGCCGCCGATCACGAACGCGACGTCACCCGCGCGGAGTCCGGAGCGAACCACCGCCTGGTAGGCCGTCGAGACCGCGTCGGCGACCACCGACAGCGAATCGGTCTTCACGCTCGCGGGAGCATCCGCCAAGGACACCATGCTGGCGCCCGGCGCGACGATGTGAGTCGCGAACCCGCCGTTGATGTCGTTGCCCGGCATCTTCTGCTTCTGGCAAGCGTTGCCGCGGCCGGCACGACAGAAGGCGCAGTCGCCGCACGGCATCACCGCTGGCACGAGCACCTTCTTGCCGACGAGAGCCGTGTAGCGCTCGCCTGCTGCGCGCACCGTGCCCACGACTTCGTGTCCGAGCACGATGGGCAGCGCCATGCGGGGAGCGACCGAGCCTTCGGCGAAGCCCAGATCCGTGTGACAGAGCCCACAGGCTTCGACCTCGACCACCACTTCGGTGGCGGACGGATCGGCGAGCTCGAGGGTCTTCTTCTCGAGGGGCTTTCCGGATTCCTGGAGCAGCCAAGCTTCGGCGCGGATCGACATCGGTTCGTCCTCCTACGAACGTTCGTACGGGCAGCGTGCGCTGGCGCAAATGACGGTCGTCAAGAATGGGAGCAGGCCGTGCAGATCGCGTTCAACCCGTGAAATAAACGAAACTTTTCGCGGCTACGAGCCGAAGGGGGGAGAGAAGGGGCACGTTCTGAAGGCGGCGCATGGGATGTCCGAGGGCGGTGGGCGGAGGAAGGCCAGATGTTCGCGGTCCCGAGGGGTCATGGCCAGATGTCCGCGCCGTGGGGGGCGCGGCCTCCGCGCGGCGGGCGAGGCGGCCAGATGTCCGCGCGGTGGGCGTGGCCAGATGTCCGCGGGGGGCGAAGGCGAGGCGGCCAGATGTCCGCGCGGTGGGAGGCGTGGCCTCCGCGCGGTGGGCGAGGCGGCCAGATGTCCGCGGGGTCGAAGGCGAGGCCAGATGTCCGCGCGGTGGGCGTGGCCAGATGTCCGCGGGGTCGAAGGCGAAGCCAGATGTCTGCGCGGTGGGAGGCGTGGCCTCCGCGCGGCGGGCGAGGCGGCCAGATGTCCGCGCGGTGGGCGTGGCCAGATGTCCGCGGGGGGTGAGCTCAGCGAGTCTTGCGAGCCGGCGTGCGCTTCTTCGACACCTTCTTCTGCGCAGGCTGTCCGACCTTCTTCGCGGTTCGCATCCCCAGTCCGAGCTCGTAGCGCTTCAGGTAGGCCGCAACCGACATCTTCCCAACGAGCTCACCGATGGCATCCAAGGGGAGGTCGTCGAGCTTCTTGAAGCGAAGGCAAGACTTCCCCATGTCGAGGCGCTTGCCCGCCCGGGCGAACGCGTCGGCGAGCCAGCGCGCGAGCGCCGGGTCGAGGTAGGGTCCGAGGAGATAGAGCGAGTAGCCGCTCTTCCTGGCAGCGAGCGCCACGTACAAGAGAGGCTTGCCGTTGTACGTGTTGGGGTACTTCGAGAGCGGGATCTCGAAGCTCGGCATGCCCCAGCTCATGGATTCGCGATAGCCGGTGGGGAGGTTCTGCTTCACCGTGCGTAACACGCGCTCCGCCGTGCTTCGGGTGGGCGGGTCGAGCTGGGCAAGGTACTCCTTCACGGAGGCGGCAGCCGGCATGCGCGCATCCTAACGAACGGTGTTGCCGTTCGACCACAGGGGCCTGATCCGGATGCCCGGGCACCCGGCGCGGTATCCGGGTAGGCCCTGCGGTTTTCTGCGTGCTTCGGGGCGGCGCGGAACTTGCTGCATCAGGAGGCACCTTGGGAGGTCTTCGATGAAATTGGGTCTTGCTGCGCTCGCTCTTCTGGCATTCGCCGCCGGTTGCTCTCAGAAGGAAACCACGTCCTCGAGCAACATTCGCACACAAGGCATCGCCGCGACGATGAAGGTCACGACGGGCGGGCAGAACTCGTCGGTGGAAGCCATCTTGCGGGTCGGTGGTGACGAGAGCAACACCTACGTGATCCTCGAAAACGGCGACAAGCTCACCTGTGAAGCGGGCGGGGAGACGAAAGACCTGCACGCCGAGGCCGAAGGCATCTACCGGAACACTTTCGCGACGGGTGCGGAGAACACCGAGTTCAAGATCGCGCTCCTCCGCGACAAGGACGATGACGCCGTGTCGAACTCGGTGAAGCTGCCCGCACCGTTCAAGATCGGCGCTCTGCCCAGCAACAACCCGTCCCGTGAGAAGGACGACGTCACCATCACCTGGGATCCGTCTGGTGGCAGTGACGACATGACCCTCGACGTGACGGGGTCCTGCATCTTCGACGAGCACGTCGACCTGCCGGGGGACAGTGGAAGCTACACGCTGGCCAAGGGCTCCCTCGAGTCGACCGGCGGCAGCAACCCGGAGTCGTGCGACCTCGACGTCACCATCATGCGCACTCGGAACGGCACGACGGACACGAACCTCGACAACGAGAGCACCTTCAAGGCCATCCAGCAGCAGACCTCGAAGTTCACCTCGGCTCCCTGAACCAAGTCGGCGATGATGGGGTCATGCCCCATCCCTTTCCCTCCCGAGCGAACCCCGCGAGCCCCGACGACGTCGGCTGGCTCGCGGAGCTCGTTCATACCTTGGCGAACGTCGCCGTCTCCCGCGCCGAGCTGGTCGCCTTCTTGGGAGAGCCCGCGGGATCGGATATGTGGGACGAAAAGCGCGAGCTCGTGCGCCCGCTATCGCCGCTCATCGAGAGCGCAGTGGTCTACCCCCTCTCGCACATCGGCATCGACGTGGCGGTCGACCTGCAGTTCCAAGAGGGGTCCGCGCTGCTCCGGGAAAGCGTAGAGCGCGCGCTCGGCGAGCTCCGTGCGATGCCCCGGGCTCCCGACGACTTCTCCAGCGGGCCCAAGCTCGCGTACCGCCGCGAGGGAGCCCACGGGACGGCGCGCGTGTTCGTGGAGCTTCATCCGTCCGACGAAACGCGGGTGCGCAGCATCCATCTGGACGTGGATGGTGTCCGCCAGCGCTCGTGATCACGAGCCGATGCGATCGATCACGAGCACGGCTCGGCCGGCTTGTCGCGAGGCTTCGAGGTCGACAGAGCCCACGATCACCCAATCGTTCTCGTCCTCTGGATCCAGGAGCACCTGAGCGAGCTCCCAACGCGTCTCGCCGGTTTCGAGCGTGAGGAGGTCCGGGCTCCGAGCTTCCGGATCCGTGCGGAGGCTCGCGTGTGCGGTGAAGAAGTCGGCGAGCACAGCTTCGATGGCCGGAGCATCGAGCCCCCCGCGTTCGGCGCCGCAGATCTCGCTCGCTTCATGGAAGTCTTTGCGCGAGAGCGCGCGGATCAGACGGAAGAGCTCGTTGCGGACGAGCACCGTGAAGCCGCGCGTGTCCCGCGTGACGTCGCGCGAACCTTCGGGCTCGAGGTCTTCGACGCGTTTCGGGGCGGGCGCAGGCTCTCCGCTCCGCATGCGCTCCCACTCGTCGAGCAGGCTCGAGTCGACCTGGCGCACCATGGCTCCGAAGAAGGTGATGAGCTCCTCCACCTCTTCGTCGCGCTCGGCGATGGGCACGGTCTGAACCAGGACCTTGTAGACCTCCGACAAGTATCGAAGGAGGAGACCTTCCGAGCGCTCGAGACCGTACTCCTTCACGTATTCGGAGAACGACAGGTACTTCTCGATCATGTCTCGCGCGATGGACTTCGGGCGGATGTTCTCCGAGCCGACCCAAGGGTGCTTCTTCGCAAAGGCGTTGAAGGTGTCGTAGATGAAATCGCGGTTGGGCTTCGGGTACTCCATCTCTTCGAGCCGCGCGATCCGCTCTTCGTATTCGACCCCCTGGGCCTTCATTTCGGCGATGGCCTCGGTCTTCAAGCTGTCGAGCTGACGCATGAGCACGACGTCGGGGTCCTCGAGGATCGACTCGACCAGCGTCAGGAGCTCGAGCGCGTGGGTTTCGAGCTCGGGGTCGAGCAGCGGCAGAGTCTCGAGCAGGTAGAGCGCGAGCGTGTGGTGCAGCGAGAAGTCGCGCTGCAGATCCTCACTCACGACGGCTCGCCGCCCCCCGTTCGGCGCGGCGCGGAACTCCACGATGCCCGCGGCGAGCAGCGACTGAAACATGGCGAGGGCTGCGCGACCGTGGGCGCGCTTGTCGTGCGTGCGATCGTGGCACGACCGGATCAGGCGACCGAGCGCCATGCAGCCGCCGTCGGGCCTCGAGAGCACGTTGATCAACATGCCGTGGGTCACGCGGAAACGAGAGGCGAGCGGCTCGGGAGGTGACGCGACGAGTCGGTCGAACGTCGCGCGGTCCCAGTGGACGTAGCCGCGATCGGGCGGCTTCTTCTTGACCAGCTTGCGGCGCTTGGCCGGATCCGCCCCGGCCTTGGCTTCGAGCTTCAGGTTCTCGATCACGTGCTCGGGTGCCTGCACCACGACGCTGCCCCGGTCGTCGAAGCCCTTGCGCCCCGCCCGTCCGCTGATCTGCTGGAAGTCGCGCACGCTCAAGATGGCGGTCTGGCGGCCGTCGAACTTGCACAACTTGGTGAAGAGTACGGTGCGTATCGGGATGTTCACTCCGACGCCCAGCGTGTCCGTGCCGGAGATCACCTTGAGTCGGCCCGATTGCGCGAGCTTCTCCACGGCCAATCGATACTTGGGCAGGAGCCCCGCGTGGTGCAGGCCGATGCCGTGGCGCAAGTAGCGCGAGATCTCCTTGCCGTACGGGCTGTCGAAACGTACGCCCCGGAGCGCTTCGGCGAGCGCGCGCTTCTCTTCTTTCGACGAGAAGTCGACGCTCATGAGGTTCTGGGCTTCTTCGGCGGCGCCGCGCTGGGTGAAGTTGACGATGTAGATGGGCGCTTTGCCGTTCTTCACGAGCTCCGCCACGGTCTCGTGGAGGGGCTTTTCGCTGTACGAGAAGTCGAGGGGCACCGGTCGCTCGGTGGAGCGTACGAGGGCCGTCTCGAGACCGGTGAGCTCGGTCAGTCGGGCTTCGAAGAACGCCGTGTCGCCCAGCGTCGCGCTCATCAAGAGAAAGCGGGCGTGGCGCAACGTCAGGAGCGGGATCTGCCAAGATACGCCGCGTTCGGCGTCGGCGTAGTAGTGGAACTCGTCCATCACCACGTCGTCGACGTCGGCTTCCGCGCCCTCACGGAGCGCCAAGTTCGCGAGAATCTCGGCGGTGCAACACACCACGTAGGCGTCGCGGTTCACCGCGGCGTCGCCCGTCATCATGCCCACGTTGTCGGCCCCGAGCTCCTCCACCAGCGTGAAGAACTTCTCACTCGCGAGGGCCTTGATGGGGCTCGTGTAGAAACAACGGCGCCTCCGGGCCAGGGCGAAGAAGCAGACCGCATACGCCAGCAGCGACTTCCCCGAACCGGTGGGGGTGTTCAAGATCACGTTCTTGCCCCCGGCGATCTCGAGCAGCGCCTGCTCCTGAGCTGGGTAGAGCTCCAGCCCCGTGGCTTCGACCCAGGCGAGGAAGCGAGTCAGGATCAAGTCGTCGTCGGCGTCGGCGTGCTCGGGCACGAAATCGCCGAGCCTGGGGCGCGAAGACGACATGGGCGAGGGAGCATAGTCCGGCGCTCTCGAGCTAGCGCGGATTCTCGTCCCATGCCTATCCTCTGGGCGGGACGCCGCTTTGGACCGGCTTCGGAATCGCATCCAAAACTACGCGTGGGGCTCGCACTCGGCCATCGCCGTCATCGAAGGTCGCGACGCGCCGACCGTGTCGCCCGAGGCGGAGCTCTGGATGGGAGCTCATCCGCTCGCGTGTTCGGAGCTTTCGCGTGGTGGAACGTGGCAGCCTCTCGATCAGGTCATCGAGCGGGATCCGCAGCGTGAGATCGGTCCGGCGACCCTCGCCCGCTACGGCCCGCGTCTGCCGTTCCTGCTCAAGATCCTGGCCGCCGAACAGCCGCTTTCGCTCCAGGCCCATCCCACGCCGGAGCAGGCGCGCGCCGGGTTCGCGCGCGAAGAAGCGCTCTCGATCCCGCGCGATGCCGGCAACCGTTCCTATCGCGACCAGAACCACAAGCCCGAGCTCATCGTGGCGCTCGGCACCTTCCATGCGCTCTCGGGTTTTCGCGCGGTGTCGGCCAGCGCCCGGCTGTTTGCCGCACTCGGCTCGCCCGAGCTCGAGTTCGTGCGAAGCGACCTCGCGCGCGGAGACGGCGCGCTCGGCGGTTTGTTCCAAGAGATTCTGTCACTCGCCGGCACGCGCCGCAGCGAAGTGGTGAAGGCGACGCTCGCCGCGTGTCGTCGGGTCGCCGACTTGGGCGGTGAGTTCGCCCTCGAGTGTGGTTGGGCGCTGCGTCTCGGCGAGCTCCATCCGGATGACGCCGGTGTGCTCTCGGCCTTGCTCCTGAACCTGGTGGTACTCGAGGCCGGTGAGGCCATCTACCTTCCGGCGCGAAACCTCCACGCCTACCTCTCGGGCGTCGGCGTCGAGATCATGGCGAGCTCCGACAACGTGCTCCGCGGCGGGCTCACGCCCAAACACGTGGACGTCGCCGAGCTCGTGCGTGTCCTCGAGTTCCGGAGCGGCGGCGTCGAAGTGCTGTCTGCTCGGCGCCTCGCGGACGAGTCCGTGTACGAGACTCCGGCGTCCGAGTTCCGCCTCTCTCGTCTCGCCGACGGCGCGGAGCGGACACCCTCGGGGCCCGAAATCCTACTGTGCACGGCGGGCGGCTTCTCGTTGCGCTCCGCCGCCGGCACACTCGACCTCGCGTCCGGCCAATCGGCGTTCGTTCCGGTGAGCGAGGGCGCCTACTCCGTGTCGGGGCAGGGGAGTTTGTTCCGAGCCAGCGTCGGATCGGATCACGGCTAATTCGAGCCAGTCGCCCGCGCCTGTGGCAGCCTCGGGGGAATGCCGGAGTTCCACCGAGGCGAGGCCACCTTCCTCCGTAAGTGTCTCGAGTCGTTCTCCAACCACTTCGAGCACAGCGTCGTCGAGGTCTTGAGCAAGGAGCTCCGCGGGATCCAGCCCGCGAGCGTGCAGGAGCTCCGCGAGCAGATCCAGCTCGTGATGCGCCAGCTCGAGTCGCGCGGCACCACCGTTCAGGTGCACGACGCGATGGACGGCTTGCTCAAGCGCGTGCTCTTGACCGAGCGCCGGCGTGTGGCCGAGTCGCTCGAGGTGCCCCTCGCCAAGGCCGTGGACCCGGTGGTGGTGGGCGCGCTCCAGCGCGAGGCGCGGCGCTTCGAGGACTTCCTGGCGGCGCCGTGGTGCATGGCGGTCACGGCGCAGCGCATCCCCCGTCTCACGGATTTTCTATCGATTCACTTCGCGGCCGAGGCCATGCCCAATGCACCGGCGCTCGCGCCGCGGGCGCTCGACGAGAAGTTCCACGTGCTCGAGGCGCCGCGGCTGTTCTTTCCGGACCTCGCCTACTATCGCCACGAGTGTGAGCTGCGCGCGTTGGACGTCGTGGTCGCCTACGCCGACATCGACGACTTCAAGGCGGTGAACCAGAAGCTCACCGAGACCGTGGTCGATCTCAAGGTGCTCACGCCGTTCCTCGAGATCATCGAGGCGTGGGCGTTCGCGCGGGCGCACGCCTATCGCTTCGGCGGCGACGAA
>Ga0268298_10001855_pt1 | contig 23977 bp, 14 predicted proteins | sample WWTPWeurt_MetaG_FD_194462 | JGI IMG/M metagenome (GOLD analysis project Ga0268298, IMG submission 194462) | Activated sludge microbial communities from WWTP in Nijmegen, Gelderland, Netherland - WWTP Weurt | ecosystem: Engineered > WWTP > Aerobic digester > Activated sludge | place...
AAAACCGAGCCTGCCAGGCGAATCCCCGCCCCGATCAGCAGGGCGCCGGGCAGCCCGATCTGGTTGGCAAAATAGACCCCCACCATTGGCGCCGCCATGTTGGCCAGGTGCGACATGGTCTGGGCTACAGCCACAAAGGTTGCGCCTTCGCTGGTGGGCACGGTCTTAAGCAGCTCGTCAAAAAATGTCAGGTCCAGCCCAGACTGCATGATGCTGGCGAAGGCGGCAAACGCCATAATTAATTGGAGATTATTGGTGCCAGACACCAGCGCCGGGTAGAGCGCACTGCTGAACGTACACAGCAGCAGCACCAGGCGTGAGCCGCTGCGCTTTGATATTCGGGCCCAGGTGAAATAGCCAATCGTCAGCACAATGGTTTGAGCGGTGGCGATATTCCCGATCCAGGAGTTGCTGGCATTGAGCGTTTTCACCAGGTAAAGCGGGATCAGGGGCACGGTGAACATCATTCCAAACATATACACAAAACGCTTGAGCGCAAAGGAGACGAAAGGCTTTTCGGCTAAAATCACCCTGCCGATTCCAACCAGTCTGTCAACCGTCTGCCGGCGGTGTTCAGCCGGGGTTTCGAGGCCGGTTTCGGTTATTTGGGGCTGCGGATTGTCTGGAATGCTCAACTGGCGTGAGAAGAAAAAGCTGACAATCCCGCCCAACGACAACACCATAAACATGATCTGGTAATTCAGCGGGAAACTCATCTGGTCCAAAAGCCGGCCGGCGATAAAGGCCGAGATACCCGAAACCAGGCCCAAAATGGACCAGCGCCAGCTCATCAAGTGGTAACGCCCCTCGGGCCCGGAGACGGCATTCATCACCACCGTGAAGCAGACATTCAAGGCGACCTGAGGCAGGGTAGCCAGAGCCCAAACGACCAGAATGCCCGGCACCAGAAGGCTGCGCGAGAGGATAAAGGGCAGCAGGCCGGTCAGAGTGTAACTGGCCAGGTAGAGCAGGCGGGCCAGGCTGTACCAGGGGACAACATTGCGCCGGGTCTGCAAGAACCGGCCGATCGGGATTGCCAGGAGCAGCCCGGTCAGGCCCGACATGCTGGTCAGCAGCCCCACCTGTTCGCTGGTGGCGTTCAGGAGGGTCAGGAAAGGCGCCAGGTAGTTTGAGGCCGAGCTTGCAATCCCAACACCGATCCCATCGATCTGGACAAACCAGAAGTTTCGTTTGCGCACACTGCGCGAACCATAGACATCGGAGGAACTGGCTGCGCTGAGGGCTTCATCCTGAGGATTAGCTGTCATGTTCTTTGCTTTCTGGTCAGTTCAAAAAAGATGGTTTCCAACTGAGCAGCCATCACCCGCCGGTCAAAGTGGGTTTCCACATACTGCCGGCCGCGGCGGCCCATGGCCTGGCATTCGTCCGGGCTGCTCGCCAGGTATTGGACAGCCTGGGCCAGGGCTGCCGGGCTGCCAGGTTGGACAAAGAGACCCGCCTGAGCGGTCTCAACAGTCTGGCGGATGACGCCATCGATCGCCAGGGCCACCGGTTTGCCGGCTGCCATATAATCGAAGACCTTGTTGGGGTAGACAGTGGCATACAGCGGGATGGGCTTGAGGATTGCCAGGCAGACATCGGAGGCCGCCAGGGCGCCCGCCATTTCGACTTTGGGGACGGGGGGCAGGAATACTACATTCTTGAGCTGCATTTGTTGGGCCTTGTTCTGCAGGGCGGCTTTTTCTTTACCTGCACCGAGCAGCACCAGGGTGATTTCGGGGGCGTCAGGCTTTTGCCCGGCAGCCAGGATGGCGGCGGCATCCAGGGCCACTTCCAGGTCATTCGACATGCCGTGGGCCCCGGCATACAAAACCACAAATTTGCCCGCCAGCCCATGGGCCTGGCGGAAAGGCTCACCGCTGGTTTGGGGGTCAAACATCTCTGGGTCTGCGCCGTTGGGCACCAGTTCCACCCGGCGGGCGCCGCGCGCCTGGACGTGGCTGATAAAACCGGGCGAATTGACCAGGACCCGCCGGGCCCGGCGGTATAGAAACCGCTCCAGCCACTCCGAAAGGGCGATCAGCAGCCCGCTGCGCAGCACCCCAACCTGGATGGCAAAGGCAGGCCACAGGTCTCGCACTTCGAACAGGAACGGGGCGCGTTTCAGGGCTGCCAGCAGCCAGGCAGTGAAGCCCTGAAAAATTGGCGGTGAGGTGCCCCAGACCACATCCACATCCCGGATCTGTAAGCCAATCCAAAAGGAAGAGGCCATAAAGCTGAAGAAGCTGAGAACCCGGTGGAAAAAGCTGCGGTGCAGGGCCTGGTAGGTGTAAGCCCGCCAGATCTTCAGCCCGTCAGAATCCTGGCGGGTTTCGGCAGCCGGGCTTGAACTGCCGGTCAGATAGCTGACCCGGCTGGCAATCACGCTGACCCGGTGGCCTTTTTCGACCAGAAAGCGGGCTAATTCGTGGTGGCGGGTGCCGCCAGGTTCATCTAGGGCCGTAAAGGCCTGGTGGATTAAAAGGATGTGCATTTCAATTTCCCGGGAAGATCCAGAGGGTTGTGAATGTAATTGGCAGCGCTGCACTGACCGTGAGCGCAACAGACAGGGCCGGCTGTTTGATGCCGTAGGTTGGCGAGCGCCAACCCCAGACGGGCGAAGGCAGATCTTCACCCACCCGCCCGGCGCCGGCCAAAATTTTGCCTTCCCGCCCCAGCAGCAGGCTGGCCGGCACAGGCTGGGCATCGGCGGATGCGCTCAGGCGGACCTCAATCCGGCCCCTGGGGGATTCGAGGAAAAGGCTGCCGCCGTCCTCCTGGGATGCCAATTCCCAATGCCAATCCGGGACCAGCCAGTGCAGCCGGGCCAGGCGGACTGCTGGGTTGGGCTGGGCGGCTGGCAGCAGTTGGTCTTCAATTTGCCAGGTTTCGCCCACCCGTGCCAGGCTGCGGACATGCAAGGCGCCCAGGCGGCGGTAGCCCGTGTGCCGGGCGGTCAGGCGCTCCCAGCTCTGATCCGGGCTGGTCAGGTGCTCGGTGTATTCGGCCTGAGCGGGCTGCAGGTAAAGGAAACGTCCGGCGCGCTGCATCTGGTCCTGCCCATCCAGGGTGACGGTGTTGTGGACCTGGGCGCAGACCAGGGCATTGTCCCAGGGGGGCGGGGCGTTGTACAGGTACGTGCCGGGGTCGAGGGCCACATTCAGCCCCTGCCACCACAGGTCGACATGCAGTTGGTCGGCATGCCCCGGGCGGCTCTTGAACTGTACGGCCCGCAGGTAAGCCCAACTGCGGCCTGTTGGACTGCGCAGCACGCCGGAAGCCCGGTCTGAGGTACATGCCAATGGTTCGCCGGCTGGGGCAGACAGGCCATGCCACAGGCTCATTTCATCCCAACTGCCAGGCGGGAACAGGTTTGTGTGCAAAAAAGCCCGTCCGGCAGCCTGCAGTACAGACCGGTAATCTGCATAAGGCAGGCTGCTGAGCGGCAGGATGTAAGCGCCGTCATTTGGGCCCAGGTTGGGCAGGCGCCCGCTGGTTGGGTCCAGCAGGTTTGCCAGCCAGCGGGTGGCGCAGCCTGAGAGACGGCTGGATTCGGCTGGGAAAGGCTGGCAAGCTCGCCCAGCCAGGGTTTGGACCCACAGAACGAGTTGGAGCATCAGGCGGTGATAGTTGCTGGAATGCTGGCTGTAGGCGCCGTCAGGCTCGATCTGTTGGCGCAGCCCGGCGTGGAACCATTTCCAGCCCTGTTCACGCCAACTGCGGGACTGCGGGTGGTTGGGCAAGGCCAGCCCGGCGGTGTACAACCCGGCTGCTTCGCTGAGCAGGTGGTTGTTGTTTTGGGCGCGGGCATAGCTCAGGCTGGCTGGGATGCGGGCGGCATGCTGGGCGATTTGACCTGCCAGCAGGGCCGCCCGGGACGGGGTGGAGAGGGGCGAGCCTTCAAAGACCTGCCAGGCGAAAACCAGACAGATCAGCCGCAGAGCGACTTCCTGGGCCGAATTCCAATGGATGCCAAAGCCGGGCGGATTGGCTGCAAAAAATGCCTCGGCCTGCTGCCAGAACACGGCAGCGTAGAGTGGATTAGGCGCCAGATGTTCCGCCCGGGCGAGTGTGACTGCCCAGCCGAAACGGGCCGGCTCCCAGATGAACTTGATGTCTGTGCCGCCGGGCAGCCAGGTTTGGCCCTCGTAAGCGCTCCAATCCGACCAGGGTTCGGTCTGGGAAAAATGCAGGGGGGTGCTGTTCGGGCCGCCAAACAGCGGGAAGTTTCCGCTGCAAATTTCGCCAGCAGCGGCGAGTATCTGCTGCAGGTCGCTGTGTTGAATGCTCTGGCGGAGCAGAACGGGGTCTGGCAGGGGCAGCAGGTCAGATTTTAAATGGACCTGCGCGCTGGTCTGGTTTGCCGCCGTCTGGATTGCACGGCGTACCTGCCGGGCTAAAAGCCCGGAGCACAGGCCGGCTTTGTATTGCGCATAGGAAAGCAGCTGGTGAAGACCTAATTCTTGCAAGGCACGCAGCGCCCTGATCACTTTGGTACTCATATGCGCTCGATTATAATCCCCTCAGGCATTAAAAGGATGTGGGGTGTTTCGGGCGGGTAAACCCCGCCCGAAACACCCCACATCTGATTTTGACGCCAGTTCGGGTTAGTTCGAAAAGAGGTTGTTTTGGTGTTTTTTTGGTGGCGTAGCCACCAAAAAAACACCAAAAATTCTCTTATCCCGAACTGACGGTGATTTTAAGTGGTTTCAGCGCAGGATCAGGCTGGCCAGGGTTTTCTGGACGCCAACGATATCGGCGCCGCGCTTGAACTCGCGCACGAAGGGCGTCATATTGCCCGAGATATAGATCTTCATTTCGGCGTCCAGGTCAAAGGTGCCTGCAGTCTCCACCGTAAAGTGGCTGATGGATTTGTAGGGGATCGAATGATACTCGGCTTTTTTGCCGGTAAGCCCCTGCTTGTCGATTAGGATCAAGCGCTTGTCTGTAAAGATGAACAGATCGCGTACGAGCCGAAAGCCTTTAACAACGCTTTCGCCATCCACCAGGATCGATTCGAGATCTTTCTGGACGCCCTTGGCGTCGACTTCTGAGGCGTTTCCAAAAATTGCATTCAACATGGCAGGTTTTTCCTTATACTGCTAACTTTTCGTTCCGCCCTAAAGCTTCGACCGCCGCAAAACTGGCCCGCGTGACGCCAAAGAGCTGGTTGTAGGGGATGGGGGGCAAGCTGCCAGCGCTGATCGCCGCAGCGTAAGCCGCCCATTCGGCCTGGTGACCTTTGTCCTGGCGCAGGAGCGAGCGCACCACTTTGCGCTGTCCGCCGCTGACCATTTCCAGGCTGCGGTAATCGTCCAGCACGGCGATCCGGCCGCCGCTGAAGGCTTCGACGCGTTCTTTGGGGAAAGCTTTGTCGCCGTTGGCGAGATAATCCACAACCCCGAGTGAACCATCGGGAAATTCAAAGCTCAGGTGGACGTTATCGGCGTTGTACCGTCCGTTTTCGGGCAGACCCTGGGCTGTTACCTTACTGGGCGGAGCGCCCACCAGGAAGGTCAACAGGTCAATAAAATGACAGCCTTCGCCAATAATTCGTCCGCCGCCCTGAGCCGGATCGTGAACCCAGGAGGAGAGCGGAATGTAGCCGGCGTTGATCCGGTACTGCGCAAAGAGCGGTTCCTGGCGCTGATCGAGAAAGGCTTTCATCTGGACAGCTAGCGGGGCGAAACGGCGGTTAAAGCCCACCATCAGCAGGGGGGCATTCGGCTGTGCCAGAGCGACAGCGATCTCATCCAGTTCGGCGTTGTTCAGCGCCAGCGGTTTTTCGCAAAACACGTTTTTTCCGGCAGCCAGGGCGCTCACGACCTGGCGAGCGTGCAAATGGTGACGGGTGAGAAGAGCCACCGTATTGATCTGCGGGTCTTCAAGAATCTGGCTGGAGCTGCTGGCTGTGTAGGCGAAGCCATATTTCTGGGCTGCGGACCGGGCGCTCAGCCCGGAACCCGAGCTGATGCCCACCAGGCTGACGCCGGCGGTCTTTTTCAGGGCGGGCAGCATGACGGCGCTGGCGAAATTGCCTGCGCCCAACACACCCAGGCGGACTGCTCCGGCAGGCTGGGTGTTTGCCGCCCCCGGGGTGGGAATTTTTTCCAACCGGCTGAGCGGTTCGGCCGGGTCTGGGGCGGGGTAAGTCAGCAAGACGCCCAGGAATGGTTCTTTTTTCTTGCCTGTGATCAGTTCATAGGCTGAGGGGGCGGCGTTCAGGGAAAAACGGTGGCTGATCAAGGGTTTAACGTCCAGACGGCCGGTGCCCAGCAGGTCCACAACGGCTTCCAGATTGCGGCCTTCAGTCCAGCGCACATAGCCCAGGGGGTAATCCTGGCCTTTTTCTTCGTAGTGCGGGTCATAGCGGCCCGGGCCATACGAGCGTGAATTCAGGAAGGTCAGCTCTTTTTCAAAATAGACTTTGCGCGGCAAATGCAGGCCGACAGCGCCGGTCGCAATCACTCTGGCCCGGTCACGCGCAATCGCCCCGGCCAGTTCGACCGGGTCGGCGGAGGGGGTGTCGGCGCAAATGATGACGGCGTCGCAGCCGCGCCCGTGTGAAAAGCTCTGGGCGGCCTCAACAGCCAGCTTGCGTTCCACGGCGGTAGCGCCCAACTGGCGGGCAAGCTGGACCCGGGCCGGGGCAATATCGACCCCAAAGACCGCACAGCCGGCGGCCCGCGCCAGGCCCACGGTCAGCAGCCCAAGCAGCCCCAGGCCAATCACGGCCACCCGCTCACCGAGTTGGGTTTCCGCCAGGCGGAAGCCGTGCAGGGCAATCGCCCCCAGGGTGGTGAAGGCAGCTGATTCAAAATCCACATTATCTGGCAGCGGAGCGACCAGGTTGGTTGGCACAACTGCATATTCGGCATGCACGGCGAAATTTCCGCCGGCGCAGGCCACGCGCTGCCCAACCGAGAACCCCTGCACGCCGGCGCCCAGGGCCACAATGACCCCGGCCGAGGAATAGCCAAGCGGCATGGGTTGATCCAGCCGGTTGAAGGTTGCTTCCAGGGTGGTCAGCAGGCCTTCACGGCGGGCTTTGTCGAACACCTGGCGCACCAGGTCCGGGCGCGAGCGGGCCTTGCCGATGAGCGATTTCTCGGCAAATTCCACGACCATGCGCTCGGTGCCTGCCGAGACAAGTGACGCGGCTGTACGCACCAATACACAACCCGCCCGGGCTGTTGGCATGGGTACGTCAACCACAGATGTTTGACCGTTACGGATGTTTTGTAGGACTTGTTTCATAAACAAAATTAGGGTTTGCCCCGCGATGGTTCCATCACTCGGCAAACCCCAGTTTCAGCCTCTTTCTGAAGGTTCAGTCCAAGGCGAGAAAATGAAAAAGGTTTTAGGCCTGTTTTTCGAGCTGGGCAAGCTTAGCCATCAGACGGCTCTTGCGGCGGGCGGCGTTATTCTTGTGCAGAATGCCCTTCGAAGCAGCCTGATCGAGCGCGCCGACAGCTTCCATGGTAGCCCTGCGGGCTTCTTCCAGGCTGGTGCCAACGAGGCCGGTGCGGGCTTTGCGGACAAATGCGCGGGCAATGCCCACATAATAGCGATTTCGTAAGCGGCGCTTTGGGTTTTGGCGCATGCGCTTGATTGCAGATTTGGTATTAGCCAAGGCGAGATCCTCCAAAAAACTTTCTAAATTACAACGGCATGGTATTTTACCTGACCGGAGGGGATTTGTAAAGGTGAGTCTGAACGATTTAATCAATAGAGTTGGGAGTTATTTGTGGGCGAAGCCCACAAATAACTCCCAACACCACTTAAATTGTATTTTCCTGTAAATCATTTGTATACAGTATCACCTTGTTTCGCCCCTGGTGCTTGGCTGCATACAACGCACGGTCAGCCTGCTGGAGTAAGGTTTCCAAAATTGAGCCCTTTGCTTCGGTGTTATTCTCCAGGCTGGTGACGCCCAGGCTGATCGTGACATGCAGCCGATTTTGGCCATGCAGGATTTCCATCGTGTCGATTGTTTCGCGCAGCCTTTCTGCCACCTGCACTGCCGTAGCCTGGTTGGTGTCTGGCAGCAGGATGACAAATTCTTCTCCCCCATAGCGTCCGATCAGGTCTTTGGTCCGCAGCATGCGTACAAGCGCTTCGGCAATATTGATCAAGACCCGATCGCCGCCAAGATGCCCGATGGTGTCATTGACGCGTTTGAAGTAATCAACATCGATCAGAATAAAACTCAAAGAAAACTGCTGCTGCAGCGCTTCTGAAATGAAGTGCTGGGCTGCGGTGATGAAATAGCCGCGGTTATTCACCCCTGTGAGGGCGTCTGTTCTGGCCAGAAATTCGGTCCGCTCCTGGGCTTTTTTGCGTTCTTCAATTTCTTTCTCTAATTCCGCGCTTTTTTGTTGAAGGAGTTCATTTTCTCTCTTGGCCCGTTCCACCTGTTGGATCACCTGTAAATTCTTGATCCGCAGATCGGATTGAGCATTGAAAACAACTTCTTTAATCAGATGGAATTGTTCATAATGCTCGAGAGCCTTCGCATAATCGCCCATTTGTTTGTATACATCTGCCAGAGCGGAATGACATTCATAGATCTCGCGCCGGATTTGCACATTTTCGGCAATTTCGAGGGCAGCATTCAGACTCTTCAGGGCCGATTCCAGATCACCCTGTATTCGGGCCAAAATCCCCAGGCGGCGCAGCGCGTCTCCCTCCTCGCGGCGAAAACCATTTTTCAGGGCTATTTGCAACCCCTGTTGATAACATTCCTTTGCCTGGCCGATTTCTTCCAGACCTAAATGGACTTCACCCAGGCTGAGTAAGTACTCGGATTCCTTGCGGAAATGGTTGTTTTTGGCGAACAATGCCAGACAGCGCTGCCCATAAATAAGGGCTTCCTTTAATTTGCCGATTCCCAGATAAGCCTGGCTAAGACTATCGAGAATGTCTGCCTGGGCAGTTACTATATTGGGGTTTTTCTGGTTGGAGGCTGATTCGATCAGCTCCAGGCCCCTGTGCAGATAAGGGATTCCATTGGCATAATCATTGAGATTAACATAAGTAAAGCCAATGTTGTTGTAGATTTCAGCCTGGATGTCCAGCGGAATTTCGGGTACGAGCAAGATTTCTGCCGACCGCAAATACTCCAGTGCCAGGTCATACTGCCCACAGTAGGCATAAACAATGCCAATCGAATTGGTTTGTGAGACAATCTCGGTCGTTTTTTTTGTCTTGCGAGCGTAGAGCAGGGCCTCTGAAAAGTCCATTAAGGCCCGCCCATAATCCGCCTGGTCAAGGTAGATCCCGCCTCGAATATTAAATGCTCTGATCAACCCTTCCAGATAGGGTTTTTCACCCGGCGGGTGCGCACAGGCAGGGAAAACCTGTTCAACCAATGCCAGCGCTTTTTGCGGCTCAGTTTTTACGAGCGCGTGTGCCTCGGCGATGGCCGCATCGATCGCCCTTCGTGCAGTCCGTTGCGAATATTTCGGAGACGTAGAATTCGTATTCGTCACACTTTGATCATAGCATAAAAGCAGAATTTTAACAAAATAGCCTCCTGGGAAACTGCGTAAATAATCACCTGTGCTGCTGTCGGGGCGCCCGGCATTGGCATCTCAGGGCGGGTCATCGTTTATGGCGAAGCGCCGGTTATCTGTCGGGACCCGCCCCTACACCAGGCGGCGTTGGCCTGGGTAGAGGCAGGTGCCTGGTTTGGCACACGAAAAGGCCGTCAACGAAAACCTGCCCTGCATTGGCCGCTCAGTGCGGGTCATCGGGAATGGCGAGGCGCGGGTTATCTGTCGGGACCCGCCCCACGTGGCGGCATTGGCCATGGGTAGGGGCGCCCCGGTTGGCATTTACCGTGTATCGCCGTTTCATAAAGGGGCGCCCGGTTTTGGCGTCTCAGGGCGACCGGCGGTGAGTACACGGCGGTGAGTACACGGCGGTGAGTACACGGCGGTGAGTACACGGCGGTGAGTACACCGCAGCGGGCTCGCCCCTACCCCAGATGCCCGAGGTTTCTTTGGCATAGATGGGCGCTATGAGAACCCGCAATGACCAATGCTTGCTTGGTAAAGCCCTGAATCCAGAAAAATCCACTTTTTCGGCCGTGATATAATTGTGTATCTTATTCTTCAGGAGCCATGCCTTGGCCGATTCTCGAATTCATAAATTTGCCCAAATCCTGGTCGATCACTCATGCCGTGTCCAACCTGGTGACCGGATTCTGATTGAAGCTACCCTGCTGGCTGAACCATTGGTGCGAGAGCTGTATGCCCTCATTTTGGAGCGCGGTGGTAACCCGCATCTGGCGCTGACACTGCCCGATCAGGAAGAGCTATTCTATGCCCATGCGAAAGATGCTCAGCTCGACCTCCCGCCGACATTTACGAAACTGGCTTATGAGACCTTTGAAGGCCGCATCCGGATTCACTCCCTGGCCAACACCCGCGCTCTGACCGGGGTGCCAGCAGCCAATCTTCAGCGCTACCAGAAGGCCACCTCACCGATCTTAAAGACCCAGATGGCTCGGGGCGCGGCGGGTCAGTTCAAGTGGGTCAGCACCCTCTTCCCGACCCAGGCGCAGGCGATGGAAGGCGATATGGGCCTGCATGAGTTTGAGGATTTTGTGTATAAGGCCTGCAAAGCCGATGACGAAACCTCCGACCCGATTGCCGCCTGGAACAAAGTGCGCGACCTGCAAAGCGCGGCTGTGGCCCGAATTGAAGGCCACGATCGGGTTGAACTGCACGGCCCCAATGTGGATCTGACCCTCTCGATCAAAGGACGCACGTACAAAAATTCCTATGGCGTACACAATATGCCAGATGGCGAAATTTACACCGGCCCGGTGGAAAACTCGGCCAACGGCTGGGTGCGCTTCACCTATCCTGCGGTTTACAGCGGGCGGGTGGTGGAAGGCGTTGAGTTGAAATTCGAGCAGGGCCGGGTTGTTTCAGCCTCTGCCACCGCCAACGAAGACCTGCTGCTGCGCCTGATCGACAGCGACCCGGGCGCCCGCTACCTGGGTGAATTTGCCATCGGCACCAATTTTGGCATTACCCGGGCGATTAAGAATATTCTTTTTGATGAAAAGATTGGCGGCAGCTTCCACATGGCCCTGGGCGCCGGGTACCCCGAAACGGGCTCCATCAACCAGAGTATCATCCACTGGGATATGGTCTGCGATATGAAGACCGATTCGGAGATCCGGGTGGACGGCGAAACCTTCTACCGCAACGGTCAATTTGTCATTTAGCAAAAAAAACCACCCGAAAGGGTGGTTTTTTTTGCTAAATGATTATTTCTGTTCGCCGGTCTGGTCTGAATTGGCGAAGTACATGCGTTGGGTGTAATCTTTGATCATGCGCTGCATGCTGAATCGCCAGGACAGGGTCCGGATCGATTCTTTGACCCGAGCCAGCCATTCGCCGGGCAGGCCGTCGGCTGTGCGCTGGCTGTAATACAGCGGAATGATCTCGTTTTCCAGAGTATTGTACAGGCTGGCCGCGTCGGCTTTATCCTGAGCTGCTGTATCTGCAAATTCATCCTCGGTGCCGATAGCCCAGCCGTTTTTGCCGTTATAGCCTTCACGCCACCAGCCGTCCAGAACAGAGAAGTTCAAGGCGCCGTTCATGGCGGCTTTTTGGCCGGATGTGCCCGATGCTTCCAGCGGACGGCGGGGGGTATTCAGCCAGACATCCACACCCTGCACCAGGTAGCGGGCCAGGTTCATGTCGTAATCTTCCAGGAAAACCAACCGCCCGCCGTTTTCGGCCTTTTTCACTTTGCGGTAGACTTCCTGGATCAGGAGCTTACCGGGCTCATCGGCCGGGTGCGATTTGCCGGCAAAGATAATTTGAACCGGGCGATTGGGCTTGTTAATCATCTCGAGCAGGCGGTCCAGATCGCTCAGCACCAGGCCGGCCCGCTTGTAGGTGGCAAAGCGGCGGGCAAAACCAATGGTCAGGGCGTAGGGATCGAGCATCACGCCCGAGGCGATCACCTGCACGGGGTGGATGCCGTTGTGGATCCACTGCTGGCGAGCGCGCTCGCCGATATAACCAACCAGTTTGCGCTTAAGGTGCCGGCGAACTGCCCAAAGTTCTTCATCCGGGATATCATCAATCTTGCGATCCCACAGGGTTGGGCTGTCCAGACTTTCACGCCAGTCGCTGCCCATATAGCGGTCGTACATCACCTGGAAACGGCGGGCCAGCCAGGTGCCGGTGTGGACGCCGTTGGTGATGAAGTCAATCGGGACTTCGGAATCGGGCAAATTGGGCCAGAGGTGATTCCACATCTTGCGGGAAACTTCGCCGTGCAGTTCAGAGACGGCATTGCGATGCTCGGACAGGCGCAGAGCCAGAACCGGCATGCTGAAAGCCTCACCACCCCAGGACTGTTTTACTCGGGCCAGATCAATAAATTGATCGCGGGTCAGACCCAAATCCGGCCAGAAATTGATGAAGTATTTCTCGATCAGCCAGAGTGGGAATTCGTCATTACCGGCTGGGACGGGGGTGTGGGTGGTAAACGAATTGGCGTGCTGGATCGCCTGGGCCGCTTCTTCGAATTTTTTGCCGCCCTTCACCATTTCACGCGCCCGCTCGAGGGCCATGAAGGCCGAATGGCCTTCGTTCATGTGCCATCTGCTGGGGTTGTAACCCAGGGTGCGCAGGGCGCGTACGCCGCCCACGCCCAGGATAATTTCCTGGGAAATGCGCAGGTCCAGATCGCTGCTGTACAGCCGGGCAGTCAGTTCGCGGTCTTTTTGCGAGTTTGGTTCGACATCCGTATCCAGCAGGAAGAGCGGGATGCGCCCAACCTGCACCTGCCAGATGCGGGCCTGGACTTCGCGCCCGGCGAGATCCACACACACCGTCAGCGGCCTGCCATTTTCATCCAAAACAGACAAAATTGGCAGTTCTTCAAACTTCAGACGCACATTGCGGGCTTCCTGCCAGCCATCTTCTGAGATTTTTTGGGAAAAATAGCCCTGAGTGTACAAAAAGCCGACAGCCACCATCGGCAGGCCAAGGTCGCTGGAGCCTTTCAGGTGGTCTCCAGAGAGCACGCCCAGGCCGCCGGCATAGATGGGCAGGGTCTCGTGCAGACCAAATTCAGAGGAGAAATAGGCGACCAGGTTGTGGCGCTGCCTGGGGTATGCCCGGTTGAACCAGGTATTGTGGGCATTCATATACTCGTCGAAGTGGTGCAGGACTTTGTCATAGAAGTCCAGGAAATAACGGTCGTGGGTCATTTCCTCCAGGCGAGCATGCGAAACCGAGTGCAAAAAGCGCACCGGGTTATGATAAACAGTTTCCCACAGATACGGGTCAATCCGCTGGAAAATGCGTTGGGCATCGGGAGTCCAGGTCCACCACAGGTTGTAGGCCAGCTTGCCCAGGCGGTTTAAGCGGCGCGGCAGGTGGAACTTGGACGGGATTTCAATTTGAATGGATTCCATCTCTTCTTTCCTTGATTGCAGATAATTACGGTCGCACAAAGGCGAACTTGTCTATATTACCACTTAAAACCCTGATTACTTCCAAAGTGTGCGTAAAAACGCCTTCTTAATCTCAAAAATCACCCAAAAGTATCCCTCTCAACCAGTAAGAATAAGCGATTTTATTTGCTCCATTTTCAAAGCCCGCCGCTTCATTACCAGTCATTTTCGGATAGATTCACTCCAAATTTTTGCGCTCCGAGTCGTTTCGAGTCGTTTTAGTCGTTCCTTTTTTAGCCCCCTAAAATGAACTTTCAGCCTTGCCTGGCGTTTTCCTGCTCCAATTCACTTGCCCATAACTGGCACTGCAGGGTGGTGGTATGGTCGGTAGGGACCAATTGGATGATCCTCAGCCGGTCATCGCTGACCAGCGGGATCATTAAAACGCCAAATGAGAGGAAATTTCCGACACCCTGGGCGCGCAAAACAATCGGCGTTGAGCTGCGGACGGGTGGAAAAGGCGGCGGCCCATCCGGAATGCTGTCCCACAGGCGTTTAAATTCCGGGTAGCGCTGGCGGGCCTCGTCCACCCGCGTCCAATACCAGCTTTCGTACCTGTAAGGCCAAAGTTCGTGCTTCCAGGCGGTCACCACACTGGGCAGGTATTCGGGTGAATTGGCAGGCAGGGTGTTATTGGAGCCGCGCGGGATGAAATCAAAGATAAGATCATAGATCGTCCTGCCCCGCAGACCGGTCAGCAGCGGGTCGTCGGGCCGCCGTCCAACGCTTTTAATGAACAATGCGTTGTAATCCAGCAGGCGGTGGCCGATGTCGGAGAGGAAAGCAGGGGCCGGGGTGAGGTAGTTTTGGATGCCGGGATATTTTTGCCAGATCGCGGTTGCCATCTGGACCACCGTTTCGTCGGGGAGTTCTTTGGCGGGATAAACAGACTCTGTGTTCAGCCCATAGCCTGCCAGAATGGTCTGCCTGACCGAACGCTGGATCGGAATATAGCGATCCAGCGCCCCCAAAATGGCTTCCAGTGTGCTTAACTTCGGCACAGCCTTGCCCGTCTCGATATTGCGCAGTGCCCGCGGATCAATGCCCGCCAGCAGGGCAATTTGAGTCTGGCTGGATTTCTCCCCATCCACCAGCCGGCCGCTGTGCTGCCTTTCCAGTCTCAATTGGACCAATAATGAACCCGTTTCGGATGTCATCTGCCTTCAATATTGGGAGTTTGTTGGGTGACTGCGTCACCCAACAAACTCCTGAAAATCTGATGATAATAAAAGTGGGATTGAAACTGCTGCGGAAGCGAACTTCCGGATTGTTGGTCAAATTCTATCATAATCCATTCTGTTTTTATGCAAAGACGGAAGTGCAGTCTCTAGGTGTTTGGCGTGCTGCATGTAATAATTTTTCGGATCATCTTAAAATGATATCTTCTCAATAAACACCCAACACCCCATTTCATTGAGATGACACTTAAAGTGGTTTGTGCCCGTTTTGTTTGATTTATTCTTTCCTCCATTCAAAATAAAAGTAGACCATGGAATTTATTTTTACCTCGTATGCTGCGCTGTCTGCCCTCGCATCGATCCTGGCGTTCCTGGTGGCTGCAATCGCCTGGCGGCGGCGGGCTATACCGGGCGGGAAGTCATTGACAGCGTTAATGCTGGCCTGCGGGGTCTGGTCGTTTTTTACGGCTCTGGAGTATGCTGCGGTCGGTATCCCTGCCAAGGTTTTTTGGGCCAAACTGGAATATCTGGGGGTTGTCACCACACCTGTCTTTTTTCTGCTGCTGGCGCTGGAGTATAACCGGATTGATTACTGGCTGAAACTGCGCCGGGCAGCTGTATTGTTTATTCTTCCTTTGATAACCCTCATCCTGGCGCTGACCAATGAATGGCACGGTCTGATCTGGCCGGGCTTCAGCGCATCGTTCCAGGGTCACAATCTGCTGGTTTACCAGCACGGTCTCTGGTTCTGGCTGGGGGTGGTGGGCTACAATTACACCCTGATGCTGCTGGGTACCGTACTGCTGCTGCGCTCGGCGCAGCGCTATCTGGATATCTACCGGCCGCAAGCCGCCATCCTGGTCATCGGCACGCTCATTCCCTGGATTGGCAACCTGCTGTATTTATTTGGCGCCAGCCCGTTCCCTGGCTATGAACCAACCTCTTTCTTGCTGAGCCTGGCCGGGCTGGCTTTCGTCTGGGGGATGCTGCGTTTCCATTTTCTTAACCTGGTGCCTGTGGCCCTGCATAATGCGGTGGACGGCCTGGAGGATGCCATGTTTGTGTTCGATTCCCAGGGTAATCTGGTGTATTTGAACCAGACAGCCGTCAAACTGCTTGCTCGACCGGTCTCGGCCTGTGTGGGGCGGGCGGTTGGCGAAGTTTTTCAATCCTGGCCGGATGCCGTGATGGCCTTTTCCAATGGGAAAACCAGCGAGATCGGGCTGCAGCAGGGCGGCGAGAAGCGTTTGTTTAACGTCCAGCTTTCCCGCCTGTTTGACCCGCCTGGTGTTTTGAACGGCCGGGTCATGCTGATGCATGACATCTCCCTGGAACGCAAGGCTCAGGAAACCCTCCAGCACACCGCAATCCTGGAAGAGCGCGCCCACCTGGCGCAGGAACTCCACGATAACCTCGGGCAGGTGCTTTCTTACCTGAGCTTGAACGCCCAGGCGGTGCGCGACCAGATCATGCAGGGCAACCATACGGCTGCTCTGGCACAGCTCGACGCTTTAAGCCTGGCTTCGCAGGCAGCCGGCACGGACGTGCGCGAATATATCCTCAACACCACCACCCAGGTCGAAAACGCCCAGAGTTTCGGCGCCATCCTCAAGACATACCTGGAGCGGTTCCAAACGATCACCGGCCTGCGGGTAAAACTCAGCCTGCCGGGCGAAGGGGTTGATCACCTGCTTTCGCCTTCAACCGGCCTGAATTTGCTGCGCATCATCCAGGAAGCGCTGGCCAATGCCCGCAAGCACGCCCACGCCAGCCTGGTTCAGATTATCTTCGCCGCCGCCTCAGATGCCCTGTTTGTGACGATCGCCGATGATGGCGCCGGTTTTGACCTCGACCGGCAGACTGGCGCCGGCTTTGGGCTGGAGATCATGCGCCAGCGGGCGGCCCAGGCCGGGGCAGGTTTTGAGATTCGCTCGGCTGCCGGGCAGGGCACCCAGGTATTGCTGAAGTTTAACTGCCTGGATCAATCTGCGGAGTGCGGCGAACTGGGCGGTGTGCGGGTGCTGCTGGCAGACGACCACCCGCTCTTCCTGAGCGGGTTGGAGGCGCTGCTGGTTGGGCGCGGGATGCAGGTGGTGGGTATGGCGCCGGATGGCGAGGAGGCTGTCCGAATGGCGGGGGAATTGAAGCCCGATTTGCTCCTGTTGGATGTGCAGATGCCGCGGCGCAGCGGGCCGCAGGCCGTGAAGGCCATCAAGGAAGTCTCACCAGCCACGCATGTGGTCCTGTTGAGCATGGAAGCCGAAGACAGCGCCCTGGCTGAGGCGCTGCGCGCCGGCGCCAGTGGTTTCTTGCTTAAGAACCAGTCGCCCGCTGAACTGCTCAAAGCCCTGGCTGCCATCCAGCGCGGCGAGATGCAGTTTGCCCCTGGCCTGGCCAGCCGCCTTGCAGCCCAGATTGCCGCCGCTGCCCCAACCCGCCTGGAGCAGACCCGCCGGGAGCTCCAGAGTCTGGGCCTTTCTGCCCAGCAAATTGAAATTCTGGAACATGTCGCCAGCGGCAAGATTTACAAGCAAATTGCCCACGAACTGCATATCAGCGAATCGGCGGTCAAATACCACAGCGAACGGATCCAAAACCTGCTCGCCCTGCCGAACCGGTCTGAACTGATTGCCTATGCCATTAAATCTGGCCTGGCGCCAGACCGGCGCGGTGGTGAACTTTCTAAATAAAAAACAATCCCACTCTGACTATTCTTATACTTTTGGGTGGCCAAAAGTGTAAGGTTTTTTTGGCAATTAGCCCATATAAGTGGAACGACATTCATTTTCCGTCCCATTCAAGATAATTCATAAGGAGTAGTATGGACAAAATGCAGAGACCAAACAAACTGACCCTGCAGGTGGCCCGCACTGTGCTGGCCGAGGCAGCCCACAAGCCCTGGCTGGCAGCCCTGCTTGCCCAGCAGCAAGACTGGCTGGAGAAGCTGCGTATCCACATCCAGCGCCTGACCCGCCCCCAGCGTCTGGGGCTGCGGCGCAAGCTGGCCTCCGGCTTAGCTGCTGCGGTGCTGCTGGCAGCTCTGGTAGGGGCTCCACCGGCTTTTGCCGGCACAATCAGCGTAGATGGCGTTACCTGTACGTTGAATAACGCCATAATTACCGCCAACTCGGGTGTAGATACAGGAGGGTGTATTGGCGGTAGCGCAGCTGCTGATATCATTAACCTTACAGTTGATGTTACCCTGAGTGCTGAGTTGCCATCCGTTACCACTCCGATCACGATTGATGGCGGCGCAGGTGGGCATTTTATTGACAGTATCAATGTAAAGAACCAATCTGTGCTACGAGTTTCTGCTGCGGGTGATCTGACACTAAATCGGGTTACCGTGAAAGGCGGTGAGGGAGCCGCTCTTTTAGGCGGTGGAATTTACTCTCAAGGCGCTTTGACGATCACGAACAGCACCATTTCGGGCAATTCTGCTTCATATGGCGGTGGAATTTACATCAAGGCTGGTACAGCGACGATCACAAACTCAACTATTTCAGGCAACTCTGCTACGACAAATGGGGGTGGAATAGAGACTTATGTAGACCTTAATCTACAAAACAGCACAGTATCGGGCAATTCAGCGGCTTTGGGGGGCGGTATTTATGTGAAAAGTTATACCACAACGATTGAGAACAGCACGATCGCCTATAATACTGCTGCATCAGGCGGGGGTGGTATTTTCAATTATTCGGTGGTCAACCTGAAAAACACGATTGTCGCCATGAATGGACAGTCTTGTAAGGCTTCTGGCGGGACGTGGCATTCGCAGGGATATAATATTTCCAGCGATTCAAGTTGTTATCTGATTACGACGGGGGATCAGCAAAATGTTGCTGGGACCGCTTTGAAGTTGTTGGCCCTTGCGGCCAACGGTGGGCTAACCCAAACGCATGCTCTTGGAAGCGGCAGCGTGGCTTTGGAACAAATCACCTCCGGCACTAACGGCTGCGGCACCGCCTATACTGCCGACCAGCGCGGTTACGCCCGTCCCGGAACGAAGAACGCCACAGGCAAGTGTGAAGTGGGCGCCTGGGAGGCTCAGATTGCTGATCCCACCCAGATTGCTTTGCAGTCATTTTCAGCCATGGCGCGTTCGCCTCAAAATGCACTGGCGGCCCTTGTCACCCTGATCGGCGGGGCGATCGCAGCCCTCGCTGTGCGCTTCAGGTTGCGTTCAAAAATCTAAGGAGAAATAACCATGGCAACCGAGACCTTAAAAATCTACTCCACCCCGTCTATCACCCTGGAATTGGACCTGTAAACCCGGGCCGGATCATCCGCGGTTGGCGGTTTCGATCCCTGGGGGGATCTGGAAAAGTAAACCCGTTCAGCCTTTACCGAAAAGCCATCCACCAGGGTGGCTTTTCTCTTTTGAAGAAAGTCAGGGTCACCCTGACTTTTCTTGTACCTTTTGGCGGCCAAAAGTATAGGGGTGTTTTGGGTAATCTATGGCAAACTGCAAAGGATAGCGGTGGAGAGTGTCAATTCCGCCGCCGAAAATGGTCATGTACCCAATCTTAAGGAGAAAAATGAACCCATCTCACCGACCCGACAAATTTGTTTTGCAGGTGGCCCGGATTGTGCTGGCTGAAGCCGCCCAAAAGCCCTGGCTGGCATCTCTGCTGGCCCAGCAGAAAGACTGGCTGGAGAAGCTGCGTGTCCATATCCAGCGTCTGACCCGCCCCCAGCGCCTGGGGCTGCGGCGCAAGCTGGCTTCCGGGATGGCGGCGGCGGTGCTGCTGGCATCCCTTGTCGGGGCGCCGCCTGTATATGCCGCAGGGGTGGTGGGCAACGGCACGGCTGGAAGCTGCACCGAGGTTGCCCTGCTGGCGGCTGTTTTTGGGGGTGGTACGGTAACCTTTGACTGCGGGGCCGCGCCGCATACGATTATCCTGGTTAATAAAATTGATCCGGCTAACAGTGTGACGATTGATGGCGCTGGCCTGATTACACTCGATATTAATGGCGGCAGTAGGATCCTCGATGTGAACAATGGCATTACCGTCAATTTGAAAAATTTAACTCTCCAAAATGGCTATATATATAGTGGTGATGGGGGGGCTGTTCTGGTTGATACAGGCAGCACCTTAAATGTTTCAAAATGCACATTCTCGAATAATGAATCTTTTCAACACGGGGGAGCTATTGCTTTGTATGCAGGTACAGCGGATATAAAGGATAGCACCTTTTATCACAACAAAGGTATGTATGGCGGCGCAATTTCAAATTATAAGGGTACCCTGACTGTAGACAGCAGCACATTTGATAGGAATAATTCCGGATCGGGTGGTGCGGTTTACTTCGAAGGACCTGTTGGATCCCCACAAGGCTCAATTCTCATCAACAACAGCACACTCACTGGCAACAAAGCCACCTATGGCGGCGCACTGTATGGCAAGAGCGGATTGACCAGTGTAACGGTCACGCAAAGTACAATCACGGCAAATGGGGCGGCTCTGCACCGGGGGGGCGGTCTGTACTCCTACGCCCCGATCACGCTGAAAAACACACTGATTGTCGGTAATACAGGCGACGATTGCAAGTTTGCAACTGGTGGTTCGGTGATTTCAGAGGGGTACAATATCGACAGCGATGGGACCTGTGTGCTCGGATCAACAAGCGACGTAACTTTAGCGACCGATTTTCTGCATCTGCAGCCCCTGGCCGATAATGGCGGTCCGACGCAAACAGTGGCCCTTGGGCAGTTCAGCGATGCCATTAACACCATTCCACTTAACGTAAATGGCTGCACACTGGATACCAGTATTGACCAACGCGGGGCGGTGCGCGCCAGCGGAACCGACCGCGGTGGGTTGTCCTGCGATGTTGGCGCTTACGAGTACGGCTCAAGTCAAAATCCGTCTGTAGTGGCATTGCAAACTTTCACCACTTCTGCCCGCCCGTCGCAGGGCGGACTGGGCGGCGTAGCCGCTGCTGCTGCCAGCGCCCTGGCGGCTCTGGCATACTTTTTTATCCGCCGTTTGGATCAACAGGAGAAATAACCATGGAAACCGAAACTTTAAAAATCTATTCTGCACCCGCCATCACCCTGGAACTGGACCTCGAAACCCGGGCCGGCTCATCCACGATCGGCGGCTTCGATCCCTGGGGGGATCTGGAAAAATAAGTTAGTTCATTCGTTAACGAAAAGGCTGTCTAAAAAAGTGGGGTTTGGGGTGGTTTGACCCCCACCTGCGGGGGTCAAACCACCCCAAGAATCTCATATAGGGTGCCTGGGGCTGGTCGAAATGTTCTTTTCGGCCAGCCCCTTCGCTTTATAGAAAAGTCAGTCCCACCCTGACTTTTCTTGTACCTTTTGGCGGCCAAAAGTATAAGGGTGTTTTGGGTAATCTATGGCAAACTGCAAAGGATAGCGGTGGAGAGTGTCAATTCTGCCGCGAAAATGGTCATGTACCCAATCTTAAGGAGAAAAATGAACCCATCTCACCGACCCGATAAATTTGTTTTGCAGGTAGCCCGCACTGTGCTGGCCGAGGCCGCCCAAAAACCCTGGCTGGCATCTCTGCTGGCCCAGCAGAAAGACTGGCTGGAAAAGCTGCGTGCACATATCCAGCGTCTGACCCGCCCCCAGCGCCTGGGGCTGCGGCGCAAGCTGGCCTCGGGTATGGCTGCGGCGGTCCTGCTGGCCTCGCTGGTGGGCGCGCCGCAGCCTGGCCTGGCTGCCGGGGCGATCACCGTTGATGGCGACGGAACCCTGGGCACCTGCTCTCTGTCAGATGCGATCATCACTGCCAACTCTGGCTTAGACACCGGCAACTGCACCGGCGGCACTGCTGGGGCCGATGTCATCTCTGTGACGACCTATGTGAACTTGCTTACCCCTTTACCCACAATTAGTTCAGAGATCACGATTGACGGTTATAGCGCTATGGCTGTGAACAACCAGTATTCCATCGGCGCAACTGGCTTCACCATTTTGACAGTCGATCCATCTGCAAGCCTGACGCTCAAGAATACCTTCATCTCCGGCGGAGGCGATACAACCACATTAGGCGGGGGCATTTATAACAATGGTTATCTTAAAGTAGTGAACTGTCTTATCAACAGCAATACCGCGATGTATGGGGGCGGTATTTTGAATAATAAGACCGCCGTTGTTAGCAACACCACCATTTCTTATAACAGCGCCACCAATGGCGGCGGAATTATGAATAATGGGACTCTGACTGTCCAAAACAGCAACATTTCTTCGAACTATGCCACCACCGATGATGGCGGCGGGATCTACAGCACAAAGAGTCCTTTAACGTCATTGACAATTTTGAGCAGTACGTTTTCCAAAAATAGCGCTGCAAAATATGGCGGTGGAATTTATGCCAACAGCGATACAATGTCCATCGATAACAGCACTTTTTATGATAATTCGGCCAGTTATGGCGGCGGGCTTTATATTTCTAGAGACTCTGGAACCAATTCTATCCAAAATAGTACGATTACCAACAATTCAGCCACGACCAGCGGCGGTGGAATCTATGCAGGTGCTGGTGTTTCGCTTAAGAACACCATTATCGCGCTGCAAAAAACCAGCAATGATTGCAAGGCGACTCCCGGTGGTTTCATTAATTCCCTGGGATATAACATTGATTCAGATTCGAGCTGCAATTTGATCGAAGTAACGGATATGCCGGGAAAGAACAGCGGCGATTTGGACCTGGATGTATTGGCAAACAGCGGAGGGCCCACCAGCACTGTCCGCCTGCTCTCCGCCAGTGTGGCGATCGATGCCATTCCGGATGGCACAAACGGCTGCAAATCGGGCACGGATGCCACTGCCAGTGTGGACCAGCGCGGAGCTGTGCGCGCCAGCGGCGTTAACCGCGGCGGTAATGCCTGCGATATTGGGGCCTATGAATATAATTCTTCCCAAAACCCCTCTGTGGTGGCCTTGAAGAGCTTTACGGCAGCCGCCCATCCGGCACAGGGTCTGCTGGTTGGTCTGGCAGCCGCAGCTGGCAGTGCGCTGGCTGGGCTGGCGTATTATGTCACCCGCCGTTTGGATCGACAGAAAAATAGTTGATTTGTAAATAAAAAAGCCACCCGCCAGGGTGGCTTTTCTATTGTTTAAAAAGTCAGGGTACCCCTGACTTTTTTTGTACTTTTTGGTGGTCAAAAGTATAAGGGTGTTTGGGGGGATATCTGGCAAAATGTAGGCGAGAGCGGCAGAGAGTGTCATTTTTGCCATCAATAATTGCCCGCCATTCATTATAAAGGAGAAAAAATGAACCCATCCCAACGACCCGATAAATTTGTTTTGCAGGTGGCCCGCACTGTGCTGGCCGAGGCCGCCCAAAAACCCTGGCTGGCAGCCCTGCTGGCCCAGCAGCAAGACTGGCTGGAGAAGCTGCGTGTCCATATCCAGCGCCTGACGCGTCCCCAGCGCCTGGGGCTGCGGCGCAAGCTGGCCTCAGGGTTGGCTGCGGCAGTGCTGCTGGCATCGCTGGTGGGGGCGCCGCCGGTTTACGCCGCCGGTAATGTGGTCGGCAACGGCACGCCTGGAAGCTGCACCGAAGCTGCTTTGGTGACAGCGATTGGCCTTGGTGGTACAGTGACCTTCGATTGTGGCGGGCCGGCCACGATTACGTTTACTTCCAGAGCGAATATCGGTAATTCTGTTAACATTGATGGCTATAACAACGGCAATTATGTTGTCTTATCTGGTGGGAATGCCAACGGCATAATCAATATATCTGGCCTTTACACAGTAAATTTTGATAACCTGATTTTTGAAGATGCCGGGAGTTCTTCAAGCGGAGGAGGGGCAATCAACAATTCCCAGGGTACAATCGGGATCAATCATAGTACCTTTCGCAATAATTCTGCGCCGACAGGTGGCGGTGGAGCGATTCAAAACTTTTCTGGCATCCTCACAATCCAAAACAGCACGTTTGAATCGAATACCGCTCTTTCCCAGGGTGGAGCGATTGTTCTCAACAACTCTTCGTTGGTGCTAAAAAATTCCACCATCACGGGCAATTCGGCTAATTACGGCGGCGCTTTGTACCTGATTAATGGATCTTCCGCAACAATTGAGAACAGCACCATTACTGGGAATAGCTCGAACAAACCTCATGGTGGCAGCGGAATCTATTCATATGGTCCGGTCACAATTAAAAATACGATTATGAAAAACTCTGTTGATGATTGTCAAGCGGGCCCTGGCGGTTCGTTCACATCCCAGGGGTATAACATCGAGGGAGAGTCAACCTGCAATTTCACAGGCACTGGAGATCAACAGAATGTGACCGAGGTTGCTTTAAAACTGTTGCCGCTTGCTCAAACG
>Ga0268298_10001856_pt1 | contig 23975 bp, 22 predicted proteins | sample WWTPWeurt_MetaG_FD_194462 | JGI IMG/M metagenome (GOLD analysis project Ga0268298, IMG submission 194462) | Activated sludge microbial communities from WWTP in Nijmegen, Gelderland, Netherland - WWTP Weurt | ecosystem: Engineered > WWTP > Aerobic digester > Activated sludge | place...
GCTTTTTGGGCCTGCTGCAGGTCCGAGAGCAGGAGTTCGGTTTCGATGATGTCCGCCGCTTCTCCCGGGTCGATTTTCCCCAGGACGTTCACCACGTCCGGGTCGTGAAAACACCGCACCACGTGGGCGATGGCGTCCACGGCGCGTATGTGGGAAAGGAACTTATTGCCCAGACCTTCGCCCTGGCTGGCGCCCTTGACCAACCCCGCGATGTCCACGAATTTGATGCCGGCGGGGGTCACCTTTTCGCTGGCGAACATCTTGCCCAGAGTGGCGAGCCGGGGGTCCGGCAGGGGCACGACGCCGACGTTCGGGTCGATGGTCGTGAAGGGGAAATTGCTGGCGGCCGCTTGGGCGCCCGTCAGCGCGTTGAAGAGCGTTGATTTACCGACGTTGGGGAGTCCGACGATGCCTATTTCCATTAAATGGTCTTGTATCCTTTCTTAACGAGAAAATCCGCGAATCGGGGCCAGAGGGCCGACACCCAGGCCGCCGGCCGAACCCACCAGGGGACGAAATATTCGGCCCCGCCCCGTTCCACCGCTTTGACCACCGTTCGGGCCGCCCGGGCGGCGGAGACCCGATAGCCTTCCCGGTGAGGGTAACCGGGGGGAAGTCGGCTTCGGTCCACGTTGGCCGGCATTTCCGTGTCGGTGCCGCCGGGCAACACCAGGCTGAAGGAAATTCCCTTGGCCGCCAGTTCCACCCGTAAACTTTCCGTCAGTCCCAGGAGGGCGAATTTGCTGGCCGAATAGGCCCCCATGAAGGGGAGGCCCCGCCGGCTAACGCCGGAGCCGATTTGCACCACCCGCCCGCCGCCCTGTCGTTCCAGGATCGGCACCGCCGCCCGGACCGTTTCCACCGTGGCCCAAAAATTGGTTTCGAAGACGTCCCGCATTTCCGACAGGGGCATTTGAAGGAAATTCGACATGCGGAGGATGCCGGCGTTGTTGATCAGAACGTCCAACCGCCCGAAATGGGCGGCCGTTTTTTCCACCCGAGCCGCGGCCGCGCCGGGTTGGGCGATGTCCCCGGGGAGAATCAGGGGCGCCGGTCCACCGGCCGCTTGAATGGCGGCCGCCAATTCCTGGAGTCGATCTTCGCGTCGGGCGGTCAAAGCCAGGCGCCAGCCTTTGGCCGCCAATTGAAGGGCCGTTTCGCGTCCGATGCCGCTGGAGGCGCCGGTGATCAAGGCGACGGGGGCGGTCATTTTAGATAGTCCGGGAGGCCCCGAGGCGTCGGTCGTCGAACCCGGGGTGTGATCTGGCCGAATTGAGGATCCGCGGTGTAATCGCCTTTTTCCAAAGCGTCCGCGTATCGGGTCAAGTGGTCGGCCAGGGAGGGGGAAAGAACCTCCCAGGTGGTGCCTTCGGGGTCGACTTCAATGACTTGGCCCGGCGTTCCTCCGGGCGCGGGGTCCAAATCCACAAACCAGAACACATCCCCGTTGGAGTCGGCGATGGGGATCCACCGGGGATCGGCCAAGCGCGCCTTGACCGGTCCGCCGACAAACATCACTCCCTGGGCGATGGATTTTCTCCAGCCGTCAAAATCGTCCCGGTCGCCCAACATGGCGCCCAATCGATGGGTTCGGGTTTTCCAGGATTCCAAAATTCCTTTCACCGAAAGAGCGGCCAACCCCTGGGGAAAGGCGGCGGGGACCGCCTTGGTTTGCCCGTCGTGGCGAAGGAGACTCGCCCGAAGGTCGGCGGGAAACCACAGGCCCATTTCTTTTTCCGCGGCGGCCATCTCCGTTTGGGAGGCCGGGGGGTTCAGAGTCGCCAAAGCGTCCGGCGCCCGGCGGGCGAGCCAAATTTCAATTCGTTTCCAGGCGTCGAGGACGCGTTCGGTCGAACGCGGGTCTTCCGGCGGGCGGTTCGTGGTCGCGCCCGCCGATCGAGCGACGTCCAATTCGCGCGACGGGCCGCAGGCGTTCCACATCGCGAGATCCCGCCGGTACGCCTTGGCGCGGTTGTAGGCGGCCAAGGCTTCTCCGCAAACGCGGGGGTTCGGGGCCGTCTTTAGCAGGACCGGCCGGACCGTTTCCGGGACACTTCCACCGAAGAGAAGAACCCGGCAAGGAACAAAATCGCCGATCAAATAGCCCTGGGCCATGGAATTGGCCGGGTCGGCCGTCAAGATTTCGACGTGGTAGGCGATCACCGCGTCCAGGGCCGCGCGCCCGCGCCCCAGGGACCAAAGGAACGCCCCGATGCCCAAAAACACCCCGAGCCAGCGTCGACGGGGGGCGGGCCAGGCCTTCAGCGGCCCCCTCAAAACCAACCACGTCATTCCCGCCGACAGCGGAAGGAACCAGAGGAAAAAACCTTTGAGGACGTAGAGAAGGCCCATTATTCCCAGGGTCGAAAGCCGTTGGTGATGGGCATGCGCCGGTCCCGGCCGAAGGCCCGGGGCGTGATTTTAACGCCGGGGGGAGCCTGGCGCCGCTTGTATTCGGCCAGATCGATCAGTCGAAGCACCCGGCGGGCGACGGCGGGGGGCACGCCGCCGGCCGTCAATTCCTTCAACGACCCGTGGCCTTCCACGTGGCCCCGGACCACGGCGTCCAACTGCGGGTAAGGCGGCAGGGTGTCCTGGTCGGTCTGGTTTTTCCGCAACTCGGCCGTGGGCGCCCGGGTCAGGACGGACGCGGGAATGTGGGGGCCGACGTGGGCGTTTCGCCACCGGCAAAGATCGTAGACGAGTCCTTTGGGAAGATCCTTGATGGGCGCGAAACCCCCGGCGGAATCCCCGTAAAGGGTGAAGTAGCCGGTCGACAGTTCCGATTTGTTGCCGGTGGTGAGCACCAGCCAGCCGAATTTGTTCGAGAGGGCCATGAGGACCGTGCCCCGCACCCGGGATTGAAGATTTTCCTCGGTGACGTCGGGGGCCCTTCCGGCGAAGAGCGGCCCCAGGGCTTTTCGGAAACACCCGACGATTTTTTCGATGGGGACGGTGTGGAAGGCGATGCCCAGGTTTTCGGCCGTGATTCGCGCGTCGGCCCGGGTGGCCGCGGCGTTGAACCGGGAGGGGAGCGTCACCCCGACGACGTTGTCCTTTCCGAGCGCGTCGACGGCCAAGGCCGCCACCAGGGCCGAATCCACGCCGCCCGAAAGTCCCACGAGGACTTTGGAGAATTTGTTTTTACGGACATAGTCGCCGAGGCCCAGCACGAGGGCCCGGTGAATTTCTTCCATAGGGGCCAGGGGCCGCGCCGGGACCGACGGCGACGGCGACCGGGGGCCGGAACGACGAGGGAGGGAAAAGGCCGGTTGGCCGCGGCCCGCGGGGGCGGTCCAGTCGATGAGGAGGAGGTTTTCTTCGAAGGCCGGGGCCTGGGCGAACACCCGGCCCTTCGCGTCCAGGGCCAGGCTCCCGCCGTCGTACACCAGTTCGTCCTGCCCGCCGATCAGGTTGCAGTAGAAAAGCGGAACCCGGCATTCCCGCGATTTTCGGGACAAAACATCCCGACGGAGTATCCATTTCCCGGCGTGAAAAGGGCTCGCGGACAAATTCAAAAGGGCTCGGGCGCCCCGGCGAACGGCGGCCGCCGCCGGTCCGCCGGGTTTCCACACGTCTTCGCAAATCGTGAGGCCCAATGGAACGCCCCCCAGGGAGAAAACCAAAGGTTCCTCGCCCGGCACGAAATAACGGGCTTCGTCAAAAACGCCGTAATTGGGCAAAAACCATTTGTGGTAGAGGCCGCGAATCCGCCCGCCGAAAATAACGACCGCGCTGTTGCGAAGACCCTTCGACGATTCCGTGGGGGCGCCCAGGACCACGGCCAAGTCCCGGGGCAGGGCGCGGGCGAGGGCTTTCAAGGCGTCGGCCGTACTTTTAAGGAAGAGGGGTTCCAGCAACAGGTCTTCGGGGGGGTAACCGGTGAGGGCCATTTCGGGGAACAGGACGAGGTCCGCGCCCCGATCGCGGGCCGCCCGGGCCCGGAACAGCAGATGGTCGGCGTTGGCGCCCAGGGCGCCCACGGTGGAATTGACCTGCGCCAGGGCGAGACGAAGCGTGGGCATGCGTCCCGCGCGGGGAATCAGGCTTTCCCGGCGCCGCCCAGCTCTTCGGCCAGGAGGACGGCTTCGGCGATTTCCTTCATGGTTTTCCGGCGGTCCATGCTTTGTTTTTGGATTTCCCGGAAGGCTTCGGGTTCGGTCATGCCGCGTTTTTTCATCAGGATGCCCTTGGCCCGTTCGATGGTTTTTCGGGATTCCAGAGCGTCCTGGGCCGCGAGTTTCTCCTGAAGGAGGCGCGTTTGCATGATGGCCGAGGCGCATTGGTTGGCCACCGACTGAAGGACGGAGATGTCCTCCTTGGTGAAGGCGTATTCCTCGGCGGTATAGGCGTTGATCACGCCCAGGGCTTTGTCTTTGTAGAGCATGGGGACCGACAGAAGCGAGACGAGCCCCTCGGACGCGGCGACGTCGGGGAAGGAAAAACGTTTGTCTTTTCGGACGTCCATGACGGCCACGGGTTTCTTCTGCAGGACGGCCTGGCCCGAAAGGCTTTGGTCCACCTTGATCGGAGGTTTGTTCCGGTAGGCGGGGGAGAGGGACTGGGTGGCCGTAATCCGGAGCTCCGTTCCCTCCTCGTTCAACAGCATGACCGAGCAGATTTTGGAGCCCATCAAGGACGCCGTCATGGCCACAATCAACTGAAGGATTTCCTCGTGGAAGCGGTCCGAAGCCACGGTGTGGGAAACCGCCGAAAGGGTCTGAATGGCGTTGGCCCGCCGCTTCGTTTCCTCGAACAGCCGGCCGTTCTCGATGGCGCTGCCGACCTGGCGTCCGATGGTGGCCAGTATTTTGAGCGTGTGCTCGGAGTAGGGATGGGGTTTGCGGTGCTGGACGTTGATGACGCCCACGACGTCCTCCCGGACGAGGATGGGCACCGAGAGGAACGCTTCAAAACGGTCCTCGGGCAGGGCCTGGAAATATTTAAAACGGTGATCGTCGTGGGCCTTTTGGGGGAGGACCAGGGGTTTTTTGTGCTCCGCCACCCAGCCGGTCAATCCTTCGCCCATTTTAAGGCGCAGTTGGCCCACTTCGCTCGGGTGCGGGGGTTTGGCGGCGGAGAGGACCAGTTGGCCCTGGGCGGGTTCGTGAAGGTAAAGGAAGGTGGCGTCGGCTTTGGTCAGGCCGCTCACCAGCCCCACGATTTCCTGGAGGATGGTCTTCAATTCCAACGTGGAGCCGATGAGATGGGAAATTTTGTGGAGGAGCTCCAGCTCCTCGGCCGGGTCCAAAGGGCCGGCCGTCGTTTTCGCGCGTGGCATGGGTTCTCCTGGTGGGGGAAAGGTTGAAAAAAGGAAAATACCATCTTTCCGACGGTCCGTCAAAGGGGTGAGGAGGCTCCGGGGCGCGTTCCCAAGGCGGGCCGGGGATGGTAAAATAACCCCATGGACCGTTTCGAAAAATCCGGTCGTCGCTGTGCCCGATTTTTCCTCCGACGCGGGGCCGCTCTGGCTTTGGTGGGCCTGGGCTTGTGGCCCCTGTGGGCCGGCAACGAGCCCCGCCTTCGAAAGGCCGATCCCTTTTTGCTTTATTGGGCCCAATTTCGACGAAACGTGATGGAGGAGGATTGGGAAAAACTGTCCTTTCTCGTTCAATTTCCCCTGGCGACCGAGCGGGGGCCCCGGCCCAAAGACCAGTTCGCCGGATTGATTCCCCGGATCCTTGACGCCCAAATCCCCGGCGGGGATTACCCGACGACCACCCGGGCGCTCGTCACGGAAAAAAGCCAATTGAGCGACGAGGACTGGGAAACGATTCACGGGGACAGCTACGAAATCGGAAAACTTCATTTTGCGAAGGTGAACGGGCGTTGGGCCTTGACCCGCGTGGGCGTAGCGCCCGCGCCGAAAACGCCCCCGCCCGTGGAAGAACCCCCGACCGGGACGCCCTCCGCCCCCCCGGTCGTTGAACCAACGCCCGAACCCCCGGCGGCCGCCCCCGTGGTGGAAGCGGTCCGGCCAAAAGCCCCGCCCCCGGCGCCGAAACCCGCCGCGCCCGCGGCGGTTCCTCTTCCCCCGGCGCCCAAACCCGTCGCCGCGGCGCCGGCGGCCCCGCCCCCCGGCGCGCCTCCGCCGCCGGTGTCAAAGCCGGCCCCGACGCCGGCCTCGGTGTCGTCCACCTCGACCGGCGATCCCGCCTTTGCCGCTTTCTGGGGCGATTTTCGCCTGGCGGTCATGTACAAAGACATGGATTCCCTAAAGAAACTCACGCGCTTCCCTTTCGAAACCAAAGGGCGGTTGGAGGAGGATCCGGTCATTAAGCGGTCGGCGCGGGATTTTGAAGCCCTCTATGCCCGAATGATGGAGACGGACCCGGGCAAAAGCCCCATGAAAGACTCCATGCGGGAGTTGGTGGCCCGGGTCGAATACCCCAAAGAGGGCGCGACGTCGGACCGGGGGGAAGTTCAGGTGGGGATTTTTTTCTTTTCGAAGGTGAAAGGGAAGTGGTTCTTTACCCGGGCGACTCTGGATCGCTGACCTAGGATTCGCTGTACACGTCGAGAACGAGGCCTTGGTACGTCGGTCTTTCTTTTTTTAAATTCCGCACCAGTTTGATTCGTTCCGCGTGCGTCAAGCCTTTGATGGCGATTTCAAGGGCGCCTTCCCGCCGTTTCCGCAGGGCGAAGGACACCCCTCGGACGCGGTGTTTTTTATTGAGCGTCTCGCAGAACACCCGAAGCACATCGTCCATCAATTCCGTCGATAAGAGGGACGATTCGACATAAGCCCAGGTTTCTTGAACCTTCCCCGGGGGAATCGCCCCGTCGTCTTCGTAATCGTCCCAAATGTTGATGGGGATCCTTTTCAATCCCGACTTTTTTAGAAGCGCCTCTGGAAAAATCGGCCGGATGGACATGAAGCCTCCCGTTGGGTGAAACCGCGTCAAAGGAAAATCATCTATCCCGTGATTGTACTCTTTGAATTTTTGATTGTCGCCGCCCTTTGGGGCGGGTCCTACCTGTTCATGCGGGTGGCCGGACCGGCCTTCGGCGTGCTCCCTCTGGTGGGCCTGCGGCTTTCCATCGGCGGGGCCTTTCTCCTCGGGCTCTGCGGTCTCAACGGGAAGTTCGGCGAAATCCGTCGGCATTGGAAAAAGACCGTCTTGTTGGGCGTTTCCAATTCGGCGGTGCCATTTTCCCTGCTGGCCTACACCACGATTCACACCAACGCGGGGTTCGGCGCCATTCTTAATTCCACCGCCCCCTTTTTTACCGCGGTGGTGGGGTGGGTCTGGCTTCGGGAGCGGCTTCGGTTTTCCCAAGGGCTGGGATTGTTGATCGGCGGGCTCGGGGTGTGTTTGTTGGTGGGCGGACGACTCTCCTTCCATTCGACGCGATTGGCCGCCGCCATCGCGGCGGCGCTGATGGGCACCCTGCTTTACGGTTTTTCGATCGTGTACACGAAAAAATATTTGGCGGACGTGAGCCCCTTGGCCATTACCACCGTCAGCCAAGTCACGGGCGCGATGGTCCTGGCGCCCTTCGTCATCGCCCGATGGCCCGCCCAGAGCCCCGGCCCCGCGGCCTGGTGGAGCGTGGGGTTGTTGGGCGTTTTCAGCACGGCCGTCGCCTTCGTTTCTTTTTACCGGTTGATCGCCCGTTTGGGGGCGACCCGGACGGTGGTGGTCACTTATCTGATTCCCGTTTTTGGGATGGTGTGGGGAGGGCTGTTTTTGGGGGAGCGGGTCACGGTTTCCATGATTGGCTCGACCGTTGTCATACTTTTCGGGACGGCCCTCAGCCAAGGAGTGGTTGGGTCGAGGTCCCCTTAGGACCGATCCCGATGCCGGGCGGCCACGATGTTCCCCCGACAGTTCGGGGCGCCGCAACGGCAGGGGGTCGGGTCGTCCCGAAAAGAAAACCCGTAGTCGTAGGTGATTTCCTCTTTCGGGAAAATGACCCGAAGGGCCCGAAGCCAGATCCGACCGCCCCGGCTTTCGCTGGCCGCGTTGGGTTCGCAGGAATGGTTGGCGAACCGTCCCAGGTTCCATCCCACCGACCCGTCGATGAACTCCCGCCGGTTGAGCCCGAAGACGAAGGCGTTCCCTTCCGCCGCCCTTTGTCGGCCCTCCGCCGCGGACACCCGGGGGCCGTCGTACTCCACCAACAAGGTTCCAGCGGGGATTTCCGCCCGCGCGAAAAGCCCGCTTCCGTGAATTCCCGAAGGGGCGGCGAACACCCATTCGTTGTTGGTTCGTTTGGGGGGCGGGGAGCGCCGCATCGGCTAAAGGCGTTGAACGATTTTGTGGGGGGAAGTCCCGCCTTTGACCAGCCGAAGGCGGTTCGGCGGGCAGTCCAGCGCCCGGGCCAACAACCCCAACGCTTCCGCGTTGGCGAGGCCCCGTTCGGCGGGGGCGCGGACATGGATTTCATAGACGTCGTCGGCTTTTTTAAACACCGAGGTTTTTCTGGAACCCGGGCGGACCCGGAGCTTGAAGAAGGTCGGCGGCGGGGTCGGCGCGGCTCTTCCGTCCGCCGGAGGCCCGATTCGATTTTTTTTCACCGTTCGTCGGCCCGATGGACACGCCATTGTCGGTCGGCCAAGGTCCGGGCCGCGGCGTTGGCGTGGGGGGTTTTGTGTACGTCCACGTCCCCCGTGATCTCCGAATGATTGCCCAGACCCCGGACCGCCAAACGTTCGCTGGTCCATTCCCGACCGTCGTCCAGCGTGGTTCGTCGTTTCGTTCGCACGATCAGCGCGAAGGGAACCCCCCCGGCCAACCGCCATTCCACCGCGCCTTTCTCCTCATCGATTCCGCCGACCGGGTCGCCGAAAACCGTATCGTTCGGCCGGTCGGACCGCCGGGCGGACAGGAACGCGGCCTCGGCCGAGAAATCGATGAAGAGCTCGTAGGGCGCCGGACCCCGGCAGATCCGGGCGTTGTCCTGGCCCTCTTCGAGATCGGTCTCGTTAAAAGCCCACCGGCAGTCCTTGGCCAAAAAAGTATACGTGCTTGAAAGAAGGGGGGATTCGGCGCGGGAAAGGGCCGGGAAGACCGTCGAGGCGGCCAGGAGAAGGAGAGGAATAGTCGATTTCATGAGTTCGTCCGTCGAACGAGGTTGACCGTAGTCCCGCCGATTCGAAGACGCTATAATCGTTGGGGCTCGACCGGTCCGCGGTCGTCCTTGGAACACCGCGAGGGAATGATATCTAAATGAACGTCCCAAAAAAAGTTGTCCTTTGTTTCCTCTTCTTGTTGGCGGGGGGGCCTCTTTGGGCCGCCGACCGCCCTTTCTTGATGGGGAAAACGCCCATCTCCATTTCCACCAGCGTTTTTCCCGTTTGGTCCTTCGAGAACATGGACGATCAGGATCTCGTTTCGATTCACGGCGACGATTTCCTGGGAATCCCCTGGGATCAATTCGCCGACGGCGGTCCCCTTCCGGCGTCCTGGGTCCGGCAATGGTCCGCCATCGCCGAAGCGGCCATACAATCGGGAAAAATCCGCTACCTCGCCCTGTCGCCCCTCGACAGTCGAAAGACTCTGGCGCAAAAGGTGGACGCCGCCGGCGCCAAACAGACGGGATGGGTCCCCGTGGATGCCGACGGTTGCTACCCCTTTTCAACGGATCCCAACGCCGAAAAATACAAGCGGGCCTACATCCGCCAGGCGAACTATCTCATCGACCTGCTGCGGCCCCGGTTTTTTAGCCCCGCGATCGAATTGGATATCCAGTTTTATTCTTGTCCCGCCCAGAAGTCCGCCTACCTCCAATGGTACGGGGACGTTCACCGCGCCCTGAAGGCCGCCCATCCGAATTTGGTCATTTTTCCAACGTTTCAATTTGAATATCTGTATGGGGTGGCCCTTTCGTCGGGAGCGCCGTACACCCCCTGGTGCGGGGGGCCCCGCACGGACGCCACCTTGCGCGCCTGTTTTCAGCAACATCTGAACGAAGCCCTGTCCGTTCCCGGCGACCGAATCGCTTTTTCGATGTACCCTCTTCAATTCCTCTATCCCCCCATCCCGCCGGATTCCTACACCGTGGGGTTTCCCCTGGCCGAGGCGTTTTCGATGGTCCGGCAATCCACCGACCGAAAAATCTGGGTCGCCGAGACCGGGTGGCCGGCGGTGAAAATCCTCACGAGCTACCAGCACGCGGCGCCGCCGTCCGCCTGCGGGGCCGTCTTGGTCGACACGAGCGCGGTGGGGGGGGAGTCGAACATGGGGGATTACTTGACCGCGTTGCTGGCCCAGGCCCAGGAAAAAGATTTTGAGGCGGTGGTCTGGTGGGAAAATCGGGACTTGCTGAACGACGCGGACGCGGACCTCTGTCCCTGCCCCGCCGGCACCGACGCCTTCGTCATTCTCGAGAACTTTTACACCTTGGGAGGGGTCGCCGCCGAATTGAGCTTGCGCCGGTTCGGGAACATGGGGCTCCGACGATTCGACGGCAGCCCCCGGGCGGCCCACGCGATTTGGAAGGTCGCCTTGGCCCGTCCGTTGGCCACGCCGGGATCCTTGGATCGGATCAAGGCCTTCCCCAACCCGCTTCGGCCGGGGGGCGGGGTCATGACCTTGACGGGGCTCCCCGCCGACGCCCGGCTTAAACTCTATTCGCTGAACGGCCGGCCGGTCCGAACCCTTTTCGCGGACTTCACCGGTCAAGCCGCCTGGGACGGGACCGACGCCGGCGGCGGTCCCGTCGACAGCGGGGTCTACTACCTCCACGCCGAGGGCGCGGGGGACCACCGGACGATCAAAATCGTCGTTCAACGCTGAGGACGGGTCTCTCGCCGGACCCCATTGAATTGTCCCGTCCGGGGGGATATCTTGGAGCATGCGCCTCGACGCGTCGTTTGTGTTGTCCACCCTCTTCGGCCTCGTGGGAATGTTTTATTTTGGCTACGGCAAAAAGAACCAGAAATACGTCGCTTTGTTCACGGGGATCGTTTTGGGCGTGTTCCCCTATTTCATCACCAACGCCGTCGCCGAATTCATCGTCGGGGCGTTCTTGATGTCGGTGCCTTTCTGGATGGCGGAGTAAGAGATTTAGCGAATCAGGAAGAGGGCGAGACAGGCGAGCAGGTAAAAATAAGCGGCGCCCAGCGACAAACCGATAATCTTCCCCGGAAGTTCCCAGGACACGTTGGGCAGATGTTTTTGCATGAATCGCGCCCCGGCGGTGGGGTTTTCCACGAAACCCCGGCCCGATTCCCACGCCGCGGTTGGCTGGAAATAAAAACCGCATTTGCGAACGATGTCGCGGTAAATCCCCGTGTAAGCCAAACGGCGGCCGACGATCCGGGCGAATTTCGTCCCCGTGGAAATCGGACCCTCCCGCACGCTCCCCTCGTAGGGGGAAAGCGTCAGGAAATGGAAGGTCAGGGCCGCCGCGATCAATCCCCCCATCACGAGGAATTTGAGCAGGGTGGGACGCAGGAAAAGAATTAAAGCGATCACGCGATAAAGGATACCACGCGCGCGGCTTTCGGCCAAGAGCAAAGGGCCTTTCCCGGTTTCCGGGAAAGGCCCTTTGATTTGATCGAACCTTCGGCCCGTTGGCCGGCGAGGTTAAATGTTCTGGTTCAGGTCGTTTTTGAAGTCCGCGGCCGATTTTTCAATGGCTTCCTTGAAGGCGGCGCGGGCGGCCGGGGTGTCTTCGATGTTGTCCATCTTCATTTCGACGGGGGCGGCGGGTTCGGCCTTGGGGCCCATGGCGGCGACGGCCACGTTCCCGTCGGCGGTCACGATTTTCAGGGTCACGGCGGCGCCGGGCCACACTTTGCCGGCCACGCCGGCCGTCACGAAGGTGGAGCGTTGGGAAAGCTCCATCTCCACGATCGCCACGGAGTCGACTTTGAGCTTGGCGCAGAGGTCGGACATCTGGCTCAGTTTCTTTTTGTCCTTGTTGTTCAAAAACAGGTAGGGGACCATGCCGTCGGGAACGGAGCGCGTCTTGTCCATCATTTCCATGCCCTTGGGGCCCACTTCTTTTTTCACGTCTTCAACGAAGGCTTTAAAGTCCGCCGAGGCCAGAACCGTCTTGGGGTCGAGGACGGTCCAGTTCTTCACGCCGGCGAGGTGTTTGGCGTAGGCGTCCAAGGCGTACTGAACCAACTCGGTCCCGCCGAAATGCCCAAGGGCCGGGTTGTCCTTTTTGTCCTTCATTTTCTTCAAAAAGCCGATGCCCGCGGCGATGCCGCCCGCGCGCGCGTCGCTCTTGGCGATTTCGGCGTTGCTGTAGACGCTGATGATCGCGATGGAGTGGACTTTCTGGATGTGGTCCTTTTTGATCCCGAGGTTGAGACCCCAGACCAGGCCCGGCAAAACCGCCAGACCGGCAAACAACGAGAAAACCTTTTTCATACTTCCTCCTTAAGACGCGACTGATGATGGTTTTGGTTTCGAGGAACCAAATTTTGTCGGGGTTCCGATCGGAAATCCCCGGAGCGAATCCGTCGATGTGGATCGTGGAGACGCTTATTATGCGGGAAGGACGGGGGGAAATCAAGGGGGGAAGGGGGGGCTCCCGTCGCCTTTTCCCGTTCTTCGCATCCGGTGGGTATATTACGGACGGTGATCCGTATTGTTCGATTCATTTAGGTTTGGACTTTTTCATAATTCCCAGGCGCTCCGCACCAGCGGCTATGCAACGCCTTTCCACAAACAGGCACCGTGCCTAGCGGCACAACCCCAGATGTACGTAGCCCCGCGACGGGCCGCCATGAACCCGGGGTTTCCTAAGCAAAGATTAAATCAACTTCCTGGGCCTCCCCGGCCCACGCCCGGCCAGGGCCATTTTTGGACGCGCAAAAATGGCCCTGGACCCAAAAACGCGCCCCGGTCGGCCTGCGCGCGCCGTTTTGGCGGCACCGCCTTGCTGATTGTCTATTGCCGGTGTCGCCCCGACGATGGATATATTAGTCGGACGGGGCGGGCGTCCCTCACGTGGCCCATAAAGCGGGCCCGGTCACCGCCGGCTGCCGCCGTCAACCCCGTGACCGGCTCGGCTCAACCGCCAATCGCCGGCACAACGGGCCGCACCACAGCCGCCAAAACGTCGTGCTCGATTCGCCTTATGGGGTCCCAGAAGCAAATGCTAGGCATAAGCAAAATCTTTGAATTGGCCTTTGGATCTGGCCTATGCCTATGTAGCAAAATCCCCCTTAAGGCGTTATGAGCACGAACTTTTTGCCGTCGCGGTGGCCGAGGACTGTTTGAGCCCCGTCACGGGTTTTTGACGGGGCGAGTTCCGCAGGCCCGGCAAAAAGTTCGCGCGCAAGCCGCCTGGGGGCGGTTTTCTTTTGCCTACTTTTCTTTGGGCGGCCAAAGAAAAGTAGGTTGCCGCCGGGCAACCCCCGGCGACGTTGAAATACATGCCTAAGGATTTTTTTGCGATACAAAACGATTTAAAATCGGAATGATTTAAGGGCGGGGGGCCAGGTTTTGGAGAGATTAAAAAGATTGTCGCCGGCGTCGATGGATTTTCGAATCCGGTCGGTTCCGCAGAGGATATCGATGGGCCTTTTGACCGTCTCGTATTCATACGGCGGCGGATTCCACTTGAAGCGCCGGGGGTGAAGCTCCTGAACTGTTTGTAGGAAGATCAGGCCGGTCAGGAAGGACTTGAAGGTTTTGAAATTCGTGACGTGAAGTTGGACGCCGCCGCAGGTTTGGTTGGCCCATTTATTAAACGTGGGGCGGAAGGCCAGGGGGCGGAAGGCGACCCCGGGGAGATTTTTCTTTTCCAAGGCCCGGGCCAGGCGGTGGCCGTCGATGAAGGGGGCGCCGGCGATTTCGAAGGGCCGGGTCGTGCCCCGGCCTTCGGAGAGGTTGGTGGCCTCGAGCAGGCACATGCCGGCGTAGACCGTCGCCGTGTCCAGCGTGGGCATGTTGGGGGAGGGCATGACCCAGGGCAGGCCGGTTTCATCGAACCGCATGGATCGTTTCCAACCCTTCATTTTGACCACGTGAAGGTCCGCGCCCCATTGGTATTTCTTGTTGAAATAAACGGCCAGTTCGCCGACGGTTTTGCCGTGGCGGACCGGGAGGGGGTAAAGGCCCACGAAGCTGGCATAGGCCGGATCGGGAAGGTTGCCTTCCACCGCCCCGCCCAGGGGATTGGGACGATCCAGGACGACGAACGTGATTCCGGTCTTGGCCGCGGCTTCCAGGGCCAGGGCCATGGTCCAGATGAACGTGTAATATCGGACGCCGATGTCCTGAAGGTCGAAGACCAGGGCGTCCAGGCCCTTCAGCATTGGGGCGGTGGGTTGGCGGCGGGGGCCGTAGAGGCTGAACACGGGGAGGCCGGTGCGCGGGTCCCGGGCGCCGTCCACGGGCACCTGGTCCTGGAGGTCGCCGTAAAAACCGTGCTCCGGGGCGAAGAGGGCGGCCACGCGGAAATCCTTGCGGTTCCTTAATAAGTCAACGGCGTGACGCAGTTGGCCGTCCACCGAGGCTTGGTGGACGATCAAGCCCACCCGCTTGCCCTTCAACGCCGGGTGGCCGCGCTTGGACAAGAGGTCCAGCCCGGTTTGCACCTTCAACTCTTGGACCGCCTTTGGCGCGCCGCCTCCATGAGCAGAAGGCCCGCCGCCACCGCGACGTTCAGCGATTCCACCTTGCCCGCCATGGGCACGCGAACCCGTTGCGCGTCGAAATCCGACAAATCGCCCAACCCGCGGCCCTCGGCTCCCAGAAGGATCGCCGTGGGGCGGGTCCAATCATAATCCCAATAGTCCAGGTCCGCCTTTTGATCCGCCGCCACGGCCGCGATGCCGCGCCCTTTGAGCCGGTTCGACACTTCCTTCAGGTCGGGGATATGAACCAAGGGAACGCGAAAAGCGCTCCCGGAGGAACCGCGGAGGGCCTTGGGGCTCCAGAGGTCCGCGGTGCCCGCGGCGGCGATGACGGCCTGGGCCCCGGCGGCCTCGGCCACCCGCACCACGGCCCCGGCGTTGGCCGGGGATTGCAGGCCGTCCAGCACCACCCAAAGCGCGTTGTCCGCCAAAGGCAGGGCGGGGGAAACCGGGCGGTCGGCCCGAACCACCAGGCCCGGCGGGGTTTCCAGGTCCGAGACGAATTCCATGACGTCCGGGGTGACGTTGTGCCCCGAGGCGCCGCGACCCCGAAGGGCGTCGATGACCCGGCGGATTTCCGGACGGTCGGCGGCGGCCACGGTGAAGAGAAATTCCCGAACCGCCAGGGGGATGTGGATTAAGTCGGCCACCAAGCGGTGGCCCTCCACGAAAATGGATTTGGGGTCCTTGCCGTCCCGGGCGTCCCGGAATCGGTGAACGACGGGGCTGGTTCGATTGATCTTTTCGCCGCGCCCGAAAAACGGTCGGGGGGGCGGTTCCTCTCCCGACGGCGGGCGGGGCTTCTCCGCGCCCGGGGTCCCCCGAAAAAGGGGCGGGGCCTCGAACGGCGGGGGCGCCGGCGCGGGAAGGGGTTCGGCCCCGGCGCCTTCGTCGAAAGGTCTCGGCCGACGGGGGTCGGGTTGCCCAGGGAGGAGGGGGCGATTTTCGCCGTCGGAAGAACTCGATCGATCCCGGTCGTATCGGGTGTTGAATTTGGGTTTGTTGTTGCGGTTGTCGGCCCGGTCGAATCGCCCCGGACGTCGACGAAAGTCCTTGGATTTGCCGGGGTTGTAACGCTTTCGGTCGCCCCGGAATTCCGGGGGGCGGCCGGCGTTGGCCCCCGGTTCCCCGGGCGCGCCGCCGAATTTCGGATCAAAAGAGGAGGGGGAATCGGGTTTCCCAAACCGGCCGGGCCGGCGGTCTTTGTCGTTCCGTTTCCCGGGACGGAAACGATCTCCGTGGTTGAACTTTTTGGGGCCCCGTTGGTTGGGGTCGAAAGGGGAACGGTCGTCGCGGGAGGGGTTTCGCCCCTCGCCCCGGCCCGAATCGAAGGGGGGCTTGGCTCCGCGGAAGGGACGCCGGTTTTTTTTAAACACGTCAGAGGGCCGGCGACGTCGGCGGAAGGGGACCGGACGGGGCGTCGGAGGGCCGACGTCCCCGCTCCGGGGAATCTTGGGCGGTTTGAATGCGCTGAAGCTGCTCGCCGTAAATCTTGGCGAAGGCCAATACGCTGGCCACCATGACCGGACCGAAAAAGATGCCCGTGGGGCCGTAGGCCTTCAGGCCGCCCAGGGTTCCGAAGAACAGGAGCATGATGGGCAAGCGGGCTTTTTCTCCGATCAAATAGGGGCGGAGAAAATTGTCGATGGTGCTGACCACCCCGGCGCTCCAAATCAACAGAAGAATGCCCGGCCACATCCAGCCCTTCAAAATCAAATACCCGCAGACCGGCACCCACACCGCCGTGGCGCCCACCAGGGGGACCAGGGCCATGAAAGCCGTGGCGAATCCCAGCAGAACCGAAAACCGCACGCCCGCCACCGCGAAGCCGATCCCCGCCAGCAGGCCCTGGACCGACGCCGTAATAAACATCCCCCGGACCACCGCCGTGAGGGTCTGGTTCAGCCGGTTTAAGATGTGTTCTTTGTGCACCGATTCCATGGGGATCAACTGGACGAGCTGGTGAAGCAATCGCGCCCCGTCCCGAAAAAGGAAGAACAGCGTGAACAACATGACAAAGGTTTGAAAAATGAAAAACACGAGATTTTTCAAGACGGCCGCGCCGGTGGCGGAAAGTTGGTGGCCCAGCCCTTCGATGTTGCGCAGGAGGACGTCTTGAATGTCCACGCCGGCGTTGTCGAGCACTTTGTCGGTGCGTTCCCAGGCGGAGCGGACCGAGGCGGGCAATTTGTTGATGAAGGCTTCCTGGGGATTGGCCCGAAGGGTTTGAATCTGTTCCTGGGCCCAGGGATAGAGGGCGGCGGTTTGCTTGCCCAGCATGCCCAAAAAGATCAGGGTCGGGATGACGACGATCAAGAAAAGGGCGGCGACGCTCAGCCCCGCGGCCGGGGTTCGGCGGCCGCCGGTCCATTTGAGGAACCGGGCGTGGACGGGGTAAAACACCAGGGCGAGGGTGATCGCGACCATGATGCCGTCGAAAAAAGGCGACAGCAATCGGAAAAGCTGGAACAGCAGGAAACCGAAAGCCGCGAAAAAGAAAATCCGGAAAATCAAAGGTCGGGAATCGCCTTTGGCGTCGAGGAATAAGCTAGGACTCATGGGGTTCCGTCCATTTCTTGTTTTCTTTGATGAGGGCGACCAAGCGTTCGTCGGCTTCGTTGAAGGGAATGCCCTTGGCCACGCATTCCTTGCCCACGTACAAATTGATTTTGCCCGGGCCGCCCCCGACATAGCCGAAGTCCGCGTCGGCCATTTCGCCGGGGCCGTTGACGATGCACCCCATGATGGCAATTTTGACGTTCTTCAGGTGGCCGGTGCGTTTTTTGATCCGCTCCGTGGTGGTCTGCAAATCGAAAAGGGTGCGCCCGCAGGAGGGGCAGGAAACGAATTCCGTCTTGGTGATGCGGGCGCCGGCGCCCTGGAGCACGTTGGAGGCGAGTTCCAGCCCGCGCTCCAGGCCGAGTCCCGAATCCAATTGGACGGCGTCCCCCAGCCCGTCGCAAAGAAGGCCGCCGATGAGCGTGGCGGCCGACAGGAGAAATCCGTCCGCGTCCAGGGCCGCCGGAGCCGTGATCAGCAGGGGCCACGCGCTCTGTCGCACAAAGGGTTGGGCGGCGACGAAGCGCCATTGGTGGAGGAGGCGCGAGGCGTCCGTGCTTCGAAGGGACAGGACGACGTTGAAAGGGCGTTCGCCCAGGTTTTGGGCCGCCGCGAGGAGCTCCCCGGCGTCGGTGGCTTCGAGCCAAAGGGATTTTCCCGCGTCGGTGGCCGCCCGGGCGACGGCCGCCAGGAAGGAGGCCGAGGGGCCGGTTTTCAAGGGAACAATCAATCCGTCGGCGGCGTCGAGGGCGTTGGCGGCCACGTCTTCGGTGCCCGTGAGCCGGGCCAGGAACCCGAGGCGCGAGGTTTCAAATTTCAGATCCCTTTTCAAATTCGAGAGATTCCCCGCGTCCTCCGGCATCGATACGTCCTGAACCAGGATTTCCGGGGGGATCTGTTTGGAATTCTTCAGCGCTTTTTCCAGGGCGGCCAAAATGTCCGATCCCGAGAGGCCGAGGGCCGAAATGTCCGTCACGACCCGGGGGGGGTGATTGCCGCCCAGCCGGATCGGCCCCACCGCGGTTTCCCGGGCGGCGCGGCGTTGGTAATGGTAGGCGTCGCCCAGGGGATTCAATTCGGCGTCGCCGTCCCGCCGGCGGGGGGCGTAGCGGACGGCCGGGCGTCCGTCGAAACGGGCGGCCAGCCGGCGGGCCACGGGGATTTCAAATTCGGGGTCCTCCGTGAGGGAGACCCGCAGGGTGTCGCCGATGCCGTCCTCCAGCAGGGCGCCGATGCCCACGGCCGATTTAATGCGGCCGTCCTCGCCGTCGCCCGCTTCGGTCACGCCCAGGTGGAACGGGTAGTCCCACCCCTGGGCGTCCAGCCGGGCCGCCAACAGGCGGTAGGCGGCGATCATCACTTTGGGGTTGGAGGACTTCATGGAGAAAATCACGTCGTGGTAGTTGTTTCGCCGGCAAATGGCCAAAAATTCCAGGGCGCTTTCCACCATGCCTTCGGGGGAGTCGCCGTAGCGGTTCATGATGCGGTCCGAGAGCGATCCGTGGTTGGTTCCGATGCGGAGCGCCCGGCCGAGTTTTTTCATTTTGAGAACCAGGGGGGTGAACCGCTCCTCGATCCGCTCCAGTTCCTCGGCGTATTCCCGGTCGGAATATTCCCGGGTTTTAAACATTTTGCCGTCGGCGAAATTGCCGGGGTTGATGCGGACTTTCTCCACGTGCTCCGCGGCTTCCAAGGCGGCCTCGGGGCGGAAATGGATGTCGGCGACGAGGGGGACGCGGACGCCCTTGGCTCGGAGCGCCGCGGCGATGTGTTTGAGATTTTTGGCGTCCACTTCGGTCGGGGCGGTGATGCGGACGATTTCGCATCCGGCCTGGACCAGTCGAACCGTCTGCTGGACCGTCGCGTCGGTGTCCTGGGTGCGGGTGGTCGTCATGGACTGGAGGCGAAGGGGGTGGTCCCCGCCGACGCCCACGTCGCCCACTTTCACCACCCGTGTTTTGCGGCGGCGGTAGGCGAAGAGATCGGGAGAAAAGACGGGCGCTTTGGGCGTCGGAGGAACGGCGGATTTCACGGGGGTCATTATACCAAACCCCCGTCGATCGCCGCCGGTCGGAATCCCCCGTGGAAGAGGGGCAACACGCGGGGCAACACTCCGGGCCAAAGCAACGGGCGGACCCACCAGGACATTCCCCGCCGGCCGAGAATCCACCGCCGGGCCCGGGCGCCGAAAGCAAACCGACCGCCGTAGGCGGCGGACCAAAGGAGGCGAAAGCGCGTTTCGGGGGAACGAAGACCGTCGCGCAGGGCCGCCACGAGCATCGGTCCGGAGGCCAGGGCCCGGCCGATGCCTTCGCCCATGAAAGGATCCCCCACGGCGGCGGCGTCCCCCAAACGGAGGACGCCGTCGGCGGGAGAGAGTCCCCGGGAATAGGGCAGGGGACCGACGCCCCGCCAGGGGGTCCGGCGGCGGGCCGCGGCCGTCTCCCGGGCGAAGGCCGGGGAGTCGTTCCGCGATTCCCGAAAAACGTTTTCCCAGTCGGGGGGGACGTTCTCCCGCCGGTAGAGGCCGCAGACGTTGGTCGTCCCGTCGCCGTGGGTCACGACCCCCACGTAGCCCCGGGGCGTGAAGTGGAGGGACATGTCCCCGGGACGCTGGTCCACCCCGTCGAAGTCGGCGTTCCAGCCGTAGTGGCCGGGGCCGCCGCCGGCGGGGTCGGGCGCGGGCCGGCCGGTGGCCCACACCACGAGGTCGGCGCGCCGAACCGGGGTTCCGCCCTCCCCGAGTCCGGGACCGTCCAGCCGGACGGTTCGGGAATCTTCGCCGGGAAAAACCCGGACGCCCGGGACGACGGCCCCGCCCCGCCGCCGAATTTCGTCGAACAGCAAGGCTTCCAGACGGGGACGGGGCAGGGCGGCCCCGGCCTCGGGCAGATCGACGACGCGGAGGCGCCGGGGGGGAACCGTCACGCGAACCCGTCGAACGGGAACGGATTCCCGGTCGATGAGGTCCCGAACCCCCAGGGTGGTTAAGTGCCGGAGGGCCTCGGCGTCCAAAAAGGTTCCGCAAACCCGGGGGGCGAAACGGGGGCGGCGCTCGAAAACCGTGACCTCGAATCGCGCCGCCAAAAGCGCCAGGGCCGCGCTCGCGCCCGCCGGTCCGCCGCCGACGACCACCGCGCGTTCAGCCATTTTTCTCACCGAGCAGGCTGACCCGGAACCACGGTTCCGACCGGGCCCGGAGGTGGGGCAGGCCCGCCGTGGCGGCCAAGTTTTCGAGGTCGGCGACCCGGAAGGCCCGACGCACCGACAGAGGACCGTCGTGGAAGGCCACCCGGTCCCGCCGCAGGGCCGCCAGGGCGCCCACGGCCCAGTAGCCCGGAAGGCTTCGCCGGAGGTCGCTGAGGATCAACCCCCGGCGGGCCAAGCGGTCCAGGGCGGCCAGCACGTCGGCCCGCTCCCGAAGGGATACGTGGTGGAGAAAGAGGGACGCCGTCACGTAATCGAACCGCGCGCCGCGATCGACCATCCATCGAAGGTCTTTTTCGAGGATGTCGATTTCGGGGTAACCGGCGCAGGCCCGACGGGCGCGGGCGGCGATGGCCGGAACGGGCTCGAGGGCGGCCACCCGAAGGCGGAACCCCCGCCGCCGGGCCCAACGCACGAGGGCCCGGGGAATGTCGGCGCCCCCGGCCCCCACGTCCAAGAGTGAAATTTTTTGACCCGGCGCCCATCGGGCGGACCATCGGTTCAGGGGGGCGAGAACGGCCGAGGTCCCGCCAAAACGCCGGTTCGTGAACTCGAAAAAGCCGAAAACACCGTCGATCTCGTCGTCCGTCAAGGGGCGGGTGTCCATCCACTCGCTCCGGTCCACCGGGCGGGACAAGTCCGGAAAGAGCGTCACGAAAACTCCAACAAAAGGCCGTGGGCCGAAAAGCCGGCCCCGAAGGAGGCCAGGAAGGCGCGTTCCCGCGGCCGAGCGGGCCGTCGGGCCAGGGATTCCGCCAGGGCGACGAGCACGGAGGGGGACGAGAGGTTGCCGTGGCGCCGGAGGATCGCGCGGCTCGCGGCCAGGTCGTCGGGCGCGAGCCCGAGGGATTTTTCGAGCGCGTCCAGCACCCGGGCGCCGCCGGCGTGAAGGACCCAGCGGGAGACGGCGTCGGGGGACACGTGCTGGCGGCGGAGAATTTTGTTCAACACGGTTCGGGTGGCCCGGGCGGCCAGGACCGGAACCCGGGGGGAGAGAACATTGCGCAAGCGGCCGCCGTCCGTGACGAAGCGCAAGTCGTCCCGCGCGGCGGGGAGCGTGAGCGACTCTTCGTCAACGAATCGCGGCCCCGATCCCCGGTCGCTCACGAGGGCGGCGGCGGAGCCGTCGCCGAACAGGGCGTTGGAAACCACGAGGTCGGGCGCCTCGCCCGGGAAAAAAGCCGCGGAACAAATTTCCGTGCAAACCACCGCCGCCAGGGCGCCGGGGTGGGCGCGGCAAAAATCCGCCGCGGCGCGCAGGGCGGGAAGGGCCGCGCCGCAGCCCATGCCCACGAGGTCCGCCAGGCGGACGTCGGTGCGCAGGCCGGCGCGGTCGGCCGTGAGCGGCGCCAGGCCCGGACAGAGATAGCCCGTGCAGGTGGCGGCGGCCAAAAAATCGATTTGCCGGGGGGACCGTCCGCCGCGCCGCAGGGCCGCCGCCAGGGACCGTCCCGAGAGGTCCACCGCCGCTTTTTCAAATCGGCGATGGGTTCGGTCCAAATCCCGATCGGCCACCTCCGCGAGGCGGTCGACGGCCAGGCGACGGGTTTCGACGGATTCGTGGGCGAAGACGCGGGCGTGAAGGGTCCGGGCGGCGGGGGAAACGGGGAAACGCTTCAGCAGGAACCGAAGGGCCTCGCCCTGGGAAACGCGAAAGGGCGGAAAGGCGGTGCCGAGACCGACGAGACGGGGCGCGGGATTTATTCTTGTTCCGCCAGCCAGCGTTCGGCTTGAATCGCGGCCATGCACCCCTGCCCCGCCGCCGTGATGGCCTGGCGGTAGACGTGGTCGACGCAATCCCCGGCGGCGAAAACGCCCTCGATGTTGGTGCGGGCGTGGCCGTCGGTTTTCACGTAACCGACGTCGTCCAAATGGATTTGGCCTTTGAACAGGGCGGTGTTCGGTTCGTGGCCGATGGCCAAAAAGAGGCCCGCGGCGGCCAGGGTTTCCACCGCGCCGGTTTGGAGGTTCTTGATTTTGAGCTGTTCCAGCGTCTTTTCGCCGTGGGTGTCTTCCAACGCGTAGGGCACTTTGAATTTAATTTTGGGGTTCTTCTTGGCCCGTTCCAGCATCACCCGGGAGGCCCGGAACTCTTCCCGCCGGTGGAGGACCACGACTTCGGACCCGAAGCGGGTCAGGTAAAGGGCCTCCTCCATGGCGGTGTCCCCGCCGCCGATCACGACAATGGGCTTATTGCGGAAAATCGGCAGGGCCCCGTCGCAGGTGGCGCAGGCGGAAATGCCCCGGTTCCAGAACTTGGCCTCGGCGGGGTTGTGCAGGCGTTTGGCGGTGGCGCCGGTGGAGAGGATCACGGCCCGGGCGCGGTAGTCGGCCTCGTCGGTCGTGATTTTAAAAGGACGGACGGAAAAATCCACCGATTCCACGTCCTTGTCGAGGACTTCGGCCCCGAACCGTTGGGCCTGTTGGCGCATACGCTTCATCAATTCCGGCCCTTCGACGCCGTCGGGAAAGCCGGGGAAATTTTCCACGTCGGTGGTGGTCATCAACTGGCCGCCCGGCTGGCCGCCTTTAAACAGGCCGCCCAACACCAGAGGCTTCAAATTGGCCCGGGACGCGTAGAGGGCGGCGGTGAAACCGGCGGGACCGGAACCGATGATTATTAAGGGACGCGTTTCCATTCGAGGGACCTCTTCTTATTCAAACGCCCGCGACCGGGGGGAGTTCCCGGCGCGGGGATCAATATTCTTTTTTGCTGGCCGACAGGTAACGGAGAATGTCGCGGATGAGCAGAATGCTGACGGGGGTCCCGTCCGCCCGGATGACCGGGACGTGGCGGTAGCCCCCCACGGACATTTTGTTGACGGCAAAAGCGATGGGGTCCTCGGGACGGACGTAACTCGGGTTTCGGGTCATGACGTCCTCGACCGTGAGTTTGGACAAATCATCGCCGGGGCCCGCGGCGCGCAGCAACAGGTCCCGGTTCGAGAGAATGCCGACCATTTTCTTTTTTTCGTAGACCAGCACGCAGCCCTTCTTCTCTTTTTGGAATATTTTGAGGATTTTATCCAGCGAGTCCTTGGGACTGCAGACGAGCAGGTCGATGCCCGTCAGAAGTTCCGAGACCGGTTCCTTGAGCAGGGCGTCCCGGAATTCGTCGCCCACCCGGCGGGCCGACGGGATCTGACGCTGCATCAGGGAATGGAGGCATTGGCCGCACCGGTCGTCGCCGGGGAGATTGTCGTGTCCGCAAAAGGGGCAGGGGTTCGCGCTCATTGGACCCTCCAGGTGTCGCCGCTGTAGATTAATTTTTCGAGGCTGCCCTTGCCTTTCTTGGCGACGATGTCCCGGATTTGTTGGTTCATCAGGTCGTCGTAGGTCGGTTTCTCCACGGCGCGGAACACGCCGAAGGGGACGGGGAAATCGGGGTAGGTCAATTGGGTGAGCAGGTACGCGTGGTTCGGACGGGGGTCGGTTTCATCGTGAATCAGCAAGGCCCGGGTGTTGGTCGGGTCGTAGTCCGCGATTTCGGGATAGAGGCCGTTCAGGCGGATGGTTTTGGATTTGTTTTTTCCGAAGAGGAGCGGTTTGCCGTGTTCCAAATAGACCATCCGGTCGTCCCGGGTTTCCCGGCCGGTCACGGGCCCGTGGGCCTTGTCGTTGAAAATGATGCAGTTCTGGTACACCTCGACGAAGGCGATGCCCT
>Ga0268298_10001858_pt1 | contig 23938 bp, 15 predicted proteins | sample WWTPWeurt_MetaG_FD_194462 | JGI IMG/M metagenome (GOLD analysis project Ga0268298, IMG submission 194462) | Activated sludge microbial communities from WWTP in Nijmegen, Gelderland, Netherland - WWTP Weurt | ecosystem: Engineered > WWTP > Aerobic digester > Activated sludge | place...
GGGCAGGGCAGAAGGGGCAGATGGGCCGGACGGCGCGCACGGGGCGGCTGCCGCGACGCGGCCCTCGGCCGGCATGGTCGGCAGCCGGCGCGGCGCGGGCATCGTCCCTTCGGACGACGAAGCCGCCCCCGCGCCGGCCTACCCTCGGGCTGACGATACTGGCCGTCGACGCGCCTGCGCGCCTCTCGGCCGCTGCCCGCCTGCCTTCGACCCCTGTTGCACCCGGAGCCTCCATGACGTCCGCATCCGCCCCTGCCGCCTCGATCCGCCCGCTGCTCGACGCCCAGCGCGCGGCCTTCATCGCCGAGGGCGCGGTCACGGCCGAGGTGCGCCGCGCGCGGCTGCAGCGGGTGATCGACATGCTGGTGGCGCACAACGACGCGCTGTGCGCCGCGATGGGCGAAGACTTCGGCGGCCGGCCGCTGATCTTCTCGATGATGAACGACGTGCTCGGCTCGCTGGGCTCGCTGAAGGCGGCGCGCGACCACTTCGCCGAGTGGATGGGCGACCAGCCGCGCACCAGCGTCGCGCCGTTCGACAACTTCGGCGCCACCGCCTGGGTGCGGCTGCAACCCAAGGGCACGGTGGGCATCATCGGCACCTGGAACGCACCGCTGTTCACGTTGTTCGCACCGCTGGCCAGCGTGTTCGCCGCCGGCAACCGCGCGGTGCTCAAGCCCAGCGAGCTGGCGCCGCGCACCGCCGAGGTGGTGGCGGCAATGGTGGCCGCGAGCTTCGATCCGTCCGAGCTGGCGGTGGTCACCGGCGGGCCCGAGGTGGCCGCGGCCTTCAGTGCCCAGCCCTGGGACCACCTGGTGTTCACCGGCAGCACCGCGGTGGGCAAGCAGGTGATGAAGGCCGCCGCCGAGAACCTGGTGCCGGTGACGCTGGAGCTGGGCGGCAAGAGCCCGGTGCTGGTGGGCCGCAGCGCCGACATCGCCAATGCCGCCGAGCGCATCGCCGTGGGCAAGGCACAGAACAGCGGCCAGCTGTGCGTCTCGCCCGACACGGTGTGGGTGCCGCAGGAGCAGCTCGAGGCCTTCGTCGCCGCGGTGCGCGAGGTCTACGCCGGGCTGTACCCCAGCATCGCCGGCAACCCCGACGTGACGCCGGCGGTCAACGACCGGCACTTCGCACGCGTCGAGTCGTACGTTGCCGATGCCGGCGCGCGTGGCGCCCGGGTGGTGATGGCCGGCGACTTTCCCAGCGCCGAGGGCACCGCGCAGCGCCGCGTGCCGCTGCGCCTGATCATCGGCGCGCCGGCCGAGGCCGAGATCTCGCAGCAGGAGATCTTCGGGGCGGCGATGCTGATCCGCCCCTATGCGCAGATCGCCGACGCCGTGGCCGCCATCAACGCCGGCGGCCGGCCGCTGGCGCTGTACTACTTCGGCCAGGACGCGGCCGAGCAGGCCTGGGTGCTGGACCACACGCTGTCAGGCGGCGTGGCCATCAACGACGTGCTGATGCACGCCGCGCTGCACGACGCGCCCTTCGGCGGCGTCGGCGCCTCGGGCATGGGCCACTACCACGGGCGCGAGGGCTTCCTCGAGTTCAGCCATGTGCGCTCGGTGTACCAGGCCGGCGGCCACGACCCGCGCCGCGAGTGGGGCATGCTGCCGCCCTACGGCCCGCACCTCGAGGCCATGCTGCGCGGCTCGGTCACGCCCTGAGCACCGCGCCCACCCCACGCCACGTCACGCCAGCAGCGACACACCGCGAAGGAGGCCACGATGCCCGGGCTGAATGCACAGGACGCGTCGTTCCTGGCGCTGGAGACGCCGGATTGCCCGATGCACATCGGCTTCCTGCTCACCTTCAAGTTGCCGCCGAACGCGCCGGACGACTACATGCAGCGGCTGCACGAGCGGCTGGAGCGCCACCCGGTCGATGCCAGCCCGTTCAACCTGCGGCTGGCCGGCAGGCCGGGGCTGCGCAAGCTCAAGCCCGAGTGGGAGACGGTGAACAACGTCGACCTGGGCTACCACCTGCGCCACGAGGCGCTGCCCTGGCCGGGGGGCGAGCGCGAGCTGGGCCTGGCCATCTCGCGCCTGCACTCGCAGGCGCTCGAGCGCTCGCGGCCGCTGTGGGAGTGCACGCTGATCGAAGGCCTGCAGCCGCGTCACTTCGCGCTGTACGTGAAGATCCATCACTCGCTGGCCGACGGCGTGGCGATGATGGAGAAGATCTACGGCATCCTGGCCGACACGCCCGATGGCGAGAGCCTGCCGCCGTGGGCGACGCCCCGGCATGCGCCGCCGGCCAAGCCCGTGCAGGCCGCCGACGACGACTGGCGCGCCTTCCTGCACGACGTGATCGGCAGCATCGGCAAGCCCAAGGGCGCGCACCGGCCGGGCGGGCAGGCCATTCCGCACGGCCCGCGTTGCCTGCTCAACGGCTCCACCACCGGGCGCCGGCGCTTCGCCACGCAGCGGCTGCCGCTGGCGCGGGTCAAGGCCATCGCCAAGGCGGCCGAGTGCACCGTCAACGACGTGCTGCTGGCGGTGTGCAGCGGCGCGCTGCGCAGCTACCTGTCGGCCTTCGACCAAGTGCCCGACGAGCCGCTGTTGGCCACGGTGCCGGTGGCGGTGCCGCGCGCCCCGGGCCAGACGGTGGGCAACGCGGTGGCCAGCGTGCACACCACGCTGGCCTCGAACCTGGCCGATCCGGTGGCCCGGCTGGCCCAGATCCATGCCGGCATGCAGGCCGCCAAGGACGAGTTCAACCGCATTCCCGCCGGGCTGACCCGCGCGATCAACTCGGTGGGCATGCTGGCCATGGCCATGCTGCCGCGCTCGGGTTCGCCCGATCCGCGGCATGCGGCCTTCACCAACCTCACCATCTCCAACGTGCCCGGGCCGAAGCAGACGCTGTACCTCGACGGCGCCGAGATGGACGGCATGTACCCGGTGTCGGTGATCACCGGCGACCACCGCCTGAACATCACGGTGCTGAGCTACCGCGACGAGCTGTTCGTCGGCCTGATCGCCTGCCCCGACACCTTGCCCCGCATGCAGCGCGTGGCGGTGGCGCTGCCGCAGGCGCTGGACGAGCTGGAGACCGCGCTGCAGCGCGCCGCCGCGAAGGCCGCGGCACCGGCACGCGCACCCGCACCGGCGGCCCGCCGGCGCCGCACGGCCGCCGCGCCGCGCTAGCCCGCGAAAGACGCGTCCGCCGATCCCGCCAACCGAACCGCGCCAAGCCCCCGAAAGCCGGCCCATGCTCAAGACCATGAATGCGCTCGATGCGCTGCTGCTGCTGATGGAGTCGCCCGAGACGCCGATGCACATCGCCGGGGTGCAGATCCTGAAGATGCCGCGCAGCGCCGGGCCCGACTTCGTCGCCAAGGTGCACCGCGAGATGCTGGGGCATGCGGCTGCGCACCCGCCGTTCAACTACCGCCTGGGCCCCAAGGTGGCCGGCGTCGGCCTGCCGGCCTGGGAGGTGCTCGACCGGGTCGATCTGGACGAGCATGTGTTCCGCCACGCGCTGCCCTGGCCGGCCGGCCAGCGCGAGCTGATGGCGCTGGTGTCGCGGCTCAACGCCGGGCCGATGGACCGCAGCCGCCCGCTGTGGGAGCTGCACCTGATCGAGGGCCTTCCCGACGGCTGCTACGCCGTCTTCACCCGCATCCACCATGCGCTGATGGACGGCCAGTGGGGCATGAAGCTGGCGCACGAGACCACCAGCGCCGATCCGCGCCGACGCGGCCTGCCGCCGTACTGGGCGGTGCGCTACGACGAGGCGGTGGTCGAGGCCAAGGCGCGCGAGGTCGAGGACACGCTGCTCGGCGGCCGCCTGCGGCGCAGCCTGGCCAAGCTGGAGGGGGCCAAGTCGGTGGCCGAGCTGCGCAAGGCCTTTCGACGCACCTACGAGGCCTTCCGCCACCCGGCCGACGACGGGCTGGTTCGGCCCTACACCGCACCCGAGAGCATGCTCAACGGCAAGCTCACGCCGCGGCGCGAGCTGGCGGTGACCCAGCTCGACCTGGCACTCATCAAGGAACTGGCGCATGCCCACGGTGCCACCGTCAACGAGGTGGTGCTGGCGGTGTGCGGCGGTGCGCTGCGGCACTACCTGCTCGAGCACGACGCGCTGCCCGACAAGCCGATCATCGCCAACATGCCCATCGCGATCCATCGCAGCGAGGGCGCCGAGGGCGGCAACTCGATCATCTCGGGCATGGTCTCGCTGGCCACCCACATTGCCGACCCGGTGCAGCGCTTCGAGACGGTGCGCGGCTCCAGCCAGCATGCCAAGGAGCTGGTGCGCGAGATGGCCACGCCGGTGGCGTTGACGGTGTACATGGGCGTCACCGGCATCCCGTTCCTGCTGGCGCAGCTCACCGGCAACGTCGAGCGGGTGCACCCGCAGAACCTGATCGTCTCCAACGTGCCGGGGCCGAAGGAGAAGCGTTACGTCAATGGTTGCGAGATCGTGGCCGAGTACCCGATCTCGCTGCTGGTGCCGGGCCAGGCGCTGAACATCACCGTCGTCAGCCATGCGCAGTGGCTGGATGTGGCGGTGCTGGTGTGCCCGAGCCTGGTGCCGCAGCCGCAACGCCTGGCCGATGCCGCCAAGGCCGCGCTCGATGAGCTGGCCCAGGCACTCAAGCGCCCCGCCACCCGCCGCCGCAGCGCGCCGCGGGCCCGACGCCCGAGCTGAAGGAGCCCGCCATGAAGTCCACCGCCAAGCCAACCGCCCAGCCCGCCGTGAAGCCGAAGGCGAAGGCTGCCGCGCAGCCCGCCCGGAAGGCCCGGGGGAAGGCATCGACGACGTCCACCGAGGCTCACGACGGGAAGCCCGCCGGCAGGCCCCATGTGCCGCTGAACTCGCAGGACTTGTACTTCCTCGATTCGGACACGCCCACCGCGCCCACCCACGTCGGCGGGTTGGAGATCTACGCGCTGCCGCCCGGCGCCGGCCGCGACTTCATGCAGACGCTGTATGCCTCGCTGAAGAATTCGCCGGTGCGTGCCGATCCCTTCGACAGCCGGCTGGCCACCGTGACGCCCGAGCCGCCGGCCGGCCTGCTGGGCAAGCTGCGCCCGCGGCCGCTGCGCAAGCCCAAGCCGGTGCGGGTGTGGGAGCATGTCGAGCGCGTCAATGTCGAGGAGCACCTGTACCTGCATGCGCTGCCCCGCCCCGGCGGCCAGCGCGAGCTGGGCGAGCTGGTCTCTCGGCTGCACGTCAACCGGCTCGACCGCCACCGCCCGTTGTGGGAGGTGCACCTGATCGAGGGCCTGGAAGGTGGCCGCTACGCCGTCTACACCAAGCTGCACCACTCGCAGTTCGATGGCCAGCGCGGCATGGCGCTGAACCAGTACACCCGCTCGACCGACCCGAACGCACGCGACCTGCCGCCGGTGTGGTCGGTGCAGTTGCCCGACCATGAGGGCGCGGTGCACCAGGCTTCGTCGGGCAGCCTCAAGGACGCCGCCAGTGCCTGGGGCAAGGCGCTGGTCACCTTCGGCAAGATGCGCGAGCACAAGCCGGGCGAAGGCGTCATTGCGCCCTACACCGCGCCGGCCTGCATCCTCAATGGCCCACTCACCTCGCGCCGACGCCTGGGCACGCAGTCGTTGCCGATCCCGCGCATGAAGGCGCTGGGGGCGGCGGTGGAGGGCGGCGCCACCGTCAACGAGATCCTGCTGGCGGTGTGCGCCGGTGCGCTGCGCCGCTACCTGCTCGACCGCGATGCATTGCCCAGCCAGCCGCTGATCGCCGCCTGCCCGGTGGCGGTGCCGCGCAAGGATGCGGCCGGCGCCGGCAATGCGGTGGGGCAGATCATCGTCTCGCTGGCCACGCACCTGGCGCATCCGCGGCAGCGGCTGCAGGCGGTGGTCGAATCCAGCCGCACCAACAAGGGCCTGATGAAGACGCTTGCGCCCGAGGTGTATGCGGCCTACACGCACCTGTCGATGATCCCGCAGATCCTGGCCGCCAAGACCAGCTTCGGGCACAAGGTGCTCAATGCCAATCTGGTCATCTCGAACGTTCCCGGCCCGCGCGAGACGCAGTATGTCAACGGCGCGCGGCTCGAGGCGATGTACTCGGCCTCGATGCTGCTGGCCGGCCAGGCGCTGAACATCACCGTGTGCAACTTCGGCGACAACCTCGACATGGGCATCATGGCCTGCCCCGACCTGTGCCCCAGCCCGCAGCGCATCGCGGTGTACGCCGGCGAGGAGCTGGAGGTGCTCGAGCGCGCGATGGGCATCGAGCCGGGCCGGGCCGACGCGCCGGCCGACAAGGTGGCCACCAAGGCAGCAGCCAGGAAGGCGCCCGCCCGCAAGGCGCCGGCGACGAGTGCCCCTGCCACGAAGACGTCGGCCAGGAAGGCGCTGCCCAAGACCGCACCGGCCAAAAAGGCGCCGGCCGTGCAGGCCCCCGCCAAGGGGCCTGCGACCCAGTCTGCGGCGCGCAGGGCCCCGGCGCGCCGATCGTGAGGCCATGACCCGCAGCCGAGCCACCGTCTCGCGCGCCGCGCCGCGGCGCACGCGCGAGCTCATCCTCGATGCGAGCCTGGCGCTGTTCAACGAATTGGGCGCGCCCAACGTCAGCACCAACCACATCGCCGATGCGGCCGGCATCAGCCCGGGCAACCTGTACTATCACTTCCGCCACAAGGAAGAGATCGTGATGGCGCTGTACGCCCGCTACGAGGCCGCACTGGCCGAGGTGCTGGGCGCGGGCGAATCGCCATCGAGCCAGGTCACCGACCTGTGGCTGCTGGTGCACCTGGCGTTCGAGGTGATCCACGACCACCGCTTCATCCACCGCGATCTGAGCGAGCTGTGCACCGCCTACCCGGCGCTGCGGGCGCGCTTCCTGATGGGGGTGGAGGCGGGCGTGCAGCGCACCGGCGCCTACTGCCGCATGCTGGCGGAGGGCGGCTGGCTGGATGCCACGCCCGAGGAGGCCAGCGCGCTGGCCACCAACATCGCGCTGGTCACCACCTACTGGCTCAACCTGCAGACCTTGCGCCAGGCCGGGCCCGGCGGATCGGCCATCTCCGACGACGAGATCCTCTCCGAAGGCGTGTTCCAGGTGCTGGCGCTGATCACCCCCTACCTGCGCGGCACGCTGCGCGACGAGTTCCGCCGCATCTCGCTGCGCTACCTGCCGTCCAGGCCCGTGGCCGGTTCTTGGGGTGATTGCTCTAGCCGCGTTGCCTAGCATGGATCGTCAGCCCGCCGTTCGCCACCGAAAGGACCGCATGGCCACCCGAAGACCGACCCCCGCCACCGCCGCGCCGGAGGGCCAGGTGCCCGACATCCTGCGGGCCCTGGGCGACGAGCACAAGTACCAGGCCCGGGTGCTCAAGGTGCTGGAGCGCCAGGTGGGCCTGCTCAACCAGAAGCAGCAGCCCGACTACGACGCGATGCGCGGCGTGATGCGCTACATGACGCAGTTCCCCGACCGGCTGCACCACCCGAAGGAAGACCTGCTGTTCGAGAAGATCGTGCTGCGCCAGCCCTCGGCGCGTGCGCAGGTCAAGGAACTGCTGGTGGCGCACAAGGACATCATCAAGAAGGGCTCGACGCTGCTGGCGCTGATCGAGGCCAGCCGCGAGGCGCCGGCCAAGGCCGACACGCTGGCGCTGCGCAAGTCGGCGCATGCCTACATCGGTGCGCTGCGGCGGCACATGGACATCGAGATGCTGCACATGTTTCCGCTGGCGCAGCAGGTGCTTCAGCCGGCCGACTGGATCGAGGTGGACCGGCGCATGAAGCCCATCCTCGACCCGGTGTTCGAGGCCGAGGGGGCCAACGAGTTCAAGCCGCTGCGCGAGGCCGAGCAGGCTCGGCCCGAGCCGGTCAAGCCCGGGGCGCTGACCACCGGGCTGATCGAGGCCACCGCGCTGATCGAGGCCGCGGCCACGCTGATCGCCGGCGCCTCCAAGTCCCGGAAGGACCTGGCCCAGCACCAGCGCGACGTGATGCGGGTGAACCTGGAGCTCACGCGCGGGCTGATGAAGATGCTGCCGCTGGACCAGCGCTTCAAGCTCACCGCCGAGATCTTCGAGCGCAATGTCGAGATGGTGTCGGGCTTCAACCAGCGCATGAGCGACCTGTGGTCGGGGGCCTGGAAGTCGGCCTGGGCGCCCTACGACGACGACGGGCCCTATGCGCCCAAGCTGCTGCGCCTGGGCCGGCGCCCCGCGGCCAAGACGGCCCCCAAGTAGGGCTGCAACGAGGAGACACGATGCCGAGCTGGCAGACCAAGGCACTGAACATGGTGCTGCACTGGACGATCAAGCGCGTGATGTCGGGCAACGGCACGGTGCAGGAGACGCGCCGCTTCATCGAGGGCCGCGGCCGCACCCGGCTGCCGCCCGGGGTGGAGGTGACACCGGTGCACGCCAACGCCTTCCGCGGCGAGTGGATCCACACGCCCGAATCGAGCGATGCGCGCACGCTGCTGTACCTGCCCGGCGGCGGCTTCATGCTGCCGGCGTCGGCCCAGGTGCCGCTGATGGTCTCGCGCATCAACCGCGAGGCCGGCACGCGCGCGCTGCTGGTGCACTACCGGCTGGCGCCCGAGCACCCGTTCCCGGCCGGGCTCGAGGATTGCCTGGCCGCCTACCGCCACCTGCTCGACCTGGGCACCGATCCGCGCAGCATCGTCATCGCCGGCGATTCGGCCGGCGGCGGTCTCACGCTGTCCACCCTGCTGGCGCTGCGCGACGATGGCGACCCGATGCCCGGCGCGGCGGTGGTGATCTCGCCCTTCACCGATTTCAGCTTCGGTGGCGAATCGCGCTTCGCCAACGCCCGACGCGACCCATTGCTGGCGCCCGACGGCATCGCCCGCATGAACGAGCTGTACCTGGACGACACGCTGCACGACAACCCGCTGGTCTCGCCGGTGTACGGCGACTTCCGCGGCCTGCCGCCGGTGCTGGCCCAGGTGGGCTCGACCGAGATCCTGCTCGACGACACCCGCCGGGTGGGCGAGCGCGCGGTGTCGCAAGGCGCGCAGTTCGAAGTGGAGGTGTGGGAGGAGGTGCCGCACGTCTGGCATGTGTGGCCCTTCCTGCCCGAAACCAAGGCCGCGATCACGCGCATCGCCGGGTTCATACGCGAGCACACCGAGGGTGCGGCGGCACCGGTGGCCGCAGCGGCATCGAAGCCGCGCCGACAGGCCACTGCGCAGCGCGAGACTTCCGCGCCACGCAAGACCGCCGCGCCGCGCCAGGCTGCTGCCCCGCGCAAGACCACGGCATCGGCGAAGAAACCGCGCGCCTCGCTCAGCGCCGCCGCGCCGACGCCAGCGCGCCGAGCTGCGCATCGGTGAGCAGGCCGGCCGCGCGCGCGGCCAGCAGCGCCTCGCGCAGCGTGCGCAGCGCCGGGCGCAGGCGCAGGCCCAGCTCGCGTCGCAGCGCCGAATCGTCGGTGGGCGGCATCTGCGTGAAGCACACCATCGCCTCGTGGGTGAACACCGTCTCCACCGGCACCACGCGGGTGATCAGATCCATCGCCCGGCCCATGCCGCGCAGCACGCCGCCGGGCAGGCCCATCACCTTGAACGTACGCCCGGTCAGCTGCTGCAGCAGCGCGGCCAGCTCGGGCATCTTCAGGTAGTGGCCGCCGCACATGAAGCGGCGCGGGCCCAGGCCGGGTTTCATCAGGCGCGCATGCAGCTGCCCCAGGTCGCGCGCATCGATGATCGACCAGGCCGCGTCGGGCGAGGGCAGCGAGCCCAGCTTGACGTTGGCCGCCAGGCCCTCGGTGGCCTCGCCGTGCACCCGGCCCGCGGCCGGGCCGGTGACCGAGCCGGGGTAGGTGATGACCACCGGTGCACCCTGCGCCTGCAGGCCGCGCACGTAGCGCTCCGCGGCGGCCTTGGAGCGGGCGTAGCCGCTGTCCAGCGTGCCGGGTGGCATGTCGGCGGTGAGCAGGGTGGCGCCCGGCGTCAGCAGTGCCGCCACGCTGGAGACCTGCACCACCGGATCGAGCCCGCGCTCCACCGCGGTGCCGATCACCAGCTCGGCGCCGCGCGGGTTGGCGCGCAGCATCTCGTCGGCGCGGCGCCGGTCGGTGGAGACCACCGCCGCGCAGTGCAGCACCGCCTTGCAGCCCTTGAGCGCCTTGCGCACCGCGGCCTCGTCGGTCATGTCGCCGGTGACGCAGTCCAGCGCCGGCAGCCCCATCGCCTCGAACATCGCGCGCGCCTTGGCCGGATCGCGCACCAGCAGGCGCACCTCGTGCCCGTCGTCGACGAGCGCACGCACGCTGTGCGCGCCCACATAGCCGGTGCCGCCGGTGACCAGGATGCGCATCTCAACTCCTCGTGGGGGCGGCGCCGGCCACCGCGGATGGCGCCTCGCGCAGGATCGCAAAGACCATCGCCGGCTGCAGCAGCACCGGCAGCAGGCCGCCATACAGCCCCTTGACCAGCGCATAGGTGGTGCCGGCGAACGATGGCGCGCCGAGCCCCTGCGCCAGCGCGCAGGCCGCGGCGCCGACGGCGAGCCCGGCCAGGCCGATGGCCGCCGAGCCGGCCCACAGCGTGGCGGGCAGCCGTGCCGCCAGCCACGGCGGCGGCACGCCATCGGTGGACGGCGCCTTGCCGGCGGCCGCCTGGCGGTGCAGCAGCGGATGCATGATCAGCCAGGTGATGCCCGGCAGCAGCACGCCGGTGGCCAGCAGGTCGGTGGCATAGCCGCCATCGCCCCACAGCGGCAGCGACGCCGTGCCGCGGTGCATGCCCCAGGCGATGCCGCCGTTGATCAGCGCATTGATCACCGCCGGCACCAGCTGCTGCGAGGCCATGAAGCGAAGGCGGGCGGCAGGGTGTGGCATGGGCGATCGATGGTGTGGCGGATCGGCGCGTGGCAGGTGGCGCGGTCGCACCCCAGGGCCTGCGGACGCGTGCAGCCTACGCAGCGCCATCGCGCCGGACATCGTCCGTTTGCGTGGACGGCGCATCCCGTTGCACTCGTCCATTTGAGCGATGGCCCCGCCGCACCTCGAGGCGAGCATCCAGGTCCATCGTCCCCAGCAGCGCCTCCATCCGCCATGCAGCACATCCCCTCCTTGTTTTCCCTCGACGGCCGAGTGGCCATCGTCACCGGCGCCGGCAAGGGCATCGGCCGCGCCTGTGCGCTGGCGCTGGCGCAGGCCGGGGCCGATGTGGCGCTGGCCGCGCGCACCGCGGCCGATCTGGAGGCGGTGGCCGACGAGATCCGCGCGCTGGGCCGGCGCGCACTGGCGGTGCCCTGCGACGTGAACGACGAGGCCGCGCTCGATGCGCTGGTGGCGCGCACCCAGGCCGAGCTGGGCCCGCCGCGCATCCTGGTCAACAACGCCGGCGGCGCCGGGCCCAACGACCCCAAGCGCATGGCCGGCAAGGACTTCGCCGCCACGCTTGCCTGGAACGTTGTGCCGGCTTTCCTGCTGACCCAGAAGTGCGCGCGGTCGATGCGCGAGGCTGGCGGTGGCTCGGTGGTCAACATCTCGTCCACCGCCGCGCGCTATGCGCAGAAGTACTTCAGCGCCTACGGCGCCGCCAAGGCCGCGCTGAACCAGATGACGCGCAACCTGGCGCAGGATTTCGCGCCGCACATCCGCATCAACGCGGTCGAGCCCGGTGCCATCCGCACCGATGCGCTGGCCGCGGTGCTCAACCCCGAGCGCGAGGCCTCGATGGTGCAGCGCACCCCGCTGGCGCGCCTGGGCGAGGTGGAAGACGTGGCCGCCGCGGTGGTCTACCTGGCCTCACCGGCCTCGGCCTGGGTCACCGGCAAGATCCTCGGCGTGGACGGCGGGGCCGAGGCGACGACCTGGGTCTGAGCCCGGCGGCTGCCGTGGGCCGGCCAGCGCCGCATCGACGGTGCCGCCTACCCTGCTCAACGTTCCAAGCAAGGTGGATCGCCACGAAGCGGCCCTTGGGCAGTGCTGGCGCCCGGCCGGAGCTGCCGCGCCCGGGCCGCAATCACCGGGCGTCGAAGCCAGGCCTCAGCGCGTCGCTTCGACGCCAGGCCTCTTGATCAGCCCTTTGGCGGCCCGCTTCGGCGCTGCCGCCTTTCCAGGTGCGGCTGCTTTCTTTGCCGGCGCGCTCCGGGTCGCAGGTGCGGCCTTCTTTGCCGCCGGCGCCTTCTTCGCCGCGGGTGCTTTCTTCGTGGGCGCCGCTTTCTTCGCGGGCGCGGCCTTCTTCGCGGGCGCGGCCTTTTTGGCGGGTGCCGCCTTCTTGGCAGGTGCCGCCTTCTTCGCTGCTGCGACTTTCTTTGCCGGCGCAGCCTTCTTCGCTGGGGTCGATGCTGCAGCGGCCTTCTTCGCAGTTGCCATGTTTGCTCTCCTTCGTGTTGTGTTGCCGTCAGGCGCGGCAACCTTAGCCGATGGACCGGCCGCGCGCAATGCACGTTGTGGGCTTCTTGCACGCGGCCTTTGGTGGATGTTCAGCGGCAGCAGGTCGCCGTAGAGCCGACACACCGGCGTCTGCGTGCCACCCAGCCGCCTGGCGATGCGTGGCACCAGTTCCTGCACCGCCGACATCAGGCTGAGCATGCTCACCGCGCCACGCGGCCCGCTGGCAAAGCGCGGCATGCGCAAGGCCTGCAACATGGCGCTGGTGAACAGGCCGTGGCGCAGTTGCTCCGACTCGAAGGACAGTTTGTCGGCGCCGCTGGCGTTGATGATGTACATGCCCCGCTCGTGGATGGCCTGGATGCGGCGCGCCAGTTCCTCGGGGTCCAGACCACGCATCATGTTGTTGCCCGACATGCCCGAGTGGCAGGCGTCGATGATCAGCACCACTTCGGCCGGCACGGCGGTGGCGATCTCGGCGAACTCGACGATCGAAAGCCCGGTTCGCTCCATCTCGTCTCGGGTCGGCACGAGTTCCCAGTTCCAGAAGTAGAACTCGTCCTCGCCCTTGAAGCGGGTGCCGTGGCCCGAGAGGTAGACCAGCAACACGTCGCGCTCGGCGCCGGGCTCGCGCTCGCGCCGCACGATCGCGTCAGCGAACTGGCGGATCTGCGCCAGGATGGCCGGCTTGGTGGCCTGCTCGTCCAGCAGCAGGGCCGACTGCACCGATTCGAACGCCGCGTTGCGGCCGGCCAGGGTGCGCACCACTTCGCTGGCGTCGCGGCGCGGATACGTCAGCGGTTGGGTGCCTCCTGCCGCTTCGGTGCCGGCGATCTTGAAGTTCGACACCCCCACGCCCAGCAGGAACAGCCTGCCCTTGGCGGCTTCATGCGTCACTGTCGCCGGTGGTGCCGTCGGGCCATCCACTTCGAGCACGCAGGGCTCGGCTTTGGAGCGTTCGCATTCGGCGCAGATCTTGAGGACGTTGCGCCCCGGGTTCAAGGGCAGCGTGACCTTGAAGCGCTGGCGCCGCAAGACCCTGGCATCGTCCTCGAACCAGACGAACCGGTCGTTGCGCAGCACCCAGATGCGTGTGGTCGGCGCGCCGGCGTACAACGGCGTGGCCGTGAACTCGATCTCGACACTGCGCCGGTCGGCATTCCGCTTCCAGCGCACGATCTCGACCCAGGGCGGCAACAGCGACGCGACATCCACGCGCGGGATGTCCACGCCGGCCGCGCGTGCACGCGCTTCGCTGCCATGCTCGATCACGGCGCGCACGATGTCCGGGCGGTCGAAGCTGGGAAAGCGGTCGGCGCGCAGGAACAGCGCCTCCTGATGCGGCCCGCGGTCGACGCAATAGCCGAAGCGGCGGTTGCTCGGTGCGTTGGTGGCGTAGTAGCCGCTGCGCGTCCACAGCACCCATTGGTCGTTGGCGTCGACGAAGAGACACAGATCGTCGGGCGTGTCTTGGGGCTCCGAGCCCTCGATGCCCGGCCGGTGCTCGATGTGCAGCACCTGCCACCCGATGTTGGCCAGCCTCCAGTGCGCGCTTTCGCTCTTGCAGTCGTCCTGCTCGCTCGGGCACACCGAGCCGAGGTGCAGTGTCTGCAGGTCGAAGCGCAGCTGCCGCGTCGAGTGGTTGGGCGGGCCCAGGCGCTGCGGCACGGTGCCGAAGCGGATCCGGCCCTGCGCGTCGAAGGCGGGACTGAGCAGGTCCTGCCCGACGCCGCGCAGCGCACCCTTGGACTGGCCGACCCGGCTGCCGGGGCTCCAGAGGTGGATGGCGTTGTTGTCGCCGCCCGAACTGAGCACCGTGTCGTCGTCCAGCCAGGCCAGGGCCGCCACCGGCAGATCGTGTCCGTAGTAGGTGCTGCGCGGGTCGAAGCCGTCGGCCCCGACGGACATCACATGCGTCAACGTCAGATACTCGCCGCCGCGGTTCCCGGCCAGGTCCAGGCCGATGGCGAGCAGCCGCCCGTCGGGCGAGAACGCGGCCGCCACCGGCGGCTGTTCGACGAACACCGCGCCCACCAACCGCGCATCGTGGTCGAGCGCGATCAGGCGGCCGAGCGGCAGTTCGGGGCATTCCACGTAGCCGTCGTACGCGATGCCGACGACCACGACGGTGGCGCTCACGGCCAGCGTCCTGGGGTCGATGTCGCCTTCCGGCTTAACGGTGTGGACGGCTTCCAGGCCGCGATCAGGCTGGAAGGCAAGCCAGTGCAGCCGGCTCTGGCTGGGGTCGCTGCGTGAATTCACCGCCGCGACGAGGCCGAAGCCGGCCGCCGCGCCTCGGCGCCCGGGCGATGCCGAGGGTGGCCAGGGCAAATCGGCCCGCTGCGCCGGAATCCAGCTCACCTGCACGGACAGGTGCATGCGCTCGTCGACCACCGAGGTCACGGCCAGGCGGCGGACGGCCATGGGCGCAGGCGGGCGATCGAAGCCGGCCTTGCGCAGCACCGTCGTCGAAAGCACCTGCACCTCACCGCGCAGGCCCATGCGGCTGTGCTGGCCCGTCAGGCCCAGGGCGAGCCAACGGCCATCGGGGCTGAAGGCCAGACTCTCGATGTCGTCGGCATGCTCGAACGCCGCCACCAGGTTGCCGGTGTCGACATCGAAGACCTCGACGCATCGCTTGCCCTTGACGGTGACGGCGAGGTCGCCCTCCGGCGTCAGCGCCAGTTGTTCGATCCTGAACGCCTGGTCGCCTTCGACACGCGGCCCGGTGTGCCCCAGGATCTGGCGCCGCAGCTGGCGCTTGGCCGCATCCCACACACGCAGTGTGCAGTCGCCTGCCGAGACCACGCTGCGGCCATCCCGCGTGGCCGCCAAGGCCACGACCGAGCTGGTGTGGGTGCCGGGGTCGAGCCTGAGCCAGATGTGGTCAATGTGCGGCGTCTTCATCGGCGCATCCTGGAATTCGCCTTGGCCGGCCTGCTCAATCGGTAAGCAAGGCGCGGTGGTCGGACAGGTTGAGAAAGTCGCGCCGCGCCGCGGGGTCGGTGATGCGCGCCGCCCGGCCGCGCAGCTCGGCCCGTGCGCGTGCCTGCAGCGCAGGGGCGGCGCTGTCACCCAGCGCGCTGAGCACACGCCAGGCCACGAGGTACACCGACATCGGCAGCGCGCCCAGCGGCGCGGCCGTCGTGGGCTGCGCAGCCTGCAACTGCTCGAGCAGCGGCGCCATCTCGGCCCGGGCGGTGAGAGCGCGCTGCCGCTCCGGAAAGGTGATATTGGCCAGCGCCCACTCGGCGCGCGCCGCCTGCACCTCCAGTGCGCCCAGCGGGTCACCCAGCTCGGCCATCAAGGCCGCGGCGGCTTGCAGGGCGGCATCGGCCGACTCGAATTCGGCAGCCGCGGTCAACACGCGGCCGAGGTCCATGCAGCTGCTGGCTTCGATGGCACGCAGGCCGATCTCGCGCGCCAGCGCCAACGCCGCCTGCAGCCGCTGGCGGGCCCCGGCAGCATCCCCGAGGGCCATGCAGACGCGGCCCAGGTTCTCCTGCACGGCCGCTTCGGCGCGGCGGGCGCCGCTGGCCCGCAGCAGTGCCAGGGCGCGCTCGCCCAGGGTCTGCGCCGCAGCGAACTGGCCCAGCTCACGGTGGGCCTCGGCCCGGTTGACCAAGGCCACGCCGTGCTGGCTGCGCTCCTGCAGTTCGGCCCAGATGTCGGCGGCCTGTTCAGTGAACTGCGCGGCGCGCTGAAAGTCGCCCGAGGCGAGGCAGGCGCTGCCCATGTTGTTGAGCAGGATGGCCTGGCCGGAGCGGTCACCGATGCGACGGGCGATGGCCAGCGCCCGTTCGTAGCGCGCGACGGCCTCGTCGAAACCGGCACGCGCCTTGGCCACCATGCCCAAGTAGTTGTGCACGTCCAGCTCCTGGCGCAGATCGCCGGCCTGCTGAAGGCCTGGCAGGGCCGCGAGCAGCACCGCCTGCGCCGAGTCGTATTGCCCGGTCTGCCACTCCACCAACCCCAGCTGCGTCAGGGCGCGCGACTCGCTGCGCGGCAGGCCGTGCTGGCGCGCCAACGTGAGCACCTGCTGCAGCGGCAGGCGGGCCTGTTCGGCCTGGCCGGCAGCCAGCAGCGCACGGGCCAGCAGCAACAGTGCCTCGATGGCGTCTGGCGCGCTGGCCACGGCCTGGGGCGTGGGGACGCCATCCAGGGCGGCCCGGGCGCCGGCGCTGGCCGCAGCGAAGTCGCCCGTGTCGAGTGCGAGCCGCGCCTGGCGCAGCGCCACCTGCCAGCGCAGCGCAGCGGCCGCTGCGGGCTCCAGGCCCCCGGCCAGCAGCGTCAGTTCGGCCAGGTCATTCCTGCGCGCCGGGTGGCGGCCCAGCAGGTCGAGGAGGGCTTCGCGGCGCAGCAGCGTGGCGATGCGTTCCGGCAGCGCCGACTCGGGCAGCCAGTCCAGCACCTGCGTGAAGGCGGAGAGCGCCATCTCGTTGGCGTAGCCGGCTGCGGCCTCGTCCCCGGCACGCAACAGGTGCGGCCAGGCCCTGTCGGGTCGCCCGGCGCGCGCCCAGTGGTGGGCCAGCACCTGCGCGCGGCCCGCGGTGGTGCCCGTCGGAGCCGACTCCAGGTATTCAGCCAGGCGGTGGTGAAGTTGCACCCGGTCGGGCCGGGCGATGCTGTCGTAGGCCACTTCCTGCGTGACGCGGTGCCGGAAGGAAAAAGTGGGTTCGACCTCGCCCGGCAGCGGCGAGGTCATGCCGACATCCGCCAGCGCCTGCAGGAACCCCAGCAGTGACTGCCGTTCATCGCAGCCGGCCGGCACCGGCAGACCGAGTTGGCACGCCTGCACACCCGAGAGGGCAAACTGCAGGCCCGTGATGCTGGCGGCCTTCAACACCGGCGGCAGCGGTGGGTGCAGACGGTCGATGCGGCTGAGCACCAGGCTGCGCAGGCTGGCCGGCCAGTCCAGGTTGACCAGGTCGCCGTGGCGATGCGGGTCCAGCCCGCGATCGTGCAGGTGGTTGAGCAACTCTTCGACGTAGAACGGGTTGCCTTCGGCCCGTTCCACCAGGTGTTCGACGAGCAGCGCCGGCACGCGGCCCGCGCGCTCAGGAAACTGCGCCGCCAGCTTGGCACGGACCATCTGATCGACCTGCGTCGCGTCCAGCCCCTCCAGCACGATGCGCCGCAGGGGCGCCGTCGGGGCCGCCGACGAGAGGAACTGCGCCACATCGAACATCTTGGTCGCTCTGTCGGTGTCGCCGGTGTCGCCCGTTTCGCCGGCCATGTCCGCGCCACCTGTTTCGACCGGGCGCTGGCTCACCCAGACCAGCAGCGGCAGCGTGTCGGCGGCACGCACCACGGCGCTCAGCAGATCCATCGAGAGGGCATCGGTGACGTGCAGGTCTTCCAGCACCAGCAGCACGCCGCCCCCATCCAGCGCCGCTTCGGTGGCGACGCTGCGCAGCGCCTGCACGAGCAGGGCCTCGAGCAGGGCCTTGCGGTCCTTCGGTGCCAAGGCCTGGGTGAAGGCGTTGTCGGGCAAGGACAGTCCGAGCACCGCGCCCAGGAGTGGCCAGGCCTCGGCATGCTCCGGCGCCAGGCGCGCCAGCGCCGATTCGACGGCACGGGCCTGGGCGCGCGGCGAGGCGGTGGCATCGAATTCCAGCAGCGCCGTCCACACGCCGCGCCAGGGCCGATAGGCCGCGCGCACGCCGTCGCCGGCGGTGGCGCCGCCATAGGCCACGAAGCTGCGCCGCAGCGCCAGGCGCGTGCCTTCGGCCAGCAGGCGTGTCTTGCCCATGCCCGCCTCGGCTTGCACCAACACCAGCGAGCCGGCGCCGTTGGCCGCGGCCTCCAGCGTCTGCGCCAGCCGGGCCAGCGGCTCGTCTCGGCCGACCATGGGCAGCGCAAAGTCGCTCTCCTGCAGCCGCATGGCCCGCTGGCGCAGGGGCCCGAGCAGCGCGAACACCGGCATCGGCTCGGCCTTGCCCTTGAGCACGATGGGCACGCGCGCCTGCAGCGCAAACTCAGCGGCCACTGCAGCGCGCACGCGACCCGAGGCGAGGATCTCGCCCGGCTTGGCCAGCATCATCAGCCGCGCGGCCGCGTTGGCGGCGTCGCCCTGCGCGCCGAACGATTGCCGCGTGCGGCCGCCATAGCCGCCCACGCGCAGCAGGCCGCTGGCCAAGCCGATGCGCGCGCCGGCCTCGGCCGCGAACAGCGAGCGCAACGCCATGGCCGCGCGCATCGCGCGGCGCGCGTCGTCCTCATGCGCCTGCGCTGCGCCAAAGGCCGCGTAGAAATAGCTGCCCTTGTCGCCCATGATCAGTTCCAGCAGCACGCCACCATGGTGCTGCAGCACCCGCTGGGCGCCGGCAATCCACGCGTCGAGCTGCTGCACGGCGGCGTCGTCGAGTTCCTCGGGCAAACCACCAAAGCGCAGGAACAACGCGACCACGGGCCGCAGGTCGGTGGCGAACAAGCCTTCGCCCGCTCGTTCACGTTCGTAGACAAACGGGTGCACCCAGGGGCGCAGGGTCGGCGCCGGCACAGGCGGCGGCGCGGCCAGGCCTGCATCCAAGCCCGGCCCCAACGGGCCCTGCCAGGCGCTGTCGACGACGACACATCGGCCACCCGCATGCTCGCGCCACTCCAGCACCGGAGCGCACACGGCCTGAGCGGTGGCGACATCCAGCATCACGTCACCGGGCCGAGCCAGCGACTCGGCCAGGGCCACCTGCGTCACAGGCAGGCCGGCCAGCACGTCCAGTGTCTGGATGCGGGCGTCGCCCACCGTGCAGCGCCGCGCCGGGCCGGTGGCCACGCCGACCTTCAGCGCCAACGCCCGGGCCGGGTCGCCCAGGTGATGCATCGCCGCCTGCATCGCCAGCGCGGCCTGCACCGCGCGCTGCGGCGCCGGCGCCCCGGCAGCCTCGTCATCGGCCTGGTCGAACCAGCAGGTGATGGCGTCGCCGGCCAAGGTCAGCGTGTGGCCACCGTGGCGCTGTACCTCGGTGATCAACGCGTCGTAGACACCGCTCACGGGCTGCGTCAGCGCTTCCACGCCATCGCGCTCGCCATGGCGCAGCGAAAGCGCTTCGGTCAGCACGGTGAAGCCGCAGATGTCGGCAAACAAGGCGGCGCCCCGTGCGTGCGCAGGCAGCTCCTGGCCCTGGGCCAGTGCGCGCAAGCGGTCGGACGAAAGATAGTGCGACAGTGCCATCGATGACAAAGGGTGCCCGGCCGCCGGGCGTCGTCGAGGACCGCCGACGCCTTGCGGAGCCCCCATTGTGGCGGGCCCGAACCCGCACGGCTTGCAATGGAGGCCCACCCGCTTGTCGCGTCCGCCGTGGCCACACGTCGATCTCGCAGTGCCGTGGGCAAGGATGCCGGAGCCGAGGAAGGCGTTCAACGCGTCATGGACGAAGCGCGGCACGTCGGCGCCGCGCGCCTCGGCCCGGCCGGCCAGGACGGCCGGCCGCCGCTCACACCTCGCGGCCGATGCGGTGCCCCTCGTGCAGCGCGCCCTCGATGTAGCCGATGCGCGCGCAGTCGCCGATGCGGTGCAGCGGCACGCCGCACACCTCCAGCATGCGGGCCAGGCGGTCGTCGGTTTCGGCGCCGATGGCCAGCACCACCGAATCGGCCGGCGTGCGCTGGGCCTGGCCCTGGCCGTCGGTCCAGCGCACCGCGTCGGCGGTGATCTCGGTCACCTGCGCCGAGCGGTGCAGCTGCGCATGGTGCTCCACCGCATCGAGCACCCGCCAGCGGCGCACGATGGGCAGCTCGCGGCCGGGCTTGTCGGTGGGCTCGAGCACCGTCACCTCGCGCCCGCGCGGGATCAGGAACTCGGCCAGCTCCAGCCCCACCAGGCCGCCGCCGACGATCACCACCCGCTTGCCCAGCGGCATCCACAGCTTGGACAGACCCTGGATGGCCTGCGCGCTGTCGGTTACCTTGAGCATGCCGCCGGCGCGGAACAGCGCGCGCTGCGCCAGGTTGAGCTTGCGCTGCGCGATCTCGTCGGCGCCGTCGTTGGTCATCAGGCGGCGCAGCTCGTCGCCGCTCCACACGTGCGATTGCGTCGCGCCCGGGATCGGCGGCGCGCCGCGCACCGCGCCGGTGGCAATGACGATGGCATCCGGCCGCAGCTGCGTCACCAGGGCCGGCGTCACCTCCACGCCCAGGTGGATGCTGATCGGCAGCCGCCGCACCTGGGTGACCAGGCTGTCGAGCAGGCGGCCGTTGGGGTCGTAGGCCAGCCCGGCGAAGAACAGCGTGCCGCCCAGGCGTTCGCCGCGCTCGAGCAGCGTGACGTCGTGGCCGCGCAGCGCGGCCACGCGCGCGGCCTCCATGCCGGCCGGCCCGCCGCCGATCACCAGGATGCGGCGGCGCTGCGGCGCCGGCTCGATGGCCGCCTCGAACTCATGGCCGGTGAGCGGGTTGACGGTGCACTTGACCCGCTGGTTGATGAAGATCTGGCTGACGCAGGCGTAGCAGTAGATGCAGGGCCGCACCTCGGCGCGCCGGCCCTGCGCCAGCTTGTTGGGCAGCTCGGGGTCGGCCAGCAGCTTGCGGCCCATGGCGACGAAATCGAACTGCCCGCGCTCGATACCGGTCTCGGCCATCTCGGGGCTGATGCGGCCGGCGGCGATCACCGGCACCGGCGATTCCTTCTTGATCGCGGTGGCGTAGCCCACCAGCCCGCCGGGCTGGTGCACCAGCGGCGCCTCGGTGAAAGCCGAGCCGTCGGTGATCGTCGCGTAAGCTGAAACACTGATCGCATCGGCGCCGGCCGCCGCGGCCAGCTTGGCGGTGGCCACCGCATCGTCGATGGTGATGCCGCCGGGCGTGCGCAGCTCCTCGCCATCCAGCCGCACCCACAGCGGGAAGTCGGCCCCCACGCGCTGCTTGACCGCGCGGATGGTCTCGACGAGCAGGCGCGCGCGGTTCTCCAGCGGGCCGCCGTACTCGTCGGTGCGCTGGTTGTAGTAGGGCGACAGGAAGCCGGCCAGGATGTAGGTGTGCGCCGCGTGCAACTCGATGCCGTCGAAGCCCGCGGTGCGCGCGCGCAGCGCGGCGGCGGCGAACCACTCGATCATCTGCTCGATGTCGGCCTTGTCCATCACCCGCATCTGCGGCCGCTGGCGGCCCAGCGCGCCGACGAAGGTGGCCATCTCCTCCTGCGTGAAGGCCGACATCATCGTGGTGCGCGCCGCGTGCGGGATCGACGGCACCCACAGCGGCCGGCCGGCGGCCATGTCGCGCGTGGCGGTCTTGCCGGCATGCTGCAGCTGCATGCCGATGCGCGCGCCGTGGCGGTGGGCGCGCTCGGCCACCGCGGCCAGGCCGGGGATGAACTCGTCGCTGGAGACGCCCACCTGGAAGGGCTCGGCGGTGCCGGCCGGGTAGGCGATGGCGCACACGCCCATGATCAGCAGCCCGGCGCCGCCCTTGGCGCGGGCCTCGTAGTAGGCCTGGATGCGCTCGGTGCAGTGGCCGTCGGCCTCGGCGAAGTTCGAGCCCATCGGCGTCATCACGATGCGGTTGCGCAGCTCGAGGCGGCCGATGCGGCCCGGTTGCAGGAGGGCCGAGTACGCGGAGGTCATGAGCGGGGCAGGGGCCGAGAGGGCGCGCGAAGAATCGATGACGGGGATTCTGTGCCCGGGACCCCCGGGGGCATCGTCCGTTTGGACGCTTCGAGCCGCAGGGGGCGGGCCCACACTGCCGGCACGATGAACGATTCGACGACGCCGGTGGCCGCCGTCTCCGGCGCCGCAGGCGGCATCGGCCGCGCCGTGTGCCGCGTGCTGCGCGAGAAGGGCTTTCGGGTGATCGGCATCGACCGGCCCGAGCCCGGCGTGCAGGCCGAGGAGCGCACCGAGGTGCAGGCCGACCTGGCCACGCCCGAAGGCCGCGCCCAAGCGGTGGCAGAGGTGCGCGAGCGCAGCGGCGACCAGCTCACTGCGCTGGTGTGCGCCGCCGGCCTGGGCGGCACCGCACGGCCGCCCAGCCGGGTGGTGGCGGTGAACCACTTCGGCGCCACCGCGCTGCTCGATGGCCTGTGGCCGGCCCTGCAGCAGGGGCGCCAACACGCAGGATACGCGTCCGCGGTGGCGGTGGCCTCGGTCTCGGCCACGTCGGGGCCCTGGCGCGACCACCCGATCGAGCAGGCCTGCCTGGCCGACGACGAGGCACGGGCCTGCGCGCTGGCCGATGAATCGCCCTTGCCCTACGCCGCCTACGGCTGCAGCAAGCGCGCGCTGATCGTGCAGGTGCGCCGCCGCGCCGCGGCCTGGGGCGTCACCGGCGTGCGCCTGAACGCCATCGCCCCCGGCCCGGTGGACACGCCGCTGCACCATGCCGCCGCCGCCGATCCGGTGCTGGGCCCGCCCACGCGCGCCTTCGTGCCGCCGCTGGGGCGCATCGCCACGCCCGACGAGATCGCCGCCGCCATCGCCTTTCTGCTCTCGCCGGCGGCCGCCTTCATCCACGGCAGCGTGCTCTTTGCCGATGGCGGTTGCGACGCCGCCACGCGGCCCGACCGGTTCTGAGCGCCGCGCCCCGCCCGATCCGGCCCGGCCCGCATCCCATCCCGCACCCATCGCCCAGCTATTCCCCCACCCATTCGCCTCTTCCACACCATGCCCCGCACCGCCGACACCGCCCGCCCTGCTGCCACGAAAAAGACGCGTCCAGAGAAGAACCTGCGCCAGCGCTACGGCGGCTGGGCGATGGTGGTGGGCAGCGCCGAGGGCATGGGCGCGGCCTATGCCGAGCGCCTGGCGCGCGAGGGCTTCGACCTGGTGCTGCTGGACCTGCGCAAGCCCGCCGTCGCCGCGCAGGCCGAGCGGCTCGCGCGCGAGCACGGCGTGAAGACCCGCGCGCTGGCCTGCGACCTGAGTCGCCCGGCGCGCGTGGCCGCCGCGCTGGATGCGATCGGCGACCTGGAGATCGGCCTGCTGGTGTTCAACGCCGCGATGGGCTCGGTCGGCCCCTGGCACGAGGTGACGCTGGCGGCCAAGCTGCTGGCGGTCAACGTCAACGTCATCGCGGTGCTGACCATCGCCGACCGGCTCTCACGCCCCATGCTCGAGCGCGGCCGCGGCGGCATCGTGCTCACCTCGTCGATGGCGGCGCTGCAGGGCGCGCCCTTGCAGGCGGTGTACGCGGCCACCAAGTCGTTCGACCTGATCCTGGCCGAATCGCTGTGGGGCGAACTCGGCCCGCGCGGCGTCGACGTGCTGGCCTTCATCCCGGGCATGGTGCGCACGCCGGCCTTCGAGCGCTCGGGCGCCAACAGCGGCGAGAGCGCGCTGCTCTCAGCCATCGAGCCCACGCAGGCGGTGGACGAGGCCCTGGGCGCGCTGGGCCAGCAGCCGCGCGTGGTGCCGGGCCGCGCCTGGAAGGCGGTGGCCCTCGCCGGCAGCCTGATGCCGCGCAGCACGATGATCAAGGCCATCGGGCGGCAGATGAAGGGGTTGAAGGGGAAGGGGTGAGGAAGGGGGAAAGGGCAATCGGCACGTTGCGGACGTTCGCTCTGCACGTTTGGTCGACGAGGAATGCCTTGCTCTCACGCGTCGGCGCGGGCCGAGGGTGCCGGGCAGCCGCCGGCCTCCATGTCCTCCGTCGTCGGCCTGGCGGCCTCCTCCTCCCCCTCTACTTCCGGCCGACGGCCA
>Ga0268298_10001860_pt1 | contig 23936 bp, 20 predicted proteins | sample WWTPWeurt_MetaG_FD_194462 | JGI IMG/M metagenome (GOLD analysis project Ga0268298, IMG submission 194462) | Activated sludge microbial communities from WWTP in Nijmegen, Gelderland, Netherland - WWTP Weurt | ecosystem: Engineered > WWTP > Aerobic digester > Activated sludge | place...
CGAGCCTCTTGGCAGCAGGCGCCCGTACGCTTTTCCTTTCGTGCGAACCGCTGCTCGGTCCGCTGGATCTGAGGGCATGGGTCAGTTCGGACGGTCGATTTGTCGACTGGGTGATCGGCGGCGGCGAAAGCGGGCACGGCTCACGCCCGATGAACCCTGAGTGGGTCCGAGACCTTCGAGACCAGTGCCTCGAACTTGGCATCCGCTTCCACTTCAAACAGTGGGGGAATTGGTGTCCCGAATCGGCGTCGGCATCTGAAAGGGGCCAGCGGAAGACGCTCTTCACGTCCGACGGCAACCGCATAACGGTCGTCAATGTTGGCAAGAAGGACGCTGGCCGTCTCCTGGACGGGCGGCAATGGGACGAGTTTCCTAGGAAGATCGCATGAGCTATGTCTTCGGCACCGGACAGGACGAAATTGACCCGTTCTTCAAGGAGAAGCGCTCCTGGTCCAAGGTCAAGGACAAGATCGTCAGCGACTATGTATCGTGCTACCTCAACACCGTCCACCTACTGAACCGCGAGATCGTTCTCGTCGACGCGTTCTCCGGACCAGGGCAGTTTGCCGACGGGACCGACGGCTCACCGCTGCTGATCTGTAAGGCTCTCGTAGAGATCAGCAAACGCAAGGGGCGACGCGTCGGCGCAAGCTGCGTCTTCGCAGATGCGCGGGCAGCTCACCGCGCGGCCCTCAAGGCAAACCTTGCTGACTTCATTCGGGTGGGACTGTGCGGCGCGCCGCTGAATGAGTGCAGCGAGGCAATTGCTCACGCGATCGACACCCACCGGAACGCGACGATCTTCTTCTACCTCGATCCATTCGGCATCAGGGACATCGAGTTCGACCTCATTCGTCAGATCTTCGAGCGGAATCCGAGCAGTAGCACCGAGGTGCTGATCAATTTCAACTTCCGAACATTCATGCGCATGAGCGGGAACTGGGGCTACGACTCGTCCGCGACAGAGGTGGCAGAGAAGGTGAAGGGCAGCAAGGTCGAGACCGTCAACAGAGCAATGGGCGGCGACTACTGGCAAGCGATCGTGACGGATCCAAAGCTGAACAAGCTTGACCGCGAGGACGCCGTGATCCAGGCCTACCTTGAGCGGCTGCGAAAGCTGGTCCGCTACGCGTACGCGATTCCAGTCAAGGAGCGGGCCGACGACCAGATGAACGTTCCAGTGGACGAACTGGCCCACTACCACCTCATCTTTGGTACCCGTAGCCCCAAGGCGGTCGAGTACATGAACGACGTAGCGCTGAACGCGCTCGAGCCGTATCTGTCCCAGTTCAAGGACGGTTTGCTCTTCGACCTGACCCCAGAGCGCTACCAACCCGCGCCAAAGGAGACGGTCAAGGACGCGATGGTCGCCGCCGTGACCAGGCAGGCGCTGCTGCGCCCCGATATCTACGAGGCGGTCATTCCGCAGTTTTTCATGAGCTACCGCAAGAAGGATCTTCGCGTGATGCTCGAGGAGTTGGTCTACAAGGATGGGCGCCTCTTTGCCGATCCGCGCAAGATTAAGCAGCGAGGCAAGCTCAACGACGAGGCCGCGATCAGCTCACGGCCCTGGCCCCAAGCCTCAGCAGTTGCGCGTGGCGGCCCCCAAGTCGTGCGGTAGCCCGGACCTCAGGCAGGATCCAGCCAAGGGGTGTCATGGTCTAGGCGCCGATTGCGCCATTCGCCAGCCTAGCCGTACCCGGGTCATACACAAACTGCGTGATCGAACCGTCCCGAATGCGCTGAACCGCCTCGTCGATCACCTGCAGCGGCACGACAAACCACTCCCTCGGTTTCACCGGCTTGCCGAAGCGATCATCGATCGTCAAGTCCAGCTGTACGGCACCGAACAGCCGATGAAAGATGTTCTCCATCTTGGTTCGGTTCAGGTTGTGCAGCTTGTACTCGGCCACGATCTCGACCGGCGCCAGCAGGTAGGTCGCCTGGTTCTCCGCGTCGGCGATGCGGGTCGCCACCGTGCCGCCCGTGACACCGATCTTGTGGATCAGCATGCGGTGCTCGGAAACGAAGGGGTGCTTGGACAGACTGCGCAGCACGTAGATCGTGCCAGTCTCGATGTCATCCGGCTCGGCGGTGTCGCCGAACTGTGGCCCAAACAGTGGGCCTGCATCTGGCTCGCTCAGCCTTCGCCCGTTGCCGTCCTGGGTGAGAGCCCTCTGCAGTGACCGCATCAGCAGATTGCTCTCGGTCCCATTGCCGTAGATGAGCCGCAACCGCGCATCGGGTTGTCGGCTGCTGGTCTCGAATTCTTCACCCTTCTCTGCGACGTAGGCGAGCTGCCCGCCGACGATGAAGAAGTTGTCCTGCTCTACGCTGGCTTCTCCCTTGAACGGGATGGCCTTGCGCACGCCATCCTTGAGATCTCGCTCCACGCGCTCGAACAGCGGTTGAAACTTCTGGAAGTCCTCGCACGGCGTGCGTTCTGCAATCTCCTCCGCGGCCTGTCGCTCCGCAAGCGGGCGAACATGCCGCAGCACCGTGATGTCGGAGTTATCGGCCGGATCACTGCCGACGCCCAGTTCCGCCAGCAAGGCATCCTCGTCCAGTGCATCTGGATCGGCCGGCATCGATGGCGATCCGGACAGCAGACCGGGCTTGTCCAGCTCGGTCAGCAAGGCGCGCGCCTCTGGCAGCTTCCGAAGCTGATCCAGCCGCACGGCGTACAGCCGCTCGAAGATGTCACGCCCTTCGCCGTGCTGCGGCGCGCGCTTGTGCGCGTCATGAAAACGAAGAATGTCCTCGAAGCCCGCGATGATGCGTTCTTCGCGCGGCGTACGCCCTCCGGCCTTGATTGGCGCGACCTCGACGCCCAAGGCCTCCAGCAGTTCGTCGTCGTCCAGGTCAGCCATTGCCCCCGCTCCCCTGCGCCTGGGCGGCCTTGGCTTGAGCGCGATAGCGCGCGAAAGCCACCACGCCCTCGGCCATCCTCTTCTCCCAGGCATCAGCCGAGTTGATGTCAGGCACGCGGCCTCGCTCGTTCTTGAACTGCAGCGCGCGCTTCGCGAGTTCACGCGCCTCGTCCTCGGTGATCTTGATGCTCTTGCCGGCAATGCTGGCCTGAATCTGACGCAGGGACTTCTCGTCCATGGTCTTGGCCAGCACCGCATAGGCCGCCTCGAACGGATTGATGCGGTCGATGAGGTCGATGTCCAGGTCGCGCACGTTGATGAACTTGCGCACACCGTCGATCAGGTCGGTGTTGCCCTTCGCGCGCGTGCCGTCCTCGACGCCATCCTCTACTGGGATCGGCTCCTGCGCCTGGTCGGGCGTGTCCAGCGCCAGCTTGGCCTGCTGGGTAATGTTGATGACCGCGATGGCGTGCTGTCGCACCGCTTCCTGGTCGGCTTCGCTCAGCTCCGGGTAGCGTTCACGCACGATCTTGCCGAGGCGCTCGATCGTCAGCTCCTCGGGGATCGTGTTCTCCTTGTCCAGCGTGCCGCGCTCGAGCGCCGGCTTGTCTTGGATGAAGGCCGCGATGACCTCGTTCAGGTCTTCTTTGCAGATGCGCTTGCCTTCCTTGCTCTTGGGCTTGGCCAGGCCGTTGATCTCGATGTGGATCTCGCCGGTTTCCTTGTTCACGCCCAGGTTCTTGCCGCCGTCCACGTAGCCGTCGGGGCCGTAGTCGAAGCCTTCCTGTGCCCCGGCGTTGCGCGGCGTGAACTCGTAGCGAGGGGCCAGCACCTGTTCCATCAGCAGGCTGGCCGAGATCGCCTTGAGCATGTCGTTCACGGCTTCGGCCACCGCGGACTGGTCAGCCGTGGGCTCGGCGATCAGGTTGGTGAAGCGCGAGCGCTCCTTGCCCTCGGCATCGCGCGTGGCGCGGCCGATGATCTGAACAACCTCGGTCAGGCTGCTGCGGTAGCCGATGGTCAGGGCGTGTTCGCACCAGATCCAGTCGAAGCCTTCCTTGGCCATGCCCAGCGCGATGATGATGTCCACGTGATGGCGGTCATCCTTGTGCGCCGGGTCCTTCAGCGCGCTCAGCACTCGCGAGCGCTTGGCTGCGTCGGTGTCGTCCACCAGGTCGGCCACCCTCAAGGTGCGGCCATCCTTGCCCTCGATCAGGTGGAAGCCGGTCGTCTCGTCGATGCCCTTCCAAGCGCCCAGCGCATGCATGATCTCGTTGACCTCGCGCTCCTTGTCTTTCAGGCTCTCGCGCGAATTGACGCTGGGGATGTGAACGATGGTTTTCAGCGCCGGGTCCAGCACCTTGGCCACGGCATCGACATACCGGCCGGTGTAGAAGAAATAGCCGATGTCGAGCGACTTCAACCACCGGTAGCCGTTGAGCTGCTCGTAGTAGGTGTAGGTGACGGTCTCGAACTTGCCCTCGTCGCTGGGCGCCAGCACCGCTTCGCTGTCGCCGCGGAAGTACGAGCCCGTCATCGCGACCACGTGAACCTTGTCGCGGGCGATGAAGGCACCCAGCTGGCTGCCCAGTTTGTTGTCCGGGTTGGCCGAGACGTGGTGGAACTCGTCGACGGCGATCAGGCGGTTGTCGAAGGCCTGGATACCCAGCTCCTCGACCGCGAAGCGGAACGTCGCGTGGGTGCACACAAGCACCTTGTCCCCGCTGGCGAGGAACTTCTTGACCGCCTCGACCTTGGACTTGGCAACGCGCGGCTCGTCGACACCGGGCGCGTTGCAGAGGTTCCACTGCGGCGCGACCTGCCAGTCCCAGTAGAAGCCGTGCTGCGTCAAGGCTTCGTCGGCGAAGCTGCCACCGATCGACCGCTCCGGCACCACGACGATGGCCTGTTGCAGCCCCTGGTTGTGCAGCTTGTCCAGCGCAATGAACATCAGCGCCCGGCTCTTGCCCGACGCCGGCGGCGACTTGATGAGCAGGTACTGTTCGCCGCGCTTGCCATAGGCACGCTCCTGCATCGCGCGCATGCCCAGCTCGTTGGCCTTGGCGGAAGCGCCCGTGCGCGCCGTGGTGATGGATACCGATGGCACGGTGTAGGTGTTGATCGGGTTCGTCATGGTTCTTCGTCCTCCCCGGCCGAATCATCGCCGCCCAGTTCGCGCTCGATCTGCTCGATGCTCGGTAGGCTGGTCTGCAGCTCCGGTGGCAGCGACTCCAGAAGCTTGTACTCGGCCACGCCCATCGGCTGCGATTTGTCGCCCAGGGCGTACTCGGCCACGATCTTGTTCTTGCTCTTGCACAGCAACAGGCCGATGGTGGGGTTGTCGTGATCGCTCTTCACTTGACGGTCCACGGCCGTCAGGTAGAAGCCCAGCTGACCCAGGTGCTCAGGCTTGAACTTGCCACCCTTGAGCTCGATCACCACGTAGCAGCGCAGCTTCAGGTGATAGAAAAGCAGGTCGATGAAGAACTCGTCGCCGCCCACGTCGAGCAGCACCTGCCGGCCGACGAAGGCGAAACCAGCGCCCAGTTCCAGCAGGAACTCGGTTACGTGGCGCACCAGCGCATGCTCGATGTCGCGCTCCTGAGCCTCATCGCTCAGGCCGAGGAAGTCGAAGCGGTACGGGTCCTTGATCGACTCGCGCGCCAGGTCGGACTGCGGCGCCGGCAGCGTGGCCGGAAAGTTGGTGACGGCCTGGCCGCTGCGCTCCAGCAGCCGGGTCTCGATCTGCATCACCAGCACGTTGCGCGACCAGCTGTGCTCGATTGCCCTGGCCGCATACCAGCGGCGCGCTTCCGCCTCAGGCAGCTTGTCCAGCAGCGCCAGCTGGTGATACCAAGGCAATTGTGCAAGCACCCCTTGCACAAACTCGGCGTCCGGCCAGGCGTCGGCGAAGGCGCGCATGTACTTCAGGTTGCGCGGCGAAAAGCCCTTCATGTCCGGGAAGGCCGCGCGCAGGTCCTTGGCCAGCCGGTCGATGACCTTGGTGCCCCAGCCCTGCTCTGCCTGCCGCGCCAGGATGTCGCGCCCGATCTGCCAGTACAGCAGCACCAGCTCGCGGTTGACGGCCAGAGTGGCGCGCTGCTGCGCGCCGTGGATGCGGCGCTTCAGCTCCGCCAGCCACTCGGCGTAGCCCTGTGGCGGCGGCGTCAGGCCTGCTGGACGCTCGCTCATGCAGCGGCCTTTCGCGTCGCCTTCTTGGCCGTGGTCAGCTTGGCCTGCTTGGCCGAACTCGCCTTCGCCACCATTTTGGTGTACAGGTCGAACAGCTTCTCCAGCCGCTCGGTGTCGTTCTTGAAGCGGCGGCCGATGTAGATGCGTTCCAGCACCTCGTCGTTGTGCTCGTGGGCCTGGCGCAGGTTCTCCGGCATCGTGTCCGGGTCGTAGAGGTCGGCGATGGTGGCGGGGAAATGCGCCTCGCGGGCGAGCAGGATGTTCTCAGCGCAGCGGGTCAGATCGGCCTTGTTCTGCTCTGTCAGCAGCGGGACCGGGAAGGTGTTCCAACCGAGGGTGTTGGAGTAGGAAAAGCGCATCTCCAATCGAACGCAAACCGCACCGATCCAAACCCAGTGCAGGCGTGAGGCTATTATCGCCATATTCCAAAGTGGCGCATCGAGGAACGCGAAGCACTTATTTGAAATAATTGCCCCAGGCGCCAAAAGTGCGGCAGGTAAAAAGTCTCGATTCTCGGAACTCACTTGCGGCACAACAATCAGCACCTCATCGCCGAATTGTCGGATCTGCTGAAACGCATGCGGTCGAGCCGCAGAATCTCTGGTGAGTTTCTTGGTGCTCTTTAGTCGATCTTCCTTGACCGCTTCAATCCTTGCAGCCAAGGCAGGTACAGATTCAGCCAGCTCTCTCATTTCATCGGAAATCCAGAGGCAATATCTGACTACGCCATTGATCGCTTCATGCGATCCAACAAACGGCTTAACGAAGTTCCTGCGCTGATTCGAATCAATCTCAAGTCCTCGAGCGTCGTCGACATCCAGAAGCAGATGCCCGCCATCTACAGGCTTATTCCCATTCTCCATCTCCGCCATGCCACCAAGAACAACGTCGCTAGGCGACACCACAACATTCTTTCCCGCCACCAAGTAGGCGTTTATCATTTCGACTTGCTTGGAAATCGTCTCGCCATTCTCTGAAAGAGAATATAGACGACGCACCATCTTGGGCTCCCTTGAGAGACCAACAATAACAACCGTGACGCCGGCGTTATGGCTAGCAAGATTCTGCCATTTGAAGCTCGTGTGAGCGAAATGAATTTCCATCCCCCTTCCGAACACCAGGGGCCACAGAATTGCAACTTGCTGGCCTTGACAGATTGAGTTTGTAGCGACAAAGGCAGCGGCAGCTTGCACGTCTCCAATGTAGTTGGCAGCTTTCATAAGCCACGCCGCGACGTAGTCAAGAGACTTCCAGTTCTTGATGTACTGCCCGAATACTGCCTCTAAATCGGCCTTGTGCTCTGCTGTTTGCCATGTCGAACCGAGATACGGGGGATTGCCGCAAATGTACGTTTCCCCACCGTCGTTCTCGAAGTCGATCTCCGTTTGGTCGAGCGGCGTCTCGAACAAGTCGTCGGCCACCAATCTCATGGCTGCGCCCATGGGCGGACAAACCGAATGCCAATCCAGCCGCAGCGCGTTGCCACAGATGATCCAGTTTTCTGCCGACAGAGGTAAAAACTCCGCCAGCGCATCCTTCTGCCCTCGGTAAAGCACGTCGCACTGGAACTCCGCGATGATCAACGCCAGCCGCGCAATCTCGGCGGGAAAGTCCCGCACCTCGATCCCCCGGAAGTTCGTCAGCGGGATATCGCTACCCAGGTGCGACTCACCGCGTCGGCGGTTGATCTCCGCCTCGATCTCCCGCATCTGCTTGTAGGCGATGACGAGGAAGTTGCCGCTGCCGCAGGCCGGATCGAAGACGCGGATGCGCGCCATGCGCTTGCGCAGGTTCAGCAGCTTGATCTTGTTGTCGCCTGCGGCTTCGAGCTGCGCGCGCAAGTCGTCCAGGAACAGCGGGTTCAGCACCTTCAGGATGTTGGGCACGCTGGTGTAGTGCATGCCCAGTTCGCCGCGTTCGTCCTCGTCGGCGACCGCCTGGATCATGCTGCCGAAGATGTCCGGGTTGATCTGCTTCCAGTTAAGCGTGCCGGCGTGCAGCAGGTAGGTGCGTGCCATGCGCGTGAAGCGCGGCACCTCGGCGCTGCCGGAGAACAAGCCGCCGTTCACGTAGGGGAAGGCGTCGGCCCAGCGCGGCAGGTTGGCAGCGGCCCGGTCGGCGATCTTCACGTTCATCGCGCGGAAGATCTCGGACAGCACCTGGTGCGTGTTGCCAGCGTCGCGGTCGCTCATCTGCTCCACGGTGCGGGTGAACAAGGCCTCGCCGTTGAAGATGTCCGTGTCCTCGGCGAAGAAGCAGAAGATCAGCCGGGCCATGAAGTGGTTCATGTCCCCGCGGCGCTCGGCCGTCGCCCAGTCCGGGTTCTCGCGCAGCAGCTCGACGTACAGCTTGTTCAGGCGGCCGGTGGCGCGCACGTCGATGGGGTTGTCCTTGATCTCCTTGACGGTGGAGATGCCGGCCAGCGGGAGGAAAAAGCCGAAGTGATCGGGGAAGTCGGGGTAGTCGCAGGCAATGGTCTCGCCGGCGGTCAGGTCTTCGGCCTCGAGCGTCTGGCCGTCGGTGGCCAGAATGAACTTGGCTTTCCCCTTGGCAGTGGCCGGGCTGCTGCGCAGCGCCTGCAGACCGGCGCCGGTGCCGCCGGACGGGCAGACAGCGACGTGGATGTGGTTTCGCAGGAGCACGCCGCCGGGCAGGTCGGAGGCGTTGTTGTTGCCGGCGCGCAGACGCTTGAGCGCCGTGTCCTTGTGGCCGAAGGCCGCCAGGAAGGCGAATGGGAACTCGGCAGCGTCGAAGGGCTGGAGCGCCAGTTCAGAGATGGCTTGTTCGATTTCTACGGCGTTCATTGGGGTGCGAGCGCTCCTCGGGCGCCGCAGCATCGTAGCAACCGCCGCGTCCGGCTTGCGAAAGAGCGCTCGAGCCCTCGGGCCGTTCACGCGGCACCTCCCGCAGACGGCACGGCCAGCCTCATGCCTCGGTGGCGCGCAGTTCGGCGATCGACGCCACGCGCGCGCCGTTCACGAACGCCGTGCCGTCTCGCACTTCGATCAGCATCGCGCCGAAGGCGCTTTGCCACAGATAGCGCTGCACGCCCTCGCTGGCGAGGACGAGGTCTTGCTGGCTGGTTTGCTGCCCGCCGATCCTCACTTCGGGCAGTAGGGGTGGGTTTGGGGCATCCATGGCCGTGGTGGAGCAAAGCACGAGAAGGGAGCACACTACTGTACGCCCATCCAGTATCATGCGCTACCGGTGCCGATCGCCATTCGAAGGCGATCGCTGCGCGTCGCGGATCGGCGCCCGGGCTGCGTCGGGCTGCTTGGTCATGGCCGAGGCAAAGGCCTCGATCGAGCGCGCGAGTCGCCGGTCGGCTTCGCTGCCGGTGGCCGCGAGGGCCTTGGCGAGCTCGCGCCACGACTGTTGCGCTGCCTCGCGGCTGGCCTGCCCGGCCACACTCAGCTTTCCGGGCACTGGCGGCTTGAGCAGCCGGCCGTCCTCGCGCGCTTTGAGCTGCCATAGCTCTGGATAGCGCCGCGCAGCGCCCCGCGTCGTCTGCCGGGTCGCTTCGGCCTCCACACCGCGTTCGCGCAGCTTCTCGGCGAAGGTCTCCCGCCACCGATGCAGGTCGGTCTTGCGCGGATTTAGGCGCTTGCCGTGCTTCGACTCGGCACGCACGCTGATGTGCACATGCGGGTTGGCCTGGTGGTCGTGCAGGACCATCACATACTTGTGGTCGGCCAACGCGGACTTCGCAAACTCCCGTGCCGCCCAATGCACACTGGCCGGGTCGGTGCCTCGCGGCATCGACAGCATGATGTTGAAGGCCTCGCGCCGGTGACCGGGTTCGGCTTCATCGGAGATCAGTGAGCCACTGAGCCGCCACTCGTCGGCCAAGTCGTGCAGCGTGTCCTTGCCCCGCATCGTCTCGCCGCGCTGGTCTTCAATCTCCAGCCTGCCGTTCTTGCTGATGTAGCGGAAGTGCGCCGCGATGGCCTTCATGCCCTGCCCTCCCCCAGTCACCTTGACCATCACCTGCGGCGCACGCCGCACCACGGTGGCCTCGATGCGTCGACGGATTGCTGCCGCCCGCTGCCGTGCGGCATCGCCACTGAGTCGCGGCTGAGGCTTGCCCTTGACGATGCGGTTGCCCGGATAGAACAGGCGATCGCCCCAGGTAATCAAGATGCCGTCGATGTTGGGGCCTTGACTCATGGGGAACTCCTTTCGTCACTGGGTTGATCGAGCCGTGGGCCGAGTGCTGCGGCTCTGTGGCTGCAGGTCGGCCAAGACGCGGGCGGCCAACTCGAGGTGGCGGAGCACATCGCTGGCCAGCGTGTCCAACATCTCCCGATAGGGCCTGGCCGGCTCCACGTTGGCCTGGCGCAGCAGCGCCGTCAGCCGGTGGACGTTGCGGCTGAGGGTCGACAGTTCGGCGCAGGACGCCATCAACGTGGCAATGTGCTCGGTCCGGCCCCCGCCGGCGGACAGCACAGGGACGTTGGTGATGAGGCCGGCCAGGTAGGCGCCCCGCGACAGCCCCGCAGCGCTCGCCCCTGCGGCGAGTTGCCGAGCCTCCTCGGCGGACATCCGAATCGACAGCTTGACGCTAGCGGCACTTGCAGGGCCTGCGGTGAGCGCATCCATGCGGCCGGCTTCGTCATTGGCTGCAAGCCCGAGATCGCGCGCCACCGCGCCGCGGACCAGCACCGACACGCTGACCCGCTCGGCCTGCGCGCGCGCCACCAGCGCGGCCTTCAAGCCGCGCATCTCGACCGTGACGAAGTCATGGGCAGTGGTGTTCATGAGCCGACGAATGGAGGAGCGCGAAGCGCTTGTGAAAACGGCGGCGTGCCGCCTATCTCTGCACTCACCATGAAGGCCAGTATTGGCTCGGATCGATGCAGTTCACCTGCGAGATTCGGGCCGAAATCATGCGTCCTCGTCCGCCGTAGCGACACCTAGGATGGGTTCGTCCTAGGCGTTGCTTACTCGATGCATAGGCAGCAGTTGGGCAACGCGCAAACGGTGCACAAGGCTGACCGATTCGTGGACAGCCGGTGCACGAGCAGCGCAATGCTTGCACAGCGATTGCACACGCATGCACAACGCCTGAATCACGAGATGCCGATGAACCTGGTCCCGATCCGCCCTCCTGGTCCCAATGCTCGTAAGGCGCGAGCGTTCGCCGTCGAGATCCTTCAGCTGCGGGCGCAGGGCTACACGTTCGAGGCGATTCGCGAGGCGCTGGCGGGCGCTGGCGTGCACGTGAGCAACAGCACGGTTCAACGTGAGGTGGCCCGGGCTGCCAAGCGTCCGGCAGCTATCCCTCCAGCGGACGCCACTCCGAGCAGTCGGGGTCCGTCACCGCAAACGTCGACGCCAGGGGCGTTCGTGCGTGCCAAGAGGCGCGACGAATCTGTGGCCCCTGCCCCTCCGGCCGATCACCGCGAAGAAGGTCAGAGCGCCTTCGCCTGCGGCCCTAGTGGCAAGGACATCGCCGAAGCGTTCTTCAACGCCCACCCGAGCAACCCGCTGTTCCCAACCAAGGAGACCTCATGAAGCTCGCCGTCATCAACTTCTCGGGCAACGTCGGCAAGACCACGGTCGCCCGCCATCTGCTCGCGCCTCGCATTCCCGGCTCTCAGGTCGTTGCGGTCGAAAGCATCAACGCCGACGACGGCCAGTCTGTGACGATTCGTGGCCGGCAGTTCGCGCAACTGCAGGAGTTCCTGCAGAGCGTCGACAACGTCGTGATCGACATCGGCGCGAGCAACGTCGAAGAGTTGCTCAAGCTGATGCGGCGCTACCGCGACAGCCAGGAGGACTTCGACGGCTTCGTCGTGCCCACCGTCCCGGCCCGCAAGCAGCAACAGGACACGGCGGCGACGCTGGCGGAGTTGGCACGCATCGGTGTTCCGCCGGAGAGGCTGCGCCTGGTCTTCAACCAAGTCGACGACGACAGTCCGATCGACCGCACATTCGAGACGCTCCTCGCGTATTGCTCCTCGTCGGGCGTCGTGCAGCCCCGCCTGGCAGCGTTCATCTCGTTCAACGAGGTGTACGCGCTCGTTCGTGGCGCCGGCCAGTCGCTGGCCGAACTGGCGGCCGACCGCACCGACTACAAGGCGGAGATCGCAAAGGCCGGCACGCAGCCGGACAAGCTGGCGCTGGCGCACCGCCTGGCGACCCAACGTCTTGCCCGCGGTGTCATCCCCGAACTCGACGCGTGCTTTGCGGCGCTGGATCTGCACCGCCTGGCACATCAGTCGGGTGAAGAGGCGATGCCGGCAGCATGACGCATCCGAGCACGACGCGGGAGGCGCTGATCGTCGAGGCGCTCGGGGAGGCCGCGAAGCTGATTCGACAGGTCGAGGCGTTGGCGCCGGCGCTGGATGAGTCGCGCCAGGCGCTGGCAGATGCCCACAGTGCACTCGCAGATCAATTGGCCGCGTTCGAGACCCAGGTCGCAGCCCTGACGGAGAAGGCCAAGGTCCAGGCGGTGAAGCACGTTCTGGCGCGCACCGACGAGGCGGCGCGGCGGTCCATCGAGTCCCAGGGGCGAGCGATGGCCGACGCGGCGCGGGTCGCGTTCGGCGCCGAACTCGGCGCCGCGCTGCAGCGGCTCCAATCGTCAGTCCAGCCACCGGCCGAGCGCCCTGGACGGCGTTGGGAGCAGTGGCTGACGCATGCGGCGGCCGCGGCGACGGCATCTGCGGTCACCTGGACGCTGGCCGTCACGCTGTGGGCCCGTTGAGCGCCCTCGAACCGCCCAGCCATGGCGGGTGTAGGATTAAATCCTACGGTCACCCCTGGTATCGCCATGCGCTCGACACAACAGTTCAGCATCACCCTGCCCAACGAGATGGCCGAGGCCGTGCGGGCGAAAGTTGCGGCCGGCGAGTACGCCACGGAAAGCGAAGTGATCCGCGACGGCTTACGAGTTCTGCTCGCGCGCGACCGGGCCGTCGAGGACTGGCTGCGCAAGGACGTGGCCGCGGCCTACGACAAGCTAAAGGCCGACCCATCGCGTGCGGTGGCGGCCGGCGCCGTCAAGGCGCGCCTGGCGGCCGCGCACAAGAGGGCATCGGCGAAGGCCCCGACCAAGGCCTGATTCCGTACAGCGTCGTCCATGCGCCCGAGGCGAGTGATCAGCTCGAAGAGCTGTTCCTCTACATCGCCGAGCGCAGGTCACCGGCGGTCGCCGAGCGCTACACCAGCGCGGTGGTCGCGACCTGCGAGGGTCTGGCGTTCTTTCCGCTGCGCGGCGTGCCGCGCGAGGACATCCGCCCCGGCCTTCGCGTCACCCATCACAAGGGGCGCACCGTGATCGCCTACGCCGTGGATGCAAACGCGCGGACGGTCTCCATCCTCGGGGTGTTCTATGGCGGTCAGGATCACGAAGGGGCGCTCGCAGAAGGCGGGGACGCCTGACGCAGCCGTCCCGGCGGTGCCGGCGCTTCATGGAGCAAGCGTAGGACTGAGCCGCCGTGCGGCCGAAGACGAGCGCGGTGCCGGTTTCTCCGCGGGCCGGCGAAAGCCGGCCCGCGCGACTTCTTCCCTCGGCAGCTGCGTGGCTCGGCGCTCAAGCGTCACTGGGCCAGCGCAGCCCCCAACGATCGATCACGGCACGCACCCGCGCGTCTCCGTCGGGAACCAGTGTGTGCAGGTCGGCACGAGCCCAGCGCAGGGCGTCCAGGCAGCGCAGCATGTCATCGCTGATGGCGACGTCGACCGCGCGCAGCTCGAACAGGTCGAGCTGAAAGGCTTGGCCGTTGTACGTCGCGGCCAGGAACCGCGCGATACGCGCGATCTGGCCGGAGTCGCGTTCCTCGGCCAGCTTGAGCAGCCGTGCGAAAGCCTGGGCGCCAGCCTGCGTGGCCTGGCGCGACCTGGCATCGCACTGCGCGATCTCGGCTTCGATGGCATCGGGGCTCATTCGCTGCTCCTCGTGTCGGGGGAACAATGGCCGACCCGATGGTCAGGCCGGCGCGGCGCCGCTGGCGCGCAAGATTCGAGGCCAAATCCTGCGCGCCTGCCTGCCGGTTCAGGCCTTCAGCTTGCGCATCTCCTCGGCCAGCATCCACAGCGCACGGTTGAGGCTCACGCCGCGGTCGATGCTGCCCACCGGGCGGGTGTGCAGGCGACGGCCCTGCACGCTGCGGCCCGGCTGCCCGCCTCGGATCACGTTCTCCTGAATGCGCTGGAAGGTGGTCCACAGGCTGTGGCCGATGTCCTCGGGCCGGCGCGCCTCGATGAGCTGCTCGGCCGTCACCGGCGCCGGGCGGTGGCCGCCGGTCTCCTCCACGCCGCGATCACCGAAGCGCAGCGCCAAGGCTGCGGTCGCGAAAGCGATCTCCTCGGGCGGCTCGAGTTGCAGCGCCTTCATCGCCTCGGTGTGCTCCTCCACCTGCTCGAACTCGTCGAGCACGCGAAACGCGCCTTCGATCACCTCGCCCTGGATATTGCCCTTGTGCGGGATGCGGATGTCCTCCACCACCTCGCCCACCACCAGGCCGTTGCAGCAGACAAATCTCAGCATGCCTGCGAGCATCTGGTACGAGCTGGCGCCGTCGTGGCTGTTGATCAAGATGATCTCGTTGGCCTCGGGCTTGGTCTGCACTTGGCCGGCGTGGCGCATGCGGATCATGTGCTTGGTGAATTCCGCCTTGCCTTCCACGCGGCTGGCGCCCTGGGCGACCATGAAGGGCTCGAAGCCCTCCTTGCGCAGGCCGCGCAGCACTTCGATGGTCGGGATGTAGGTGTAGCGCTCGGATCGGCTGACGTGCTTGCCGGCGGCGAAGATGGACGGTGCGCAACCGCGCATCTGGTCTTCGGTCAGCGGATGGTCGGCGCGCAGGACGCGGGTGTTGCGAGCAAAGCGGGTCGCAAGAGTCGGGGTCGAGTACATGATGGCTTCCTTCGATCGTTGAATGAGGTTCGAAGGGCAGGCGCGGCTCGGTGGCATCACGCCCACCCGATTGAGGTTCAGGCGTCGGCGTGCGCCGGCTGGCGCTCGGTGCGGGCCTTGCGGCTGCGGCTGACGGCGCTCGGCGTGGCCTGCTCGCCGCTGCCATTGCGGGCGGCGGGCGCACCTTCGGCTCCCTGGCCACCGTTGCGGCGCGCCTCGGACTCGGCGCGGCTGTCGAGGTAGTCGATCTCCTCGGCCGTGAACGCCATGCTGTAGACGGTTTCGCCGTCCTTCTCGTAGTTGTTGTTGCGCAGCCGGCCGACGATGTTGACGTGCGAGCCCTTGCCCAGGTACTCGGCGGCGTTCTCGGCCTGCTTGCCCCACAGCGTCCACTGGATCGCGGTGGACTCCTCCTCGCGCGTCTCGCCCGAACCGCGGCGCGTGTTGCTGATCGCGGTCAGCACGGCCTTGGCGACCTTGCCTTCGCGGCCGTTGACGTATTCGAGCTTGACGGCGCCGGCCAGGTGCGCGTGACGCTGGATGACTTGAACGTTTGCCATGACGAACTCCGATCGAGAGCAACCAGCCGGGTCCCGAAACGGGTTCCCTGAAAACTGATCCTCTCGCTCGGACTCCTCGCTCCCGCCCACGGGCGGGCGGGGGGTGGGCATGGCCCCTTCCCTCACGGGAAGGGGTTGGGGATGGGTGGGGTTCTCAGCAGCCGAAGCAGTGAGCCGGTTTCCCGGCCCACCGCTTGAAGATCCCCCCACAAGTCCCCCTCACCCAGTTGACGGGGGCTTGTGGGGGGAGCGCGGTGGGACGACTGGCGTACGGGCTGCCACCTCCCATCGGGCGGCGCAGCGCCGCGGCCGATGTGCCAGCTTGCCTGGCGCAGCGGTTGCAGCGAAGACGACCGAAGTTCACGAGCGGCGGCGGCCCTGCGGCCGACGTGCCACCGAGCGCAGCGAATGGCGCGGCGGTCGAGCCGCTGCGAGCACTTCAGGGTATTCAGCGGCCCGGCATCGGGCGTGGCGGGTGACCGGGTGGCGATCTGGCCGGCGCCGCACCGAGCGGAGCGCAGCGCAGCGACTTGCAAGTCGGTCAGTTCGCCAAGCGGGCCTCGTTCACGCGCAGCGTGAAGGAATCAGGGCCCGCGCTCCCCGGGCACGGGAATGGGCCGCTGTCGTGACTCCTGCCGGCACCGCCGGCCTGGCCGTGTTCGCGTGAGGGATGGCAGCCCGTTAAGGGGCGAGACGACGGCGACAGCCGGCGGGCTCGACGCGCAGCGCAACAGCCCGGCCCCGCGCAGCGGGGACACGCCCAGCGACTCAGCGCCATGCGCCGGCACCAAATCAATCATGTGCGTATCGCGCAATGCAGCCCCCGCACATCCACTCCCCGTCGTCATAGATGCCGTCGCCCATGTCGACCCTCTGGTGACACCAACCGCACTCTGGCAACCAGGATCGTTCTTGCTCTCGCGCCAGCAACCCGAAAAACGGTCCTGGCCGGCTCTCCCGAAATCCCGGCTGCTGCGAAGGCAGCTGCTTCGGGTCCGGCGGACTGGCGAACGAACCGCAGTTCGTGCACCACTGCCCCCCGTGGTGCTCGATCGTGCTCGACTTCCCGCACCGCCGGCAAACCACGTGGTCAGACCCATCGACTGCAGCCACGAGCACCTCGGGAAGCAGTTCCTCCAGGCTCACGATCCGCCGGCAGCTCAGCCCGTTCTTGTTCAGGTGCACCAGCAACGGGTCATAGCCCTTGTCCTTGGACAGCACGATGCACTCGGTCTCTGGCGCCGTCTCGAACGTGCGCCCGAGATGGAACGCGATGTGGAAGTCCAGCGCGTTCTTGCCGTTGCCCCCGATCTTCTGGAAGTCCACCCGGCTGAACCGATGGGCCGTCGCCTTGTTCCGAGCCGCCTTCGGCGGCGCCTGGCTGGCCCCCACGAATACGATAGCCCGATAGCTTTCATCGAGGATCGACAGATCGAGCTTCTGGACGTTCTCGAAATCCACCAGGACAAGACGTTTGGACATGGTTCTTCTCCCCCCATCGTCGGGCCACCCAAGCGGGCACTGCGAGAGCACCGTCAGCAGTGCACGCGCGAACCTGCGGTGCACGGTGTGCCGGCGAAACAACTCCGGTCGAAGAATACCGGGCTCATTGAGGGCCGGGGCAATTGCGCGGCGAGCCGACCGGCGAGACTTAGGACTCGCCGGGAGTGACCTTTGACTGGTCAGCCAAGCCCACACCAACTCGAGTCGTTGTTGCGCTTCAGATCTTTAGTCCGGGCTCCAGGGCATTCCCCGGATGCTCGTGTAATCTGTCCGAGGGAGAACGAAACGACGAGGGGTTCGGGGAGCAATGGCATCAACTCTCTCGTGGATCGATCATGACGCTGCGGCCTCAGAGAGGAGCATGCGGCTGCTCTCCATGTTTCAGGAGCGCGAATCACGCGACGAGCTCGGCATCGGCGGCATCCGCGATGCGATCGCCGACCAGCTGTTTCCGGGCACATCAACGATCCAAACGCGCCTGCGCTACGTGTTCTTCGTTCCGTGGACCTTCTCGGAACTTGATGCCAAGTCGATCGGCGGTGCGGAGTTTCCGTCGGCCGCCCGGCAGGCCGAGAGCCGCCTTCTGGGCGTGCTGATCAAGAACGAGCCGTCCACGACGTACGGCGTGATCGGACGCGAAGCCGGCAGCACCCTGAAGAGGATGCCGAGTTCGGTCTACTGGGCCGCCCTCGGCAGCTGGGGGCTGCGCTCCTTCGACGGGTCGCTGCAGCAGTACTTCGCCCAGGCCGACACCCGTCGTGCCATCCGTAAAGCCAGACGGCGCGGGGAGGACGGCGATGAACACGACGGCGATTCGTCCGGCCGGGCGTGGCACCCACAAGCGATGGCGTTGCGCCCGCCAAGCTTCCCCGCCGATGCGAGTCTGTCTCTTACCCGGGTTGAAGCCGAGTTCCTGCTCGACCGCTGGCGCCATGCCCACCCGCGATCGCTGCTGACATGGCTGGCGCTTGACCTCACCAAACGCAACGAGGTCCCGGAGGCACCCCGCATCTGGGAACACCCCCGATTCGGCGACTTCCCGATGGACACACGCGATCTGATCGACCATGCGCGGCGTTTCGACGTGCTCATCCGAGGTGCGGCGCTGCTCTACAACCTGCAGCTTGCTGAACTCGACGGGCGCGAAGAGCTCGCGTCCGAGTACGGCACCGAACTTGAGGACTGGGTCGCCCAGGACGTCGAGCAATGCCAGGCCTGGAGACTGAGCAACTTCTGGCCGAGAGTCATTGGACAGGGTCACACGATCAGCGGCGAGACGAGGCTTTTCGTCGAGCAGTGGAGGGCTCTGGCGACGAATGCCGCCGCCGGCATCGCAACGTCCGCCCCCGCAAGAAGGCTGATCGAGTTCAGGGAGCGGCGCCTGAAGCAGGCTCGTTCGCGCTTCGCGAACCGCGCGGCCTTGTCGCAATGGGGAGGCCGGGCAGGCCTCGAACCGCTGAAGTACCGTTGGCCCACCGCGAGCACCTTCCTGCAGGATTGGCACGCAGGCTGGAGGCGCTCGTGATTCATCCCGAACAGCGCACGCTCCTGACCGATGCGTTGACGCCGCCGCCGGAATGCACCTTCGACTGCGGCGTGGCCACCACCTACTCGCTGGATCTCGTCACCCTGCTGACGCTTCCACTGCATCTAGCGTGGATGGGCGCCGCAAACGGGCACAAGACAGAATTCGATCCGCTTCCGATCCTGGAGGCTCTTCGCAGGACCGCGGACCGTCTGACGATACTTTGCGAGCGGGGACGGCTGCAGATCCCCCGGAGCGCAAGCCCCTTGCTTGGCCTGCTGGAAGGCGTCGTGCACGAGGCATCGGCCATGCACGGCGGTGCGTTCCATCCCAAGGTCTGGCTGCTCAGGTTCGCCGGTGCCCACAAGTCCGATTCAGCGCGCCTGCGCCTGCTCGTGCTGTCGCGCAACATCACCGACGACCGTTCGTGGGACGTTTCCGTCTGCCTCGATGGGTTCGTCGGCCGCAAGCTTCTGCCAGTCAACAGCCCGCTTTGCGGGTTCCTCAAGCAGGCTTGGGGCAGTTCTCACAAGCCGCTCTCGCCCCATCGACGGGAAGACCTGGCTCGGCTGTTGCACGACGCCGGACGGTGCGACTGGGAAATGCCCGGTCACTTCGAGGAACTGCGCTTCCATGCGCTCGGAGTGGGGCGCAGACCAGAGCCTTGGCTGCCGACGCCTCCAGCGGGCCAGTGGGACGAACTGGGCGTGGTGTCGCCGTTCGTCGCCTCGGGCGCGCTGCAGCAGCTGTCAGCCCTCACGGCAAAGCCCTTGTTCCTCATCTCTCGTCCAGAGGAACTCGACAAGCTTCCGCTCCCCGTGACCGGCATGTTCGAGCGGACCTGGGTGCTCGACGAACGCGCCGAGTCAGCGGACCAGGAGGATGACGTCCCCGGCTGGTTGCGGGGTCTGCATGCGAAGGTCTACGTAGGCAAGCGGGGTTGGGACACGCACGTGTTCCTCGGGTCTGCCAACGCAACCGATGCCGCGCTGACGGCGGGCCGCAACGTCGAGTTCATGGTGGAGCTCGTCGGCAAGGCCAGCAAGGTCGGGAAACCGGGCAGCTGGGAGGGTAATGAGGGTCTCCTGCACCTGCTGATCCCGTACCAGCCGTCACCGCCTGATCCCACGACGCTGCAGGAGGAGCACCAACTGGAGGAACTGCGTGCCCTGCTCTCCTCGACGGGCCTCCACCTGGAATGCGGGCCGGCCGAGGATGGATGGGAGCTGAATCTTCACGGCCTCGACGAGGTGGAACTCGGCGAGGCCACCGTCAGGGTTTGGCCGGTGACCTTGCACAGCGACCGAGCGGTGACGTTGCCTCCGGGCTCTGAGCTAGTGTCTCTGTCGCTCGGCACCATGGCCGCCCAAGATGTGACCTCATTCACGGCCTTCTGCGTCAGGCTCGGCAGCAGCGAGATCGCATTTGCGCTGGACCTGCCGCTCGAGGGCGCGCCGCCCGCGCGAGACCTGGAGATCCTGAAGGCCGCGCTGCGCAACCGGGACGGATTCGTGCGCTACCTGATGCTGCTGCTCGGCGACTGGGAGCCTCTGTCCGCCACCGGCGACGGTTCCTCCAAGGCCGCGTCCTGGCACGTTTCATCGCAGGACTCTGCCCCAATCTTCGAGATGCTGACGCGCACCTTCGCACGCGACCCTGAGCGCCTGCAGCACGTCGCCCAGCTCGTCGAACGGCTTCGCCGCGAGAGCGATGGCGCCGAGACGATCCTGCCACCGGAGTTCATTGCAATCTGGGGAAGCTTCGAGAAAGCCATGGCTGAAGAGGCCAAAGCATGAACCCGGTCTTCTCCGCGGCCACTGTCCTCGAAGGGCTGAAGGACTTTCAGCGGCGGACCGTCGACTACGCCTTTGCCCGCATGTTCGGCGGCGACAGCGGGTCTCGGCGGTTCCTCGTGGCGGACGAAGTCGGACTGGGCAAGACGCTCGTCGCCAAGGGGCTGATCGCCAAGACCGTCGAGCATCTCTGGGACAAGGCCGACCGCATCGATGTCATCTACGTCTGCTCGAATGCAGACATCGCTGCCCAGAACGTTGCCCGGTTGATGATCCCGGGACAGCCGGCGTACGCAAAAGCAACCCGGCTGACACTGCTGCCCCTCGTGACGCAGGAGTTGCGAGCCAACCGGGTGAACTTCATCAGCTTCACGCCGGGGACGACGTTCAACCAGGGGCATCGCAGCGGCCGCCGGGATGAGCGGATCCTGATCTACCAGATGCTGCGTGAACTGGAGCAGGTCGATGAGAAGGGATTGCTGAGCGCCCTGAAGGGCGCGGTCAGAGACTGGGACCGCTGGTCCTGGGATGCCACTACCGAGTTGAGGTTCGACCCGGACATCGCACGGGTGTTTCGGCAGCAGGTGGCAGCGGACGAGACGCTGCTCACCGAGATCCGAGCGGTTACCGAGGCACATCGCGACCGACGCAGGAAGGTCAGCGACGCGAACCAAGCCCGGTCCTTGGAGATGGTGGGCCAACTGAGACGCCGCCTGGCCAAGGCCTGCCTCGGCGCTCTCCAACCGGACCTAGTCATCCTCGACGAATTCCAGCGCTTCAGTGACCTCTTGGACGACCCGCAGAACAACCCGTCCGCCGAACTCGCGCACGAGCTCTTCAACTACTCGGAAGACCTCCGTGTGCTGCTACTGTCCGCCACCCCTTACAAGATGTACTCGCGCGACGATGACGAGGAGGACCACTACAAGGACTTCCTGCGCACCGTCGGGTTTCTCATGCCGGGCAGCGGTGTGGCGATTGGGGCACTGAAGGAGGACATCCGCCTTTACCGCACCGGCCTGCTGGCCGCTCGATCTGAGGCGGACCTGCACGTGCTCGCGGGAGCCAAGGCACGGATCGAAGGCCTGCTCAGGCGTGTGATGTGCCGGACTGAACGGGTAGGTTCCACGCTGCGCGCGGACGCCATGGTCCGAGAGCGGCTGATGGTGCCCAGCCTGCAGGCCGCCGACCTACGCGAGTTCAGGGCGCTCGATGCGATGAGCAGGCGCCTGGATGAGCCCGAACCGATCGAGTACTGGAAATCGTCCCCCTACCTGCTGAACTTCATGAGGGACTACGAATTCAAGCGGGCGATTCGAGAGGACCAGAAGCGCGCGTCGTCCGCCATCGCCGACCTGTTGGAAAGCGGCGATCTGAGTCTCGTGCACTCGAAGTCGATCGAGCGCTACGACGCGCTGGACCCTGCGAATCCACGTGTTCGCGCCCTAATGAGCGAGATCGACGCTGACGGGTTGTGGCGACTGCTGTGGATGCCGCCGTCGTTGCCCTACTGGCAACCCCGGGGCGTCTACGGTACTGCCCGCCGCGTCAGCAAGCATCTCGTGTTCTCGGCCTGGAACGTGGTACCTGACGCCCTGGCGGCGATGCTCTCCTTCGAGGTCGAACGGCGCATTGCCAGGCAAGCCGGAGGACGGACGACGTACTCGGCCATGCCCAAGCGTTTCGCTGCCCGTCTTCGCTTCTCCGGACATCGAGACGGTCGTTTGCGCGGCATGTCGGCCCTGATGCTGATGTTTCCGTCGAGGTCCCTGGTCGAACTCGTCGATCCGATCGGGCTGTCGATCATGGACGGCGAGCCGCCGCCGTACGAGATCGTCCGGCAGCGCGCGGCCACGCTCCTGAGTCCGTTGGTCGAGAAGGTCGTCGACCGATCCGTCCAGGACGGTCCGTTCGATCGCCGCTGGTATTGGGTGGCGCTGGCACGGCTTGAGGCATCGAGACACCCCGACACGCGGACCTGGTGCAGGTTCGGCTGGGCTCCGGACGGGCCGATGTCCGAGCATGACGACGCCCACCAGGCTTCCGGATTCAGCGCGCACGTCGAGCTGTGGCTGCAGGTCTACGACTCGGCCCCGGAGTCCATGGGCCGCGTCCCGTCCGACCTAGCCGAGGTGCTGGCGGACATCGCCCTCGCGGGCCCGGCGAACTGTGCGCTGCGCGCTCTGTCGCATCTGTGCACGGAGGGAAGCGACCTGCCTCTGCCCTTGCTCAGTGCCGCCGCACGAATCGCGGAAGGCCTGAGGAGCCAGTTCAACTCACCGCGCGCGGTCGCACTCCTGAAGGCCACCGAAGATGAGGAGGACTCGTATTGGCAGCAGGTGCTGCAGTACAGCGCCGATGGCAACCTGCAGGCGCTGCTCGATGAGTATGCGCACGTCCTCATGGAGTCCAAGGGACTGTCGCCAGTCGATCCGGCGAAGGCCGCCGACGGTATTGCCGCGGCCATGTTTGAGGCGATGTCATTGCGAGCTGCAACGCTGCGTCCGGAGGAGGTGTCGCTCGACGAAGACAGACGACTGTGCGTGCAGCCGCTCGAACCCGGGATGCGAACACATTTCGCGGTCAGGTTCGGCGCGCAGGACGACGAAGAAGGTGCGGTCGCGCGCAAGGAGGTGGTGCAGGCCGCGTTCAACTCGCCGTTCTGGCCGTTCGTGCTCGCCTCGACGTCGGTCGGACAGGAAGGCCTCGATTTCCATACGTGGTGCCACTCCGTCGTCCATTGGAACCTGCCTTCAAACCCCGTCGACATGGAACAGCGGGAGGGGCGCGTTCATCGCTACAAGGGCTACGCCGTCAGGAAGAACGTGGCGCTCAGGTACGGTGCTCGCCTGCGCACAGTCGGCGACACCCATGTGGATCCTTGGACCGCACTCTTCGAGCTTGCGGTGCAGGACAGGCAGACGGGATCCAACGATCTCGCGCCCTACTGGATCTGCGAAACGGAAGGCGGCGCGAGCATCGAGAGGCGTGTTCTGGCACTGCCGTTCAGCCGTGATGAGGCTCGCTATCGAAAGCTGCGCAGAAGCATCGCGCTCTACAGGATGGTGTTCGCACAACCTCGGCAGGAAGACCTCCTCGCGTGCCTGGAGCAAACGGTTGGCGAGGACCAAGCTCTTCAGGCTGCGGAACGCTGGCGAATCTGCCTAGCTCCCGCCGGCGCTGGCGCATTCTTTAGCGACGGCGGATCGCATTCAGTTTTCGAGCCGCCGCTCAGCACCGATAGTCCGATCGGCGGTTAATGGCCGAGTCGGTGAGGGCGCGAACAGCCGCAAGTGGGCCGGCGGACGATGCAGTTTGGACAGCGCAAGCCAGGAGGCTCGACCACCGCCCGGGCGAGCTACACGCTGCGAGCCGCGGCGAGCGGTCGTGCCGGCAGCTCGTACTGACGATGGCTCAGGGCAAGACCGCAGGCCGCGCCCACTTTTCCGTACTTTTTCCGTACCACCAAAGACAAAGGGCTTGGCGACACCGCCAAGCCCTTGATCCAGCTACCGAATTTGGTAGGCGCGATTGGACTCGAACCAACGACCCCCACCATGTCAAGGTGGTGCTCTAACCAGCTGAGCTACGCGCCTGGAAAGCTGAGCAGTATAGCAGGCTTGCGCGTGG
>Ga0268298_10001861_pt1 | contig 23933 bp, 27 predicted proteins | sample WWTPWeurt_MetaG_FD_194462 | JGI IMG/M metagenome (GOLD analysis project Ga0268298, IMG submission 194462) | Activated sludge microbial communities from WWTP in Nijmegen, Gelderland, Netherland - WWTP Weurt | ecosystem: Engineered > WWTP > Aerobic digester > Activated sludge | place...
TGCTTCAGTGGGTGTCAACCCTTGCCGGACGCTAACCGCACATAGCCGCATCATCTGGATGGAAACCCAGTACTATCTTTTCCTTTTTGATGGAGGGCGCATCCATCGCATCAGTCCCCTGAAGGATTTCAAGGAACACCTGGTCGATCTTGCGCGCGATTTGTCTTTGCGCGCGAATGTTGCCTATGTGGCAGGCCCGGTCCGATTGTCATCCGGTAAACAACTGAACCCTGCAAGTGTCGAGTTCATCATGAACTGGTGGATTGCCGCCGCGATCCTCGCCGGTGCCTTCGCAGGGATTGCGCCAAGAATCCTTATAGAGCTTGTTTCGAAATATGTATAGTCGAGCGGAGAACAGACGAAAAAAGAGAGGATCATGGCAGGTTGTGAGGAATAGCATTTCAAAAACAAAAACCTGGAATCTGATAAACGGGTCCGCTCCAGGTTTGTGGGCGATTGCGACATTCTTGTTTGTATGCAAATTGCTTAACAGCCATCGCGAAAAACCGCCTGGGGCCAAAAACGATTGAGACCACCAGAAAGCCGACATTGATTGTCTCAATCGAGGAGTCGGAGCATTTTCTGCGAGTCGTCTGGCAAGGAGAGGCAGACCATCAAAGCTCGTATTGGCCAAGCGGCCCCTGCAGATGCTAGTGACATCCTTACGCAAAAGGAAGCTTGCTTTCGTCGTAAGGAACTGGCAACAAACATCACGATTGAATCCGGGGAATAAGTCGCTTGTCCGAAGGGAGAAACCTTCATGGAGCCAAACGGGGAAATCCTGGCGAAGCAGAAGCAGGCGCTGGTCTTCTTGCCGGATTCAGGACCCGGTGACCGGAGCAACGAGATTTCCAGAGCGGAAATCACGGAACTGAAATGGCGCGGGAGGAACGGGTCTCCTGAGCTGACGATATCCTTAGGAATCCTTCAACCCGAGCGTGAAACTAGAATCGGCCATGCATATTTCCTCTATCCTTTAACGGTTCCAGTTGATATTGTAACTGCCCCGTTTCAGCTGCTCTATTTTGGGCCTTTCAACTACTTGTTGATCCTTTACTGCACGATTGGCTGGTCCTGCAAAAACGGGCTTGGCTGAAATGAACCGAAGGAACCATTGCACTTTCCAGAGAATCGCGACTCATGCGCAAATGGCGGATCCATCCGCCAATTCCATTTGACTGACCAAAGAATACTCAGCCTGCTTGGCTATGAAACTTTCGATCGCGGTGATTCTTTCAATGCTGTCATTTGCGTGTAAAGACACCAGGCCCATCAGACAAATCGAGCTCTCCAAATTCAAGTGTGATAAGTCTGCAAAAGAACTCTCAGATCAACCAGTAGCAATTTCTGGCTATCTCGTACCGCCTGTGGTTATTTTTTGCAAGTCTGGCAAATGCTCTGTGAACCTGCAACTGACAGAGGAGCAGCTCGAACCCTCTGTTACTATAGACCTTGTGCCCGGAAGCGGACCTAACACAATGGATATGCCTCCTGAGAATTTCAGAAAAACAGACTTCGCGTTCAGGGACGCTGCAGGGAAAGGCCATAGATCGAACGAACAAGTAGTTGTAACGGGAATTTTTGATTTCACGGACGCCTACGAGACGATCCCGAACGGGTGCAGGATAAGGCAAGTACGCGAAATACGCCCTGAAGGACAATTTCTTGCGAAATGAAAAAACAACAGATTCCGGGCCAAAGCCCTCATCAAATACCGCCGGAGCTGATCGAAGCTGCACGCAACAATCCAAACAGCTTCGTTTACAAAATTGATGGTTCCTATCCTATCCGTGATCCGTTAGGCGACGCTGTACCAGCATCTGCCATTGTGGGGGCATGGAAAGTAGATGGTAATGGAAACATCACCGGCGATTTCGTTCCCAATCCCAACTACAGACCATGGAAGCCAGATGCGTAGCCCGGGCACATGAAAGAATTACAGCAACATTTTTGGAAAATGAGCATAGGGTTTTCCTTCCGGGTACCCCTCCGTATAGATCAGGTAGAGATCCGAATTCACAAATTACTTACTCCAGAAAAGGGATGGGTTTCTGGACGCGGGTTTGAAGGTGAGTGCAGTGGAGGCAGTTTCTGGATGCGAGAATACGTCCCTTCCTTCCAGAGGCGCGCAACCATTCGCTTCTTTCTAAAAGGAGACTACACGGCGGAGGGCGCTGAATCCACGAACGTGTTCTTAGCTGCAGACGGGAAGTTCTCCCTCTTTCTTGGCTTCTTGTTGCTGGCATTTGGTTTGTTTATCTGCGCCGTAGGAAACTCCCCGGTTATCTTGATTCTAATCCCGGTTGCGCTGCTCTACTGGCCCGTAACTGCTGTGCGGTTCAGGAATAGCATCCAACGACAAGTTCAAGCAGTCCGCGCCGCACTGGAAGCGAGATGAAATCCAACGACGAAACGTTGATATCATGAATGATTTTGCAGCCAACGTGGCCGGGCTACTTGGTCGCATAGGCGCAATTTGCTTTGCCGCCTCAATGCTTGTAGGCACTTTCTACTTGTTCTACGTTACGATTCGTGCCTATTTGCGGTTTGCATGGAACATTTTGATAAGCGTACTCCCATACCTGATTCTGCTCGTCGCGCTGCAACTGTACTGGAGGCATTGTTGATTCGCGCACTCGCCATATGGACCATGCTCGCGCAATTGTGCATGGGCCTGAATTGCATCGGGCTCGGTGCCGGTTTCTTCGAATCTACCGAGCGCTTTCATTCTGGGCCAGACTCAAATCCAATTACGTCCAGCGAACTGAGGGACCGTGAGGGCGCACCAGATGCAATTGTAAAAACCAGTTCTGAGACTGAGGAGTGGTACTACTATTACTACAAGCCCCTCGGCTTTGACGAGCTAAGGACTCCGATTGGCTACCGATGGTGGGGGCCGTATCTGCATGCTGGCTGCATCGGTATTCCACTTGTAGTTCCCATTGGGCGTGACTACCGCAAGTATGTAATCCGAAAACAACAGACAGAAGCTTCCTATTCCACGGATACCAATCTTTGTTTTGCGGGATGCATGTGCACGTTCGTCCCGCACAATGACAAATGTGAGTGCTCTTTCGGTTGTGACTCAAATTTCGCGAACATGCTACGGTAGGAAAGAGCGCGAGTCACGAAGAATCAGGGGAATACTGACATGAGAAGAATCTTACCGAGACTAATCGAAATGCTTCTTCAGAATGCTCCAGTCCTCTTCCTGGCGTTTGCATCCTGCAAACAAGACAAGATTCCTGCCATTGAAAAAATCCCTGGCAAACCGATCCGTGAACAGACTTTCACTTTTCAGGATTCATTGCTGGGACCGGTCACTTTTGTTCCTGTAAAAGATGAATCGGCTCCTCCGCACGAACAACTCAAGATCTACTTGAAACTCGGCGACGGCTCGCATACAAAACTCCCTGACGCTGATATCAACTTCATCTTCCACGATATGGATGCCGTATCCTTTGTGGACGTGGACGAAAATGGTCTGACAGACATTATCATCATATCTCAGTACATATCAGGTATTGGACGCGATGCAGCCCGACCCTTTCGAATGGCGATCATATATCTTAGACGCACGGATGGCTTCGAGTTTGATTTCGAAGATAGCTGGAGGGTTTCAGAGCTTGCGAAAGGGAACTTAAATATCGCCCGAGTACGAACTCTTTTCAGAGAGGTGACCAGGCATGCCGCAAAAGATGGAGGGACTGGGAAAGTTAGGCGGCCTTGAAAGTGCGTCCGAAATTCCCAACATGGTGTCAGGGCCGCCGGAGAGTACTGTTTCGCCTACGGTACTCTGTTGGCGTGAGCCCGGTCTGCAATTTGAATTCGCGATTGAAAGCGGCCTTCGTTCCGAATCCAGTATCCAGCGCAATGGCAAGGACAGTGCGATCGAGCTGGGTCTCAAGGAGTTCCTGGGCCTTCATTACTCGTCTAGAATTGATCAGGCGGCGGAAGCCCATGCCGTACAGAACATTGATCAACTCAGACAATTGATCAGGACGAATTTTCAGAAGCAATGCGAGTTTCGCAATGCTCAAAGTCTCGTCCTCATAAACTCCCTGGCTCAGTTGTTCTTCCAATCGCAATCGCAGTTGCTCAATGTCCAGTCCCGTGAGTCTTGATTTCCGTGCGAGTGACTCGCGAAAGGTCTCCATTTGACCCGACGTTTCAAATCGGATTCTGGAAACCATGGAAGCGAAGAATACGGAATACTCAACGAGGTATGCGTACCATACGGAGTTCTTCCAAATGAGGTTGCCAGAAAAAACAACGCCGGACATCAGATAACAAAACATGAACACCGAAAAAACCGGCATGCCGAAGATAGGATACAGGGCGGGTCGAAACCCACGCCTGTATGCGATGATTGCCGTCGGATAGAATAGAAGATTCGAATACATCATCAAAATCCGCGCCAGAACATCAACTACCAGGTGCGGAAAGACTCCGATGACGGTGAGCAAACCTGCGGCGCAATTGGCAATTGCATACCAACGACTGAACTTGTTCAGGCGCGGAAAGAGATCAGACATCGGGATGAGCCTTGTCCACAAAAGCAGAATGCTTCCTGCCGCGAAGAGTCCGATTCCGAAATGGAGCTGATCATCAGAGAATCTAGTCGTCTTCAACGCCATTCTGAGGAACGAACCGTCGAGCAGGCACCCATAGGCGAGTGACGAAACATTGAAGAGACAGTAGTAGAGAGAAAGAGGAGCTCTCAGCCGAAACCAGACAAAACTATTTGCAACAAAGACAAGCAGACTCATCCCAACGAAGGCTACAAATAGATCGCGAACAGAAAAGGATCGCGTCCCAAAGGTCAAATTGTCTTCGAGTGTCAGGCCAATATAGATCTCAGCATTGCCAACGAACCGAACATAATACACTCTTTCCTGATTTGATGGCAGCTCAAGTGCAAAGGTGGGCTGTTTGGCGGGAACACTTGCACGGGTAACCGATACTGAATCTCCGCTCTCTTCCACGAGTCGCAAATTACCGTCACGGTGCTCGAACAAATCGACGTGATCAATCCACGGATATTCCGAAATCAGGAGCCAGTGAGTGGGAGCTGTACGATTTCGGACATGGAAACGTACCCATACTGGCCCTTCCACATACCCAAAGCTTTCCTGCGCCCATTGGGTCTCTTTCCAGGTGCATTCACTTTCTACCTTCGCCGGATCGAAAGGCCCATTCAGGCACACCTCGCTCATCGAGAGTATATCCTCACGGATACCCTGAACGGTCAAATCGACTACCCTTTCCGCAAAAGCTGGAGACTGAAGTGCGCAGCAAACCACGAAGCAACAGACAAATCTAAAGATCATTCGTTCCTACGCGGAGAGAATTCCGTCTCCTTCACTTTTCTGCAGGAATATTTTCTAACCGCGACCACAATCATGAATCAAGTCGACAAGCACCTATGTCCAGGACTAAAATGAGCCCATGTTGACAAATGTTGGAAAACTCTTGTTGCCGATTTCTGTGGCTTGCTTGAGCAGCTGTCAGAGCGCTACGCACGTATACAGTGCAGTACCCTTCGCAGAAGACTCAATCTTGATCTCTGCAATGGCACAGCCACGTCCGGGCAGCGGAAACGCACTTGAGCCGTACATTGCTAGGTGCAAGATTCAGGCCAACCAGGACCTTGAATGCACAAAGATGATGGTCGAATGGCCGGATGGAGAAGGTCAATGAAGAGACTACTCTTATCAATCACACTCTGTATGAGCTCTACGATCGCATGCACAACTACGTCAGGCCTCCTGGATCCACGGGGATCGTCCGACGGAAAGCGCATTACGGCCAGAAAATCCGAACTCACATTCTACTGTTTCTGGGCCAGCCTTCATTGGATCGACGTTGAATGCGAAGTGAGTGCATCGAATATCCTGCAATGCCGGAAAATGAATCCATCTTTCCAGCTTCGGGATGCGATCATTGTGGAGGGCAAGAAGCTATGAAAGCAGCCATGTTCCTACTGCTGGCAGTGTGCGCGTGCAAATCGTTCGAAACCGTTGTTCTGGTACCAACGAACCAGGGAACTTATCGGATTGCTCGCATTGACTGGGCCATTTCGGACGAAGCAGAGTTTTGCAAGCGCGAGGAGGGAAGAATAAAATGCAAGAAAGTCAACGTAAGATTCCCCGAATAGGAAAGTGGCTCACTATCGTAGTATTAACATCGACGATGCCGAGTTGTATCACGTGGTACACAGGAAAACCAGACCAGACAACCACCCTTGATAACAAAGAGGAATTTCACTTTTCCGTTACGTCATACGGCGAAGCTGGAGTCGGAGCAATAGCAAAAGCAGACGTAGCCGTGGCCGAGATGTTGCGGAAATTTGGCTACACCCGGGCCGTGCAGGAAAAGTCGCGACTGGATTATCAGAATAAGGGCGGACGAGATCCTTTTATTGAGATTGCGTGTTCGCAGTCCCATGTAGTGCGGTGGCAGAGCGCCTCTGCCTACTGGGCAGTTGCTTCCCTGGGAACGCTGGGAGTCATCCCCCATTTCGGGTCGCAGGATCTACAAGTCGATGTGGCTCTCTATCACTTCGATGCGACAAAGGGATCGTTCGTCGCAAAAAGAATCCGCTCTTACAACATGAAAGGCTACCGCTTCTCCGGCATCCTCGCTCTCCCCGTTTTCTGGGTGTCCTGGATCGCGGATGGCGAAAAGGAGGTCGTTCGGCGCGCAGTTCTTGATTTTCTACAGGAGCCCTTAATTTGAAATTTGCATCTTTGCTTCTACTTTTTCTTCTCTCTTGCACAACTTACTACGCGGGAGTGAAGGCTCCAGCAGAAGACGCAAAGCTTCTGCAGATCGCCTACCGCAAGCCGCCTTTACTGATTCCAAAGGTGAACGGCGTCTCGTACGGTTTCCTCCTGAACCCGATCTTTTTTACGCAGCCGGGTCGCAACGATCTGGACGTACTCTACTCAGTAGTCACAGGAGCAAATTCCTCAATAGGGTCGCGCGAAACTATTCCCGTGAGCGTAGAGGGTGCCGGTGGGACTTCCATTGTTGTGTGCGATCAAACTGCTCCAGACATGAGCTCATTTAGCGTTCACTTCTATTCTGTTCCATTTCACCTCACAGATGATCACGAAGGGAAGCGACTGCTGGACGCGGCTTGCGAGGTGTTTGATTGGGTTACAGCTGGACGAAACCTGGACGTAGCTCGCGCACTGAAGTGGGGATTGCCACTCTCCATGCGCAGCCATCGCGGAGCAACTCTGGCGGATCACATACGAAAAGAAGCGCAGGACAAGAAAAATCCAGATTTGCTGAAGCTGATTGAAAAATGATTCAGATCGCGCAGGCGTTAGGCGATCTTGACAGTCTTGATGTTTGTAAACTCTCTGATACCAAACGATCCCAGTTCCCTACCCATTCCCGAATCCTTGATTCCTCCAAATGGAAATCTTGGATCCGATCGTGTCAGATCGTTTACGGATACGCTGCCCACCTTGAGCTTGAGAGCCACACTCTCGCCTCTTGCAGAGTCTGCAGTGAAAACAGCGGCGGCCAGGCCAAAATCGCTGTCATTTGCAAGAGCGATCGCCTGCTCGTCTGAATCGAAATAGTGAAGAGCGGCCACTGGCCCAAATGTTTCTTCGTCCCAGACCGCCATCTCCGTGGAAAGATCTGTGAGCACTGTGGGCGGGAAATAATACCCCTTCTGATCTGGAATTTCTCCACCTAACAGCAGTTTCGCGCCTTGAGAAACGCTCGAACGAACCTGATCTGCCAGGTGTATGCGAATGTCCGGTCTGGCCAGAGGTCCAAGGGCAGGATTGGTCAAAGGATCTCCATAGGAAACGTTCATCGCGGCCACGAATGCTTCTTCGAAAGATTTCTTCAAGCTCCGATGCACGAGGAAGCGCTTGGCGGCGACACAACTCTGGCCTGAATTGATCAGTCGACTGCTGGCACAGATGCTCGCTGCGCGCGATACATCCGCGTCTTCAAGAACCAGATACGGATCAGACCCGCCAAGTTCGTAAACGCCCTTCTTCATGTTCAGACCGGCTCGCGCAGCAATCAACTTCCCTGTACGAACGCTGCCCGTAAAAGATATCACAGAAATGCGCGGATCGGTCATCACCTGGGCTGTTGCTTTTTCTTCGAGGAAAAGATGCCAGAGCGGAACTTCAAACTCGCGGCAAAGCGATGTGAGAAGAACCGCGCACTCTGGGACAATCGGAGCGGGCTTGAACACAGCCGCATTCCCCGCCATCCAGGCAGGAACAGCAAACCTCAGAACCTGCCAGAAAGGAAAATTCCAGGGCATGATTCCAAAGACAACTCCCAGAGAATCGAAACAAGCATAACTCTTAGAAGACTCGCTCGGGATGATTTCAGGAGAAAGAAATGATTCTGCTTTCGCGGCATAAAACTCAATGAGAACCGCTGACTTTTCTATTTCAGCGAGTCCCTGGCCAATGGGCTTGCCCATTTCGCGCGCCATCACTGCTGCGAATTCATCTTTTCTGCGCAATAGTCCATCTGCGAGAGCCCGGATGCGTACAGCGCGTTCTGAAAACGACATCGCAGACCAGACAAGGGAAGCGCTTTCAGCGGAGCGCAGAGTGGTGTCTGTCGTAGTTTCAGAGCTGATGTCGTATAGTTTTTCGAAAATTTCAGTGTGCGGATTCTGAGTCCGATAAATCATCCCTCGTCCTTCCATCGCAAGTGCGATACTGCCGTTTTGCCGCTGTTGCAGATGCCGTCAGCTGCATTTTGAATCATCGCATGCGTAGCGTTACGTTGATGTCACGCCGTCAACAGCTTAGCCGGCCTCAAGCCACATCGCATGCTCGGTGTCGAAGTACTCTTTGACTTGCATAATCTGTGAGTCCTCGATGAAGAAAAGAAAATGATAATGATTGTTGTAGTCTTTCCCGCTTTTGTGGCGCCCCCGCGATTCAGCGGTCACCGCCACCCGGTTGCCCTCCGCTGTGATGTCATGCAACGTGAAAGCAAAATGATCAAAACCCCTGAAGACCATTTTGAACGAAATGCGAACTGAACGACGATCCTTTTGCCCCGATATCTTTGCCCTTCCAATGATCCACCAGCTGAGCTGTTCCGAAAGCATCCCTTCTGCCCTCGCCAGGTCTTGCCGATTGATCGCCTCAAAAAACTCGCGAACCAGATTCTTATTTTCTTCCAGCATATTCATCTCCTTTGTTCCGCTCTTTTCGAATCGGAATCTATTTTATTTTGACATCAAACTAATGCATAAAAAATTACTCCTCCATATTCTGATAAACCCGGAACAGCAGGCGGGTAAACTCTTCGCGCTCCGCTGCAGAAAAACCTTTGAAGATCCTGGTCACGACTCCGCGCGAGGCTCCAATGACCTTACGCGCCGCGATCTTTCCTTTTGGCGTGAGTGCCATAAAGTAGGAACGAGTATCGTGCGGCGCAACCGTTCGCTGCGCCAGTCCAACTTTCTCGAGCTTATCTGCCAGGGCCGTTACTGTTGACGTGTCTCGCTCTATCAGGCGCGCAAGATCCTGCATTGCCTTCGGGCCGTCCATGAGCGCATACAAAACCGAGCCGTGGGCGGGCGCAATTTTGCCCACTTTCAACCCATCGATTTCATGCTGAAAATGCTTCTGAATTCGGTCTCTCGTACGCGAAAGCAGATGAATGATTCTCCTGGAATCCATTTACTTTGACATCAAAGTAAATACCCGGGCTATGTCAAGATGATTTCAAACCCGCAATGATCGCTTGTTACCGAACCTTCATCTTCATGAGTGTGTAGTCGGTGCCCTGCAACCAGAAGAATTCCCCACCATCGAGTGTGAATGCGGAGATGTCATCGTCTGTTGAGTAAAGCCTTTCGATCTTGCCCGCCGCGCTCTCTTTTTCGAGAAAATGGTGAGCCCTCCGACCGGGATTGGCCGGTCCAAAATATTCAATCCGCAACCAGTATCTGTTCTGACCCATCTCAAAGTAAGGATACGGCGCTATTTTCTTTGCATCGCCGCCTGACGTTGGAATTTCAAAATATCCGAGATCATCCGTCCAGCTGTTCTTCTGGTAGTGTCGTCCGCTTCTAAAACGAATGTTTCCGCCGCTTATACTCAGTTCGGTAGGGTTGTCCAAACCGGACGCGAGCAACTCAGGTTTCCCACCGTTTTTTCTTACTCTGTAGATTTTGCCGTCCATGTTATACACATGGTCCGCGAGACCGGAGATGGTTCTATGAAACGTTCCACCTTCTGACCAGTATACGAACTGCGAATCCACACATAGTCCAGATCCGGCGCGCACACGCGAAGCGAGATCCATCACGGACAGATCCTTCTTGTCGATTCGAACCAGAGATCCGCCTTCGTAGGTCCCGGCAGTATCTGCAATCCAGTTGTCAAACTGACCGCGGCCATACGTCAGGACAAACACGAACGCATGGTCTAGCTGCAAGTGAAGCGGTTGAGATTGCGCGAGGCTGTTTACTTTCATCACACTCTCTGGAGATCCGCCTGTTTTCTTCACCCGGCGCACACCATCCAACCCGGGTGGTGCCTCCCGCTGTGTCCAATAGACATATGAATCATCCACCGCGATTCGCCCCGGCCGATATTGGCTCTCTTCAAACACCGAAGTGCGATACGGCACAAGGAGCGTACCCCGCGAGCCATCCCGACCGACGCTGCGAATCCCATCGAGTGTGGATCCGAATACAGTTCTTCCATCCACGCTCAGTTCACCAACTTCCCAGTGTTCCGCCAGCCTGGTTGGCCCCTGACACGCGGTCAGCGTAAGGGAAAAAAGAAAGATATGCCGTCTAACGTTCATTTCTGATCCTCCTCCTCATGGGACCGTCTCAATGTCCTGGAAGTAGAATCCTATGGGCTTCCCTCCCTGAGGTGCAGGATACTCACGATAGACGACTTCCCTCTTTGCAACAGGAATGGGCGATTGGAAAATGGGACCGTCGAAAACGAATGTGTGAAATTCGCCGTTCTCACCGCAAGGATCTACATTCTCCGGAAGGTCGTTCAAAAAATCAGAGTCAATGATTCTCCCTGCAAAAGACTGATCCAGTAGCGATGAATCCACGCATACGAGCATGGTCTTAAATCCCAGGTCCAGGAATTCGCGAATCAGTTCCGACGTATCTCTTTTCCACAGAGGAAACAGACCCTGCAACCCTTGCGTTGCCAGCTTCTCTTCTCTGTAGCGCCTGAGGTCTTCTAGAAAAATATCTCCGAAAATCGCATGCGTGCACTGATCTGCGACGAGGTCAGTTACCAGACGCGACATCAACGATTCGTATTCCTTCATGTCTGGAGACTCGGGAAGATAGAGTTTGCGCATGGGAATCCCGAGCGCCTCTGCCTGCGCGTCCAGCAAGCTCTCCCTCACTCCGTGCATGGAGATTCGACCATGATGCGCGTTCACAGAGGTCACCAGATGCGCGATGTCGACCTCCGGATTTTGTTTGCAGTGATAGAGAGCCAGAGCGCTGTCTTTGCCTCCGCTCCAGTTGAAAAAGGATCGAATCACAGTCCCGGTAGGTCTCATAGCTTGACAGTCGGAACAAACTTCCACTTTCTGGCGAATGCAAAAAAGAACTTCTTATGCGATTTCTGTTCTGCTCGCTTTCTGGATGCCCGCGCAGATACTATCGGAACGACCAAAGCAAAGTACAGAGGAAGTAGTCAAAGAAGCCCTCGCAGCCATCGAGAAAGGTGATGGAGAATTGATTGAAGGAATGCGGGACAAAATCAAAACGCAGCATCTTGCGCCCATTGCAGCCACCTGGAAGGCATCTTTCCCCTGGTCGAAAAAAGACTGGTACATCGCCCTGCTAATGGACCATCAGGATCCCATTCTCACGCCAATGATGGAAGACGCGCTCGATTCTCCGACGGCAGAAAGCCGCGCATACGCGCTGATGATTCTCAAAAAGGACTTCAGCCTCCACAAGGATCTCTGGACAAAGAGCGGGTGGATTATTCCCGCGAAGGTCGACGAAGCTGTGAAGAAATACCGGGCAGAAAAAAAGAAATAACCCCTTCGCGTGCAGTGAAGGCAAGATCGAAAAGATGGCGAAAGCTCAATTGAAAACTAAAAAAACCGCGCAAAGTGCCGCTGCGTTTCTGAAATCTCTCAAACCCCCGCTCAAATCTCCTCGATGCCTCTAACAGTTCAAGAGATTCACCTTGAAGACAGATTTCTCGCGATCCAGGCATTCAAATGCAGCAGCGGCAGTTGTTCCCCCGCGATCCACGCATGTGCAAAGCAAAGAAACCAGAAGCCATGAAGTGATCCAGGTTAAGCAAATCCCGCTGTGCGTCTCACGTTATGAAACCTTCCGCAAAGCGAATCTGAAATACTTCGAGCCCATTCTTTCACGTCCTCATTCGGCTTGGGTTACGTGCCAAACCGCAATCGCGAATCCGTTCCTCTGAGTCCGCGGCTACTTCCGTGATGGAGAGTTGTCCTCCAGGAGATTCTCCAGTCCTTCTGTGGTCAAATCTGCGCTTTTTCCAGTCGGCACCGACAACAGTAACTGATTCGCGCACCTGCTAGCCGCGTCGTAGGATAATTGGAAGGGTCCACTGTGCCTTTGTTCAGCTTCGAAAACGCAATCGTGTTTGACCACTGCATAGGCCGTTAGATCCGAAAGCTTGACGTCGAGTGACGATGCACTGTTCTTTGGAAGCGTCGGCTTCGCGAAAATGTAGATGTCCAGATCAGCGAGCGTGGCATTCGAAGGGATGCGAATTTCAAGCGTGCGATCCAGTTCCACTCTTGATCTCTTGTGAGGAACAAGAGCTGTGGAATACGGAGCACCTGCTGGTGGGCAGCGTTCACAGTGACGGAAGCCCGCCCACCACCGTACGTGGACGTTTGGCCACTGGGAAGGTGAATGCAAATATAGGCTGTCCTCACGTAGTCAAATGCCTGGCGGTACGCCCGATCATTGTTCTCCTCCTCACCGGCCGCGCGAATAGGGCAGCGCGCGCTCTCTGCAGGATCCTTGCATTTAAAGTAATCCTCTACATGTTTCGATCTCACAAGCCCGCGTTCTGGCTGAAGAGTTGTATAGCTTATTCCCTGACCTGTGCAAGCCCGATAAAGTTCCTGGGCGGGCATCAGTTCCGGGGACTTCCTGCAATCGCAGCTCACAACCAAGACCAAGAAAGTCCAAAGGCTGTATACTCTAAGGTAACGCATAGGTCAGTCCTCTGCCCCGGAGGCTCTGAGCAAATCCGCAACCTCATCGGCACCGTGATAGAGACAAAGGCCGAATAGGTCTATTTCGCAAGAGCGCTTTTTGGCCCAGTACAAGGCGGTATGGCCCCATTGATCACGCGCATTGAGGTCCGCTTTCGCCGCGATCAGCAATCGCGTAACATTTGCGTTGCTCCGCGCGAAGAAGAGGGCTGTTTCTCCAAAACGAGCCCGTGCATTGAGGTCGGCATGAGCGTCGATCAGAACCTTTACAGCGCCAGAGTTCCCGTGCTCAACAGCTTCCATTAGTGGGGTTTTGCCATTTTTTGGATCCTGAGCATTAATATCCGCGTGCGCCTCCACCAGAACGCTGACGAAATCTTCTGTCCCGTGCGCGGCCGCTTCCAGCAGGGGCGTGCGCCCGCTACTTGCCAGATACCCCTCACAGAGCATCTGGTGTATGCCAGCTTGAACGCACTCCCCGAGCGTATGGTAAGGTAGGCGACTGGTAGCGTTAACATCCGCTTTCGATGCAATGAGCAGTCGCACCGCGTCGACACCCACGGTACAACGATTACTAGCCAGATAGTATAGAACTGACTCACCCTTGTCGTTCTGAGCATTCACGTCGGCCCTGAACGAATGAGCATTTGCGCAACCTCCAAATATCCGCGCGCCGACACCTGAAACAACGCCGTATTGCCGTACAGATCCTTTTGATTCGGGTTGACCTTGGCCTCCAATAGGACCCGCAAGATCTCCGGGTGAGGTTGGTTTGCCGCTGTTGCGCATTTGTCTCCTGGCTTACCGGCGAATAATCGATACGAAGCCCCGGCAGCGAGGAATAGAGCTGGCTCTTCAACATCGGACGGCCAATCCGCATACGCGCCCGATTTGATGATGCTTCTGACCTCATCAACATCATCGCTCTTAATCGCAGTCTCGAACCGTGTTTGAAGCAAATATTGCCGCCTCAACTGCTCCCGTATTGCAGGTTCATCGAGTTTTTGTCCGGGTTCAGGGCGGCTCGCCGGGTTACTCTTCCCTGCGTTGAGCCCTGGATTTGTTGTTGTGGGTGAAGTGTTCGTGGTCCGCCGCATGGACTCCTGTCTGGCATTTTCCTGGGCCCTTTCGTACGAGCGCTGTAGTTCAGTATTTGCGCTATTCCACCGTTGCTGATTGTTATAATCCCGCATCTGCTGGCGTTGTTGTTGCGCACGATCGTATGCCGGATCGCCGTCCACACGAGTGCACAAAGAAACGAACAAAATGATCAGAAAGATGAGAGAATTCCTCTTATCTAGAAGCATGGCGTGAGCTTACTATTCTGCTCTGCAAGTGTAAAGAAGATTTGCCTTAAATCCGATGGCTCCTCTCGCAATAAATGCACGGATGGAGTATGCTCAGGGCAGTCGTGTGTTTGACAGGCCCCAGCGCTGCGTATGTCCTAGCATGGCATGTCTTTTCATTGAAGCGCAGTGTGGCGCCAACCAGGTTTCAGAGTATTCAGACGCGGGTCATTGCTTGAAAACCAGGTTCTTTTCGCTCCCTTTCCAAGATCCTGTTATGGTTTCAGAATGCACATCATTCGTCTTTCATCGAAAGCGCAATATCCACTGCTGTTTTGCTGCCATTGTAAATGCCGTCCGCCGCATTTTGAATCACTGCCTCTGACATCTGACGCAACAAATCACGATCTGAAATCATTTTACGAAGAAGGGCGGCTGCATCAGACGGACTCCTGCATTCTGCCGTTCCTTCTCCCAGCTCCATCGAGCGAACTGCAGAAGCGGCTTCGTGATCCCCCACTCTCTTTGCGAATAACTTGGGAACGGGGAAAAACGCAAGTTCCCCTGGTTTCGTAGAGAGAAGATCACAACGACGGATCAAGAGATCCGTTGCAGTGAATGCCTCATAGTGCGAAGAAAAAAGAAACACCACTGCATTTCGCGCCGGATCGTCTCCATGCAAAGGGTACGCGCTACAGAATGTCTGCAAATCCGAAAAGGACTCCACGGTCGAATAACCAATCTTCAATTTATCAAAAGCAGTGCGAACTGCATCTGCCACTTCAGCATGATCTCCTGCATTCACCCAGAGATGAACCTGCCCGGATCGGATCAGATCCACAATCGCCTGGATGAATCGCGAAAGATAACTCTTTTGCGCCCCCGCGCCGCCAACAGAAAAAAGCACGCGCACTGGCTTCTTCGCGTCCAGTCTTTCCATGCGCACTCTTGAGTCTGCCTCTGCATTCACTGCGATGTCATGCGAAACCCAGTGTCCCGCCACTGCCAGGTTTTCCGCGGGGACGCCCATCTGAATGAATTTCGCATACGCACCGTTACTCTGCACAAGATTCAAAGCTCCCGGAACCAGTAAGTAGTACTGAGGATGATTGTCCGGCACAAGATGCACCACTCTGCGAAACCCGGCTGCCACGGCCATCTGACCATTCAATGGATAAGAAGACACAAGCGGAAGGATTGGTTTAATATCTGTAATCAAATTGCGAAGACCCTCCGCAAGTAATGTGGAGAACTGAAGCGAGGACAGATCACCGTTCATAGTGACCATTCCCCATGCCCACTCCACGGGGCCGCCCCATTCAGATGCGAGCCTGCTTAGAAAACTATAAAGATCGTCTGATTCGCGAATCAATTTACTTTCAGGCGAATCGATTGCCAGGAGATCGTGAAGGTAGGGAGTTTCTCCGCGTGCGATGGCCCAGCTGGAAACGGAATAAGCCATGCGATGATGGCCGTAGCCCATGCGAACGCTTCCTACGATCAGACCTGCATCCACCTTCGGACCTGCAGTCGCTTCTATGATGCGAAGACCTGGCTGGTGAGGCGATTCCTTCCATGAAAGCTCGATGGGGCGATTCGGTCTGATTCCATATCGAATCGCCAGTGCCTCCTTGCTCAGTCGTGCGAAAGCACCCTGAAGCAAATCGAGTTTCAGCCCGAACAATGGTTTACGATTCATCAGTGATTGCCCATATTGAGATACAGTCTCAACTATTTCTCCAGATTCGACTCTGTTGGATTTACAAGTTGCTTTTACGGTTGCAACCGATAAATCAGGCCAACTTTATGAAGATGCCCCAAACGAAGATCCTATTGGTCACGCTTGCCCTGAACGGTGCACTTTTCGCCCAGGAAGTGCCCAGAGATCCGGCAACAGAAAACAAACCAACCACAGAGCCTGCAAAACAGGCAGATCCGGCGCAGACAAATACACAAACGCCTTCTTCGCAGACACCCGCTCTGCCGGATGCCAGCATTCAGGTCAGTCTGCAACTGGTTTCAAACAGCGTCTTTCGCGGAGACGACACATTCAAAGGCCGTGCGCAACAAAAGCGCAAGCAGTACGGCACTCATTCAGGCGAATGGATGTTCCAACCTTCCATTACTTTCAACACCCCTCTAGAAGGGCTCACATTCAACTGGGTAGGAAGCTTTGCTCTGGCTGGACGACAGGACACGGACGTTGACCAGAGAATCGAATCCGGCAGAGACGGAAATGAAACTACTTTTTTTGATTCTTACATGGCTCCATCGCCAGTGGCTCTTCCACTGCCGCAGCTTTCGCACAGGCAAGAACAGATCTGATCAATACATTCGGCGGAGTGGGACCTGTGCCTGCGGCGACTGCGAACTCTTTTCCAACTCGTGCGGTGGCAGATTATTCGATCTATGCGCCTTACAAAGAAGCAAACGGTCTTCGCAGATTGGATGAAATGGACTGGACTCTTGGATATGAGCGCCAGACGAAAATTGGGACCATGGGCGGAGGCCTACTCGTGCAGACCATGTCAGACGCCACGGGGAAAGCAAATCCATTCATCAGTGGTGGCAGTGGATACATACTCACTGAATTCTTCCTCACGTACGCCCTACCTCAATTCAAAGATTTGAAACTATATGCTGGTGCCGATGTGATCAGATCAGATCAGTACTACAAGCTAACGTATTCGCACGAATTTCCGATCAATGACTCCATGTCCGTTTCTGTAAACACTGGTCCTGGCTACATGGTCACGCAGAATCTGCAGGGGGTTCGCGACGTACCTACGACTGTTCAACTGAACGTCAAAGGATTCAACGTTGGATTCAACGCAGTCTACAGACCAAAGCTTGAATTTTTTGACACGGACACCGCAACCACTCGTGCAGTGTGGCTTGATGGTGGATCGACCAAAGCAGACGGCCTTGTGGCAGATCCATCCAAATACCAGGCAGGTGTTGTATCCGATGCAATCAACGGAGCCATCACGCAGGCGGTACGTACACGATCAGGAAATACAAACTACAACTACGTGCCGCGCCAGAAGCTTCCACACTGGTTGTACTTTGTAAACCTGGGGTATACTTCCACTTTCTAGAACCAAAATCTGAACATTTTAGACGATCCGGATAAAACCGGATCGCATTGCTTCGCAGCAAGCGTCATGCCGCGCATTTTGAGCACGTACCATAAACCTCAAATGCGTGCGAAGTGACTTTGAATCCTTTGTCTTTTTTGGGAGCCGGGATTCGATCTGGCACAAAACAAACATCAATACAAAACGCCGCTCCACACTCTAGACAGATGGCATGATGGTGGTGATGTCCCGCCTGAAATTCAAAGCGCGCCGTACCCTTGTTCTGTAAATTGATATGACTGATAAATCCGGTGCCTGTAAGCATAAGAAGGTTGCGGTACACAGTATCCAGGGTTACATGCGAGAATTTTTTTTTCACTCGAGTGTGTACGTCGCGTGCAGTCAGGGGCGCCCTTGCCTCAGACAAGACTCTCAGAATTTCCATCCGCTGCGGGGTCAGCTTCTGGCCATTTTTCCTGAGAGATTGAAAACATTGTTCCAGCGTATACATAGAAGACTCGGCTTAGATGGACTCCCTAACCGAACGATCGTCAAGTATAAATCCTTTTTTTGTCCGCATAGACACCGGGCGCTCGTATTAAACAAAGTACGTGGGCAGATGTGTTGTTTCCCCGGATAGCACCCAGGAATATTTCTAGACAAGAAAATACTTATTTACAAATATACGACTCTGGAGTAAAATCAATGACAATGAATCGTATTCCCCTGACCATCTCTATTGCATTTCTCACCATTTTGGTGCCCATATTTGCAGAACCTCACCGTGAGCACGGGGCCCATGAGCATGGGATCGCCTCTCTGGATGTCACCGTGGATGGGAACAAAGTGGATATTGACCTGCATTCTCCCGCAGTGAATATAATTGGATTTGAACACAGCGCACGCACTGCAGCAGACAAAGCCAGACAGCAGGCCGGCCTGGACCGGATTCGCAAGAATCTGTCGGTTCTTTTCCAGTTTGACCCTTCGCGCGGCTGCAAAATCAAAATCAAAGACTTGAAGATTGAAACAGAACAGCATGCGGATCATCCGGGGGAAAAAACAGGGGAACATAGTGAACTGGATGGGGAGTTCGAGGTGACTTGCGCGAAATCACCCGCGGGTTCAAAATTGAAATTCGCCTTCACGAAGATATTCCGGGATTTTAATCTGACAAAAATTCGTGTACAAGTGATGTCGGATCATCCTGTGTCCACTGTCATAGAAAACGACGAGGGAAGTGTAGAGCTTTGAATGCAATTGAAATAAAGGACCTTCGCTTCGCATACAGCCACGGTCCTGAAATTCTAGAAATGCCAGAGTTTCACGTGCGCCAGGGAGAAAAGGTATTTCTCTTTGGCCCAAGCGGCAGCGGAAAGACCACTCTGTTGTCCATCATCACTGGAATTCTATCCGCCCGTTCCGGTCGCGTTTCCGTCCTGGGAGAAGATCTCACCCGGCTCAGCGCGTCTGCCAGGGACCGACTGCGCGGCACTCGAATGGGATATATTTTTCAAATGTTCAATCTACTTCCTTACCTTTCTGTCATAGATAACATTCTATTGCCATGCAAAATGAACCCTCATCGCGCAGAGAGAGTGGGCGCGGACGTGGAGGCGGAAGCATGGATCATCGCAGAGCACCTGGGAATCGCAGAGCACGCGCACAAGAAACCATCCGATCTCAGCGTGGGTCAGCAGCAAAGAGTGGCCGCAGCAAGAGCACTTCTCGGGAATCCAGATCTCATCATCGCAGATGAACCTACTTCCGCGCTCGACACGGACCATCGCGAAAGCTTCCTTGAGCTTTTATTCACGAATACAAAGAAGAGCGGAGCGGCGGTTCTGTTTGTGAGCCACGATCGATCCCTTGCCAGATTGTTTGACCGTTCGATTTCATTGCCTGATCTAAATCTGGCGGCACCTTCTGTAAGCCCGGCCATCAAAAAACCAGCCACGAAAGTAACCAGAACCTCATCCGGCAAACGGGTACAAAAGAAATGAACTACATTCGCCTGACACTTCATTCACTCAAGAATAGAGCGCTTACAACTTCTCTTACTGTGCTTTCGATTGGACTATCCATTGGATTGTTCTTTGGAGTAGAGCGAGTAAGAACTGCGGCCAGAGAAAGTTTTGAAGGCACAATCAGCGGCGCACAACTCCTGGTAGGCGCACGAACAGGCGGAGTCCAGCTCCTGCTCTATTCCATCTTTCATATTGGAGACTCCACTAACAATGTCAGTTATCAGTCATTCAAAGACTGGTCGGGGAGAAAAGGTGTACTGTGGACCATCCCATTTTCGCTCGGAGATAGCCATCGCGGCTATCGCGTAGTCGGCACAAACGAAAACTTCTATAAATACTACAAATTTCGTGATAGCAGATCACTGGAGTTTACTTCCGGCGCTCCGAACGCGGATTTATTCGACGTAGTCCTTGGATCTGAAGTGGCTGAAAAGTTACACTACGGACTCGGAGAGAAGGTACTCGTTTCTCACGGAGTTGCGGCCAAAACCCTGGAATCGCACGAAGACAAACCCTTTACAGTGCGAGGAATTCTTAAGCGCACGGGCACTCCGATTGATCGATCTTTGTTCATCAGCCTGGAGGGAATGGAAGCGATTCACATCGACTGGAAGGGCGGATACGCTCCATCAGAAGAGGAACGCATCAGCGCAGACCGGGTGCGCAAAATGAAAATCAAAGTGGATACCGTGACTGCGTTTCTGGTTGGTCTGCAAAACAGAAGTCAGGTTCTCACTTTTATGCGAAACGTGAACGACTACAAAGAGGAGCCACTCACAGCAGTGGTTCCGGCCTACGCTCTCCAACAACTCTGGCGAATCGTGGGATACGCAGAAGATGCACTGCGAATCATCAGCGTCTTTGTGGTACTCGTTGGAATTACCGGCATGATTCTTTCTATATATACCACTTTAAACGAACGGAGAAGAGAAATGTCCATTCTTCGTTCTCTCGGGGCAAGATCGCATCATATTCTTCTTCTGCTCGTATCAGAAGCGTTCCTACTTACGGTCGCCGGTTGCATCACGGGAATTGTTTTCGTTTACGCGCTGTTAGGTGGACTGCAACCGATCATTGAAGATCAGTTCGGGATCTTCATACCCGTGCAAATGCCAACGCTTATGGAGTTTGGCTATCTGGGATGCGTCCTGGCTGCAGGCATTCTGGCTGGCCTCATCCCCGCCTGGACTGCATACAGGAATGCTCTACATGACGGTTTGAGCGTTCGAGTCTAAAGATCTTGCATCTTTTTGACCGCGCGGGCCGCATCTAAAAACGGTTGCGCACACTGAAGAGGACCATCACACTCGGCTCATGATGCGATGGAAGCCGGTCCTCTTGCTGTTCGCGATCTTCGGCTTTCTAGCAGTGGCCTTTGCTCTGTTCTTCGGGGCCCTTTCCATTTTCGACTCTCCACTCTATGCATTCAGACTCCTGGCCTATGGAAATTCTGACACGGACGACTTCAAGATATTCGCGGAGAGGAGAATTGAAAAGGCCTCACTGCCTTCTTTCATTGAGCGAACAACTCTCGACATCCCTGCGCAAGTATCCCTGCCCTATAGTGGAGAACAAAGAACAGAAAACATAGAAGAGTTTCTCAAAAAAGCAGACACACGTGCATTCCTTGTGATCAAGGATGATCGCATCGCAGTTGAGAAATACTGGAACTCTTCGCGGGACTCCATCAATACTTCTTTCTCCGTAGTAAAATCATTTGATTCAGCCATGATTGGAGCGGCTATTTCGGATGGGCTGATCGGGTCTGTGGACGACCCTGTAATAGAATACATTCCCGAAATTGCAGGCAGGGGACTCGATCAGTTGACCATTCGCAATCTGATTCGAATGGACACTGGAATCGAATACAAACATAACTTCGAGATCCCCTTCTTTCGCATTCCATTTGGAGACGACGCGCGCACTTACTATGGAGGGAATCTCCATCGCGTTGCATTCAGCGTGCGGCCGTCTGCCAGTCCGATTGGCCCGGCCTTCCGATACAACAACTACCATCCACTGCTTGAGGGCATCATCATCGAACGAGTCACTCGCATGCCGGTTGCGAAATATCTGGAACAAAAAATTTGGAAACCGATGGGTGCAGAATACGACGCGTCCTGGAGTCTGGACCAGTCTGACGGCTTTGAAAAAATGGAAAGTGGACTCAACGCGCGCGCGATCGACTATGCACGATTTGGTCTTCTTTATCTGCATCAGGGCAAATGGAACGGCAAGAACATTCTTCCGGCAGAATGGGTTCGAATCTCTACTACTCCAGATTCACCGGAAAGACCGTTTGATACATTTCAGGGCTGGCAGAAGCTGGGTGGCTACTATGCGTATCATTTCTGGGGCTTGCATGCCCCGAACAACCAGAACGATTTCATGGCTATGGGAAACTACGGACAGATCATCTACGTCGCTCCCAGAAAAAACATTGTGATTGTAAGACTCGGATCGCGCGACAGCCAGACCATTCCCTTCGGAGTGTTGTTTCGCGAACTGGTAAACCAGATCCGGTAGGCGCGACGTGCTCAAGACCATTCACACGGATCCAGGACTGCTGCCATTTAGACCGCGCATTCTCAGACGTTATGCGCGCATCCAGGAAGTGCAAGATCGCATCACAAACGGTCTTTCTCTCACCGACTTTGCTTCCGGATACCTGTACTTTGGGATGCACACCACAGCGGAAGGATGGGTCTTTCGAGAATGGGCGCCTAACGCCTCAGAAATGTTTCTGGTTGGCGATTTTTCGCAGTGGCAAATCCGCGAAGAGTTCAGAGTCCATAAACATGGATCCAACTGGGAAATCCAATTGGGTCACACTCAAATCCAACCAGGGCAGCTTTACAAATTGTGGATGCGATGGCCGGGCGGAGAAGGATTTCGCCTTCCTTCTTACGGAAGACGCATGGTGCAGGATGCAAATACCAAAATATTCACCGCAGAGGTTCCACACCGCGAAGAGTACAAATGGAAAGTGCAAAATTTCGATCGCGGAAGAACTCCTCCCTTTATTTACGAAGTGCACGTTGGAATGTCTTCTGAAGAAGAAAAGGTTTCTACCTTCAACGAATTCAGACTGAACATACTTCCGCGCATTCACAGGCTGGGCTACAATACGATCCAGATGATGGCGGTGCAGGAACATCCTTACTACGGATCATTCGGATATCATGTGTCTAATTTCTTCGCAGTATCCAGCAGATTTGGAACTCCGGAGGAACTCAAGCAATTGATCGATGAAGCGCATTCTCTTGGCATCGCAGTCATCATGGATCTGGTTCACTCTCACTCTGTTAAAAACATAGATGAAGGACTCGCTCTGTTTGACGGCACACCCTTTCAATATTTTCATGATGGCCCGCGCAGACTACACTCGGCCTGGGACTCTCTGTGTTTCAATTATTCAAAACCAGAAGTCATCCATTTCCTTTTGTCCAACTGCAAATACTGGCTTGAAGAGTACAAATTTGACGGGTTTCGCTTCGATGGAGTTACTTCGATGATGTACATTCATCATGGAATGGGTGTGGATTTCATGCGATACGAAATGTATTACGATGGCAATCAGGATGAAGATGCAATTACGTACCTGGCCCTGGCAAACAAGCTCATCCACGCCATCAACCCAAACGCAATCACAATCGCGGAAGATGTAAGCGGTATGCCTGGACTTGCGTCCTCAGTGGAAAATGGCGGCTATGGATTCGATTTCAGATTGGCCATGGGAATTCCAGACTACTGGATCAAAGTGATCAAAGAGTTGCCGGACGAAAAATGGAACGTTGGTAACATCTACTACGAGATGACCAATCACAGAGCGGAAGAGAAAACAATCGCATATAGCGAATCTCACGATCAGGCACTGGTGGGAGACAAAACCATCATGTTTCGCCTGACAGATGCTGAAATGTATTTCGCCATGCACCGTCAGGCGCAAAGCCTCGTGATCGATCGTGCCATGGCCCTCCACAAAATGATTCGCCTCATCGTATGCGCATGCAGCGGCGGCGGGTATTTGAACTTTATGGGAAACGAATTTGGCCATCCAGAATGGATCGACTTCCCGCGCGAAGGCAACGGCTGGTCTTACAAATACGCACGCCGTCAATGGCATTTATCGCAAGATCCCAATTTACGTTTTCGTTTCCTGGAACTATTCGATCACGACATGATCGCCCTGATTCGTTCTTCAGACATGTTCACTCAGGAGTTTCCGGAAGTACGTCACCAGCACGAAGGCAACCAGACTCTTGCATTTCAGAGAGGATCTCTCTACTTCATTTTTAACTTCAATCCGACGCAATCCTTCGAACATTATGAAC
>Ga0268298_10001863_pt1 | contig 23926 bp, 22 predicted proteins | sample WWTPWeurt_MetaG_FD_194462 | JGI IMG/M metagenome (GOLD analysis project Ga0268298, IMG submission 194462) | Activated sludge microbial communities from WWTP in Nijmegen, Gelderland, Netherland - WWTP Weurt | ecosystem: Engineered > WWTP > Aerobic digester > Activated sludge | place...
CTGGCGGTTGTAGTCGGGCTGGCGGTTGTAGTCGACCCCGGGCAGGCTGGCTGTGGCGAGGGTGAGCAGGTCGGCCTCGGTGCGATTGTTGGCAGAAGCGGTGTCGCTCGACATCAGCGCGGCCGCGCGCGCGGCCATCTCTGCGGCGTGGCGGCTGCCGTAGCGGTCCTCGACCGCAACGCCGGCGTTCAGGATGCTGCCGGCGGCTGGCACCACCCGCGCCACCCGATCGGCCTGCCGCACCTCGGCCATCAAGCGCCCCATGTCGGCTGTGAGCAAGCGCGCTTCGGAGCCGCCACACGGGCCCAGCGCCGCGGCGGCGCAATTGGCGCCCAGTGCGCCCACGACGATCGCGCCATCGGACACCGTTGCGCGCACGCCGATCGCGTCGGCTTGAACGATGAAATCAGTGCCACGGACGCCGATGGCGGCAATGGGGGTGTTGAGGCGGAAGCGGGTCTTGTCCACCTCGGTGGCCGCGCCGGAAATCGAGCGGGCGGTGCCGTGCTCGACATTGAATCGCACCTCGTTGACGGCCGGGTTCTTGGCATCAAAGCGGTAGGCCTGCACCTCGAGCACGCTCTCGGGCCGCACGCTGACGGCGGCGTTGTCGATGAAGCGCACATGCACGTGGCCATTGGCGGAGGTCTCGACACGGTCGCCCACCAGGATGGCGGCTCCACGGCGCAGCGGCTCGCGGGCGCCATCGGCGTGCACCACATCGGCGGCGCCGATCAGCAGGCTAACCTGGCCGACGGCGGATGAACTGGACTGGGCCAGCGAAGGCATGGCGGACGACAACACCATGGCCGCCGCAGCAGCCAGGGGCCGCAGGGCTGGGAATCGAAGGTGTCTGGTCATGGCAAAACTCCATCTGGCAGGCAAGGCAGCCGGGGCTTGTGGCCCGGGATTCGCGCCCAACCGGGACTTCGGGCAGGGTGCGAGAGAATGGATATTGCACCCAAACACCCGGCCCTGTTGTGTTGTGCGTCACAAGCCCCCGGGGTTTGTGGCAGGCACAGTGCGAGCCCTAAATGCCGATCCTGATCCCGATTCTCCAGGGCTTGCGCCTGTTCGACAGCCTGCCGGCAGAAAAGCTGGCCGAGATCGCGCCGACGATGAGCGAGCGCCGGGCGGAGCGTCGCGAGGTGGTGATCAAGCGCGGCCAGACCGACGCGGGCCTGGGCTTCTTGATCGAGGGCCGCCTGCAAACCGTCAATTTCACGCTGGATGGCAAGGAAGTTGGCATTGACTTCATCGACAACGGCGACTTTTTCGGCGAGTTGTCGGTGATCGATGCCAAGCCGGCGCCCGAGTACATCATCGCGGTGGCGCCGTCGCGCCTGGCCTTTCTGGACCGCGACCGGGCGCGCGAACTGATGTTTTCCACACCCCAGGCCGCCGAGGCCGTGGCTACGCGCCTGGCCGACCGCATGCGCAAGGCCACCAGCCACCGCGCGCTGCTGGCCCTGCCCAGCTCTTTTCAACGGGTGTGTGCGCAGCTGGCCCTGCTGGCGCAGCGCACCGGCGCCGGCCAGGTGGTGATCGTGATGCCGCCCACGCACCAGGAAATCGCCATCATGGTGAACACCAGCCGCGAGACGGTGACCCGCACGCTGCAATTTCTGCAGAGCATGAAGGTGGTCTCGCGCGACGGCGATGAACTGGTGGTGCAGCAGCCCGAAACGCTGCAGCAGGCGGCCGACGGCAAGGTGGCGCCGGCCAAGTCCTGAGGCTTCAGGCTGGGCGCGCAGCGCCGCGCTTCAGTGCACGGCCTGTTGGTATTCGGGCATCAGCGCCATCAGGCACTGCCGCACCTGGGCATCGTCCAGCGCGCCCTCGGCCATGCAGCGTTTCAACCAACCGAGCACCGCGTCGGGTGCCAGATCCTCGCGCAGGCGGGCCACGCGCAGGCGGCTGATGGGGGTGGCCACGGTGGTGTCGGCATCGGCCAGCAGCTCTTCAAACAGCTTCTCGCCCGGGCGCAGGCCGGTGAACTCGATGCGGATCTCGTCCAGCGCGTGGCCGGAGAGCTGGATCATGTCGCGCGCCAGATCGATGATCTTCACCGGCTCGCCCATGTCCAGCACCAGCACCTGGCCGCTCTGCCCGATGGCGGCTGCCTGCAACACCAGGCGCGCCGCCTCGGGGATGGTCATGAAGTAGCGAATGATGTCCGGGTGCGTGACCGTGACCGGCCCGCCGCGCGCGATCTGCTCCTTGAACTTGGGGATCACGCTGCCGCTCGAGCCCAGCACATTGCCGAAGCGCACGGCCATGAAGCGCGTGCCCGGGTGCTGCGCGGCCAGCGCTCCGATCATCATCTCGGCCGCGCGCTTGGTGGCGCCCATCACGTTGGTGGGGTTCACGGCCTTGTCGGTGCTGATGAGCACGAAGCGCTCGGCCTGCACCTCCGCCGCCGCCAGCGCGGCCTGGCAGGTGCCAAGGGTGTTGTTGCACAGCGCGGCCCAGGCGTTGTGCTCTTCCATCAAGGGCACGTGCTTGTAGGCCGCGGCGTGGAACACCACCTGCGGGCGCCATTGCGCCATCACGCGGCGCAGCTGGGCCAGGTCCTTCACATCGCCCACCAGGCGCACCAGCGGCAGGCCACCGAACTCGGCGCCGAGCGCCTGCTCGATGCTGTAGAGATTGAACTCGCTCTGCTCGAACAGCACCAGGCGCGCCGGCCCCTGCCGCGCCACCTGGCGGCAGAGCTCGCTGCCGATGCTGCCGCCGGCGCCGGTGATGAGCACGGTGCGGCCGGTGAGCACCTCGGCGATGCCGGCCTCGTCCAGTTGCACGGGCTCGCGGCCCAGCAGGTCTTCGGGCTCGATGTCGCGCACGCGATCGATGGCGGCGCTGCCATCGCGCAATTCGTCGGCCGATGGCACGGTGAGCACGGGCAGGCCGGTGGGCGCGGCCAGCTCGAGCGCACGGCGGCGCTGCGAGGCGCGGGCCGACGGCAGGGCCACGATGATGTGCGTGGCGGACGTGCGTTCGGCCTCGCTCACCACGTCGCCCAGCCGACCCAGCACCGGCAGGCCAGCGATGCGTGCGCCCTGCTTGGCCGGGTCGTCGTCGAGCAGGCCCACCACCAGCCAGCCCTGGCGGTGGATGCCGGCCAGCAGACGCCGCGCAGCTTCGCCAGCGCCCATCACCAGGGCGCGCTTGGCATCTTCGGGCGCGCCGCTGATGCGCTGGCGCGCGTGCTCGTACAGCGCGCGGTAGCTCAGCCGCACCAGCGCCAGGCCCATCAGGGCCACCACCGGGTGCAAGGCGAGCACGGCACGCGGCACCTGGCGCAACTGCAGCATCAGCACCGCCACGGCACAGATCAGGCCGGCGATGACGCAGGCCAGGGCCAGGCGCTTGATCTCGCCAAAGCCCGAGAAACGCCACAGGCCCGCGGGCACGCGCAAGGCGGCCAGGGTGAGGGCATACACCGCCACGATGCCCAGCAGCACCCAGCCGTCGTAGCCGGGCCGCGCGCTGATCCAGCGCTCGAAGCCCAGGCGGAACAGGTAGGTGGCGTTCCAGGCCAGGGCCACCGTCACGGCATCCATGGCCAGCGAGAGCGGCCAGCGGTGCGGGCGCAAGCGCGCCAGGAATCGGTCAAGCCGGTGCCAGATGGTTGTCATGCCCGGCTGTCTGTGGGTGGAATCTTGAAATTGTACAAATCAACGGCTTTGCAAGATCAGCGCGATATCAAGCGCACCAGGGTGCGGCCTATCACCCGCAGGTCCGAGCCGAGCGTGGCGCTGGACGCGTACTTTGCCTGCAATGCCAGCTTGCCCGGCAGAATCGTCTGCACGTACTCGCGCTCGGGGTCGGCCGCGGCGGCCAGCAAGCCGGCCTCGTCCATGAAAGCCAGCGCCGCCGGGTCGGTGATGCCGGGGCGCACCGCCAGCACCTGCGCCTTCAGGGCCGACGGGTAGTGCGCCACGTAGCGCGGCACCTCGGGGCGCGGGCCCACGAGGCTCATGTCGCCGAGCAGCACGTCGATCAACTGCGGCAATTCGTCAAAGCGCCGCCCGCGCAGCCATTGGCCCACGCGCGTGATGCGCGGGTCCACGCCCACCGTCACCTGCGGCCCCAGGCGCTCGGCATCCACACGCATGGTGCGGAACTTGTGGATGCGAAACAGCACGCCATGCCGCCCCACCCGTTGCTGCCGGAAGAACACCGGCCCCGGCGAATCGAGCTTGATGGCCAGCGCCAGCAGCAGCAGCAGCGGCGAGATCAGCAGCAGGCCCGCGGCCGACAGCAGCAGATCGAACGCGCGTTTGCCCATGGGCCCCGATCACGCCTGCAGCGCGGCCCGCACGGCGGCCACCACGCGCTCCACATCGCCATCGCTCATGCGCGTGTAGATCGGCAGGGACAGCATCTGCTCGTAGGCCTGCTGGCTGTGCGGAAAGTCCGCTGCGTTCAATTGATAGCGATCGCGCCAATACGGCTGCTGGTGCAGCGGGATGTAGTGCACGCTGCAGCCGATGCCGGCGGCGTACATGCGCTCGATGAAAAGGTCGCGCGACACACCTGCATCGGGCTTCAGGCGCAGCGGGTACAGGTGCCAGGCGTGCGTCTGGCCGGCCGGCGCGACGGGTGCGGTGATCACGGGCAACTCGGCCAGCTCGCGCTTGTAGTACTCGGCAATGGCTGCGCGCTTCTGCTGGAAGGCATGTGCCTTCTTGAGCTGGTGCAGGCCGAGCGCAGCGGCGATGTCGGTGAGGTTGTACTTGAAGCCGGGCGCGATGACCTCGTAGTACCAGCTGGGCACGGTGGCGGTGAAGCGGTCGAAGGCATCGCGGCTCATGCCGTGCAGGCGCATCACCTTGGCGCGCTGGGCCAGATCGGCGTCGCGGGTGACCAGCATGCCGCCCTCGCCCGTGGTGATGGTCTTGTTGGCGTAGAAGCTGAACACGGTGGCCGCACTGTCGAGCGTGCCGATCAGCCGGCCCTCGAAGGTGGTGGGCAGCGCGTGGGCAGCGTCTTCGACGATGGCCAGGTTGGTCTCGTCGGCCAGGTCGTGCAGCGCGCGCATGTCGGCCGCCAGGCCGCCGTAATGCACGGGGATGATGGCGCGGGTGTTGGCGCCGATGGCTTCCTCCACCAAGGCCGGGTCGATGTTGAGCGTGGTTGGATCGATGTCGACCAGCTTGACGTCGGCACCCAGGTAGCGCACCACCTCGGCGGTGGCCGTGAAGGTGTGGGTGGTGGTGATCACCTCGTCGCCCGGGCCGATGCCCAGCGCCTCGAGCGCCAGGTGCAGGCCGGCGGTGGCCGAGTTCACTGCGATGCAGTGCAACTCGGGGTCGCCGAGGAAGCTGGCGAAATCGGCCTCGAAGCGCTTGGCCTTGGGGCCGGTGGTGACCCAGCCGGACTTGAGGGTGTCGACGACTTCGGCAATCTCGTCGTCACCGATCTCGGGCAGCGCGAAGGGTAGGAAAGGGGCGGTCATGGGGCGGGTTTCTCCAGCCAGGCCAGCACATGGGTGCGCAGCAGCGGCAAGGCGTTGAACACAGGGTAGAGGGACGGGTGAATGCGACAGACGGCACGTGCAATGGGCGGCGCCAGCGTGATCTTGCGGTGGCGCATGCGCGCTTGAGGGAACAGCTCGCGGATGCGCTTCAAGGGCACGCCCTGGACATCCGGGTTGCGCGGATTGTCCACGGTGAAGTCGTACCAGAGCACGCCGCCGCCCGGCGTGAGCCAGGACCACATCGCATCGGCCAGGCGCTGCTGGAAAGCACGATCGAGCAAGGACGAGAACACGGTGGACTGCAGCACGATGTGCTGGCTGCCCGGCCGCACCGCCCAGCGCGTGGCGTCGCCCTGCCACAGCGCCAGCTCGGCGGGCAGCACGCGGCGCGCCTGGGCGATGCGTTCGGGCAGCAGCTCCGCGCCGGCCAGGCGATCGGCCGAGAAGCCCATGCGCAGCAGCTCGAGGAGATTGCCACCGGCGCCACAGCCCACCTCGGCCACGCGCAGGCGCGACAAGGGGTGCAGGTCGAGGGCTGCGAACAAGCGCAGCATGGCGCGCTGGCGCTCCTGCACGGTCTGCCACACGTCGGCTTGCAGCAGGCTGTAGCGGTCGGGTGCGGCGCCGGTGCCGGTTTGGCGGCGCGCGTAGCGCTCGACCACGGCATCGGCTTCTTCGTCGGGCTGGGTGGTGAGCAGTTCGCTCTCCGCCGCGTCGTCGTCCTCGGCATCGGCGGCCGGGCGCGGCGAGGCGCTGTCGCTGGGGTGACCGGGCTTGCGGTTCATGCCTGCATCGCCTGGATGAAGCGCTGCGCCAGCACCGGGTAGGTGTGGTTGGCCAGCACGAACTCGCGCCCGCGCTCGCCCATCGCGCGCCGCTCCGCCGCCGGCAGGGCAGCCAGTGCGCGCAGGCCGGCGGCCACGTCGGCGGGCGATTCGGGCGGCACCGTCAGACCGCAGCCGCTCTCGGCCACGGGATCGTTGCCGGCATCCACCGAGTGCAGCACCACGCAGCGCGCCATCAGGTAGTCCATCAGCTTGTTGGGCGCGATGCCGAAGCGGTAGATGGGCACGCGCTGCCAGCCGATGTAGGCGATGTCCAGCTGCGCCAGAAAGGCCGGCACCTGGGCCTTGGCGATGGGGGGCAGCCAGAGCATGCGGTCCTGCAGGCCCACACTGGCAACGCGCTGCATCAGGCGCTCGCGCTCCAGGCCGTCGCCCACCATCACGATGGCGAAGGGCTCGTCTTGCAACAGCAGCGCCGCATCGATCAGCACGTCCAGCGCATTGGGCAGGCCCATCGAGCCCGCATAGCCCACCACCACCCGGCCGGCCTGGCGCTGCCGGGCGATGGCGGCGGCCACGTCGTCGCGCAGGGGCTGGCCATCGCCCTGCCACTCGTCCAGCGTGATGCCATTGGGCACGATGTGCAGCTTGCTCAAGTCGAGCCCGCGCGAGGCCATGTAGTCCTGCACCTTGGGCAGCATGGACACCACGCGGTCGGCGTGGGCGTAGGCCGTGGACTCCGCCGCGTGGCACATGCGGATGAAGGGGTGGCCGGGCGACATGCCCGAGAGCTCGATCGGCGACAGCGGCCACAGGTCGTGCACCTCGAACACCAGCAGCGCTCGCGCGCGGCGCGCAATGCGGCGCGCCACCCAGATGTCCATCGGGTAGGTGCTGGAGGCGATGACCACGTCGGGCTTGAACTCGGCCACCAGCTGCGGCGTCTGTTGCCACAACTGCTGCAGGAAGCGCGCGATGTTCCAGGCCCGGCCGAAGCCATTGCCCTGGTAGCGCGGCAGCGGCAGCCAGCGGTAGGCGATGCCGTCGATCATTTCGTCACCCGCCTGCGGCTGGTGGCTGCGCACGTGCGAGAAGTTGCCGGCCACGATCTGCACGCGGTGGCCCGCCCTCACCCACTCGCGCGCGAGGTAGTAGGGGCGGTACTCCATGCCCAGCGCCGGGCTGCCGGCGTAGTGGTTGAGGTAGAGGATGTTCACGCCATCACCTCCACCGCTTGCGTCGTCCCGGCTTGCAGGCGCGCGAGCAGGCGCTCGACGCATGGCGCAAAGACGCCGTGCTGCGCCACCCAGTCGCGATTGCGCCGGGCCACCTCCGACGCCTTGGCCAGCAAGGCCTGCAGCTCGGGCGCCTGGGCCTGGCCCGCATCGGACAGCACCTGGCCATTCACAGCATGCGTCACCAGCTCGCGGTTGGCGGGCAGATCGGACAGCACCGGGATGCAGCCATGCGCCATCGCCTCGATGACCGACACGGCCACCGAATCGCTGGCCGGCAGGCTGACGAACCACTGCGCCTGGTGATACCACTCATTCTGAGCGTCCGGCCCCAGGCGCCCGACGAAGCTCACGCGATCGCTCAAGTCCTGCTCATGCACCCAGGCCTGCAAGCCGGTGCGCAGCGATCCATCGTTGGCAATCACCAGACGCGCCTGCGGCTGCCAGGCGGCCAGCGACTGAAACCACTGCAGCACGCGCTCGGGCCGGTAGATGGGCTCCAGGCCCCGGTTGGCGTAGACCAGCCAGGGCTGCTTGCTGGCGCTCGGCGTGGCCGGCGGCATGGCCTCCAGGCCGAACGGGAACACCATCACCTCGCGGCTGCCAAAGCGGCGCATCTGCTTGGCCATGTGTTCTGAATCACTGGTGGCGAGTGAGGCGCCAGCCAGCACCCGGCGCAGTGCCCACCGGTGCAGCGCCTGCTGCTGCGGCGTGACCAGCACATCGCTGCCCCAGGCCGAGGCCAGGATGCGCCCGCGCAGTCGCCAAACGCGCTTGGCGGCCCATACCAGCGTGCCATGCGAGCTGAGGTAGTGCGGGTTGATCCAGTCGGCATCCACGGCCGCGAGCCAGCGCGCCAGGCGCGGCAGCTGGCGCAGCAGGCCGACGTTGCCACCGGCCACGCGGGGCAGCGTGCCCAGTTCCAGGCAACGTTGCGCTGGCACGCAGGCGCGGATGTCCGCATGCAGGCCCGTGCTGGACGCCACCCACAGCTCGACGCGTGGCGCCAGCGCACGCGCCCACTTGGCCAGGTGCGGGCTTTGCCCGTCACCGACCAGTGCGTAGCGAAGCGGTGTGGCCAAGCTCATGGTACGGCCTTCGGTGCCTGCGCGGTGTTCGACCCCTCGGCGCCCGGAGCATCCAGCACGCCATGGGGCAAGGCGCCAGCCCAGGACGCGTAACTTGCGTGCAACTCGGGGTGCTGCTGCAGCCAAGGCGCATCGCGCTCGCGCGTGTCGCCCACCACCTGGGCGGGGTTGCCGGCCAATACCGCAAAGGGCGGGTGCTCGCCACGCACGCGGCTGTAGGCGGCCACCAGGCTGCCGCGCCCCAGGCGGCTGCCGGCCTCGATCAGGCTGTGCGGGCCGATGTAACTGTAGGCGCCCAGGCTGATAGGCGCGCGCACATCACCCACGCGCTCGCCGCTGGTGGCTGCTGTCAAGCGGCCCATCAGGCGGATCGAGCGGTGCGTGCTGTGCGTGACGATGCTGCAGAAGTTGGTGATCTGCACACCTTCTTCGATCACCAGTCCGGCGCTGGCCTCGATGAAATTGAATTGCCCGATGAACACGTGGTCGGCCAATTGCAGGCCGGCCAGCCCTTCCAGGCAGGTGCTGGGCGCGATGCGGGTGAAGGGCAGCAGGCGGCCGTCCGGTGTGCGTTCGCCGAACAGCATGCGGTGAGCCAAGGCATGCCAGACCCGGCGGCGCCAGGCGTTGATGCGGCCGCGCAGCCCCGACTCAGGTGCCAGCGGCATCGCGCGCCTCCGCATCTGCAGGCGCGGGGATGTCGCGCCAGGTGGCCAGCCGCCAGAAATAGAAGCCGAAGTACGCAGCCATGGCCGCCGACACGCCCCAGGCCGCGCCCATCAGGCCGCCCAGCTTCAAGCCCAGCGCCAGCGCCACCAGGAACAGCGCCTGCCCCACCAAAGCCAGGCGCAGGGCCCAGGCCTGCGCGCGCCAGGCCATGGTGACCACCGCCAGCGGCGAGGCCACGAAGTGCAGCGCGATGTAGGGCGACAAGGCCCGCGCCAGCTCGCCGGCCACGCGCCAGCGCTCGCCGAACACCGCCGCAAACAGCGCCGGGCCGGCCACGAAGAGCAGCAAGGCCAGCACCAGTGCCACAGCACCCAGCAGCGCCATCACCTGGCGCACCGTGGCGCGCGCCTGCGCCGGGCTGGCCGATACCAGCTTGGGATAGAGGGCCTGCGACACCGCGCCGCCCACCAGCGTGGCCGGCGCCTTGAGGTAGCGCAGCGCCAGGCCCCAGTAGCCCACCGCCGCGTCGCCCGACCAGGCCGCGAGCAGGGCCACGGCCAAGGTGTCCTGCAGGGCGCCGGCAAAGGCATGCGGTGCATTGAGCAAGGGGAAGTCGCGGTGCCGCCGCCAGGCCGACGACAACGCGCCCTCTGTTGGATGCCGCACTGCTTGCCACAAACCGCGCGCCATGTCACGCGGCATGCGCGCGAGCCAGAGCGTGGCCACAGCGGCCGCCGCAACCGGCGCGGCGATCAAGCCCAGCACTGACGCACCGCCCCAACCCAGCGCCACCTGCCCGATCGCGCCGCCGCCATGCTGCAGCACGCGGCTGGCGGCCAGCGCCTGAAAGCGCTCGCTGCGGTTGGCCCACATCGTGGCCAGTTGGCAGGCGCCGAGCGCCAACACGGCCACGGGCAGCCAGGCCGCATGCGGCAGGCGCCCCAGCGCGGCGAGCACGGCAGCCAGCACCGCGCTGATGGCCGCCATGGCCAGCAGCAGGCGCAGACACAACGCCAAAAGCGAGCGAGCGCCGGTTTCGTCGCGCTCCAGCGGCAAGGCGAACTCGTAGCGCAGGCAGGCCACCACCGCGAGGTTGGCGGCCACGGTCCAGAACGCGGTGTAGGCGCCGAATTGCTCAGGCGTGTACAGCCGCGAGATCCAAGGCCCCAGCAGCAAGGGCAGGGCCTGCGCCAAGGCGCCGCCCGCCAGCAAGGTGAGCGTGGCGCGCCACAGGCCGCTGCGACGGGCATCGGTCATCGCATGGGGCCCGACACCGCCCGCAGCGGATTCAGCCGGCCAGCGCGCGGCGCAGCGCATCGACGACCAGGCCCTGGTCGGCCTCGGTGAGGTCCGCACTCATCGGCAGGCTGAGCACGCGCTCGGCCACGCGGATGCTGTGCGGGCAGGCGGCCGGGTCTTGCCCTGCGGCATAAGCCGGCTGGTGGTGCAGGGGCTTGGGGTAGTGCACGGCGGTGGGGATGCCTTGCGCCTGCAGGGCCTTCTGCACGGCGGCGCGTTCGTCCACCATCACCGTGTACTGGGCCCACACGCAATCGCGGTCGGCACGCACGGCCAGGCGCTGCACCGGCGCGCCGCTGGCGTCGATGAGCTCGCCATAGCGGCGGCCCAGGGCCTTGCGCCGCTGCACTTCCCACTCGAAGCGCTCGAGCTTGCCCAGCACCACGGCGCACTGCAGCGTGTCCATGCGGCCACCCAGGCCCAGGCGCGTGTGGTGATAGCGGCTGCTCTGGCCGTGGACGCGTATTTCGCGCGCTGCCTTGGCCAGGACATCATCATTGGTGAACAGCGCCCCGCCATCGCCATAGCAGCCCAGCGGCTTGCTCGGGAAGAAGCTGGTGCAGCCCCAGGTGGACAGGTTGCAGCTCTTGCCGCCCTGGTAGCTGGCGCCAAAGCTCTGCGCCGCGTCCTCGATCACCGCCAAGCCATGGGCTTGCGCCACGGCGTTGATCGCGGCCATGTCGGCCACCTGGCCATACAGGCTCACGGGCATGATGGCCCGCGTGCGCGGCGTGATGGCCGCGGCAATCAGCGAGGCGTCGATGTTGCAGGTGTCGGGCTCGATGTCCACATACACCGGCTTGCAGCCCGCGAGCACGATGACCTCGGCGGTGGCGGCAAAGGTGAAGGGCGTGGTGATGACCTCGTCGCCCGGCTGAAGATCGAGCGCCATCAGCGCGATCAGCAGGGCCTCGGTGCCGCTGGCCACGGCCACGCAGTGGCGCGCGCCGGTGTAGGCCGCGAGCGCGGCCTCCATCTCGGCCACCTCGGGGCCCATGATGTACTGGCCGTGATCGAGCACGCGCTGGATGCGCGCGTCGATGCTGGTCTTGAGGGCCGCGTACTGCGACTTCAGGTCGGTGAATTGCATCGCGGATCAGGCCTGCAGGGTGAGGGTGTCGCCATCGAGCCGATAGCGTTCGCCGGTGGCCGGGCAGCTGGCCTCGCCTTGGCCGGTGGCCGGTAATTTCAAACGTTCGCCATGTCGGCTCATCCAGCCGATGCGGCGGGCGGGCACACCCACCATCAGGGCATGGGCCGGCACATCGCGGCTGACCACGGCGCCGGCGCCGACGAAGGCGTATTCGCCCACCGTGCTGCCGCAGACGATGGTGCAGTTGGCGCCCAGCGTGGCGCCGCGCTGGACGAGCGTGCGGCGGTATTCGTTCTTGCGCACCACGGCCGAGCGCGGGTTGTACACATTGGTGAAGACCATGCTGGGGCCGCAGAACACGTCGTCCTCGAGCGTGACGGCGTCGTACACCGAGACGTTGTTCTGCACCTTCACGTTGTTGCCGATGACCACGTCATTGCCCACGTACACACCTTGCCCGAACGAGCAGCCGCGCCCGATGCGCGCACCCGCGCTGATGTGGGCGAAGTGCCAGACGCGGCAACCATCGCCGAGTTGCGCGCCTTCGTCGACGATCGCGGACGCATGGATGGTGACGGCCATCGCGATCAGTACTCCAGGGGTAAATTGATGCGCCTGCCGTCGCGCGCCGAGCGGTACATGGCAATGAGCAGCTCGAGTGTCTTGAGCCCCTCGCGCCCATCGGTCTCGGGCTCGCACTCGCCGCGCAGCGTGCGGATCACGTTGTCGTAGTACAGCGGGTGGCCGAAGCCGTAGACCGAGGTGGTCTGGTAGCTGGCGTCCTGCAAGTGCTGGTCCATCGCGTGCGGCGTGTCGAACTCCCAGTGCTCGATCTTGTTGACGGCCACGCCGCCGATGCGCACCGAGCCCTTCTCGCCCAGCACGGTGATCGAGCCCTCGAAGTTCTTGGGGTGCGTGAGCATGGTGACGTTGACCGAGCCCATCGCACCGTTGCGCCACTTGAGCGCGGCCACGCCGGTGTCCTCGACCTCGATGTTGCGCGCCAGCGTGCCGGTGTAGGCCATCACGCTTTCCACCGGGCCGATGAGCCAGTCGAGCAGATCGATGTAGTGGCTGGCCTGGTTCATGAAGGCGCCACCATCAAACTCCCAGGTGCCGCGCCAATCGGCCGAGTCGTAGTAGCTTTGCGGCCGCGACCAGAACACGTTCACCGTGACCATGTAGATGCGCCCGAAGCGCCCGCCCAGAATGGCTTCGCGCAGCAGCTGCAGCGTGCGATTGCGGCGGTTTTGCTTGACGACGAAGAGCCTCACGCCGGCTTCGTCGCAGGCCTTCACCATGGCCAGGCCGTCCGCCCAGCGCGTGGCCATGGGCTTTTCGGTCATCACGTGCACGCCGGTGCCGGCGGCCTCGATGGCCTGCTGCGGGTGCAGGCCGCTGGGGGTGGTGAGCACCACGCAATCGGCACCCAGGCCGGCAGTGCCGATGTGGGCCAGCATGTCCGCGTAGCGCGCAAAGCCTTGGGCGCCCGTGCGCTGCTGCGCGGCGGCCAGGGCGGATGAGTTGGTGTCGCACACGGCCACCAGCTCGGCGCGGTCCGCATGGCGCTCGAGCGCGTCCATGTGGTTGGCGGCGATGCGCCCGCAGCCGGCGAGCGCAAAGCGGACCTTGCGGTCGACAACGGGGGTGTGTTTCAGGTGCATGGGGCAGAGGGTGCAGTGGCCGCCAGCAGGAGGCCGGCGATGCGGTCGCGCAAACGCGCCACCGCCAGGGGGCGGATTATCGCCGAGCGGGTCTGCCCCTGCCGGGGCCCGGCCGCCATCGGCGGTCGCCTGCGCCCCACTGCCTACAATTCGCCTTTCGCCCGAAACCGGGCCTCAGCCTGCCCACCAAACCCTGCCGCCCCTGCCATGACCACCGAACCGACCACCCCCGACGACGACAACAAGCTGATGGTGGAGCGGCGCGAGAAACTGGCCGCGCTGCGCCAACAGGGTGTGGCCTTCCCGAACGACTTCAAGCCCAAGCACCACGCCGCCGACCTGCAGGCCAAGTATGGCGACATGGCCAATGAAGAGCTCGAGCCGCTGGGCGTGCAGGTGGCCGTGGCCGGCCGCATGATGCTCAAGCGCGTGATGGGCAAGGCCAGCTTCGCCACGCTGCAAGATGGCTCCTTCGGCAAGACGCACGGCCGCCTGCAACTGTTCATCAGCAAGGACGCGCTCGGTGACGAGGTCTACGACGCCTTCAAGCGCTGGGACCTGGGCGACATCGTGGGCGCGGTGGGCCAGCTGTTCAAGACGCGCACCGGCGAGCTGTCGGTGAAGGTGAGCACGCTGCGCCTGCTGACCAAGAGCCTGCGCCCGCTGCCGGACAAGTTTCACGGCATGTCCGACCAGGAGACCAAGTACCGCCAGCGCTATGCCGATCTGATCACCGACGAGACGGCGCGCGCGCGCTTCGTGGCGCGCAGCAAGGCCATCAGCTCGATCCGCAGCTTCATGGTCGAGCACGCCTTCCTCGAGGTCGAGACGCCGATGCTGCACCCGATCCCGGGGGGCGCCAATGCCAAGCCCTTCGTCACGCACCACAACGCGCTCGATCAGCAGATGTTCCTGCGCATCGCGCCCGAGCTCTACCTCAAGCGCCTGATCGTCGGTGGTTTCGAGCGCGTGTTCGAGATCAACCGCAGCTTTCGCAATGAAGGCATCTCGGTGCGGCACAACCCCGAGTTCACGATGATGGAGTTCTACGCCGCGTACTGGAACCACCACGATCTGATGGACTTCACCGAGGCGCTGCTGCGCCACGCCGCGCGCATGGCCACCGGCTCGGCCGCCCTCACCTACGCCGGCAAGCCGGTGGACCTGGACAAGCCCTTCACGCGCCTGTCGGTACGCGAATCGCTGGTGGTGCATGCGGGCCTCACCGATGCCGAGTCCACCGACGCGGGGGTGATCCACGCCAAGCTGCGTGCGCTCGGCGAAGAGCCGCCCGCGCACTGGAAGCTGGCGCAATTGCAGTTCGGCCTGTTCGAGGCCGTGGTGGAAGAAAAGCTCTGGCAGCCCACCTTCATCATCGACTACCCCGTCGAGGTGAGCCCGCTGGCCCGCGCGTCCGACACCAACCCGGCCATCACCGAGCGCTTCGAGCTGTTCATCACCGGGCGCGAGTACGGCAATGGCTTCTCGGAGTTGAACGATGCCGAGGACCAGGCGGCGCGCTTCCAGGCGCAGGCCGCCAACAAGGAGGCCGGCGACGAAGAGGCGATGTACTACGACGCCGACTTCATCCGCGCGCTCGAATACGGCATGCCTCCCACCGGCGGCTGTGGCGTGGGCCTCGACCGCCTGGTGATGCTGCTCACCGACAGCCCGAGCATCCGCGACGTGATCCTGTTCCCGGCCTTGCGCCGCGAGGGCTGAGCAATCCAGCCCCTGGGATGGTGAAGGGGGCATCCGATCAGGCTAGACTGATGTCAAGATGAACGGACGCATCGAATCCCTCGGGCTGATCCAAAGTGCGTGCTGGCGCGAGCTGGAACGCGCGGCGCATGAGCGCGGCCACGAGTGGCGCCAGATGGCCGTGGCCACGGCCCACGACGGCGGCGCCGACCTGCGCACCATGGTGCTGCGCGAGGTGCACGAGCAAGGCAACCTGCTGTCCTTCTACACCGATTCACGCTCGCCCAAGATCGCACAGATCATGGCCTCCCCCAAGGCGGCCTTGCTGGCGTGGTCGGGCACCCTGGGATGGCAGTTGCGTCTGAAGGTGCATCTCACGGCCGACGCCACCGGGCCCCAGGTGGCCGCGCGCTGGGAGCAGCTGCGCTCCACCTCGGCCGCAGCCGACTACCTCTCGCCGCTGCCGCCGGGCGCACCCTTGCAGGGCATGGAGCCGCAACGCGGTGACCGCGGGCACTTCGCGGTGCTGCAGGCCCGCGTGCTCTCGATCGACTGGCTCGAGCTGCACCCGGAAGGGCACCGGCGCGCCGTGTTCGACGAGCGCGGCATGCGCTGGGTCAGCCCCTGAGCACAGCGCCGCGCCGCACCCTCAGCGGTGCTTGAACACGGGCTTGCGCTTCTCCAGGAAGGCGTTGGTGCCTTCGGTCTTGTCCTCGGTGGAGAACAGCGCATGGAACAGCCGGCGCTCGAAGTGCACGCCGTCGGACAGGCCGGTCTCGAAAGCGCGGTTCACGCACTCCTTGTTGGCCAGCACGCTCACGGCGCTGAGATCGCAGATGATGGCGGCGGCACCGAGCGCCTCGTCCATCAGCTTGTCGGCCGCCACCACGCGCGCCACCAGGCCTGAGCGCTCGGCCTCGACGGCGTCCATCATGCGGCCGGTGAGCACCAGGTCCATGGCCTTGGCCTTGCCCACCGCGCGCGGCAGGCGCTGCGTGCCGCCCGCGCCGGGGATCAGGCCGAGCTTGATCTCGGGCTGGCCGAAGCGGGCGTTGTCGGCCGCGATGACGATGTCGCACATCATCGCCAGCTCGCAGCCACCGCCCAGCGCGAAGCCGGCCACGGCGGCGATCACCGGCTTGCGCACGTAGCGCAGGTGCTCCCAGTTGCGGGTGATCAGGTCCATCTGATAGGCGCGCGCGAAATCGAAGCGCGCAAGCACGCTGATGTCGGCCCCGGCCGCAAAGGCCTTCTCGCCGCCGGTGAGCACGATGCAGCCGATGCCCGCATCGTCATCGAAGGCCTTGAGCGCCGCGCCCAGCTCGTCCATCAGCGTGTCGTTCAAGGCGTTCAGCTGCTTGGGCCGGTTGAGGCGGATGATGCCGGTGCGGCGCTCGCCGGTGCCGACGATTTCTGTCAGGAGTGTCTCGTAGCTCATGGGGCTTCCTTCGGATGGGATGGCTGCAATCTACCGCATTGCGCCACGGCGCCCTGCTCGCCCGATCAGCGGCTGGCCTGCAGCGGGGGCCGTTCGAGCAGCAGGTCCACATGGCCCGCCGTGCCTTGGCGCAGCAGGATGCGCACAGGCAGGTACTGCAGGCTGGGCGCGATCCAGATCTCGGGTGTGAGGTCACTGCCCTTGGCCTCGCGCCGGGACTTGAGGTGGAAGGTCTCCACCGGGCCGAAGGGCAACTGCAGGGTCTGCTGCTCGGTGATGTCGTAGGTCCAGCGGTCGAGCCGGCTGTTCACCACCAAGGGGATGTCGACCGATTGACCCACGCGCAGCAACTGCGGCTGCGTGGTGAACAGCCAGGTGAGCTGCACGAACTGGCTGGCTTCGTCTTGCGCACCGGCCTGCATGGGCACCTCGGAGCCATCGGCCAGCACCACCCGGTCGGACAGAAATTGCTGGCGCCAGCGCTTGGTGCGCAGCAGCACCGATTGCTCGCCCTCGAAGCGCTGCGGCACCAGGCCGCGCTCGGTCAACTCGCCCTCGCTGGTGGTGCGGCGCGTGAGGATCAACGCGGCCTGGGCTTCCAGGCGCACCTGATAGCGCAGGCCCGATCGCAACCACTCCACGCGCGCCGAGCCCTGCACGGGCCCGCGGTAGTCGCCGCTGAGGGTGTAGCTCAGCCGCGTGGAGGGCGGCCAGTCGAAGGCCGCCACGGCCGCCGATGCTGCCGGCACGGCCGTGGCAGCGGCAGCCGGCAGCGCCACGGGGGGCGTGGGGTCGACCACCGCCGTTGGGTCGTCCATGCTCAGGGCCGGGCGCAACTCGGGCACCGCTGCAACGGCGGGCGGCGGCTGCGGTGGCGGCGGCTCGGGGATGGGCACGGCCGGCGGGGTGGGCGGGACGGGCGCCTCATCCGACGCCTTGGCGGTGGGTGCCGACGCCGCCGGCGCCGCGCTGCTGACCGAGGGCAGCGCCTTGCGCGCCCCCGGCGCGGCCGCATCGGCCGCTGCGCTGCGCTGCGCAGGCTGCGCCTGCTGCAGATCGCGCACGAAGGCGACCTCGATGCGCTTGATGGCCGTGTGACCGGCCCCTTCGCCGAAGCGATCGGTGGCCAGCTCGTTGGCGGCCAGCACATGGGCCAGCGTCACGGCCACCAGCAAGGCCCAGCCGGCCCGACGCTGCATGGGCGAATCGGGCGCCACGGCGGGCCGGCCCGGCCGAGGCTCAGCCATCGAGCCACGCGCGCCGGCGCGTCGCGGCCTCGCGCCCAGGCTGCGCCATCTGCTGCAGGCTGGCCTGGGTGGCGAAGCTGGAATCAGGTTGGGGCACCACGCTCAAGCGCATCACGCGCTGGTCACGCACCAGCAGCAGCTCGAAGGCCTTGGCGGGGTCGATCCAGGCCAGCGCATCGTCCATGCGGCGAATGCGCCAACCGTCCACGGCCAGCAGTTCGTCGCCCGCGGCCACGCCGGCGGCGGCCGCCGCACCACCGCTCAGCACCGCCTTGACCTGCACGCCGCTGAGCGCACCCTCCGTCAGGCGCAGGCCCAGCGAGGCCGCCAGGCCGGTGCGCTCGGTGCGCCACTGGATGCCGATGTCGGCCAGCAGATCGGCCAGCGGCAGCTCTGCGGTGCCCCGCACCCAGGACGCCAACTCCGCATGATAGGAACGGCGACCCACATCGGCCAATGCAGCGGCGATGTCGGACTCGTCGATCGCGCCGCCCTGGCTGGTCTTCCAGAGCAGGCGCATCACCTCGTCGAGCGAGCCGCCATCGCGGCGCAGGCTCAGGTCCAGCGCCAAGGCCAGCAGGGCACCCTTCTGGTAGTAGCTGACGGTGATGTTGGGCGTGTTCTCGTCGTTGCGGTAGAACTTGATCCAGGCATCGAAGCTGGCCTCGGCCAGGCTCTGCACCTGGCGGCCGGGCGTGTTGGCCACGGCCTGCAGCGTGCGCGTGAGCAGCTTGGTATAGCGCTCGAGGTCGATCAGGCCCGTGCGCAGCAGCATCAGGTCGTCGTAGTAGGAGGTGAAGCCCTCAAAGAACCAGAGCAGGCGCGTGGGGTTCTCGCGCGAGAGATCGATGGGCTCCAGCTCGCGCGGGCGCAGGCGCTTGACGTTCCAGGTGTGGAAGTACTCGTGGCTGATCAGGCCCAGCAGCGAGACATAGCCATCGGGCAGGCCGTCCATGCGCTGGCGCGGCAGATCGCGCCGGGGTGACATCAGGGCCGTGCTGGCGCGGTGCTCCAGCCCGCCGGAGCCTTCCTCCACCGCGTTCAGCAAGAACAGGTAGTGCGTGAAAGGCGGGCGGGCATCGGCCGAGCCGTGCCAGAAGGCGATCTGTTGCTCGCAGATGCGGCGCGCGTCCTGCAGCAGACGCTGGCCGTCGAACGAAGGCAGCGCGCCGCTCACCACCAGCTCGTGCCGCACGCCACCGGCCAGGAAGCTGCCGCGCCAGAAAGGCCCCAGCTCCACCGGGTGGTCCACCAGCTCGTCGTAGCTGTCGGCCTTGTAGATGCGGGCGCCGGCGGCGGTCATGGCCGTGGCCACGTCCCAACCCTCGGGCAGGGGGCCGATGCTCAACTCGTGCGGACGCTGGCGATGCCCCTCGGCGCAGAGCAGCAGGCTCGTGCCATTGAAGAAGCCGCGCGAGGCGTCGAGAAAGGCACCACGCACCGAGCGGTCGTTGGCGTAGACCAGGTAGCTCAGCACCAGCGCAGCCGGGCCTTCGCAGCGCACCTGCCAGCAGCGCTTGTCCAGCGCCTCGACCGTGCGCGGCTGGCCCGCCTGGCTGGCGCCGAGACCGCTGAGGTGGCGACTGAAATCGCGCACCATGTAGCTGCCAGGGATCCACACCGGCAGCGTGAAGACCTGCAACGCGCCCGGGCGCGGCAGGCTCAGCGTGACCCGATACAGGTGCGTGTGGGCGTCGGCGATCTCGACCTGGAAGCGCAGCATGGCCTCAGGCCCCGGCTGCGCCCAGGAAGCAGCACAGCGCGGCCACGGTGGACAAGCGGAACCGCAGGTTCAGCCAGCGCGCGAGCCCCAGCACGGGGTATACCTTGCGGTCGATCAGGTAGGACACCACCAGCAGCACGCCGTCGAGCACCAGGCCGGCGCTGGCCGGCATCATCACCGCCACCCAGGCCAGCGCCGACGGCGCCATGCCCCAGACGAAGACGCTGGGCGGCGCGGCGGGATGGACAAAGCCGATGCCCCACAGGATGCCGCCCAGGAAGGACACCACCAGCGCCGCAAACGCCGACAGGGCCAGCGTGGTGTAGGGATGCGCGCGCTCGTCCACCAACCACACCAACGCCACGCCCAGCACGAAGGGCAGCATGCCGGCCTTGGCCATGCGCAGCGCGGCGTCGGGCAAGGGCCGGTCGATGGCGAGGGGGGCTTGGGTCACCAGCGCTCAACCCTTCTTGGCGGCCTGCATGCGCGCTTCGATCTGCGCGGCGGGCATGGCGCCGGGCGAGCGCGAGCCGTCCTCGAACACCACGGCGGGCGTGCCATTGACCTTGTAGCGCTGGCCCATCTTGAGGTTGCGGTCCAGCGCAGCGCTGTCGCAGTCGCCCATGGACTTGGGAATGACGGCACCGTCCACCATCCAGTTGCGCCAGACCTTGCCCGGATCCTTCGAGCACCAGATGTCGCGCGACTTGACGCCTGAATCCGGGCCCAGGATGGGCAGCAGGAAGGTGTAGATGGACACGTCCTTCAGTGTGAGCAGGTCCTTCTCGATGCGCTTGCAGTAGCCGCAGTTCGGGTCGGCAAACACCACCAGTTTGCGCGTACCGGCGCCCTGCTTGATGAGGATGGCGTCCTTCAGCGGCAGACTGGCGAAATCGATGGCCGTGAGCTTGTCGATGCGGGCCTGGGTGAGGTCGCTGCGCGTGCGGGTGTCGATGATCGAGCCCTGCACGATGTGGGCGCCGGTCTCGTCGGTGTAGAGGATGTCGGTGCCCAGGCGCACTTCGTAGAGGCCGGGGATCGGGGTCTTGCTCACCTCGTCGATCTTCGGGAAATTGGGCAGGCGCTCGGCCAGGTTCTTGCGGATGGCGGCCTCGTCGGCGCAGGCGAGGCCCGCAGCCAGCAAGGACAGGGCGAGCGCGCCCAGGCGCAAGTTACGGAAGTTCATGGCAAATCCTTCAGGCGTCCAGCGCCTTGGCGGTGAGCAGGCGCTTGATCGGCGCCAGGTGGTTGAGCAGGGACATGCCGCGGTTGCGCAGCTCGCGCACCACAGGCTGCTCGTTGGCAAACAGGTGCAGCAGGCCGTCGGTGACGCGGGCCATCGCCAGGGTGGGCCAGGCGCGGGCGCGGGCATGGCGGCGCAGCAGGGCTTCGTCGCCCACGCTGCGCCAGGGCTCGCGCGCGGCAAGCACGGCGGCCAGGCTCAGCACATCGGCGAGGCCCAGGTTGAGGCCCTGGCCGGCGAGCGGGTGCACCACGTGCGCCGCGTCGCCCACCAACACCCAGCCGGGGCCGCACAGCGGGTGGGCCTGGGCCAGGCTCAGTGGCCAGGCCGCGCGCGGGCTGGCCAGGCGCAGCGTGCCCACGCTGCCGCTGGTGACCTCCTGCAGCCGGGCTTCGAACTCTGAGTCCGGCAGTTGCTGCAGGGCTTCGGCCTGCGCCGCCGGCATCGACCACACCATCCCGAAACCATGGCCCGGCTCGGGCCGATCGAAAGGCAGCAAGGCCAGCACGTCGGGCGCACGAAACCATTGCCAGGCCGCGTTGCCGTGCGGGCGATCGCAGTGCAGGCGCGCCGCCACGGCGGTGTGTCCGTAGGGGCGACGATCGACGTTCACGCCCAGCGCCTGCACCGAGGCACTGGCCTTGCCATCGGCCCACACGGTGAGCTCGGCGTCCACTGGCTCGGGCACGGTTTGCAGGTGCGGCGCAAAGCGCACGGCGGCGTGCAGGGCGGTGTCGAGCTCGGCGGCGTCCACGATCCAGGCCAGCGCGTCCACGCCCTGCTGCCAGGATGAAAAATCGATGCCGGCGCCGGCGGCATCGCCGGCCACGCGCATGTCGTGCACCGGCGTGATGGCATGGGCGGGCAATGCCGGCCACACCTTCAGCTCGGTGAGCAGCTTGCGCGAGGCCGCATTCAGCGCATAGGCGCGCACGTCGGGCGTGCCGCTGGTGGCAGCCAGCGGGGCGGTGATGGCCACGCTCAGGCCCTGGCGCGCCAAGGCCAGGGCCACGCTGGCGCCCACGGCCCCGCTGCCCCGCACACAAACATCCACCCTTTGCTTCATCGCTCGATTGTAGGCAGCGAGCACAATCCCTGGCTTTGCCCTGGCAGAGCCCACCGTGAGCGACTTCACCTGCACCCTGGGTGCACTGCACCTGCACCCGATCAAGAGCTGCGCCGGCATCGCGCTGCGCGAATGCCTGCTGGTCGAAACCGGCCTGGACCTGGACCGCGCCTGGATGGTGGTCGATGCCCAGGGCCAGATGGTCACCCAGCGCCAGCTGCCGCGCATGGCCCTGATCCAGCCCACGCTTCGCCTGAGCGACCTGGTGCTGCGTGCGCCGGGCATGCTGGCCCTGCACCTGCGGCTGGACGCGGTGGAGACGGCCACCCGCGCCCGCGTGTGGAACGACGAGGTGGCCGCCTACGAGATGGGCGCGCTGGCCAACCAGTGGTTCAGCGATTTTTTGGGCATGCCGGGCCTGCGCCTGCTGCGCTTCGACCCCGAGCAGCGCCGCCTGTCCAGCCGCCAATGGACCGGCGACATCGAAGCCGAGAACGCCTTTGCAGATGGCTTTCCGCTGCTCGTGGCGTCCACCGCCTCGCTGGACGAGCTCAATCGGCGCCTGGCGGCGGCGGGCGATGCGCCAGTGAGCCTGCAGCGCTTCCGGCCCAACCTGGTGCTGGACGGCCTGGACAACGCGCACGATGAGGACTTCATTGATGAGTTGCTCATCGCCACCGACGACGGCCCGGTGCGCCTGAAGCTGGTGAAGCCCTGCGTGCGCTGCAGCATCCCCGACGTGGACCCGGCCACGGCCGAGACCGGCTCAGCCGTGAGCCGCGCGCTGGCGGCCTACCGTGCCGATGCGCGCATGGGCGGCGGCCTCACCTTCGGCATGAACGCGGTGGTGGTGGAGGGCTTCGGGCGCACGCTGCGCCAGGGCGCCGCCGTCACCGGCAGCCTGGCGGTCTGAGCCAGCGGCCCTGCGGGCCACGGCCAGCGCAGTGGCGAACGCCTAAAATCACGCCGTTGGCGGCCACCGGGCCGCCTTGTCTTTTGCTGAAAGCCCTGCCATGAGCCTCCAATGCGGCATCGTCGGCCTGCCCAACGTGGGCAAGTCCACGCTCTTCAACGCCCTCACCAAGGCCGGCATCGCTGCCGAGAACTACCCGTTCTGCACCATCGAGCCCAATGTGGGCATCGTCGAGCTGCCCGACCCGCGCCTCGGGGCGCTGAGCACCATCGTCAAGCCCGAGCGCGTGGTGCCGGCCATCGTCGAGTTCGTCGACATTGCCGGCCTGGTGGCCGGCGCGAGCAAGGGCGAGGGCCTGGGCAACCAGTTCCTCAGCCACATCCGCGAGACCGACGCCATCGTCAACGTGGTGCGCTGCTTCGAGGACGAGAACGTCATCCACGTCAACGGCAAGGTCGATCCGATCTCCGACATCGAGGTGATCCAGACCGAGCTGTGCCTGGCCGACCTGGCCACCGTCGAGAAGACCCTGGCGCGCAGCACCAAGCAGGCCAAGGCTGGCGGCGACAAGGAGGCCCTGCGCCTGGTGGAGGTGCTGAAGAAGTGCGATGCCGCCCTGAACGAAGGCCGCCCCGTGCGCAGCATCGATTTCAGCAAGGAGGAACTGGTGGTGCTCAAGCCCATGTGCCTGATCACCGCCAAGCCGGCGATGTTCGTCGGCAACGTGGCCGAGGACGGCTTCGACAACAACCCCTTCCTGGAGCGCCTGCGCGAGTACGCCGCCAAGCAGAACGCCCCGGTGGTGGCCATCTGCGCCAAGACCGAGGCCGAGCTCTCGGAGATGGGCGACGAGGACCGCCTGATGTTTCTGCAGGAGATGGGGCAGGACGAGCCGGGCCTGAACCGCCTGATCCGCGCCGCCTTCAAGCTGCTGGGCCTGCAGACCTACTTCACCGCCGGCGTGAAGGAAGTGCGCGCCTGGACCATCCACGTGGGCGACACCGCACCGCAGGCCGCCGGCGTGATCCACACCGACTTCGAGCGCGGCTTCATCCGCGCCCAGACCATCGCCTTCGACGACTTCATCGCCTTCAAGGGCGAGCAGGGCGCCAAGGACGCGGGCAAGATGCGCGCCGAGGGCAAGGAGTACGTGGTCAAGGATGGGGATGTCCTGAACTTCCTATTCAACGTTTGACATCACGCTTCGCGGGTGAGTTGTCAGCGCGTTGACGGCATGAACTTCCAGCTCACCGACGACCAGTTGGCCATCCGCGACGCGG
>Ga0268298_10001865_pt1 | contig 23902 bp, 11 predicted proteins | sample WWTPWeurt_MetaG_FD_194462 | JGI IMG/M metagenome (GOLD analysis project Ga0268298, IMG submission 194462) | Activated sludge microbial communities from WWTP in Nijmegen, Gelderland, Netherland - WWTP Weurt | ecosystem: Engineered > WWTP > Aerobic digester > Activated sludge | place...
GCGCAGTCTGTCCCGCGCCCGGCGGCGCGAAGGCCGCCATCGCCTGCACCAGGTTCTCGACCTGGCTGTCGAGCAGCCGGCCGCCGTCGGCGCTGCGGAATTCCTCGACGCGGTACTGATCGCCGAGGTACCAGTCCTGCACGATAAGCTTGTCACTGGTGCCGATGATCCGGGCTTCCAGGTTGTTGCCGACATGGCGCAGCCAGATCTGTTCGCGCCCGATGCCGGCCAGGAACTCGGCGGCATCGCGATTGCCCGGCGTCGCGTCGTTCTCGACGATCGTGTCGACACCATCGCCGCGGCCGAGGCGGTAGCCGTCGTTGCCCGCGCCGCCGGAAAGCGTGTCGCTGCCGGTCCCGCCGACGATGATGTCCTTCCCGGCGCTGCCGGTGATGACATCGCGGCCGGCGCCACCGTCGATCAAGGCAATCCCGGCCAGTTCGGTCGCCGAAAAGTCCAGCGTGTCGGCGCCGCCCGTTCCCCCGATCACGTCGTAGCCGCCCATGCCGTCGATGCGCTCGATCGCCGCTTCGCCGCCGAAGTCGCGCAGGCGGAACGTATCGTCGCCGGCGCTGCCTTGCAGCACATCGCGGCCGTCACCGCCTTCGAAGCGGTCGTAAGCGGCATGGGTGCCGCTGACGAGGAAGGTGTCGTTGCCGGCGCCGCCGAAGAGCGTGTCGGCGCCGGCCCCACCGGAAATGACGTCATCGCCGGCGCTGCCGGTGATGACATCGCGGCCGGCGCCACCGTCGATCAAGGCAATCCCGGCCAGCTCGGTCGCCGAAAAATCCAGCGTGTCGGCGCCGCCCGTTCCCCCGATCACGTCGTAGCCGCCCATGCCGTCGATGCGCTCGACCGTCGCCGCGCCGCCGAAGTCGCGCATGCGGAACGTGTCGTCGCCGGCGCTGCCTTGCAGCACATCGCGGCCGTCACCGCCTTCGAAGCGGTCGTAAGCGGCATGGGTGCCGGTGACGAGGAAGATGTCGTCGCCGGCGCCGCCGAAGAGCGTGTCGGCGCCGGCGCCACCGGAAATGACGTCATCGCCGGCGCTGCCGGTGATGGTGTCGCGGCCGGCGCCGCCGTCGATCAGCGTCACACCGACGAAGTGGCTTGCCGAATAATCCATCGTGTCGCTGCCGCCGGTACCGCGCAGATGCTGTCCGACGGGTAGATCGAACTCGGCCTGGGCGGAAAGCCCGCCACTATCGGTAGCGGTCACGCGCAAGGCCAGCACGCCGGGATCGGATGCGCCGGGCGTGCCGCTGAAGGTCGCGGTCGCCGCATCGAAGGCCAGCCAGGCCGGTAACGCCGTCCCGTCGGCCAGTGTCGCGGTGAAGCTCAGGCTGTCGCCCGGATCGCTGTCGGTGAAGCTGCCGGCCGGCACCGTGTAGCTGAAAACAAGATCCTGCGTCGCCGACGGGGCGGCAATCGCGACGGCCAGTTCCGGCGCGTGGTTGCCGCCAGTGACGCTAAGCGTGAAGCTGCCGGCAGCGCTCGCGCCGGCGAGATCGGTGGCGGTAACCGTCAAGCCCAGGCTGCCCGCGGCGCCGCCCGGTGGCGTGCCGCTCAGGATCCCGGTCCATGGATCGAAACCGAGCCAGGCCGGCAAGGCGGAACCGTCGGCGAGTGTCACCGCATAGGCCAGACTGTCCCCCGCATCGACGTCGGCAAAGCTGTCGAACGGGATCGCCACGCTGAAGGCGTCGCCCTCGGCCGCGGATTGATCGGCAATCGCATGGGCAGCAATCGGGGCGTCATTGGTGTTCGCAACCGTCAGGCCGAACGACTGGCTGACGCTGTTGCCGGCGCCATCGGTCGCCACGAGCTCGATGGCCAGGGCGCCGACATCGGCGTTACCCGGCGTGCCCTCGAAGGTCCGCGTCGCGGCATCGAAGGCGAGCCAGCCCGGCAAAGGCGAGCCGTCCGCCAAGTGGGCCGAATACGCAAGCGTGTCGCCGGCCGCGGCATCCGCATCGGCGAAGCTCTCGGAGGGAACGGCGAACCGGAACACGGCATCCTCCGCCGCCACCTGATCGGCCAGGGGCAGGTCCGCGGTGGGTGGCGTCCGCGACAACTGCCGCAACAGATCGGCCGCCTGCCACGAAATGCCATCGTCAAACTCGACATGTTCAATGGCATAGCTGCCCGGACCATTTGCGCCAAACCGGATGCTGTCGGCACCCGACAGGGACAGCACCACCTCGCCGCCATCCAGCGACGCAAGGACCTCGGAAGCGAGTATCCCGGGGCCAAACACAATGCGATCGACGCCGGCCTCGTCGACAATCCTGTCCGCGCCATCGCCTTGAGCATAAAGATAGCTATCGTCGCCGCTGCCGCCGTCCAGGATGTCGCTGCCGCCGCGACCGTCGAGCGTGTCGTTGCCCGCCAGGCCCGTGATCACGTCATCCAGGGAAGTACCGGAAAGTGCATCGTCACCGCCGGTTCCCGTCGGATGGAAGCCCAGGGCGTCGATCAGACCGGCCTTGGTCAGGAAGGTCCCGTCGGCAAAGCGGAAGTACTCGATGCCGCCTGCGGCATACGGATTGTCCGGGTCGAAATCATCGAGATGGATTTCCTGGCCCGTGGCATTGACACTGATCTTGAGCGAGCCGATGCCCAGGGAAACATCGGCCAGGTTGGCGTCGTCGAGAATCAGCGTATCCGTGCCGCCTTCATCCGCGATGCGCGTGCTCGGCGTATCGGCGGTGACGAAATAGCTATCGTCCCCGGCGCCACCGTTCAGGACATGGTGCGCCGGGGTGCTGACCAGCAGATCGTCGCCGGCGGTGCCTTCGGTCGGCGCCAGCCGCGACAATAACGCGGCCTTGTCCCATGCCTCGCCATCGGCGAACTCGACCGCCGAAACTCTCGCACCCGTAGGATGGAACCAGTTCGGCAGCATCAGAATGTCGTCGCTGTCGACAAGGGTGAGGACGAGATCCCCGTTGTTGTCGCCCAGGCTGACCACGACATCGTCGGGCGCGATGCCCGCGCCGAAGCGGACGACATCCACATCGCCATGGAGTGCGCCGTCCTGGACCACCACGTCCTGCCCGTCGCCGCGGGCGAAGCGATACACGTCGCTGCCGGCGCCGCCGGTCAGAGTGTCGTCGCCGGATCCGCCGTGGAGCGCATCGTCACCCGCGTAAGCGAACAGATAATCGTCCCCGCCCCGACCCAGCAGGGTGTCCTTGCCCGCTGTACCGTGCAGCACGTCCGCCGCGTCGGTGCCAAGGACAACGGGAACCGAATCGGCCGTCCACACGCTGCCGTCGGCGAACTCGTAGCGGGCGACCTGGCGCGAGCCAGGATCCCGCCATCCCAGGAGGTGGATCGCATCGTCGCCGCCCAGGCCCAGCGTCAGCGTGTCAAGCTCCGCGGAGTAGGACATCTCGATGTCGCCGGGTGCGATGCCGGCGCCAAAGCGTATGACATCGCTGTCGCCGCCGCCCGCCCGGAACGGATCGTCGCCCATGCTCTGGTCGATCGTGACCGCCCCGTCGCCGCGATTGACAACATAGACATCGTCGCCCCGTCCGCCGACCATAAGCCCGCCGCCCGCACCGGTAGTCAGCGTATCGTTGCCCGCCTGACCGTACAGGGCATGGTAGTCCGACAGGATATCGTCGCCGGGCGTGCCGATCCCCGGTCCGGGCCAGGTCCAGACGGTGGCATCGTCGAACGTGACGATGCCGACCCCGCCCAGGCGCCCGCCCACGATGCGCAGGCTGTCGCCGCCCTGGCCGAAGGACAGCACGACGTCGTCGCCGTCGCGAGTGGCCGTCAGGTCCGCCGCCGTCAGCCCGCCGTTGAAGCTGATACCCGGATAGTCGTTGGCGCCCATGGATTGCGCCCCCGTCCCGGCCGCGAACTGGAAGAAATCCGGATCGAAGTCCGGCGCCGGCGGCGCCAGCGCGATGAGTTCGGCCAGCGAGGCGCGGTCGCCATCGGCGAATACGAAATCATTGATCGATGCGCCGAGCGGATCGACGATGCGCGGCGCGAGCACGCGTATGCCCTGGTCCTGATCCCAGCCGATATCGAGCGCGACACGGCGCGAGCCATCCAGCGGCGACACCGCCTCGGCCCAGGAGAATTGCAGGTCGCCGCGCGCGATGCCGGCGCCGAAGCTCAGCGTGGGCGATACCAGGTCGCCCGAATCATGGAAGGGCTGCAAACCCGCCAGGTCCGCCGCGCTGTGCGTGACGACCGGCACACTGGTGTGCGCATAGTGGGCACTGGCCTGTAACCCGCTGCCCGGTACCTCAACGAGAAACGGCAGGAAGCCGATTTTTCGGACCGCGCCCGTTCCAAACAAATCCTGCAACGACGCCCAAGGCGCCAGCGCGCTCTTCAGATCGGTCAGGGAATCGTAATACCCGCCCTGTCCAAACTCCCCGTACAAGTAATACTGCCCGCCGTGTTCGTAGCCTTCCTGCCAATCGTAGATGTACTGGGCCCGATAGACCGCATCCAGCACGTTCCACGTCTGGTCGCCCTGTCCCAGTACCAAGTCGCGGCCGACGTTGTCACGGCCCACCTGCACCACCTGGCCGGCGCCGGCGACCACCGTGTTGTGCCCGTCCCCCACCACCATGGTCGCGCCGTTTTCCAGCCATTGGTCGCCGGTGCCGGCGACCAGCAGGTTGCCGCCGATCAGGCGGGCATTGCCGATGCCGCCGTAGGCATGGGTGGCGTTGTAGATGGTGCTGTCGCCGATGCCGCCGTAGGCGAATCCGGCGTCGTGGATCGTGTTGTCGCCCGTGCCGCCGATCACCGCCGAATGCGCGCTGGCATGGACCACGTGATCGCCGTCAGTCAGGTTGATTTCTTCCAGCCGGTAGATCTGCGATGTGGAGTCGACCTGCATCGCCACCGCCGCCGGCGGTTGGTCGACACCCGGCCCGGCCAGATAGCGGTCGGTGAGCGTGCCCTGGTAATGGGTGGTCACCGTTTCATAGGTATAGGTGGCGTCGAGCGTTCCCGGAAGCCCATTGACGGTCCACGGGGTATTCAGCGTCTGGCTGACATTGCTCGTCGTGCCGCCCGCCTGCGGCGCACCCCAGCGGACTTCCGCCCACAGCGACTGCGTGGCGTACTGATAGGCGCCGCCCAGCGCATGCACCTCCGCCCCGCCGGCGCTGACCCGGCTCTGGAGGATGCTGGCCGTGGCCTGGCTGCGATAGGCCGTCCCGGGCTGGGTCCAGTTGACCTCTTGCGAGGTGCCGGTGCTGGTCCAGGCCACCACGCCGTTGTTGAACCGCCCCGTGTAGGTGGTGGTGGTGAATTCCTCGGTTTGCGTCACGCTCAGGTTGTTCGCCGATTGGGTGGTGCGGGCCCAGGTGCCGTTGGCCTGCCGGGCCAGGCCCTGAGCCGTGAGGTTTTGCTCGATGGCGTCCTTTGTGTCCCCAAGAAAGTCGCGCGCCAGGGTGGTGATGCGGTCCTCCTCGTAAGCGGCGGTGTCGGCGAGCAGGGTCTCCGTGGTGCTGCCGTTCCCCTCGGCATCACTCACCTGCCAGGGCGTGCCGTCGGTGAAGTAACCCTGCACGCGCACGCTTCCCGTGTCGCGGCGGATCGCCAGCAAGAGGTCGTCGCCGTCGCGGCTGGCGGCGATGTCGGCGAAGGCCAGTCCCGCGTCGAGTTCGATGCGGTTGGCGCCGCTGTCGATCAGAAGATCGTTGCCCGACTGCCGGGCGAAGCGATAGGTGTCGCTGCCTTCCCCGCCGGCGAGGACGTTGTCCAATGCGTTGCCGGTGAGGGTGTTGTCCAGGGCGTTGCCGGTGGCGTTTACTGCGGTGCTGGTTAGAGTGAGGTTTTCCACAAAGTCGGGGAGGGTGTGGTCGATGGCGGACTCCACCGTGTCGATGCCTTGGCCTTCGGCTTCAACGATTTCGTCGGTGGCGTCGTCGGCGTTGAGCAGGCGGTAGGTGTCGTTGCCTTGTCCGCCGATCAGGCGGTCGTGGAGGACGCTGCCGGTGAGGATGTCGTCGCCGGCGCTGCCGACGATGTCGCTGCCGCGGGCGATCAGCTCGGCGTAGGTCAGGGTCGTGCCGTCGCTGAACTCGATGCGATCGAGGGCGCCGGTTTGGCTGGCGGGGTCGAAGCCCTGGATGTGGATGGCGTCGTCGGGGTCGGCGCCGATCTGGAGGATCAGCACGCCTTCGGCGGCGCGGATGTGGAGGTCCTGCGCCGTGACGCCGGCGCCGACTTTTAGGGTGTTGAGCTGCGCGGCGCCCTGGGCGTCGGTCTTGGCGCTGGTGTCGGCGAGGCTGTCGGTGCCGTCGCCAAGGCTGTAAAGGTAGGTGTTGTTGCCGCCGTTGCCCGTCAGGACATCGTTGCCGCGTCCGCCGGAGAAGGTGGCGTGACCGGCGAGCGCGGTCAGCGTGTCGTTGCGGCGGCCGCCGAGCGTGAGGGCGTGGCCGGCGGCATCGGTGCCGGTGAGGACGGTTTCGGCATGGCGGCCGATGAGTTCGGCGGTGGTCAGCGTCTCGTTGGCGAGCGTGAAGTTCTCCACCGTGCCGGCGATGCCATCGACGATCGCCATCTGGTCGCTGCCAAAGGCAATGCGCAGTTCGTTGGGCGCGGCGCCGGCCGTGGCGCGCACCGTGGCGGGATCGATGCCGTCGAGGATCAGGGTGTCGTTGCCGCCTTGGTCTACGATGGCTTCGATCAGACCCAGATCGAAATCGGCCGGGGCGTCGCCGGCATGGACGATGTAGCTGTCGTCGCCCAGACCGCCGTCGAGATAGTCGGTGCCGGTGCCGCCGGTCAGGATGTCGTCGCCGTCCAGGCCCCAGATCGTGTCGTTGCCGGCGCGGCCGTCGAGGCGGTCGGCCACGCCGGTGCCTTCGATGCTGTCGTCGCCGTCGCTACCGTCGAGGTCGAAGCCCTTGGCCAGCATTTCTTCCCAAGTGAGGCTCGTGCCGTCGGCGAACTGGAAGCTGGCGAAGCTTTGCGTGGCCAGCGGGTTCTCGGGGTCGAAGTTCTCGATGTGGATGGCGTCGCCATCGCCCATGTCGAGCAGCAGGGAGCCTTTGCGAAGTTTGATGCTGTCCTTGTCGAAGCCCTCGCCGAAGACGAGGATGCTCTTCTCGGGACCGGTGTCGTCATCAAAGAGGGTGTCGATGCCGTCGCCCTTGTTGAAGATGTAGGTATCCCGCCCGGCGCCGCCGACGATGGTGTCGTTGCCGCTGCCACCGATCAGGATATCGTCGCCGGCCATGCCCCAGATGCGGTCCGCGCCATCGCCGCCGTCGATCCAGTCGCTGCCTTGCAGGTTCTCCGCCAGGTCGGCCCGGTCGCCGTTGATGACGTCGTCGCCCGTGCCGCCCAGCAGCACGTCGTTGCCGGCTTCGCCGAAGAGGACGTCGTCGTCCGCCCCGCCGTCGAGCAGGTCGTCGCCGGCGCCGCCGAAGAGCCAGTCCTGGCCCTGGCCACCGTACATGACGTCCGCGCCGCCGAGGGTATCGCTGGCGGTGGTGGTGCCCTGGCTCAGGGTCCAGCGGTAGAGCGTGGCGTTGTTTTCGATGAAACGGCTGACTTGCCAGTCGGTGCTGCCGGTGACGATGGTGGCGTCGCCCAGCATGAGGTCGTCTCCCGCGCCGGCGATCAGCAGGTCGTTGCCGGTGCCGCCGCTGAGCAGGTCTTGTGCGGCGGTTCCGATCAGGAGGTCGTCGGCCGCGCCGCCGTCGATCCAGTCGCCCTTGGCGGTTTGGGACGTGTCGCTGTCGCCGTTGGCCAGCGCGGTGGCGAGCGGGCTGGCGTCGGTCAGTGCGGTGTCGCCCCAGAGGGTGTCGGCGCCGTCCTGGCCGGCGACGATGTCGTTGCCGCTGCCGCCTTCGGCCAGGTCGTTGCCGCCGCCGGCTTCGATGACGTCGTTGCCGGCAAGGCTGCGGATCGTGTCGGCGCTGGCAGTGCCGTGGAGCGTGTCGATGCGGCCGTGGGCGGCGATGGCGGCGTTGACGATGACGTTGCCTTGGGCGTCGTATTGCAGGTCGCCGTTGCCGTCGAGGATGGGGTCGAGGTCGCCTTTGATTTCTGCCCCGCCGGTGGCGAGTTCGGTGCGGGCGATGCCATAGTCGCCGTCGTTGAATTCGGTGCCGAGGTCGAGGCTGCCGCCGCCGTCGATGGCGAGCTTCCATGTGTCGCCCTGGGTCAGCGTGATTTTGCCGTCGGCGGTGGACCAGGTGGTGGCGGATTGTTTGATCAGTATGCTGACGCCGCTGCCGTTGATGAGGATGCGGCCTTGGCGGTCGGCGTCGATGATCTGGTCGTCGCCGTCGCCTGTGTTCCAGAGGTAGGTGTCGTAGCCGGTGCCGCCGTTTAACCTGTCGCTATCCGCGCCACCGTCGAGAACGTCGTCGTCGCGTCCGCCTTCGAGATAGTCGTTGCCGCCATTGCCTTGCAGAACGTCGTCGCCAGCACCGCCGTACAGACGGTCGCCCGCGCTGCCACCAGAAAGGACATTGCCTCTCTCGTCACCAAAAAGATAGCGGAGCGTCGGCTCGATGATCAGGCCCTGGGCGATGATGTAGCCGCTGGCGCTATCCGCGAAATAAGTGTCGTCCTTCTCGAACAGGTGTGTTCCGTTCTCAAAGGTCATTTGCGGATTGACCGGACTCCTGTCTTCGGTGCTAAACCAGAGTTTGCGCACCAAGAAGTTGGCGCGGTCGGCGACGTAGTCAGGTGTGAAATCGCCGATGCCGGTTTCGCTGTTGTAGAGGTCGAGTGCGCCGTCGGCGGTAAAGGCGGCGTAATTCGCGCCGACAAGGGCAAAGGGGTTGAGAGCTTTAAGGGCGTAGCGTGTCGCAAGGCCCTGGGTATCGCTGCCTTGCGCCAGCGTCTTGACCTGATCGATGGTCAGATTGGCCAAAACCACAATTTGCGCGCCGGCGGCGGCCAGAGCCTTGTAACCGGAATCGTCCTGAAGGGCGTTGAGGTGACTGTAGTACCTGTCGCGATCGATGCCGGTAGGAATGGCCTCCGTTCCGGCAAACAGGGTGCGCAAGGCATCCAGCGCGGATTCATGCGTCAGCGCCATCGGATCTCCGCTGGCGTCGATCAAGGCGTTAAGTTCGCTTTGCGTCAGGCTCGGTGCGAGACGGGCATAGACAGCCTGAATCGCCAACGCATCCGTGAGGCCCACGATGCTGTGGTTGTTGAGACCCACCCCGGAGGCCGCTTCGATCTGTACCGATACGGCGGTACCGAGTTGCGAACCCAGTCCAGCGATGAACGGAAAGCCTTCCGAACCGCGCACATTCCAGATGTTGCCAACGGGCGCGCCGCTCAGGCCCAACGCGCCGGTCAGGGCATCGGCGAGGTTGCCGAAGAGTCCACCTACACCGGGGGCATTGAACAGATAGGCGTCGGTGACTTGCGCACCGTACTGTTGTTTGACGGCGGCGGCGAGGTAGCCGCCGAGCGAGTGGCCGGAGACGGTGAAGTTTTGGTTGTAAAGCGGCCCGCCTTCGGCAAGCCACTCAGTCTCCAGTTTGGTCTTAAGCGCGGCGAACTGCGGGTTGAGTCCCGAGGGAATGCCCAGGGCAAGGATGCCGTCGGCAGCGACGTCGCTGCCGGAGGCTTCGGTGCCTCGGATGGCGAGGTATCTGGGACCGCCGGCCGTCTTCTGGAAGATGGTGGCCGATAGGCCGGAAGTGGGGTCGGTGTATTGATCGAGGACGCGCCAGTTTTCGATGAAGGTCACTGCTTGGCTTTGCGACATACCTTTGCCACCGTCTTCTAAGGCAGTTTGATACGCACTATCAGAGATCCCAAAAAATAAATTTTTTGCATAGGAAGCAAGAGCAAACTCAGATTGCGCAAAGAGAATTTCAGTTTGAGTCATTTTGCGTCCTCTCTAATAAAGATCGCCGATTCAAGACTAGGAGCATTTTTTGATATTTCAGGGCAGATCAATGATGATGGATGCCATGGGCCAGGAAGGTCGCCTCCGCCTCGGCTATACCAAATCGAAGTTCCCATGAGTTTCCCATCAGTACGTCTAATTATTTTGTGAATGGTCTTGTCCATCTGCGGATCACCAGCTACCAGATTGGTTTGCTCGCGCTCAAAAAAATATTCATCTTTAGGTTTTGCCCTTGCTTTTGAAGGAACTCTAACATTGCCATACGGATCGAACTTCTCCGCTGGCAACCTCACCGTCTCATACACCTTGATTCCCCCATCAATCGCACACAGCCGTCGTACTTCGTCATCCAGATCGGCTTTGCTCGGGCCACTGGCACAGGCGGCGACAAACGGCAACGCGCATAGCATCGGTATCAGGAACTTCATGTGGCAATCCTCCACATCTCGTTGGAATATTTCGTGTAACTATCGTGTTCAGTATGACATTCTTTTTCAATTTTCTCTCCTCAGAACCCGAATTCCGTTTGCTTTTCCGTTCCTTCCTCCGCATCTCAAATACCGCATCATTCGTAGCACGACCGAGGCATCGCCTCTCGCCGTGTCGCCAGCGCCGACTTTTCATTCGCGACCGATGTCGCGCAGCGTCATCCCCGCCAGACGCATGAACCTCCGCCCCGTCGGCGCTGACCCGGCTCTGGAGGATGCTGGCCGTGGCCTGGCTGCGATAGGCCGTGCCGGGCTGCGTCCAATGGACGTCGTGCGAGGTGCCGGTGCTGGTCCAGGCCACCACGCCGTTGTTGAACCGCCCCGTGTAGGTGGTGGTGGTGAATTCCTCGGTTTGCGTCACGCTCAGGTTGTTCGCCGATTGGGTGGTGCGGGCCCAGGTGCCGTTGGCCTGCCGGGCCAGGCCCTGAGCCGTGAGGTTTTGCTCGATGGCGAGCCGCGTGTCGGCGAGGAAGTCGCGCGCCAGGGTGGTGATGCGGTCCTCCTCGTAGGCGGCGGTGTCGGCCAGCAGGGTTTCGGTGTCGCGGGTGTTGCCGGCGGCATCGACCGCCTGCCAAGGCGTGGCGTCGGTGAAGTAGCCCTGCAGGCGCAAGCTTCCCGTGTCGCGGCGGATCGCCAGCAGCAGGTCGTCGCCGTCGCGCGTGGCGATGAGGTCGGCGAAGGTCAGTCCCGATTCGAGCTCGATGCGGTTGGCGCCGCTGTCGATCAGCAGGTCGTTGCCCGACTGCCGGGCGAAGCGGTAGGTGTCGGTGCCGTCCCCGCCGGCGAGGACGTTGTCCAGCGCGTTGCCGGCGAGGGTGTTGTCCAGGGCGTTGCCGGTGCCGTTGATCGCGCTGCCGGTGAGGAGGAGGTTCTCTACATGGGGGGCGAGGGTGTGGTCGACGGCGGACTCCACCGTGTCGATGCCTTCGTTCTCGGCTTCGAGGATTTCGTCGGTGGCGTCGTCGGCGGTGAGGAGGCGGTAGGTGTCGTTGCCCTCACCGCCGATCAGGCGGTCGTGGAGGACACTGCCGGTCAGCACGTCGTCGCCGGCGGTGCCGAGGATGTCGCTGCCGCGGGCGATCAGCTCGGCGTAGGTCAGGGTCGTGCCGTCGCTGAATTCGATGCGATCGAGGGCGCCGGTTTGGCTGGCGGGGTCGAAGCCCTGGATGTGGATGGCGTCGTCGGGGTCGGCGCCGATCTGGAGAATCAGCACGCCTTCGGCGGCGCGGATGTGGAGGTCCTGCGCCGTGACGCCGGCGCCGACTTTCAGGGTGTTGAACTGCGCGGCGCCCTGGGCGTCGGTCCTGGCACTGGTGTCGGCGAGGCTGTCGGTGCCGTCGCCGAGGCTGTAGCGGTAGGTGTTGTTGCCGCCGCCGCCGATCAGGACATCGTTGCCGCGTCCGCCACTGAAGGTGGCGTGGCCGGTGAGCGCGGTCAGGGTGTCGTTGCGTCGGCCGCCGTGCTTGAGGGCGTGGCCGGCGGCATCGGTGCCTATGAGCACGGTTTCGGCATGGCGGCCGATGAGTTCGGCGGTGGTGAGGGTCTCATTGCCGAGCGTGAACTTCTCCACCGCGCCGGCGATGCCGCCGACGATCGCCAACTGGTCGGTTCCGGCAAAGGCGATGCGCAGCTCGTTGGGCGTGGCGGCGCCGCTGACCGAGACGCCGGCAGGATCGATGCCGTCCAGGATCAGGGTGTCGTTGCCGCCTTGGTCTACGATGGCTTCGATCAGACCCAGATCGAAATCGGCCGGGGCGTCGCCGGCATGGACGATGTAGCTGTCGTCGCCCAGACCGCCGTCGAGACAGTCGGTGCCGGTGCCGCCGGTCAGGATGTCGTCGCCGTCCAGGCCCCAGATCGTGTCGTTGCCGGCGCGGCCGTCGATGCGGTCGGTGGTGTTGGTGCCGAGGATTTCGTCGTCCTGGTCGGTGCCGTCGAGGTCGAAGCCTCTGGCGAGGAGTTCGCTCCAGGTGAGGCTGGTGCCGTCGGCGAACTGGAAACTGGAGAAGTTTTGCGTGCCCAGCGGGTTCTCGGCGTCGAAGTTCTCGATGTGGATGGCGTCGCCGTCGCCAAGGTCGAGCAGCAGGGAGCCTTTGCGCAGTTTGATGCTGTTCGGGTCGAAGCCTTCACCGAAGACGAGGATGCTCTTCTCCGGTCCGATGTCGTCGTCCCATATCTCGTCAACACCATCGCCCTTGTTGAAGATATAGGTGTCGCGGCCGGCGCCGCCCCAGATCGTGTCGGTGCCGGCGCCGCCGATCAGGATATCGTCGCCTTCGTTGCCTTGTATTTGGTCTGCTCCGGCACCCCCGTCCAGGTAGTCGCTGCCGATGTTGCCCCACAATTGGTCATTGCCCGCACCGCCCAGCTGGATGTCGTTGCCTTCGTTGCCGTTCAAGCGGTCATCGCCGCCTTCGCCGAACACCACGTCGTTGCCTGCCCCGGCCCAGACATAGTCGTTACCTTCGCCGGCGTAGATCACGTCGGCCGCGCCGTCCGGCGGAGCTTGCGTTCCCGCCGCCGGATAAAACACTCTGACGCCATTCGAATCGGTCACCGTCCAGTCAAAGCTGGTCGCCACCCAGTCGGTATCCCCAAGAATGTCGTCGTCCCCGGCGCCGCCGATCAAGAGATCGGAACCGGCACCACCCGACAGGACATCGTTGTCGATGCCGGCGACCAGGGTGTCGTCACCATCGCCACCGGCCAGCCAGTCGCCCTTGAGGCCGCTGCCGCTGTCGATGATGTTGCCGTTGGCGATGGCCTCGGCCACGCCGATCTGGCTGTCGGCATAAAGGCGGTCGTTGTTGCCACCGCCGCTGAGAATGTCCAAACCGGCTTTGCCTTCGAGGATGTTGGCCGCCCCGCTGCCAAACGGCTCAGCTACCTCGGTGGTGCCGTCGGCCAGGGTGGCACGGTAGATGGTGCTGTTATCGGGATTACGGTAGTAGATGTCGGTGCCGATGAAGTTGTCGGCGCCGCTGCCGGTGAGCGCGGGGAGGGTGGCGTCGGCCAACGGGCCGGTCATGGTGAGGCCGAAGCTGCCGCCGGTGGCGTAGTTCTGGATGACGAGATTGCCGTCGATCAGCATCCGGCCGCCGGTTTCAACATAGAAGTGTTTGCCGTCGGCGCTGCGGTGCACGCGGCCGTCGCCGTATTCGGCCCCGCCGGAAAGGATGTCGCCGTCGACGGCGAGGGTGTTTTGACCGGCGGTGTCGAGAAGGGTGTCGAGGCCGTCGCCGGTGCTGTAGACGTAGGTGTCGTCGCCCGACCCGCCGAGCAGGATGTCGTTGCCGCCCTTGCCCTGGAGCAGGTCGGCGCCGGCGTTGCCGACGAGGAGGTCGGCGCCGCTGCCGCCGACAAGGCCGTCGCTGCCGGACCCGCCGAGCAGGAGGGCGTTGCGGTTTTGTGTGTCGGCCGCGTTGAGGGCGGCGGTACCGGCCTGGATGGTCCAGTCGCGCAGGAGGGGCAGGATGCTGTTGATGAGGTTGCGTTCGACGGGGGTGAAGCTCGTAAGCAGGTAGGCTTGGAAGTACTTGTCGCCTTTGGCGGCACCGAGGGTGGCGACGACATCGGCCCGGTCGAACTGAATGCCGCCGCCGTCGATGTTGGTGAAGAGCGTTTTGTTGTAGCCGGCGCTGGTCGGGGTTTCGTCGTAGTACTTCTGCATGGCGAAGGCGGTCAGGGCCTTGCTCAGGTTGTTCAGGGCCGGGTTCCAGAGGTTGCCGTCGCTCAGGGTCAGGCCGCCGTCCTGGGCGAGTTTCCAGAGGTCTTGCGTGAAGCGGGTGACCATGGCGTCGGCAATAAATGAGTCTTGAACGCCAGCCTCGTGGCGAACTATGTGTTCAAGAAAGTTTCTGTCGTTGAGATCAGTGTCGAACGCGTACAGGTTCTTGTCGAATATCATCGCCAGCAAATCGGTCAGCTTGTAGGTGACATCGTTCAGTGCCTTCCCTTGCTCAGCGGTCTTTTCGCTTTGAAGGTAGGCGGCGAGCAATGACTGCGAATGCAGATCGGTTCCGGATAAGCCTTCCGTTCTGTTGCGAATAAAGAATTCCGTTCCAATCCGGTTGAACAGTGTCAGGGGCGCAACGGAAAGGAACTCTCCTTCAACGCTCAGATTCGTTAAAAAATTTTGGTTCGGTATCCCGCCGCTGACATCACGTTGCTGCAGATAGCTCGTCAAGGCGGAAAGATTGGATTCGGTGTATCCACGTCCGAGCAGATAAGTCTTTAGGTTGGCGGCAACATCCGGCGGGAAGCCATACTCTGCCGATTTAGCGAACGGAGCTTGATCGAATGTCCATGCGGGAACGCCGAAAAATACGCTGACCAATGCGGCCAAGCCGCCACCCAGCGAGTGGCCTGTAAGCGTGATCTGGGCATTCGGATATGCTGCAAGAATGCTCAAGAAATAGTCCGCGGCCTGTGCCAATTGGTCTGATCCAAAGCCTGTGGCCAGACTGATGTCGGCCTGAAGATCCGGATTAGTGAACGGGTTCAGCGGTTTGTCGTAGGTCCCGGCGAAGGAGATAACGATCTCGGTACTGTTGGCAAGGGTAGTGCCATTGCCGAAAGCCGCCGCCTCAAAGCCGGTTGCATCATCTTGAGGACTTCGCGACACCATGTTCCAACCTGTTGGTAGCGGAAACCTATTTGCATCAGGTCTGGTGTCTTGGTAAGAAGCGCCAGCCATCAGTGCATATTCGATTATCGTTGTCATGATGTAGTTCCTGAGAAAATGAGCTTAGAGGGAGCGATCTATTTGACTTTCCTGTCAACCATGCCGCGAGCCACAGGGTCATTTGGCATAATCCAATGTCCCTTGTACCGAATGAGTTCCTCGCAATTCACCGCCGATCCCTCGGTTCCCCGCTTCACGGGATCTCGCAGAATCGACCGTAGTTCGGCTTGTCGCAGACTCTGGTTGATTGACTGGACAGCATCAGTTGGAACAAAACCCAGTTTGGCGGCGGCGCGCTCGATATCCTCTTCGCGTCCGTTATTTATGATCACGTTGGTGGTTATGAACACGCTTGGAAGTTCCGTCAAGGTAATGCGTTGCCAGGCCTCGCCGTCGTATCTGAAGAGCACATACGGCGGATTGGGACGCCCCCATTTGTTGTAGGCAAGGCAAAGATTGGGCATTGCCACGACGTAGGGCGTGTCATTCAACGCATGCAGTGCAAGGATTTGAAAATTCGCGCGCCCCACGTCCTGGCTAAACTCACTCACCCATTTGACCAACTTGGCCGATCCGGGCAACTGGAACGTCAAGACATGCTCTTTGATCGGAGGATCCTGCCCCGGCTCCCGACGCCCGCCGTAGCTTTGCGAGCGCTTGACGATGAGTTTTCTGCCATCATGGAGCATTACTTCTTCCTTCCAACTGAAATCATCGGAACCAAATAACCCTGCTTCTGCGTTCATGCTTATCCCCATCGTCAATAGAAATCCAAGTTTCGCAATTTGCTTCAACCACGGATAATTCGCTTTCATGCCTGCCTCCTCCATTGCACATCATTAGCCGCTCGCAAGCATCGCTCGCCGTCTCGCCAACGCCGACTTTTCAGGACTAACACCTTCCCCATCAACCCGCCATCGACGAACTCCAGCACCCCGCCGGCGGCGTGGATCTCGTTGTCCGCAGCGCCGGCGACGATCTCGCTCGCCATCGGGATATAGCTATCCCGGCGCAGGTAATCCACCGCAACCCGGTTGCCTTCCACCTGGCCCGCCGGTGCGGTCCAGCCGTTCATGTTCGCGGTGTAAGCGGTGATCAGGGCGGCGCGATCGTAGCTTTCCAGCTCATGGTAGATACGGGTCTCCAGGTCGGGTCCGCCGTCGGGGTCCGGCTCGTAGCTCACGGTGCTCCACGTCGCGTGCTGGTAGTTGCCGAGCTCGCCCTGCCAGGCGATGGTCGCCAGCACCGTGCCGGAACTCTCTGTTTGATGCGGCTGCGGGTCATTGACGATCAGGGCGTCATTGCTTTCGAGGCGATCGGTGGTGAGGTGGTGGCGCACGTGCGAGGGATTGGTCCCGCCCAGGCCCCAACGGGTGATGCGCGTCTCGTCGCTGACCGTCGTGTCGGTGGACAGCAGGGTGCGTTGCGTCGTGTTGCCATAGTGGGTGATGGCCCACTGGGTCGTGGTGGTGGTCTGGTGCGTGACGTCGGCCCACGACAAGGGGCCGTGCAGCAAGGTATCGTCGAAGGCGAGGTTGCCCAGGTAGGTCCAGCCCTGCATCTGACCGACCTGGATGCTGCTTAGCGTATGGTTGGCCTTGATCCCGGCCCACAGGCTGTCGATGGATGTGGCGGCGTCGTCGGGACGGGCGAGGAAATCGCTCAGGGCCATGCCGTTGGCGCCGTCGAAGTCGATGCGCCAGTCCTGCGCCGCGCCGCCTTCCGCGTAATAGTCCTTGACGGTGACGGCATCGGCCGTGCCGCGCACGAGGAGTTTCAGGTCGTCGCCTTCCCGCGCGGCGCGCAGGTTGTCGGCGGACTGCCAGCGCCTGCCATAGAGGTCAGAGACATTTCGCGTTTCGTTTCGCATCGTTGTTTCCTCCATTCTTAGAATCCAAATCCCTGTTGTTCAGTCAGTGCCATTGGTGATTCGCGTTCGTCGCCGGGTAACCTTCCCCGCTTGCCTGTATTGCGCCGGATGCCCAGTCGGGCACAGATTGTTTCGGCAAAGCGATCGCTGCCCAAAGGCATGCCCAGCTTCAATGCCTCGCGAACCTCGCTGGCGGCGTCGGCATCCAGTTGCGGTCGAAACAATGCCCGGTAGGCGTTACAGCGATGCGCGGGTTCGACGTCAAGGCCGAAGTAGAGCGGATGCGGCGTCAGCCGGGCGTCGGGCTGGGCCAGGCCGTTGGCCCGGTAGCTGGACCAGCGGTAGCCGCCGGGATCGGCAACCATCGCGGCAGGCACCGGATTGAGTTCGATGTAACGCATGCAGGCCAGGAGGTATCTTTCCGCTTGCACGACACTGGATTTGTAGCGGCCTTCCCACAGGCTGCCGGTGCGTCGATACTGGCGATTGGCGTATTGGACGTAGCGGCGGCCCAGCGATTGCATCAGGCGCACCGGTGCGCCGGACGCCGCCGGCGTGAGCAGCAGATGAACATGGTTGGTCATCAGGACGTAGGCGTGGATAGCGCAGCCGCAATCGCGAGCCGCTTCTTCGAGCCAATGGAGGTAGCACTGATAGTCCTCCTCGGCAAAGAAGCACGGCTCTCGATTGATGCCTCGCTGAACGATGTGCAGCGGGTAGTCGGGAAGAAGAAGGCGTGGGCGGCGTGGCATGTCAGGTGCTTAGAAAGTCAAATGACTCTGACCCCTTTGGCTGTCGCGTACCTCGTTATTCGGATTTGGTGACTGCAACCACGCTTGGGCTTTTTCTGCGTAGTCGATGTACGCCCGCTGTGCAATGTCCACGACTTCGGCAGTAACTTTCGGGGGAGCCCAATCAGAATTGATGCGACTAAGCTCGGTACCGGGCCCAGGAAAATACTGCGTTGCCAATCCCGATGTTCCTTCTCCTTCTCTGCTAATACTGCGCTCGAGAATACCTATATTGGTTTCCTGCGCATCGCCCGCCAATGAAAGATTGTCCCGGTTATTATTGGTGCCGTCGAAAGCCGCAAAATAGACGAAGTGGTTCGCCGACGGAATCCCTGACACCGTGGTACCAGCGGCAATTGCCTGTACCTGCTGCGGCAACAGTTGGGTTTCGTTTGTAGTCAAAGTCCTGTCCACGACAGGCGTGTTCCAGTCAATTTCAGACATTATTCTTTCTCCCTTGCGTTCAGTACTTGGGTTGCCCCGGATAGATTTGCTCCACCTCGCGATGCGAGTAGATCCGGAGTGGCCCTTCAACTGAGCCCTTCGGACGCAGGTTTGGGCTCACAAGAAACACATATAGAACTCGCTCCCTGATCGAGAAGTAGATCTTGTGTCTTGCAATGTCCGGGGGTAGTCGCTTCGTCAGATCAACGCGATCTTCAAAAACCTCACCAGTGGCTTTGAGGCGCCATTTGACGTACAGGAACTCGCCGCGTGGCATTGCACCATCGACGCCACGCTGTTGCTCAATGCGCCCTTCCTTGACGAAATGCGGTTCCGCTCGCGTCATCCGGTACTGATCACCATATGCATAGTCCAAGAGCGTGACAGGTGGAGTATCCAACCGTACGTCAAAACCAAACGAGTGATCGACAAGTTGTGGCCCTGTGGCACATGCTGCCAATACATTAAGGGAAAGAAGCAAGCTCAGAATTCGGCTTAATTGTTGCCTACCAAAACCAACCAACACCGATGTACTTTTCATACGTTCCTCCTTATTTCAGATGATGCATTGTTCGCTGCCATACAGAAGTTTTTCCGTTCACCGTTCCGCCAGCGCCGACTTTTAAATCCCTCATCCATCTCTGTCACGCATAACTCATCGCCCTCAGGTTCTCTGATGCGGATTGATACTCATCGGCGACGGCGGTGCCGGACGCGGGGCGGCATCAAGCGCGGGGAAGGCCCGCTCGGCCGACACCTTCTTGATCGTTATCGGGATCGGCACCGGCGTCGCCAGGGTGATCAGCAGGTGCGCTTTCCGCTCCGGCACAAGGCGCCCCGCGACGGCACAGAATGCCAGTGCACCGTTGTGCACGCAGGAGGGTGCGATCGCGGCCAGGGCGGTCAGGGGGAAGAAGCGCGCAATGTCCGCCGGAGACGATGCACGCAGCGCGCAATCTTGCGCACAGTCCATTGCCGACCACGAACCGTCGGGCTTGCGCTCCTCGATCGACCAGGTCTTCTCCCTCAGCGCCATGTGGAATGCCAGGTCGGTCAGGCCCCCGGTGCGCTGGACGACCGTGTAGGTGCCGGTATCCGAGGCATCCAGTGCGGCGGCGTTGGCGACCCATGACGACCAGAGCACGGTATTCCGCGCGCCGGCTACCTCCTGGCTATTGACCGTGATCGATCCGTCGGGCGTGTACCAGGACATGATCGGATATCCGTTGCCATCCACCCCGAGTTTGGCGCCGGGCGTCAGGTGTTGCGCTGCCTTGGGTTCGAGCACGCGGTTCAGGTAGACATGGATGCGCGACAGCTCCCCGGATGGAAACTCGAAGCGGACATGCACCAGGGTGCCCTTCTGGAACCACAGGCGCAGGTCACGGGCTGGAATGTGGTCGAAGGCCGTATTGAGCGTGGCCCAGCAGTGGAAGTCGTCCTTCACGGTGATCTTCTCGGACGGGGTGAGATTGCCGTAGCAGCGGACATCGAAACCGCGTGCATTGAGTTCATCGACCATCTGATTTTGCGGAACGGGCTTCAAGCTCCGGACGGAAACGATGAAATGCGGAATGAAGGGCCGCTTGAAGAAATCGTCAATCTCGTAGCGCATCTGCTTCGGCAGCATCGGGCGCAACGCGAGAAGAATGCCGGCCGCGACGCCGAGGGCAATCACGACGCGGGTGAATGTGCCGATGCGGACCGTCATCGCCTATCTCCCGGGCGGTTCACTGCTCTTGGGCGATGCATGGTCAGGCCTTCTCGACGCAGCTTGGATAGGGCGCGGCTTCGCCGGGGACCACGGGGCACAGCTTGATCGGCGCGAGTTGCTTCAGGCGGCCTTGCCACTTCACGTCGTCGATCCTGATCGGCTGCCTGGAAGCGGCGCCCCGCTCGGCCCATTGGATGGTGTAGTAGTCGCTCTGACCCTTGACGACAATCAGGAGCATGGCCTCGCTGTAGGGCTCGCCCGCGGGATTGGCGACACCGCAACTGATTACGGCGCCGAAAGCGTCGTGGGCGCCAAGCTTGAAGGCGCCCAGGGCGGCGGCGCTGAATGAGGCGGGGCAGGCATTCTTGAATCCGCCCGCCATTCTGTTGGCAAATGCCTGCGGGCTGACGTTGGGATTGGCTGCCAGTCCCTTGGCGCCCGTGATCGTAAGCATCTGCGACCACTTCTTTACGCTCTCGCCGTCGAGCACCGATTCCTGGATGTATTGACCGCCCTTGGCGTCCTCGAAGGCCGGCTTGAACCCCTTGGGGAAGGAGAACATCAGGAGTTGATCGAAGATCCGGGTGATCGTCTTTACCGAATGGCCTTGCTGTCGCGCGGCCTCGACTTGATTCATTGCCGGAGCTTTGCCCTGTGCCAGGGCATGAGCGGAGGACAGGGTCAGCAGAGCAAACAACAGAAGCGATCGGCTGAATGTAATTAGGTTGGCTGGCGAAGACATAGTGACCTCTGATAGTGGTGGGTGGAAGAAAGTGGTGAAGGCAAGCTGCCGGGTAATCCATCGCCGTGTCGTCGGCGCCGACTTTTTCGCTGCGTGTTCGAGACGCCGGATTCCGGTTCAAGCCCGGAATGACGGGTTTGCGGATGGTGTCCGGAATGGCTTGCCCCGGACTTGATCCGGAGACGAGAGCCGGATTCGAATCTGTATGGATTTTTCATCAGCTCACCGCTCTCGCAAACTCTCGCTGCCCCGCTGCAGCAACGGGCTCAGGAAATACTCGATCACGCGGCGCTTGCCGGTCTTGACTTCCAGGCTCACCGCCATGCCGGCGCTGAGATTTACGGTCTTGTCCTCCACCTGCATGGTCGCGCGCTGCAGGCGGGCGCGCGCGGAGTAGATCGGGCCGCGCTTTTCGTCGTTGATGGCATCGCGCGAGACGTGGACGAGGCTGGCGGGGATGGTGCCGTAGCGAGTGAAGGGAAAGGTCTCGACCTTGACTTCGGCCGCCTGCCCGGCATTGACGAAGCCGATGTCCTTGTTCTCCAGGAAGGCTTCAACTTCCAGCGCGTCGTCCTGGGGCACGATGACCATCAGCACCTGGGCCTCGGTGACGACGCCGCCGACGGTGCGCACGGCGAGCTGCTGCACGGTGCCGTCCACCGGCGCGGTGAGCGTCATCAGCTTGCCGCGGGTGTCCGCCTTGACCAGTTCCTGGCCGAAGCCGGTGGCTTTCTGTTCGGCTTCGTTGAGGGTATCGAGCGCCAGGCGGCGGGTTTCGGCGACAGCCGAGTTGCGCTGGCCTTTTGCTTCGTCGATGGCGGCGGCGAGTTCCTTGAGGCGGCTGCGCTGAGTTTGCAGGTCGGCCTCCTGTTCGATGCGAATCTGTTCCTTTTCCAGGTAGCCGTGTTTTGAGATGAAGTTCTTGTCCACCAGGCCCTTGTAGTCTTCGGCGCGCTTGCGGGCGATGGGCACGGTCTGCTCCAGTTTGCGCACAACCTCCCCGGTGGAACGGTACTCGGCTTCGCGCCGGGCGATCTCGGCGTCGATGCGCGCGATGCGTGCCTGGTATTCGGCGTACTGGCCGTCGAGGAGGCGCTGTTCCTGGGCGATGCGCTCGACGGCGATGCCGGCGGGCGGCGCGAGGCGCGGTGTGCGGCCATCGGTTAGCGCGGTGAGCAGGCCGCGGGCGCGGGCGGCCTGCAGCTTCGCGGTGCTCAGGTCGTTGCCGGTACGCACGCTGTCGGCCTGCGCGCTGGTGGCATCGAGCTCGACCAGCACCTGGCCGGCCTTGACGGCCTGGCCGTCGACGACATGGATGGCCTTGACGGCGGCGGTATCGATCGGCTGGATCAGCTTGCTGCCGGCATTGGGCACGATGCGCCCCTGTGCCACGGCGACCACGTCGATGTGGCCGAAGCCGGCCCAGAGCAAGGCGATGAAGGCGAAGGCGATCAGCAGCCAGCCAACGATGCGCGGCGCGGGCGAAACCGGCGTTTCCTGCAGCTCGAGCGCGGCGGGGAGGAAGGCCGCCTCGTGCGGCAGGCGTTGCGGCGGGTCGAGGTCTTTGCGGATTTTCCAGACGTGGCCGAAGACGGCGGCGTAGCGCTTGAGCAGGTCGAGGGCGGCTTGCAGGCGGAGGGAGAGGGCTTGGGTCATTTCGAATGCCCTTGAAAAAAGCAACACAAGTGTTTAGTATTGACGCCATGAACTCGAAGCAGATGAAGAAATGGCTGGAGCAGCAAGGCGCCACGTTCCTGCCGGCCAAGGGCTCTCATCTGAAGGTTTTTCTGAATGGGCGGCAAACCATCCTGCCCATGCACGGGACAGCGGAACTCGGCAGGGGCTTGGAGGCCGCCATCAAACGCCAGCTTGGATTGAAGTGAGGACAAATCATGTTTGACTACCCCGTTATCCTGACGCCGGACGATGGCACGATGCTGGTAACTTTTCCCGACGTGCCGGAGGCAATTACCTTTGGTGCGGACACGGATGAAGCATTGATGTATGCCATCGACGCGCTTGAATCCGCGCTGTCCTTCTATGTTGATGATCGCAAGCCCCTGCCGGTCCCGAGCAAACCGAAGCGCGGGCAGAAGACGGTGAGGCCTTCGGCGCTGGAATGCGCCAAGCTCGGGGTCTATCAGGCCATGATGGATCAAGGCATCCGCAAGTCCGAATTGGCGCGTCGGCTGGGGTGGCACATGCCGCAGGTGGATCGGCTGTTCGATCTGCGGCACGCTTCGCGCCTGGACCAGATCGAGGCGGCAGCGCGGGCGCTGGGGCGGCATGTCGAGGTATCGGTTACCTAGCATCGCCTACCCCTGCTGCATTCGGTACAGCCGCGAGTAATGCCCCGCCTCGTGGCGCAGCAGTTCGGCGTGGCTGCCCTGCTCGACGATCTGGCCGCGGTCGATGACGATGATGCGGTTGGCATCGCGCACGGCGGATAGGCGGTGGGCGATGACGATCACCGTGCGGCCCTGGCAAATCGCCTTCATGTTGTTCTGGATGATGCGCTCCGACTCGTAGTCGAGCGCGCTGGTGGCTTCGTCGAAAATCAGTATTCGCGGGTTGCCGATCAGGGCGCGGGCGATGGCGATGCGCTGGCGCTGGCCGCCGGACAGCGTCGAGCCGTGTTCGCCGACCAGGGTGTCGTAGGCTTCGGGCAGTTCGAGGATGAATTCGTGCGCGCCGGCCAGTCTGGCGGCGGCCATCACCGCCTCGATCGGCAGGCCGGGGTCGGATAGCGCGATGTTGTCGCGGATCGTGCGGTTGAACAGCATGTTCTCCTGCAACACCACGCCGATCTGCCGGCGCAGGCTGGAGCTGTCGGCCATCGCGAGGTCGATGCCGTCGACCAGCACGCGACCGCGTTCCGGCAGGTAGAGGCGCTGCGCGAGTTTCGCCAGCGTGCTCTTGCCCGAACCGGAACGGCCGACGATGCCGATCACCTCGCCGGGCGCGATGGCGAGACGGATGCTGCGCAGCACTTCGGGGCCGTCGGGGCGGTAGCGGAAGACCACGTCGTCAAATTCGATGCGCCCGGCCAGCGGCGGCAAGGTGGTTCCGCTGCGAGCACCCTGCCCGTCCGACTTCGCCAGCTCGGTGCGGGTATTGAGGATGTCGCCCAGGCGCTGCACCGAAATGCCGGTCTGCTGGAAGTCGGTCCATAGCTGCGCCAGGCGCATCACCGGCGTCGCGACCCGGCCGGCCAGCATGTTGAAGGCGATCAACTGACCGAGGCTCAGGCTGCCGTCCATCACCAGCCGCGCGCCCAGCCACATGGTGACCAGGGTCA